>Ga0182030_10001127_pt1 | contig 53996 bp, 60 predicted proteins | sample 812S3MmetaG_FD_121299 | JGI IMG/M metagenome (GOLD analysis project Ga0182030, IMG submission 121299) | Permafrost microbial communities from Stordalen Mire, Sweden - 812S3M metaG (Illumina Assembly) | ecosystem: Environmental > Terrestrial > Soil > Wetlands > Permafrost | place: Sweden...
GCCACGCGTTATGACAAACGCGCCGACAATTTCATCGCCGGCGTGAAGCTCGCCTCAATCCGAATTTGGATGCGGTTTAACGAGTCGATGACCTAGAGCGCGTTCCGATTGGATGGAATCATCCAATCGATAAGAACTCGCTCCAGATCAATAAGTTGGAGCATGTTCTGATCGAAAAAGTCGATCAACTTTTTCGGAACATGCTCTAAGCAAAAATTAGCGTTAATTATTCCATAAGGGCCCGAGGCCGAATACTCTCACAGACAGGCTAGGCCAGACGTTAAATGTATCGGACGCCGAGCATTCGCCGAACCGCCGAAACCGCCAGACGCTACGCGCCGCTTCGTTGCACCAATAGCGGCGCTTTCTCCTCCCAATTGACGCGAGAAACTCTTCTTTTTGTAGCGCCGCACACCCTTCGCGACGCTACGCCGTCTTGCGGCAAACCCGCAAGACTATCCTACTTGACAGCAGACATGAGAATCACAACAAACGCTCATAGACAGCACGCGCCTGACGCCGATAGCCATCGCGTTCATACACGCCGGCGAGCTCCAGCAGCCTGTCTTGCGCCCCCTGCCCTTGCGCCGTTTCGGAATGGTCTTCCGACAAGGTCCAGTAGATGTCCATCGCCTGCCGTAAATTGCCTTCGCTGCGGTAACGCTGCGCCATGATCAATAGATGATCAAGGCTCTGGACGATCACGTCCACTCGGTGCTCTTGAAAAAGGGAGCTGTGTGACGCTGATTGTTCAAATTGCATATCATCTCTCCTTTGGTCATCATATTGCCGTCGAAGGCGCACGCTCCTAAAAAAGAACCGGCTGCGGCGCCGTCGTCAGTCCGGAGGCGGAAGCCTGCGCTGCGAACGCATCGTCGAAATCACGCTGCTCGATGCGCAGCGCGCCTATGTCGACCAATCCGGCGTTCGACGAAGGAAAGACGCGACGGATCGCATTCATGGCGGCGCGATCGCAAACGAAGCGGACCTCGGCGGCCGACATTCCCTCCGTCAGATCCGCTAGCGCCGCGAGATCGACCCTTTCGTCCATTGGCCTCTTACGCAGATGCACTCCCAGGATCTCAACGCGCGCGGCGCGGTCCGGTCGCGTCACCTCTAGGTGGAAGTCGAGCCTGCCGGGGCGCAGGAGCGCTTCGTCGATCATGTCCAGCCGGTTGGTCGCAGCGATCACCCAGACGTCTCTGAGCGCTTCGACGCCATCGAGTTCGGTGAGCAACTGACTGACGACTCGATCGGTCACTGGCGAACGGCCATCGAATCCCCTTTTGGGCGCCAGGGCGTCAATCTCGTCCAGGAAGATAATGCAGGGCGCCGCGTGACGGGCCCGCGCGAAAAGCTCGCGCACGCCTTGCTCGGACTCGCCGACATATTTCGATAAAAGCTCGGGTCCCTTGACGGAAATGAAGTTGAGATTGCTTTGGGACGCGAGGGCCTTCACCAGGAGCGTCTTGCCGTTTCCAGGCGGACCAAAGAGCAGAATGCCGCGCGGCGGCTGCAGCCCGATCTGCTCGAAGAGAAGCGGTTGGCTCAAGGGCCAGGCGATGGCTTCTTTCAGGGTGGCCTTGATCGGCTCGAGCCCGCCCACATCGTCCCATCGCACGTTCGGCACTTCGACGGCGACTTCGCGCAGGCCCGAGGGCGACACCTCGGTGAGCGCCTCTCTGAAATCCGCCATTCGAACCTCCATGGCCATGAGCGCCTCGTAGGGAATGGGCCCTGAGCCGAGCGCCAGCTCCGGAAGCTGGCGACGCAACGCCGCCATGGCGGCTTCTCGACAAAGGGCGTTCAGATCGGCGCCGGTGAATCCATGCGTCGTTGCGGACAAATCGGCGAGATCGACGTCTTCGCCCAGCGGCATGCCGCGCGCGTAAATCTCCAAAATCTCGCGGCGGGCGTGCTCATTGGGGATGCCGATGGAAATCTCGCGATCGAAACGGCCAGGCCTCCGCAAAGCCGGATCAATGCTGTTAGGGCGGTTCGTCGCCGCCATCACGATCACGTCGCCGCGGCTCTTCAATCCGTCCATCAGGGCGAGAAGCTGGGCGACGACGCGCTTCTCCACCTCGCCCTCGACGCGTTCGCGCTTGGGGGCGAGCGAGTCGATCTCATCGAAGAAGATGATGCAAGGCGCGCGACGCCGCGCATCGTCGAAAATCTTGCGGAGCTGGGCTTCGCTCTCGCCGTAAAATTTCTGAATGATCTCTGGTCCGCTGACATAGATGAAGGCTGCATCGGACTCGTGCGCCACCGCGCGCGCGAGCAGCGTCTTGCCACAGCCGGGCAGTCCGTACAGTAGAACCCCCTTCGGCGGCCTCATGCCTAGACGCTCGAAAACCTCGGGATGCGTGAGCGGCAGCTCGATCATCTCGCGGATCTTCGCGACTTCGCGCTCCATCCCGCCGAGATCGTCATAGGTGACGATGTCCTCGGACTCGGACGCGGCCTGGCTCGCCGCGCCGCCGCGGGCGCTCTCGACCGCGAGCAAGGTGTCTGGATGAATCATCACTGGGCCGTCGGGTTCTGTGCGAACCACGTTGAAATCGCGATGGCTCCCGCCAAATAAAGCAATTCTGACTCGGTCGCCTGTCTTTACTGCCAGCCCATCGAGGCGGCGCGCGGTGTGCTCGATCTCGTCCTCATGCAGAGCCCCCGCGCCGAGCGGAGCTACAACCACGCGTCGGGCGATCGCATAAGCAACCTTGCGGATCGCGGCCTTTTGGCCAAGCGCCACTCCGGCGTTGGTGCGGCCGACGCCGTCAAGCTGGATAACCTGCTGCCCTCGCTGCTCCTTGAACGTGGGCATCGCCTTGGCGACGGTCTTGGCGCGGCCTTCGATCTCCAGCACGTCGCCGGGCGCCGCGCCGATTTGCCGCAGCGTTTCGGGATCGATCCGTGCGACGCCTCGTCCGACGTCGTCGCGCCGGGCCTCCACAACCGTCAGGCGCAGCTTCTCGCCGTCTTCTGGTGCTTCGCGAGCCATGGGACTCTCCACTTGCCGTCGTTGAGGTCGTCATTGGCTGCGAACCGCCAAATATTCGACCTTGATGCGCTGAGGAAGAAATTTTGCGACCTTATGCAGGGCCCCCATGAAAAGGATTCCGTCCCTGTCTTCGCCGAGCGTCGCGTCGATTCGTTCGGCGATGAACTGGTCGCGCGCCTCGAGCAGAGCAGCGGCCTGCGACTCGGTGCGCTCGGGCGAATGAAGGAGCTTGTATTCGTCGAGAAGCAGAGCTGGCGATTCGGTGCCGACGAGCGTGGCGCCGGCGCGCATGAGGCTCTGCAGGAGCTGATGATTGCGACTGCCTTCAACGGCCAGGTCATGGACCAACTCGCTCTCCCGACCGCAGACAGGCAAGCTGTCCTGGTACAGATTGACACGCTTGAAATTGAGCCCCAGCGTCTTGATGGCGTTCGCGATGCCGCGCCAAATGGAGTCGAACTCGGCCGATCGCTCCGCCCATTTGCGCCCGCCATGGCGGGCGACGAAGGCGGCCTTATAGGCTGTCGCGGCGGAGCCCATTTCCTCCGTGCTGTGGACCACCGGAACGTAGATCAATCGCGCCATTTCGCAGTCTGCTCGGTTCAAAGCGCCGCGCGAGCGCGGCCGTCACGTATGCTTGCTCAGTCGAACCTCGAGAACGCCGTTGCGAAGGTTTAGATGGGGAGCCCCGCCAGCGAGCTTGTCCTCGATGAGCGTCTCCTTGCGGTAAAGCCGCTCGCCGGTCTTCGCCTCGAGCAGCAATATGTCGCCGTCGAGGATGCAGCGGATATCCTTGCGCTCGACGCCGGGCAATTCGAAGAGCAACACAATCTCGGTTGGTTCGTCGAACATGTCCGTTACGGGTTCGAGGACCTCGATCGAGCTCCGTTTGGCTTCCCGCCGCGGCGTCGCTTCACGACGCGCGGGCGCCTCTTCAGGGGGCTCTTGTTCTCCGGCCGCTTCGCGCAGGGTGCGCGTGCCGAACGAATACTCCATAACGCGGCCGTCCTTCTCATGCCGGCCGCGTCGCGGAAGCTGGTCGAAATCGGCGAGCACATTGAACAGGTCGGAAAGGCCGCGCGCTATTTTCGTAAAGCCCGCAGCGCCTGTGACGTCATCCTTGTCTCTCGGATCGTCCTTACTCATGAGCCTTACTCCCATCTTTGAAGGGCGCCGAGACGACGGCGCCAAGCGCCTGCTCGATCCGACCCAATCGCTCGTCCATCGCCGCCAGCGCCGCGCCTTGCGCAGGCGCCAGGCTATGCGACGATCCATTGTGGTTCCACCAGTCGAGGCCCAGCTCTCGCGCCTTATCGACGGAGCAAATCACCAGGCGCAGCTGAATTGTCAAAAGCTCGACTTCGACCAGCTTGATCGAAATGTCGCCGGCGATCACGACCCCTTTGTCGAGAATGCGCTCGAGCAGATCGGCAAGGTTCGTGCTCTCTAAGGAATGAGTCATTGACTGAGCGGATGGCATGGCGACGCCTTTCACAGCGCCCCTTCAGGGACGCCGAGATCGAGGGAAAGATCCTTGTCGGAGAAGCCGAACTGGCGCTGCAGGCGCAATATCTCATCCGCTTGAGCGAAAAGCGCCGCTCCTACGTTCTCGATCTGCGCCTCCGTGAGCCGTCCTGCCTCCATCCGCCGCACGGCCTGCCGTTCGAGCACTTCATGAAGCAATTTCACAAGGGTAAGGACAAGCTTAACTAGGCCTTGCGCCGTCGATGACCCGGGCTCGCTTCGGTCGCTCTTCGCGGCGCTCGGCGGGCTGGCGACGGCCCTTTCTGCAGCCGCATCGAGAAACCGAACATTGGGTTGCGCCACAGGCGGCGGCTCGGACGACGGCGGCGAAGGCGAAGATGGCGTGTGTGGTCGGACTACAGGGACGGGCGGACGGCCGTCCGGCCAGATCGCATCGACGGAGCCGAGCAGCAATCGGAGATCGAGGAACAACAGATCGACATCCGCGAGGCCTATGGTCAGGTTGCCCTGCAGCGACACGCCACGATGGAGGATTCGGTCGAGCGCATCCGCCAAGGACAATTGCTCGCCGTGCGGCCGCCCCACGTTGCCGGGACCATAGTCAGGCGCGAGCGTCGTTGCGGGCATCGCCGCCGTCCTCCCCACGCAGGCGGTCAAGCCGGCCAAGCAGATCTTGTTCGCGCGCGTCGAACTCCTCTTCCGTGATCGCGCCGTTGTCGAGCGCGCGATGGAGCGCCGTAAGATCAGCCATGATCGCCCGCTCCTCGGCCTCCGTCTCCTTCTGGACCGCCTCGTCGATCTTCTTGAGAACAAACATCAGGCCGCGCGCCGGCGCCGCCAACAGATCGTCGATGATGAACATGACTAACTCCTTTGGCGATGGATGGCGTCCATGCGCGTTGTCTTGGTTCGTCGGTTCGAACCGTGCTGCCATGTCTGACGGTCAGGATCTGCCTGAGAACGAAAGCGACGCCGCGCAGCGGCGCCGCAAGTAGGTCGTCTATGATGAACATGGCCTCGTTCTCCTCGGATCGACGCCAGCAACAGCTCTCTACGCCTCGCTTGAATCGAATTGCACAAAATTATGCGGCGGCCAGGGACCGCCGATGTTGAAAGCGATGTCTTCGTCGATCTGCGCCGCCGAAGCTTCGACTGCGGCTTCGAACTGATCGAGACCCGAGCGGGATACAAGGGCCGCGAGATTGGCGATTTCCTTTTCCTGGCGAACCGGCAACGCGATGACTTCGGCGCAGGAAGCGCCGATAACGGCCAGCACCTGCGCGGTGCGCGCCTCGCGATATTTGCGCAAGGCTTCATCGAACAATTGGCCGAGCCGGATCTTATCGTCGTAGGAGGGCGTTCGGCGGCTGCGGAAGGTCCGCTCCCGCGCCGCCTGCAGCGCCGGCGTCCGCTCGACGAGATAGGCGATCGGGTCGGGGACTTCGAGGCTCAAACGCAAACTCATTTCAATTGAGCCCGAGACCCGCTGCAGCTGCGACGTCAGCGTTTCGTGGTTATCGTCGAGGAAACGGCGGAGGTCGGCTTCCGACTTCGTCACGGTGCCGAAGGCCATCGGCAAGAGATCGAACTTCGCGTTAAGAGAGGCAAGCACGCGTTGCGCTGCGGCGATGTGCCGACGTTCGGCGCGGACTGTGTCGCTTGGGCATTCGCTCACGATCGCGCAAAGCGGCTCCAACTCAAGCCGATAGGCGGGCTTGTCAAAGACGCCTTGCAGCGGCGGCAACTCGCCGTCGCCGGTCCTGCCGACCGCGTAGACGTAAAGGCCCATGAACCAATCTCCCGCGGGCTAGGCCCGCACCGACGCTCAATCGGGCGCCGGATCTGCAAATCGACGAATGCGTTTCAGATCAGCACGCGCGGCAAGCTAAAAAAGGAGCATGATCGTTTCAAAGTGAAACGATCATGCTCTAGTCGTTATCCACGCCGAGGTGCCCATAGGACCTGATGGTCATGTCCGTTTCGAGTTCGACAATGTAGTGTTCAAGTTCGAGAACTTCTTGCGTTAGCGGCAGGCCGAGCATCTTGACCTCGAGATTCGGCACGAGTATCTCCGCTTCCGCTGACCAACCCTCCGACCCGTGGTTGAGAGGGGCGATCTTGGTGATGCGGATCTCCCGCGCGCCCAACTCTGTCGCAAGGAACTGCTGCACTGCGGCCCGCGCCGCCGAGATCCGGCCGAGAGGGGCGGGCGCAGCCTCCCGCTGCATGGGCGGTGGAGGCGCCTTGGCGGTTGTTGCCTTTTGATGATGCTCCGTGTGTTGAGTTTTCGGTAACATTCGATGTGTCTCCCTGAATCGAGCGTCTGGCTGGATGTTGTCTGACGAATAAGCATAAACGTTTGAAGCAACAGTTTTGTTGCAGTCAACAGGAACGCGCGATCTGATTCTATTCAGCTGAAGCGCTGCGTTAACGCGTCAGTAGGAGATCTGAAATTGTCGCTTCACCGGTCGACGTCCGATGGGCGACCTATGCGGCGCTTCGAGCGCATGCGCGCGCGGCGCTGTGCCGTTCAAGCTCGCGAGAATGTCGGCGATTTCAACGTCGATCTCGCGAAAGCGGGCGTGAATCAGATCGAAACGCTCGCCGGCTGCGCGTATCTCTTGCTTTCGGCGAGCCCGTTCCAGTTCGAGAAAGCTGATCCGGAGATAGGCCTTGTGAGCGGGAATTTGCGTATCCGAGCGGCCAGTCAGCGTCCGCAAATCGGCAAGTCCTCTTAACGGCCGTCCATGCGCAGACATCGTCATTTCCCTCCTTTGGGCCGCGGCGCGGCCTGACGGTTGGGATGCAGGCCCGATCGCGGCTTCGGCGCCACATGGTCGCCGCCCGCGCCCCCGAAGCGGCGCAGGAGATCATCGACGAAAGTGGAGGAGACGGTCCGATCGCTCTTTCCATTCGGCGACGCCTGGCTGAGAATGTCCTGGCAGGCCCACACGAAGACGGGGTTGCAGAGATTCGCTTCGCCGCCGCGCGCGGAAAGCACGCGGGCGATGGCGATCGAGGCCCGCAAGGTGGGATAATGCGGATCCTGCCCTTCGGAGCGGCACAGCCTCACCACGTCGACGACCCGCGCGGCGCGTTCCAAATCGATGCCGGATTTGCTGGCCGTTATGGCGATCTCGGTATCGCGATCATAATGACCGAGTTGCAGCGTGATCATGCGATCGAGCAGCGCGTCTTGGGCGCGGTAGACGCCCGCATATTCGACCGGGTTCGAGGTGAAGATAGCCCGGAAGCTCGGATGGACGTTGACGTAGCCTTCGCCTCGACCGTGCAACCTGGGGATGTTGAGAACCCCTTCCGACAAAATGCTCAGGAACGGGTTGTTGGCTTCCGGCTTGCTGCGATTGAATTCGTCGTAAATGATCGAATGTCCGAGCCGACAAGCCGTTGTGATGCGGTTGTCGATCCAGAGCGCGCGCCCTTCCTCTTCGAGCTTGACGACCGAGGCGATGTAATTGTCGACGAGACGCGACTTGTGATAGCCGCTTTCGCGACCGACCAAGTCGGAACTGCCGAATTCATGATCGCCATGGATCAGGATGGTGGGGCGGCCGAGCTGAGCCGCGACATGGAAGGCGAGCGTCGTCTTCCCTGTGCCCGGGGGCCCGGATAAATGCACGGCGTAGCCCGCCTCGAGATAGGCTAGGGCCCGTTCCGTGATGTCCTGAACCGCTGGAGAGGTCACGAACGCATTGCTCGGACCCAATGCGATAGAGCCGTCTCCGCCGCCGGTGGATTCATCGGCGGCCGACTCGGGGCGCGCGAACGCGACAGCGCTCATTTCGCATCTCCTCCGTGGCGGTCTTTCGAGCCGCGATGGCCCAAATTGCCGAAGGGAGATCGGCTTGAGCGAGCGGTCGCATCCGCCGTAGGCGCGGCGGCCTCGTGCGCCTCGGCGTGCGCATGCGGTTCGGCATGGACCGCAGCGGCTTCAGCCGTAGGCCGATGGCTCGCTTCGGCGGCGTGCGCGCCTGCCGGCCGCCCCTCGCGAAGGTTTCCGCGCCAGATCGCGACCGCCTCGCGGCGATCCTGCGCATAGGCGGCGAGACGCTCGCGGATGGCGGCGGCGCGCTCGCGATCGCTCTTGTCGAAGCCGTCAAGAAGGGCCGCGACGCCGCCGGTCAGATCCCGCATGAACGCCGTCGCCGTTTCTTGGCGATGCTTCTGGCGAGCAACTTGCTCGCGCCCGAACTGAGTCAAAAGCGCCTTCACTTCGGCTCGGCGCCGACTATTTATTGCGGCCGCCTCCCTTTGACGCTCGGGGCGCACTCTGTCGCGCGACGCCTTCAAACCCTGCAGCAACGAGTGAACTTCGCTGTGGCGCGCTCGAGTCGCCTTCCTGACTTCCGTCGCCTGATCACGACCCGCTCTGCCGCGCGACGCCTTCAGACTCTCCAGAAATGAGCGGACGTCGCTGTGACGAGTTCTCACCCCCGCCTTGATCTCCGCCGCCAGTTCACTGCGTTTCCGGCGGTCCGTCGCGATTCCGTCCGCCACGCGCGCCATGCTTTCCGCCACTTTCGCCATGTCTCATCCTCCGTTTCAGACCAGTCGCCGCCGAGAGCGCGAGTTGGGAGGGCCCCGCCCTCCCGGCGGCCGCAGAGATGTTGCTTACGCGGGCGCGGCGGCGGAGGCCGTCAGGCCGACCGCTTCGGCGTATTTGAGGTAGGTCTCGACGGAGGCCACCACGACGCGGGCTTCGATCGTGATCAGCTCAATTCCGACCAGCGAAATCTTGACCCAAGCGTCGATCACGATGCCCTTGTCAAGGATCCGATCGACGACTTCGGCGAGGCTCGACGAGTCGGTGGACTTCTGTACGCGTGCCATGAAGCTTCTCCTTTTGAAGGCATTGAGCGCTTCGTGTGCTTACCGGATCAGGACGAAAGCCCTCCGGCTGTTAGATAGAGCGCAAAGGCGAGGCCAATCGGCAGCGTCAGTGAAAAAATAAAACCGAACTCGTCATATCAACCACTTGGACGCAAAGCCCCATGAAAGGCTCGGAGCCGCGTCCGCGAAAGGCGGGCGGGCGCGCCCGGGGTCATGGGCGGTATTTCCCGTTGTCCTTCCCTGTTACCGCAGCTACCACCGCGTCGATTTGAAAAGGCTTCGCAAGAAAACCGTCGATCTCGCAGGCCCGCATGGCTTCCGATATGCGCATGTCGTCCTCGAGGTAATAACCAGAGATCATAATTATTCGCATTGCCGGCCGCAGCCTGCGCAGCTCCTCGATGAGCCGCAGGCCATCCATGTCCGGCAGGCGAGCGTCGACAAAGGCGACCGGAAAGGCGCGCTCCGCGACCGAGGAAATCGCGCTTTCCGCCGAGCTGACAGTCGTCACAGCGCATCCGAGACTGGCGAGAGCAATCTCAAGAACCCAACACATGTCCTGATCGTCATCGACGACGAGGACGGTCTTGGGCGCGGGCGGGATCGCAAACGACGCCAAGTCAGCAAGCCTCCTCAGTCACGGCGCTCCCGCCCGCTTCACGCGCGACTGGAATGCGCACGACGAAAGTCGTGCCGTTGCGCGAGTTGCGGAGCTTCACGCTGCCGCCGTGCTGGCGCACGATGGAATGCGACACCGATAGCCCGAGTCCCGATCGACGGCTGTCGGATTGCGTGGTAAAAAACGGATCGAATATCTTGGAGATATGAGCTTCTGGCACTCCCGTACCAGTGTCGCCGATCTCGATGACCACTTCCCCGCCATCGCGCCAGACGCCGATGGTCAGCCGGCCGCCGTCGGGCATGGCTTGGAAAGCGTTCAGGATGAGATTGATGATGACGAGCTCGAGCAGGTTTTGCACGCCTTCGGCATAAAGGGGATCAGCCATGAACGGCAGCCTCCAGTCGACCGTGGTTCCGGCCGCAGCCTCGCCAGAGGCGAACATCAGCGCGTTCTTCAGCATGTCGACCACGTTGACCCTCGTCGTCTCGGTGATCGGCCCAGGCCTCGCGAAACGCAGCAGGCTCTCGACGACGAGCGAGGCGCGGTCTATGCCGCCAATGACCTTGCCGATGCACTCCTCAAGCAGAGCCGGCGACGTAATCCTGTGCTTCATGAGCTGCGCCGCCGCAGAGCTGACCCCCAACGGGTTGCGGATTTCATGCGCGATCCCGCCGATGACCATGCCGAGCGCGGCGAGCTTTTCGCCCTGGTGCATCTGCGCCTCCATGGCGCGCTGCTCGACCAGATTGCGTCCGACGACCACAACGCCGGTAACCGCGCCAATGTGGTCGGTCATCCGCGACAGGCGCCAGGACACAGGTATGCTGTCGCCGTTGCGGCACCGCATCGGCCATTCGACCGAATGCTGATCGTCAATTTCGGTGATCCCGCGAAAGCAGGCTTCCACCTCAAGACTCTGGGGCTCTTCGATATGGTGCGCCAACATTGTGCCGCGCATTTCGACATGGGTGTAGCCAGTGGCTTTCTCCGCCGCCGTGTTCCAGGTCATGATGGCGCCTGTCGGGTCGGTGGAAATGATGAGGTCTCCGGCGCTCTCGACAATGCTGGCGAGATGGAGCTGCGTCCTGCGCACTTCCTCGCCAAGCCGCAATAGGTCGGTCACGTCGTCCATCATCAGGATCGCCCCGCGCGAACTGCCGCGCAGCTGCAACGGACAGATGCTGTAGGAATAGATCCGCAACGGAACGCCCGGCGCACGATAGGTCATCCGCTGGCGGTGTAAGGTTCTCCCGGTGGCGATGACCTCGCGGATCTGCTGGTCGAGCGCGGTGTCCTGAAACGCGGTGGGAAAGATTTCATGCAACCGCCGGCCCAATGTCGAACTTAAGCTGCCGCGGGATTTCTCAAGGAAATTATGATTGACGGTCAACACGGCTAAGCGTTCGTCGAGGATCAAGATCGACGAGGGGATCGTCGCCATGACGGCATGAAAAAAGCTTTCATGGTCCAGCGTGGTGAGGAGCATTTATTTGCCCAACCCTGTTTCTCCCGGCTTACGCCTAGTTCGGCGCATTCAGATCCGGCCGAAAACTGAACGGGGGCCAAGGGCCGGACAACGCGACTGCAACATGCTGGCGCGAAGCGCAAACCGCCATCGCCCGGACACACTCGCGCAACGGGGCCACGGAGGATTTGGGCACGAGGAGGGCGCAACGCGCGATAGGCTCGGCCGCGCCCGAATCCGACCGACGTCCTGGGTCATGTCGGCGAATGGCCGCCGTCAGCGGCTGAAGCTCCGCGACAAAGTCGCTGACGAGCGCAGCGGCCTCGGCGCGGCCGAATTCGAGCAGCGCACCGCGGTCCCGACAGAGCCGTAAATACCTGGCGCCCTTTGACATCTCCCGCCACTCGGGCCACGCGCTGCAAGCCAGTTGGTCTAGGATCTCGGGACTGTCGAACTGAACGCTGGCGCGCAGCTCCCATTCCTCCTTGTCCGCGACTTCGCGGAGGAAGTCAGCGATCGTCGCTTCGTGCGCGCGCATAAAAGCGCCGAGATTGTTCACACTCGTGTAGAGAGTGCCAAATGGGGCAGGAAAGACCGGCGATCCCCGCATCGCCCATTCCACAACTTCGGCATGGCGGCGAACGCGGGGAGCGAGCCAAGCGACATCGGTCAAATGGCGCTCGGCGTCGACGCCACAATATTCCTCAATTGGAACAATGCCGATTAGGGCCGCGACCGATCCTACCAAATGCAGCGCGATGCGATGTTCGGGCGCCCCGTCGGGGGGCAGGCGTCGGAGCGCGCCGGCGCGCTCGGCGAATGCGAAAAGACAAACAGCCTCTCCGCTTTCCAGGACAGGCGAACCAGGTCCATGGCCGGGCGTCGCCAACGGTTCAACTTGGCTCATTGGCCGCCGCCCCCTGCCGTTCCGCCAGCATTTTAAGTTTCGTGCGGTACGTCTTATAGTCGATGCCGAGGAGACGAGCCGCCTCGGCCTTGTTGCCCTTGGCCTGTTCGAGCGCCGCCATGAGCGCATCGCCCTCGATCGCGCGGACTTGGTCACGGACTCGGTGACGCAAGGACGCGCCGGCAGGCGGTTTCTGAGCAGGCGCGGCCGTCGCGCCGCCGCCGAGACTGTCGGCTAGATGGTCGAGCGTGATCATCTCCGACCCAACGAGCGCCGCCCGCCGCATGACATTGCGCAATTCTCGAACGTTCCCCGGCCATCGGTAGGCCCGGAGCAAATCGAGAGCCGCTGGTTCAATTTCGATGGGCGGCCGCCCCAGAACGTCGCGCGCTTGCGTCAGAAAGCGGTGCGCAAGGAAGGAGACGTCCTCCGGCCGGGAGCGCAACGGAGGGATCGTGATGACATATTCAGTCAGGCGGAAGTAGAGGTCTTCGCGAAAACCGCCAGTCTTGGCGCGCTCCCTTAGATTCTCGTTGGTGGCCGCGATGACGCGAACATCGAGATTGATCAGATCGCCGCCGCCGACCCTGCGAATGGAGTGATCCTCGAGCGTTCGCAGAAGTGCTTTCTGTCCGGTCAGAGCAAGATTTCCGACCTCGTCGAGAAAGATCGTCCCGCCCTTGGCTGCGGACTCAAACGAGCCGCGGCGGCGTTCGCTGGCTCCGGTGAACGCCCCTTTTTCATGACCAAAGAATTCGCTGTCGGTGAGAGTTTCGGCGATGGCGCCGCAATCGATGACGACAAGCGGACGATTTGCGCGCGGGCCATGCTCGTGCAAGTTGCGGGCGACGACCTCCTTGCCGGCGCCGGTCTCGCCCTTGATGATGACGGAATAGTCGGTCGAGACAACGGCTTCGGCCTGGGCGGCCAGAGTTTGGATAGCGGGACCCTGTCCCATGGCTGCGGTCAGGGCCGCGCGAATTCCGCTGCCGTTCGCGCATCCGGCAGTTGTTCGCCGCGCGACCGCTCGCCGCACGGTTTCCACAAGATGCTCATTGCGGAATGGCTTGGTGACATATTCGAAAGCCCCCTCCCGGATTGCGCTGACCGCTCCGGAAATCGTCCCATGGGCAGTGACGACGATGACCGGAAGGCCCGGATCGAGGCGCCGGAGGCCCCGCAGAACCTCCTCGCCGCCGAGGCCGGGCATCCGCATGTCCAAAAGCACCGCAGCTGGCGTGCGACGGCTGGCCAGTTCGAGCCCAGTTCCTCCAGCTTCGGCTTCCGCCACGTCAAACCCGGCGTCCGCCAGGATATTCCGCATGGCCCACCGCATGTCGCGATCGTCGTCAACTAAGAGAACCATGGGTTGTTGACGCGTCAAAATCGCCTCCCCCGACATAAAATAATGCAACTCTAATTATATATGAATAATATATTTCAAGTTCTAGCTGAAATTTACGATTTAAAGAGCGCCTACTGAGCCAAAACCTGCGGATTATATATGCTATTTTAATAGTTATCATAAGTCACGACAATTTACTTTGATTGAAATCAACCCATTCGCCGCTGCTTGCTCGCCGCCCGCTTACAACGCTCCGAAGGCCGAGAGGCGCTGGCGCAGAGCATCGGCGATATTTCCAACACGCGCATTTTGTGCATCGCGAGGATGTCGAAAGGGTCCGGCTGGACCGTTATCGGCGCAACCACTCTGATCAACTTCGGGCGGGAGCTAACACATCTCTACAAAGGCAATTGAAGGGGAGAGACGCCAAAGTATTTTCGTGCGCCCATAAAAGCTCGAAGGCGCTCCACATCATATTCAGGATCTCTTAAGATCCAGCATTCGGGATCAAACACCAAGGCTGATCCATATCGCCGCCTGAGAGCCATAAAGGTCCGCAATTGGCGCATCTCGCCTGGCGGATAAGGAGCGCTCGGACGACATGTGAAGCGATTTCACATGAACTGGTTAAAGAAGCCGGTCCGCGCCAAATGAGCCAAGCCCCGCGCGTCATTGCGGTCTGTCTTGTGTGCGGCCACGCCTCTATCGCGCCAGCAAGAAGGATGCGATGTCTGTGAACTCAAGGCGCGTTGCTGTCCGAACGCGGTTGCCCGCAAGATTCCGCGTGATCTGTACGAAGACGCCCGCGAGGTCGTCTGCGACGGCTCGCGAGAGTGAGGCCAGCGAGTGCGTCAATGGCGGCATAGCCTGCGCCAACGCGGCGCGCGCGCCGCGAGATAGTCGTCTCCCTCAGTCCATCAAAAACCGACTACGGGATCCGAAACGATGAACCGCCGAGTTTTTCAACGAAATCCGCCAAAAGCCGACATCACGCGGCAGCGTTCTGCAATAAAAAAAGCTCGACAAAAGCCGAGCCTTTCAAATTTCCATTCTTTCGAATTGCAGTTTGAACCTTCGCAATCAATATCCGCGGCTATCGAGCTGTCGCCGATAGAGTGATTGGTGCGGCCTCTCCGAGGCAAGAAACCTCTACGCGCAGGTCGAAGCAGCCTATTCCTTGCCGCTTTGAACCTTGGCGATTACCGTTTCGACCGGCTTGAAAGCTTCCTTGGAGAGGTTGGAATAGAGTTCGCCGATTTTCTTCGCCTGCGCGATGAAGGCCGCGTAGGAAGCCTTGGCATATTCCGCCTGAATCTGAATAGCGCTCTCGAAAGACTTGACGCTACGCAGCTTTTCGAGGAAAGCAGCGCCATCTTCAAAGGACTTTTTTGAATAGTCTGTCGTTTCCGCAGCGATCGTCTGAAGGCTCTTGAGAAAGGAAGAAGATGAGGTGGTCGCAGCCTCAAGCTGTTCTTTGCTAAATTTTTGGAAGTCGTCCAAATTGTTTGCCATCTTAAGCTTCCACCTGGCGAGATATGGGCCAAGCCCCTTTGATGGAGGCGGCTGAGCCTGAGTTGGTTTTCCAACTCGCTAATTCACGTATATTGCAACGCAGCATAAGTCAAGTTATATTGCCGCGCGATATTCCAATGTATCGCGACGGTTTGGCGCGTTCCAGGCTAAGAAATATTCATAATTGAGTGGAAACCGCGCAAAAGTTTTGCGGTATGGGTTTAGGCTATATATTTGACGTGATTGTGCGCTGCATTATAAAATAGCTTAGCTACACGAAGTCGCTAATTCGACCCGCTCCAGGTTTGTGGCAAGCGGCTCCTTCTCAACCAAGGACATGATGACATGGCTAAGACCAAGGAAGAGGCCAAGGCCGAAGCAGAGGCTCGGGCGAAGGTCCAGGAGAAGGAGGCTCAAACCAAGGCCGAGGAAGGGACCCGATCTAAGGTCGAAGCGGAAGCGGAATCGGCTCGCGCCAAGGCCGAGGAAGAGGCCCGTGCCAAGACTGAGCAAGAACCTCGCGCCAAGGCTGAAGGTGAATTTGCCAATTTTCAAGAATTTGGGAAAGAACAACTCCAGTCGGTGGTCCCGGCGGCTGCCTTCCTCACTACGAGTTTCCAGGCCATTGCCGCCGACTCGACCAATTATTCGAAAAGGTCCTTAGAAAACGGTTCTGCTTTCGTCAGCAAGCTGCTGGGCGCCAGGTCTTTCGATAGCATCATTCAGATCCAGTCGGAATATGCCAAGACCTCTTATGCGGAGTTCATCGCGTATCTGACAAAAATCGGCGAACTCTATCCCAAGCTTGCCAAAGCGGCATTCAAGCGTTCGCATGTTGCCTGATGAAGGAACTGTTCTCAGCGGATCCCAACCTTCCGCGATGAAGCGTCCAGATCCCGACTATGCGGCTCCCAAAGCCGATTCTGGGGAGGTCGTGGATGACGAAGCCGCATTTTCTGATGCGCCGTCGAGCCTCGTAAACAACGAGGAGAGCGGTGGCGAGGCGGACAACGCACCTAAGCCTCAGGCCGATTTGTCTACGCTCCTGTCCAATTTGGAAGCGCGGTTGCTTGACGCCTTCAATCAAAAGCTTGCGTTCGACAACTTCAAAGAAAAACAGATCGATCGTCTGCATGAGGAGCTTCAAGCGTATAAAAGCGACCTGCTCCTGAAAGCCACGCAGCCTTTAATCGCAGCCATGATCAAGCTGCATGCCGACATCGGCCGTCTCATCGGCGCGATCTCGCGGGAAGATCCAACCAAGCTGACGGTTGAGCAAATTATTGGCTTCTTTGATAGTTTTCGCGATGAGATTGCGGATCAACTCGCAACGCGGGGGATCGAGATGTTCCACGCTACCGTCGAGGACTGTTTCGATGCGCGGCGACAGTCTTCGGTAGGGACAGTGGAAACATCGAGTTCAGATTTGGTAGGCCGCATCGCCGAGACCGCACAACCCGGATTTGAACAGGGCTCCACGGTGCTGAGCAAGGAGAAGGTCAAAATCTACTTAGCCGCTCGCTCTGATGCTGACGAGCCGAAGCCCTCGGCAAGGATATGACACCCGAACGGAGTATCTGATGGAATCGAAACCAGTCTTCGGGATTGATCTTGGCACGACCTACTCGTGCATTGCCTATGTCGACGAACATGGTCGGCCCGTCGTCGCCCCCAACTCCGAAAACGCCCTCACCACCCCCTCTGTCGTCTATTTCGAGTCTGAAAACAACATTGTCGTTGGTCAGATCGCCAAAGACACCGCCAAAATCTATCCAGAACTGATCGTGCAGACGGTAAAGCGCCACATGGGCGATGCTAATTGGTTGCGCTCTTTTTATGGAAGGGACTATCGGCCGCAGGATGTCTCCGCTCTAATTCTGAGAAAAGTTGTTGGCGACGCAGAGCAGGTGCTTGGTCAAACGATCGAAGATGTTGTGATCACCTGTCCCGCCTATTTCGGCAATGTGGAGAAAGAGGCTACACGGCAAGCTGGGACGATCGCGGGGCTGAATGTCCGTTTTGTCGTTCCCGAACCTATGGCCGCCGCTTTCGCCTATGGGGTTGACGCCATGGAGGGCCAGACGATCATGGTCTACGATCTCGGGGGAGGTACGTTTGACGGAACTCTGCTTCAGGTGCCCGGCACAATCCTATCTACTGTCGGCGACCTCAATCTCGGCGGGAGGGACTGGGACGACGATCTGGTGACATTCTTCGCTTGGAAGTTCCAGGAGGTGACCGGCGTATCCTCTGACGATCTCCTTGCCGATCTGCAGGTATGGCAGGAGCTGACGAATGAGGCCGAGAAATGCAAAATGGCTCTCTCGTCGTGTAATTCTTATAAGGTGAGAGTCAGATCCGGCCTCCATAATGTGCCTATCGAAGTGACCCGCGTGGACTTTGAACAAATCACGCGTCACCGGCTCGACCGCACGATTGAAGAGACTAAGATATTGTTTGAGCGAGGCCAAGAGAAAGGGGCTTTGGTGGAAACCATCTTGCTGGTGGGTGGTTCGACCTTCATGCCCCAGGTGGAGGCGCGGCTACAGCAGGAGTTTCCATCTTGCGAGCTGCTCCGTAGAGATCCAAATCAAATCGTCGCGAAAGGGGCCGCGCTAATCGGTTACAAATATCAAATTGACGAAGAGATCGAGAGGCTGATGACGCCCGGAATAAGCCGGGATCAGGCAGTCGAGAAAGTCGCCAGCGCCACCGGGATGACGTCCAAGGCCATCACCCTCTTGAATAAAACTGTGCTCACCACAGTTACGGCCAAAAGCTTTGGCGTGGTGACATTCAATAAGAAGAAAAACGAGGATGAGGTAATGAATCTCATTCAAGTGGATGATCCTCTGCCAATCAATGTCACTCGTGCGGTTTATACGGTCGCTGATCGACAAACTCGCGTCATTTTAAGTGTCGTGCAGAATAAGCACAGAGTGACGGGCGAACAGCATGTCGTGCCTATGGACGAGTGCGAGGTAATAGGCTCGGCGGAGGTCGTTTTCAAAAATCCACTGCCGGCGCAGTCTCAGATAGACGTCACTTATACCCTCGACCTTGATGGCATCCTCAAGGTCGAGGCGCTCGATGTGACCACCCGCGTTACGGCCGTTGGCGCGTTCACGTCCGAGGCCTTGTTGTCGGCCGATGAGTTGGAGTCGCGCAAGAGAGCTATGGCTGTTGATGTAAGTTGAACGCGCCTCTCTGCCGAAGCCCGCTGAAGGCCGTCTTGCGGTATGGGATTTGTCGGTGAGGATCGGAGCAACCTCGGACTTCATACCGACTGTCACGCATCGGGAGTTCAATGCGCAAGCTTTGGCCTATCGCTACCCGCATCAATTGTCCGGCGCCCAAAGACAACGCGTCGCGCTAGCCCGCGCGCTTGCGGTCGATCCCGCGATCATGCTTATGGACGAGCCCTTCAGGCGCTCGACGCCCTGACGCGTCAAGCCCTGCAAGACGAGCTGATTCGGGTATGGGCCGCTTATAAGAAGACCGTCGTCTTCGTGACGCATGACATCGACGACGCTGTCTATCTTGCCGACCGCGTCGTGGCGCTCGGCGGCAAGCCGGGCGAGGTCAAGGCGTCCTTGTTGATCGATGCGCCACGTCCACGCGAGCGCCACCATCTTGCGCTGCAGACCCGTGCCATGCGCGTCAAGCAAGAGCTCGTGGAGGAAGCCATAGGTAGAGACAATTGGGTGATCTGAAAAGACGCAATTGTCTGAGCTTTTGCCATGCTCGAGGTAGAGAACCCATGCGCTTTGTTGGTTTTGGGAGTATATTGTTATCTGGGTCGTTCCGCTCGCAAGTCACGTAATAGAAGCGCGCGCGCTGGTCGGGCCGCCGGCTGCTGGCCTCGATCTTCTCTTCGACGCGGATCTCGCGGAAACCTTGGTCTTGCAGGAACCTTTGGATCTCCTCGGCCGCGAAGTGATGCGTTTGGTAAAGGACGCGTCCGCTCTCGTCGCGCGAAAGGTAAGTTCCATATTCGCCGGTATGAGGCAGATCGGTCACGTAGAGCTCGGCGTAACTCGGGTTGATGTCGTCCGATAATCCGGAGAACGAGATCGAAAGCTTGCCTTTGGGTAAGAGCGCATTACGGATGTTCTTCAAGAGCTGAACGCGATCGGACGCGTCTCCCACGACGGATGCGACGAGCTGGCAGACCGCCGCGTCGAAGCGCGCGCGCCCGAGTTTGAACCCGGAACGGTTTGCGATGTCCCGCGCGTGGAACTCGGCTTCTCGCATGTCGCAGAACTCGCGCGAGAGCCCGTCAATCGCCGCCCGATTGATGTCGATGCCAACGACCAAGCAGCCCCGCTCGAGGAGGAGCCGCGACGCGCCGCCCGTCCCGCAGCCAACGTCCAGGACGCGCGCCTGAAGCGACAAGGTGGTAAGCCAATATTCCACGTGGGGCATATGCGTTTTGGTCGGTATCTTCGCCGGATCGTAGTCAGCCCAGCCCTTTCGGTTTCGCGCCAGCATGGCGATTGTCTCGCTGTCTTGGGTCCATTGCCATGCAAGGTTCTAGTTCTTGAAGGCGGAATAGAGCGCCATGCCGTCTTGCTTGTAAAGACGGTTGATATGGCCAAATCCTGCGGCGCTTAGGAGGGCCAGTTGCTCATCTCGCGTTACATAGAGATCGACATTTTTCCTTGTTCCAAACTCCACGTAATGGTCACGATATATAAAGGTCTGTTCGGTCGGATTGGCCGACGCCCACACATTCGCAGGCCGCTAAGGTCGCTATGTTAAAAGAGGTCTCTCCGGGCCGGCCGAAGGACAAATCAACCGTTTGAAAGCGCTGAAGTGCGCCATGTTCGGCCGCGCCGGCGTCGAATTGTTACGGGCCCGAATGCTGACTATCGAATAAATGCGCCTCCACAAAATGTGACGAAGACCCAGATCAAATGCAACGCAACAGGCAAACCGGATGCTGCTTTTTCGCAGCCCGTTCTAGGGCCTGTTGAGATTCAGGATTCCATGTCGCGATTGTTCGTGATTCAAGCTGTGGATGGAACGCTTCGTGTTGACGGACGCCCAATGGGCGAAGATGGAACCGCATTGTCTGGGCAGGCCGATGGAGCCCGGACGAAGTGGGAGTGACAACCGCCGCTTCATTGAGGCGGCGCTCTGGATCGTGCGGACGGGAAGTCCCTGCGCGACCTGCCGGCCTTTTTCGGCAACTGGAACACCATCTTCAAGCGATATCGCGCCTGGGGGATCTTGTGACCGGAGATTTTGCTACTTGCTCGCCGCCAGCCGCGTCGTCCGATAGGCGGCGGCGAGAGGAATGCTGAAGCCGATGCTTTCGAACGTCAGGTCGCCGGTCTCGATCGACAGAGGCTGGCTTGGCCAGGAACCGTCCTGATTGCGGCGCAGAAGCTCGGCGCCGATCGAGGCCGTCTTGAGCACAAGGATTTCTAGAACGCTGGGAATGGTCGTGTAGGTCCAAACATTGGCCCAGGTTTCGGCCTGATTGCTCGGGGAGAGGATCTCGATCAGCAGGACGGGGTTTGCAAGAGCGCTTTCTTCAGCGTCATAGCCGGAACAGGTCACGGCGAGGTCGGGGATGCGGACATTGAACTCTGCCTGGACGCGGGGGATTACGCCGGGCGTCGTGATGACGCGGCACGGGCTGGTGCGCTCGACGAGATAGTTAGCGATCAGCCGATTGAGTTCGCTCTGTATTGCGCCATGGGTGATGCTGGCCGGGGTCATGGCTTGGGGCTCGCCATCAACCAACTGCCAGAGTTGGGGAGAAGGCGGATTCCAGGCGAAGAACTCCGCGACAGTCATGCGAATCGGGACCTTGAGCAGAGCGCTCATGCATGCAATCTAGCAGAAAAACGGACTGCGCGTAAGCGGTAGGCAGAACATGCGGCGTGAACCCTTTCCGCCAGTCGAGCAGAGCGCTATCAGCTGTCGCGTCTTTTGCCGACAAATGCGCTGCCGCGGCTTCGGTTCCCGCTCACCGGCTCTCATCGAATTCATGATGAAATGATCCGTGACCCCAATGTCGCGGATGCGCGGCGCCAATGGGCCGGCTGTGACGGGGTTGAAATCAACTTAAGAAACAGTAGCGTAGCGGTGCCAAGTGGAGAGTTCGGAAATAGCGTCAGTCACAAGAGCGTAGTTGTTATGGTCATTCCTCGGCTGACCTGGATGGGCTTTGGCGTAGGCGAGGTCCTCCTCGAAATTCTTCGCGGCTGCATTCGGAGAGGTGCTCCTGCGCGATCGCCCTTCTGACCAATAACTTCAAATTGAAAATTCCGAGCATGCCGAAGAGCCGCGCACAGGCGTCCAATGAGAGCATGCAAAGTCGGGGGGGCTGGAAATTTTGCGGCTAAGCTTCTGGTCTTTGGGGGAGGCGGAGCTGTGCAGAAGCTGGTTTGGCGGGTGAAGCTTGTGGCTGATTCTGGTGATCGCCGGCAAGGTCCTCAATCTCGATGGATCCCAGCATCGCTTCGCCTTTGCTCGCAATGGCGATTCGGCGAACGAATTCGCCAACGCGATTGTGAGCGCCGGCATCCGCCTCGGCGCACCGGCGACGGTTCTCCCGGATGGGGACGCCGGGTTGTGGAGGTTGCAGCGTCAGGTCATGCCGAAGGCGACGCTCGTCCTCGATTGGCGGCGCATCGCGATGCGCTTTGAGCACGCCCTGCAAGCGGCGCGCGGCCTGGGCGCAGGTAATGACAACCATGCTCCGCCACTCGCAGCCTGATGAACCCACTATTTTGCATGCTCTCGAGCCCTACCAGCACGGAGATTGAAGAAAGCCCGACTATTATTCAAAGGACTCGTACTCGACAAAGCTGAGGTACGAGGCGAGGGCCTCAATATCGTTTGGGGACAATTTGCTGGCAATTCGCGGCATCGGCCCTGCGGCCGCATGAAACCCTTCGCCCCACTGCTCGAGTCTGCTTTTCAAGTAGGAATACGCCAATCCTCCCAAACGAGGAATTTCTCTAACCCCCTCAGCATTCGGTCCATGACAAACGAGGCAGGACGCAATATTGGATTCAGGGCTCCCAAGTTCATAAATCATTCTTCCTACAGCTGCCAACTCCCTATTTCCATCACCGGCGGCTTTGGGAGGCAACAGCGATAAATAAGTTGCTAGATCATGCGCTGTCTGGGGACTGAGATTTGTTACGGCAGGCCACATATACTGTTTTGAATACGGGTTATCTCGGATGTGACTGCGAAAGCTGAGAAGCTGATTCTCGATGTATTGATCTCTCTGCCCAGCCAAACGTGGGGCTGTTGAAAATCCTTGCGCCGATGGTCCGTGACACCAAGTGCAATTTCGGACAGGGATGGGGGCGGACTCATCTGCCAACAGCGGACCAGCGGCAGAGAAAACAACCGCCAGGATTGCCATTTTTGACGTGATGAGTTTCATGTTTCCAGTTCTCGTGGTCTATAAAGCGAGTGGGCTCACTTCAGACGGCTGACGTAAGCTGCGATGGCGTCAATCTGTAATTGAGTCAAGTTATGCGTAGTCGGCACCATAATAGCCGATGTGTCCTTCGCGGAACCTAGACCACGCTCTTTGCCCCAATTCATCAATACTTTTACTGTGTACGGAAAGAGTTGACCTGCCAAGCGTGGAATTTCGTCTCGACCCTTAGCCTCCGGACCATGACAGGCGGAGCACGCAGGAACATTGGCTTCGGGTAACCCCTCCTCGAAGATTGTCTTGCCCAAGGCTAGGTACTCCTTCGGAGCGCCGCCTATTGGATTGGGATCTAGTTCCCTGAAATGCGCGGCTAAGGCCGCGACCATCGAAGGACTCAGGGCGTGCGCCACGTTAAACATGACGGGATTCGTCCGCCTCCGCTCAATAAAGGCCCGCAACTGATTCTCGAGGTATTTGGGCTGCTGCCCCGCGAGTCGGGGCATGGGAAAATATCCACGATAACCCTGACCCGATAACCCATGACACGTTTTGCAATATTCCAACTTGGCCTGAAGCTCTGACTTCGAAAAGGCGGCCGCGCCGATTTCGTCCGCGCGGCCTGCTGCGGAGAAAACAAGAGCTAGGACTGCTGCTTGCAAAGCCAATCGCAAACTAATGACCTTCATGATTCCGGCCTCCGCGCCTTTCATTTTGTGTCATTGCCCAACTGATCTTCCTGCGATTCAGTGGACCCCGGACTTAAGCGGCTTTTCGCTCAGCTTGCTCTAGCGCGATGTAGCCGAGGGCAGAGTGGAGCCGTTGACGTTTATAGTATCTTTCGATAGAGCCGAACCGCTCTCGTTTCGCTGCCTTCTGCGTGGAAAAACAAGTCTGGTAGACGAGTTCGGTTTTTCAGCGTTCCAAAGCAGTTTTCAATCGACGCAATTTCTTTTTCCGGAGTGGCCGTCTTGATGAGTTTGCGATACGTGCCCACAAGACCTCATCATGATAAACAGTCGTAGCTTCCGCTGCTAATCCAAAGCTGACAGCGAATCAGTTTTTACCAACATGATGCCCTTCGGCAACACATGGCTGATACGAACGATCAGCCCGGAACGTTCTGCGTGGGATCGCTCTAATTGGCAGACGGCTGGCCGCTGCAGCGGCGCTTAAGTGTACTATTCACATCCGTCTTAATTGTGACGGCTGGACTCGAACTTGCGTGATATGCATGCGCCGTTAGCCTCGACGTGAGGATTGAGGCTACGCGCAGCAATAGGTTACAATCTTTGTGATCCTTGCGTCGCCAATCTCGGCTACGATTAGAGAATAGGTCCGAGGCGTCAGTACATTAAGAGAGGGGCTCGACCAAAAGCCGTCAACGCTAACCCACGAAGGCGCGGTAACTCGCGCCCGGGAATTCGATTGGGCGCCCCGATGCGAGCGAACTGGGTCGTGGACGCCCGCGGGGGGTGAGCGCCAACTCTCCGTCAGCGGCCGGGGCGCTAAGTCGGCGCCTGTGTGGTCTGGATCAGCGTGTCAATCAAGTCGGTGGGCAAGATAATATTGGAGTCCGGATCATGAAAATCATTAGTTTACAGCCCCTGTTGCAGGCGGCAATTCTCGCAATTGTTTTCACCGCAGCGGGGCGCGCGGAAGAAAGCGGTACAGTCGCCGTTTCGAAGCAAGAGCTTCAGGCTAAAATAGAATACTGCAAAACGTGTCATGGGTTGTCGGGACAAGGTTTTCGTGGAGCTTTTCCCATGCCGCGACTCGCGGGGCAGCAACCCGAATATCTTGAAAATCAGTTGCGGGCGTTTATTGAGCGCAGGCGCACGAACCCAGTCATGTTTAACGTGGCCCATGTCTTGAGCCCGTCGATGGTCGCGGCCTTGGCCGCGCATTTTCAGGATCTAAATCCCAAACCACTAGGCGGCGCTCCAAGGGAACTCGTGGCCGCGGGAAAGACAATCTACGAGGACGGATTACCCGGAGCCAATGTTCCTCCGTGCGCTTCCTGTCACGGTCCAGAGGCTAAAGGCGACGGGGCATTTCCCCGCCTAGCCGGTCAGCTCCATGACTACATTTTTAGGAAGCTGGTGAACTGGAGCAGAGAGCGGGGTCAGGATCCAGCAAAACCAGACACATCAGCTATTATGGAGCCGATTGCGCACGGCCTGACGGAGCCGCAGATTGCGGCGGTCGCGGCCTATCTCAATTATCTGGAGTAAACCCGTCCTTTGATTCCAGTGAGCGTAGGCTGCGGTCCTTGAAATAGGCTGCGGCATCTCGGGCTGACGCTCAAAAAGAGTCATCGCACGCCGCAGAACAAGACCACGCCGATGTCGCCTAGGCGCGCGAATAATGGCGTGTGAGACAGCCCAATCTGACACCCGGACATATTGTCCTCATGAATGAAACCGAAGGAGGACCAATATGGCGCGGCTCTGTGGCGGTTCGCCGCACGGGCGCCTCTTCGATTGCGTTGGTCATGGTTAAGCCCCTGTTCAACGCGATGCAATTCCGACGCACGCAAAGCGATTTGCTGGTGAAACAACGGCGGGCGCGCCACGGGAGCTAAACCAGGATGGGAGAGCATGCCTCAAATTATCAAGTATAATAGCGCATTCTACAAGACAGGCTAGACTATTAAGCGCCTCCAGTGTACGCATTAACAATAACTTAATAAGGGCATTGCCTACATAGAGCTACCTTAAGTGCCATAACATGACTTAAAGTGTTTTACGATAGCGAGATTATGTCGCTAATATGGCATTTATACGTGTTGTTATTTTACAACATGGTCAATCAATAACAAACAATACAGGTGGCGTCGCTTGATAAGTTTGCTTTAGGGGGATAGCCCGTAACAGGGGCATGAGGTCCGAAGGACGCGCAGCCAGTTTGCCCATGCGACGCGATTTGAACACGATGCTATGCGACAGGGGAAGCCGTCATGTCAGACGTCGAAGCGGATCAAGGCGCCAATGCCGCGCAAGGGACGGCGGCTGCAAACGTGGAAGCCATTGCAGCGACGGCCGGGCGCAACTTTCGGGCTGTAGCCGCTTTCGGGGGCGTAGCATTTCTCGTAGCGGCGGTTGTCGGCGCCGGGGTCATGATCAAGCCGCCAGGCGCAGCAGCCCTACCAAGTTTCGCGCGGCAGACAGGTCAGCCTTGCGCCACATGCCATACGGCTTTTCCTCAGCTTACGCCATTCGGGCGCCGCTTTAAGCTTAATGGCTATACGGCAGGCGGCGGCCTGACCTGGGAGCAAGGAGTTCCGCCTCTTGCCGCGATGGTGATGCCAACCTTCACGCACACGGATGTCAATCAAGACACGCCGCCGGAGCTATGGGCGCACACCAACAACAATGTGCTGCTACAGCAAGGCAGCCTTTTCTATGCCGGGCAAATCTACGGGAATCTGGGCGCATTCATCCAAGGGACTTATGACGGCGCCAGCCAGCATATATTTCTCGACGCCAGCGATCTCCGCTACGCGGACACGGCGAAGCTCTTCGGTTACGACGTCACCTATGGAATATCGGTCAACAACACGCCAAGCGTTCAGGATGTGTGGAACACGACGCCAGCTTGGGGCTTCCCTTTCATTAGCTCTACGCTGGCCCCTCAATTCTCGCTGCCGGGAACTTTGATCGAGGGCGGCCTCGGCGACAAAGTTATCGGGACGGGAGCCTACACCTTCTGGAATGACATGCTGTATCTTGATGTAAGCGCCTATCAAAATCTGTCCACGCAAGCATTGCAGAAGCTTGGCTTGCCGCCGGACGTCATCGGATCCATTTCGATCGACGGCGTAGCGCCTTATTGGCGCGCCGCCTTTGAATATAATGTCGGTGAGCATTCATTCGAGGTTGGAACATTTGGCCTGCACGCCAATACGCTCCCCGGCCGTGTCGCCGGTTTTGGATTTGACGAAATTACAGACGTCGCTTTTGACGCTCAGTATCAGTTCATTGGAGACCCCCACAACATAACCATCAGAGCCGTTAATATACACGAAAGTCAGAAGCTGAATTCAACCTTTCTCCAGGGCGGCTCGTCAAATCTTTACAATTCGCTTGATAGCTTCAAGACCTCGATTGAATATGTCTATGATCATACCTACAGCCTGTCGGCCGGTTATTTCAGCGTTTATGGTTCAGCCGACGCCTTGCTTTACGGCGCAAATTCGCTGGTCAATCTTCCTAACGGCAAGGGGCTTATCTTCGACGCCGCATATTTGCCGTTCAGCAAAGGCGGACCATCGATCTATCCCTGGATCAACGCTAAAATCGGCGTCTCCTACACAAGCTATCTGAAGGTCTTCGGCGGGATCATCAATTTCGACGGCGCAAACCATAACGCATCGGGCAACAACACGGTCTTGCTCTATGCTTGGATTGCGTTCTGAGCCGCACCGCCGTCTGAGAGCCGTGACGCCTTTGCGAAGAATAAGTGGGTCTTCTGACGCCCCGACAACTCGGTGCGTTCTTGCTGAGGTGAGTTGGCGTTGGACGTTGAAGGCGTTGTAGGTGCTGCATGACTTGAGAGAAATCTTTGCCCGGCTCCAACGCTCTTGAACCCTTGCATCTTCTTCTACCTTCGTCGGGTCAGCTGATGCGAATTCCCGGATCGATGCCGTATTTAGCGTTGATCTCGCCGGAATCATGGGCCCGCCTCCGGCCCGGAAGAATTAACCATCCGACGATGACGTCTCGCCGGAGCCCCAGATCGCCGCCATGGGCTTGGCATGGTGCGCGTTGATGATTGTTCCGAGCGCCGCCCTATAGGTTTCCTCGGAGAGCATGCAAAATAGTGGGTTCATCAGACTGCGAGTGGCGGAGCATGGTTGTCATTCTTCGCCTGAAAGGCGGTCGAGATCGGCAGCCCGTCATGCCGGCGCCGCCCATGGTTCACTAGCGCGCCACGGTTGGCATGAAGATATTCGATGAGATCGGCAATATGCCGTCGGGCGGCGACTGCGCCGCGCGCGTCGTGGACGTGAACGGAGTCAAACCCGTTCGCCAGTTTCGTCAAGCGCCCGAGACAGGAACTCGAACGTCCGCGCCAGAGCTTCCACTTGGCGCCTTCGAGATCGCGAACCGGATAGACGTGGAGGCAAGCGCTGGCCGTACCTGCGCCCAGGCCGCGCGCCGCTTGCAGGGCGTGCTCAAAGCGCATCGCGATGCGCCGAGGCGGATGCCGGCGCTCACAATCGCGCTGGCGAATTCGTTCGCCGAATCGCCATTGCGGGCGCGGAATTGATCGCCGAATATGCGTGAGACGTTTCAGTCGAAACCTGCAACCTGCGCCGCCGAGGGGGTTGAAAGGATACGACAATTGACAGTCAGCCTGGGAACGCACCGCCCCGGATGACTCAAGATCAAGGTTAGGCGAGAGATGGCGGCCAGCTGGAGTGTTAGGTTATCCTGGCCGGCCACTCGCCATGGCTCGCTTCAGGACAACCTTGACGCGCTCGCTGGGCGCACCGACGAGCCTCAACTCCGCATATCAAGCCGCGACAGATTCGAGCCCATCGGCGCGGCGGGCTCGCGCGGCCTTGGGGAAAGGGAAGCTGGATTCCCGCTGCGGCTATATTGCCTTGGCGAACAGCCCATGACCCTCTTGAAGGCGGTGCTGAATGCGCTCTCGGATTCATAGCCGAGCGACAAGGCCATGACGGAAATGGGATCGTTGGAATTCTCCAGCCTATCTGCGGCCAGCAGCATCCTCCAGCGCGTCAAGTATTCCATTGGAGACTTCCCAACGGTCTCCTTGAATCTCAGGGTGAAGGTCGTTCGCGACATCCCGGCGCGCTCCGCCAGCGATTGCAATGTCCAGCGGCGCGCGGGATCGTCATGCATCGCGGTGATCGCCGCGGCCATCTGCTGATCGGCTAGGGTGAGCGAGGTGTTGCACAACAAGAAAGCCCCCCGGCTGCGGGTCGCGAAGCTCCTCCATCATCTGCTCCACACACCAGCGCAGCACCGCCTTGTCGGAATTCTTTCGGATGTGCACGATCGGCGGCAAAACGCTCAACAAAATGTCTGCGTATTTGCTTTCAAGGACAAAATGGCCGCCGACCATAAAGGATTTGCCGCCGCCATTATACTGTGCGCCGCCGTCGTTCGACTTGTCCTGAAGTAGTGTCTGTGCTTGGATTGGCTCCAAACTCAAGTCACTTGCCAGCTGGAACGGCCGTCCGCGCGGCAGCAGGAAGCAATCCCCCGCGCTTAATCGAACAAGGCCGTCGGGAACGCCCTCGACATCCAGCCAAGGCTGGCCGGAAACCACGGCATAGCATTTGATGCCTTCGTGCTCCGGGAACCGAATGGAAATGTCGCCTGTATCAAAGCCGCCAGCCTTGTAACTTCGCGGCTTCAGCAGCGACAGCACATCTGACAGTGGGTCCATGGGCCACTCCGAACGATCGCAAAGGTAGTGCGGACGTTAAAGCATAGATCGTTCTCCCTCAACCTCGTACCTTCTCCGTGCCGGCTTGCGAACGCGGACTTGGCACATCGGGTTAAGCAAGGAGAGACCAGATGCGTGTATTTGTTACCGGGGCGACGGGTTCATCGGCTCCGTCGTCGTCCAAGAGCTTGTTAACGCGGGTCACCAGGTGCTGGGCTTGGCGCGCAGCGACGGGGCCGCAGACGCCCTGGCGCGCTCAGGGGTCGAGGCGCATCGCGGCGACCTATCGGACCCTGAGAGCCTTGCCGCAGGCGCTCGGGCCTGCGAAGGCGTGATCCACCTGGCCTTCATCGCCGATTTTTCAACCATGATGGACAATCTCGAAAAGGACCGGCGCGCCATCGGGACGCTCGCCGGCGCGATCGGAGGCTGCGCCCCCGCTCTTGTCGTGCCCTCCGTGACCCTGGCGCTGACGCCAGGCCGCCTCGCCAGGGAGGAGGATGCTCTCAATCCCAACGCTTTCGGCGCTATCCGCATCCCGTCGGAACAGGCGGCGTTGGCGGCGACTTCGGGCGGAGTGCGCGTGTCGGTGGTGCGCCTGCCGCCTTCGGTTCACGGTGACGGCGATCATGGGCTAGTCGGGGGCCTCATCTACACCGCGCGCGAGAAGGGCGTTTCGGCCTACGTGGCTGACGGGAAAAATCGTTGGCCCGCCGTGCACCGGCTCGATGCCGCCTGCCTATTCAGGCTGGCGCTGGAAAAGGGCTCCGCCGGCGCTCGGTACCACGCGGTCGCTGAGGAGGGCGCGCCATTCCGGGAGATCGCCGAGGTCATTGGCCGGCGCCTGAAATTGCCTGTCGTCTCCAAGTCCCCCGAAGAGGCGAACGGCGACCCTCCTGGGACCGGCCGGGAAAATCGGCGGCCGCTCGGCCTTCTTGCGGGCGCGCTGGGCCTCGATCGTTCCGACGAAGACGCCCATCGCGCGCTTGCTCGAGGCTATCTTTTCGCGGCGCGGGCCGAGGATCTGCCGCAGCATGGGTCCAGCGTTTCGATTATCCTTTCCCGGTCAAGCTTTTCGACTTCGCCTCGCAACGCCAAAGCCTGCATACGGCCTATATGGACGTCGCGCCCGCCAATCCTAACGGCCGGACCGTCATCCTGCTGCACGCCAAGAATTTTTGCGCCGCCACGTAGAGAAGCGACCATCAAGGCCTTGAGCGAAGCTGGCTACAGGGCGATCGCGCCGGATCAGATCGGCTCATTGAATTCCAAGAACTCGGCCATGCCCCGTAGATCCAGGACCCGGCGGCGTTTCACAAGGCGCTGCTTGAAGGCCCTTCAGGATCTCTTAAGCTCGAAATAGGCTTTCCGGTTATAGCGCGCATGAACGCACAGAAGCTCATGCGCGCAGAGATCCGCACGAGAAAGTCTTTGCCTGCTCGCGCGCAGCAGCGGCTACGCCAGCCGCCCGAATCTTGCGCTGAAACGGAGCGCTAGCCTAGAAATATTCTAAAAGTTGCTTTCTTTCTTGTGGGCGGCACGGAAATTGTTTTACGCTGTTACAGCGCTAGAGCGAAGGCGGGGATGTTATGTTCAAGTTCATGGAAGATTGCAGGCCCGAGGCTCCGAGAGCTACCAACCTCCCGAGTCGCTCGCTCTTGGAAAAATATGGCCTTCGGGCGACGCGGCAACGTCTTGGCCTTGCAAAGCTTCTGTTCAGCAAGGGGGACAGGCACTTGACTGCGGACGCCCTCGCGGTTGAGGCGCATGCGGCCCGCATTCCGGCTTCGCTGGCGACAGTCTACAATGTGCTCAATCTCTTTGCACAAGTGGGCCTGGTTCGCAGTCTCCCGATCGAAGGCGCCAAAACGGTCTTTGATACGAACACGAGCGACCACAGCCATTTCTTCTTCGAGGACACCGGCGACGTGTGCGATATCACGGCGCATGAAATAAAATTGGCTGGCGATATCGAACCTCCGGACGGCTATGAAATCGTCAGGGTCGACCTCGTTGTCCGGTTGCGTCCGAAGACGCAATCGCCGGTCGGGATCAAAGCATGATTGCTGCTTTCGCCTAAGCGGCTTGCGCCGAAGCGCTCAAATTCAAAGAGTTGGAGCATGTTCTGATCGAAAAAGTCGATCAACTTTTTCGATCAGAACATGCTCTAGCGTCACCTCCCATGATTTAAGTCCGGGCTTGATCCGAGGGACGCCGCGCCGGCGGTCGCGAAGGATCGGCGCGGGCCGGAGGTTTATTGCAGCGTATGCGCATGGCCGCCATGCGGCGCAGTCGCGAGTTCAGGCACGGGCCTGATAGGGGAAAGAACAAACCTTCGGACTTTCAAGGCTTGGGCGAGCGACCGGCTGGCCATTATAAGGACGTGAACCTGATCGGTTCCAAGCAACTCGGCGGCGGCGGAAAATTCGCGCTCGAAATCATTGCGCTGAGACGCCGCGACAAGACAAAGAGCCAGATATTCGTCGCGAAGCAGACAACGGCAAACGTCCGGCCGCCATTCGATCGTCCTCTTCGCCTCCGCGTTCAAGGTTCGCGCGAGCAGATGAAATTCACTGTAGAGGACCTTGGCGGAATCCTCCGAGACGAAGCGCAGCAATGCGTCCCAGGCAAAATCCCAGCAGAAAATATCGCGCGAGGCATAGCCCGCCATCCAATAGCGAAATTGCGCGAAGAACAGGTTCTCCGCTGGCGCATCCGCGTGAACGGCGGCGATCTGCGCGCCCGGCCTTTTATGCGAACCCATTCGTAGCTCCATGATAAAAGGATCGAACAAGAAAAACGCGGTCTGCGCTCATACCGCGTTTGAAACCTGCAGCGGCGGTGAAGGCTCGGAATCGTCGCCGCGCGCGAGACGCCGCGCGGCGCATTCGCGCGCGGTCGCCTCCAGGCATTCATCGACGCATGCGCCGTGATAATGGACTTGCAAGGCGGCAAAGCAGAGCTGGGTCAGCTCGTCCAGTTTCGTTAAGTCTCGATCGACGCTCGAGGCGATCGCTTCATTCAATATTTTATTTATTCTAATTCGTTCCTTGATCATGTCGCACATTATAGCCTCCGTTTTCTAATAGCCGGAAGCATAAGCCGATAAAGCAGGAGTTCAAGAAATATGTTTTCTATTTGTTCTAATTAAGCACAAGCAAATCATTTGCTTTATATTCCGCCATATGAGTTCGCCTCGTATCTCCGGTTTGGGGATGACGATGAAGACATAGTCCAGCGTCTTGGATACACAGTGGGCGGTAGTTTCGCGCCAGCGCCGATCCGCGCGGGCGCTCCATCCTTGCTGTGCGGGCTATCGGCGTCCGCCCGCAGCGGCCGCGCCGCCAGGCGAAGGCGGCCAGGTCATGCCCGTCTGTTGCAGGCTGACGTCCCAAAGCCGCTCCTGCGCGCCTACGTCATAGCTTGCGTCCGATGAGCGCGCCGGCTTGCATTTGTCGAAATATTTGCCGCTGACGCCCGCGGCCTTTGCTGAAGAGGCGAGGAAGATAGAGGTCGCGGCCCCCTGTTCCGGCGTGGTCAGCCAAGGCTTGACCGTGGCGAACACGAGCCTGAAAAGCCCGTTCATGTTGCGCGCGATGCCGGTGGCGACGACCCCAGGATGCAGGCAGTTCGCGGAGACGCCCGCGCCGTCAAGGCGCCGGGCCAATGCATAGGTGAACAATATGTTCGCCAGCTTGGACCGGCTATAGGTCTTGAAGCCGGAATAGTTTCGCGCGCTCTGTAAATCGTCGAAATCGAGCGCGGCTCCCGCATGCGCCTTCGAGGCGACGTTAATCACCCTCGCCGGCGCGCTCGCCTTCAGCCTGTCCAAGAGCTCAAGCGTGAGAAGGACATAGGCGAGATGATTGAGCGCCCATGTCCGTTCAAAACCGTCGACGGTCGTCTCGCGCTTGGTGAAAATAGCCCCCGCATTATTGATGAGGACGTCGAGCCGATCCTGCGTTCGCCTGAATTCATCCGCGACGCGCCGCACCTCGGCTTGCGAGGAAAGATCCGCGAGGAGAAAATCAATCTGATGGTTGCCGGCCTCCTGCCGGAGCCAGCGCACGGTCTCGGCGGTCCGGCCGGCGTCGCGTCCGATGATCACGACGCGCGCGCCATGCCGGGCGAGGCCCAAAGCGGTTTCCTTGCCAATGCCGAAAGTGGCCCCGGTGATCAGGCAGGTTTTGCCTTGCAGGGCGTCAGACATCGCGATTCCTTGATCATCGTTTGCAGACGCCCCAGGGCTCACCGTCGCTCAAGCTCTTAGGGCCGAGCGATTCGGGTCCCTGCGGCGACGCGGCGGCTGGCCTTGCGCTCCACGAGGACGGTCCGGGTGGTTTTTTCCCGACCATTTGAGGTCACAATATGCTCGCTCTTGCGCGAGGGCGCCGACTTCAACAGTTCCGCGCGCACCTCTTCGACCGGCAAGTCCATCAGCGCAGCGGCGATCTCGACCTGCTGGAGCAGCTGGTCGGTCAATCCCTGCGCCGCGATAATCGCTTCCTTGAGGGTTGGCGGATCATTTCGCACCCGCCGCGAACCAAATTTGGTGTTCCAGACAGCAGACATGCCCAGCTTTCCTTCACGCCGCCGGCAATCTTGTTGCGCTGCAGCAGGATATTGTGCGGAGCAATTGAAATCAAGGCGGACGACTCAGGTATTATCGACGCAGGCCCGGGCGAAAGCCTGGAACGCTCTCGCCCGATGCGACAGGCCCGGCGATCCATCAGACGGAATCGAATGTTTTTCCTCCAAGGACATTTCACCAAAAGTTTTCGTCAAACCCTCGGGCAGGAAGATCGGATCATAGCCGAACACGAGAGAGCCGCGCGGCGGGAAGACAAGCTCGCCGAAAACCTTGCCTTCGAAGCTTCGGGTCTCTCCACCGGGGAAGGCGAGGGAGAGAATGCAGACGAAATGGGCCTTGAACGGCGGCCGCGCTCCCACATTCAGCAAGGCCTGCTCGACTTTCTTTCGAGCCACGGCGAAATCGCGCGAGGGACCCGCCCAGCGCGCCGAGTAAATGCCCGGCGCGCCCTCGAGGGCCTCGACGCAAAGGCCTGAATCATCGGCGAGCGCCGGCAGATTGGCGCCGGCCGCCGCCGCCCGCGCCTTGAGTTCGGCATTGGCGACGAAGCTCTCGCCGGTTTCTTCGGGCTCGGGCAGGTTGAGGTCCCGCGCGGAGACGCCGTCGACGCCGAAATGCTGGAGAAGCTCGCGCATTTCGGCGAGCTTCCCGAGATTATGCGTCGCTATGACGAGTTTTCCCTCGAGCCGGCGCGCCATGTCACGCGACCGCGCTTTTCTGCAGCTCTATGAGCTTTGTGATCCCGACCTTCGCCAGCGTCATCATGGCGAGCAGTTGAACGTCGGTGAACACGGCGGCTTCTGCGGTCGCTTGCACCTCGACCAAGGAGCCCCCGCCCGTCATGACGAAATTGGCGTCGGTCTCGGCCGCCGAATCCTCCGCATAGTCGAGATCGAGGACAGCTTCGCCATTCGAGACGCCGCAGGAAATCGCCGCAACGTGGTCGCGGAGCGGATGATCCTTGATGATCGAGCGCCCGTGCATCCATTTAAGGCAATCGTGCAAGGCGACCCAGGCGCCGGTGATCGAGGCTGTCCTTGTGCCGCCATCGGCCTGGATGACGTCGCAGTCGAGGGTGATCTGACGTTCGCCGAGGGCCTGAAGATTGGTGACGGCGCGCAAGCTGCGGCCGATCAGGCGCTGAATCTCCTGCGTGCGGCCGGACTGCTTGCCGGAGGTCGACTCCCGTTTCGTGCGCGTATGCGTCGCCCGCGGCAACATGGCGTATTCGGCCGTAACCCAGCCGCGCCCCTGGCCGCGCAGCCATGCCGGCGGCTTGTCTTCGAGCGAGGCGGTGCAAAGCACATGGGTGCCGCCGAACTTGATGAGGCAGGAGCCTTCGGCGTAGCGCGCCACATTTCGTTCTATCGTGACGGGCCGCAATTCATCGGCGGAGCGATGGGAAGGACGCATGAAAGCTCCCAGTGAGGTGAGGGTCGCTTCTAGTTGCTTGGCTGCATTTGCGCAACTGCCGGTTTCCGCGTCTGGCGAATCCGCGCTCCCGACGCTAAAACCGTAGGAACTTCCCCCAGAACTTGCGGCCAGCCGAGCGGCTTGTCGCCGAAAGGCACGCTATGCGCAGAATCTCCCTTGTCGCGGCAATCATCATCTCATTGGCCGCCCCCGCGTGCGCGGCGGAAAAATCGACGCGGTTTTGGAACCTCACGTCCGCGACAGTGACCGAGCTCCGTCTCGCGCCCGCGGGAACCGACAAATTCGGCGAGAACCAATGCTTGAACGACAAGGATAAAAGCGTCGATCATGACGAGCGCCTGAAGATCACCGGCGTCGTGTCGGGCGTTTACGACGCGAAGATCGGATTTCCGGGCGGCCGGGTCTGCCAGGTCAAAGGACTTGCGATCGAGGCGGGAAAGGTTTTTTCGATCGAAGATAAGGATCTTGTCGATTGCTCGCAGTGAAGGCGCTTGCAAAAAATACAGAGTGAATTTTTTAGAAATAGGGCCGAATTTTTTTCCAGAACGCATATTTATTTCATATATGTGGCGTTCTTAAAAAATAGGAGAATTAACCCGGAGGGAAAAGATGGTCGCTCGCAAATCCCTGTTAAGGCGCCTTGCTCCACGTCCGGAACTTGAGCGTTTGCTAAAGGCCTCGATCGCAGAAGGAGTTAGTGAAGAAGAACTCCAGGAACAGCGGATCAGTTTCGCGTATGGCAATGCTCCTGCTGGGTCAGGGATTACCAAGGAATCCATACGGCTCGCGGCTAAGACGCTTACGCTTCCCCCACGTTGACCACGATCTAACCGTCAGGATCGGAATTAACGAGGGGATAGGCAGCTTAATGCTTGTATTTGAAGAAGTAAATAAGGCTTTATTTGATGAAATTCAAAGAAAGAATCTTGTCAGACAATATGACTTGATGACCAATTGCATTCAAATTGGGTTGAGCCAAGGCGGTCGCGTCTTCGACAAATATATGCTCTGGGACCTTAATCACGTGGCGGTCGCGAATATTTCCCAGTTTGCGGGACGATTTCGCGAGGAGCCGATTTACGTCGGCGATCATAAACCACCGCATTTTCGCGATGTGCCACATCTTATGGACCAATTTATCTCGACGATTCATGAAAACTGGTACGAATGGTCTGAGTTCGAATTGGCCGCGTACGGACTTTGGCGTCTTTTATGGATTCACCCGTTTATTGAGGGAAACGGACGGACAGCGCGGGCGGCATGCTATTATCTCTTTTGCGTGAAGTCCGGAGGATTGATCCGAGGGCGCAAAATCCTGCCAGAACGAATCCAAGAGGATCGGAAACCTTATTATGCCGCTTTAGCATCAGCCGATCGCGCTTGGGAGGCAGATAATCTCGATATCGTGGACCTAGCGAATTATCTAGCGGATTTGGTGCAAGAACAAATCACCGATGAAGGCGTAGACTTTGAGGGCAATTCCTCCATTTGAGGCTCAATGTCCCTCAAAGGAGATCAAAGTCCGCACCGGCACCCCTAGGGCTTCGATCTTCTTGGCCCCGCCGAGTTCGGGCAGATCGATGACGAAACAGGCCGCCACGACATCCGCGCCGATCTTTTTCAGAAGTCCGACGGCCCCGGTCGCCGTTCCGCCCGTGGCGATCAGATCATCGACGAGAATCACTCTTTCGCCCGCCTCCACCGCATCATCGTGCATCTCCATCTCATCGAGCCCATATTCGAGCGAATAGGCGATCGAGACTTTTGTATGCGGGAGCTTGCCCTTCTTGCGGATCGGCACGAAGCCGGCGGAAAGCTGATGCGCCACGGCCCCACCCAAGATAAACCCCCGCGCTTCCATGCCGGCTACCTTGTCGATCTTCGTTCCGGCCCAGGGCTGCACCAATTCGTCGATGGCGCGGCGAAAGGCGCGGGCATTGCCGAGCAGCGTCGTGATGTCCCGGAACATGATTCCGGGTTTTGGATAATCCGGAATGGTGCGGATTGCGCTTTTGAGGTCGAGAGTCATGAATTGCCGACCCTTTGCATGATCGCCTCCAATTTTTTCATGAGATCGGGGTCCCGCGCCGCTTGCGCCGTTAAAATCGCATTGTCCAGGGCGCAATCCGAGCCGACCGGACAGGCCTCGTGCTCGGCCGGAAAATCGCGCAGCAGGCGAGCTAGAAGCCGCGCGGCGTTGCCGGCGTTGGCCTGCACGATCTTGATGACCGAGGCGACGTCGACGTCGTCATGGTCTGGATGCCAGCAGTCGTAATCCGTGACCATGGCGATCGTCGCATAGGATATTTCGGCCTCGCGCGCGAGCTTGGCTTCGGGCATCGCGGTCATGCCGATGACGTCATAGCCAGCCGCTTTATAGGTTTTGGACTCCGCCAGCGAGGAGAATTGCGGACCTTCCATGCAGACATAGGTTCCGCCGGTGAGACAAGGAACGTCTTCCGCCGCCGCGGCCAGGGCGATCCTCGCCTGCAGCGCCGGCGCGATGGGATGGGCCATGGACACATGGGCGACGCAGCCATTGCCGAAAAACGAGCTTTGTCGCGAAAAGGTCCGGTCGACGAATTGGTCGATGAGGACGAACAGGCCCGGATAGAGCTCCTCCTTGAAGGAGCCGCAGGCCGAGACGGAAACGATGTCGGTGACGCCCGCCCGTTTCAGCACATCGATATTGGCGCGGTAATTGATGCCGGAGGGCGACAGGACATGGCCGCGCCCATGGCGGGGCAGAAAGACCGCTTCCGTCGCGCCGATGCGGCCGAAACGCAGCGAGTCGGACGGCTCGCCCCAAGGGGTCGCGACGCGCTCCTCCCGAATGTCTTCAAGGCCCGGCAGGTCATAGACGCCTGATCCGCCGATGATGCCCACGATTGCTTTTGTCATTCCTGCTCCGGTTTCATGAGCGTCGCAGTTTCAACATCGCGACGGCTCGCGCAAGGAAAAGATTGATTGGGCGCGGCCTCAATTGGAATTCTGGCGTGAGGCAGCCTCGCCCTCCCGGTCTCGTGACTTGGCGCTGGGGCGCCGGTCCTTTATCCTCAATCGGTCGTAACAAAAGCGCGCGCCGTTTCGTAGTTAATGATGGGGACCGACGCACAAGGACAAACGCCATGTTGATTCGCCGCCGCAAGGGCTGGGAGATTTCCGAACGTCACGCGACGCCGGAACATCTTTTTTTTGAGCGCAGGACTGTCCTGAAAGGCGCCGCCGCGATCGCCGCCTTGGGCGCGTTTGGCGCGGCGTCCGCCTTGGCCGCAGGCGAGCCCGATTCTTCTTTTTCGCTCTATCCGGCGAAGCGCAACGAGGCTTTCGCGCTCGATCGCCCGGTGACGCCCGAGGCGGTCAATACGCGGTACAATAATTTCTATGAGTTCGGCGCGAGCAAGGAGATAGCGGCGGCGGCCGAATCGCTCAAGATCCGGCCATGGACGGTCAAGATCGACGGGCTCGTCGCAAAGCCGCGCGAGATCGCCATTGACGATCTTGTGAAGTCCATGCCGCTCGAAGAGCGTCTCTATCGCCACCGCTGCGTCGAGGCCTGGGCGATGGCCGTGCCTTGGACCGGCTTTCCCCTCCGGACCCTGCTCGACGTCGCGGAGCCTCAAGCCTCCGCCAAATATGTTCGGCTGGAGACATTCCTGGACCGGATCATGGCGCCGGGGCAGCGGCAGGTCTGGTATCCTTGGCCCTATGTCGAGGGGCTGACCATGGCGGAGGCCGCGAACGATCTCGCCTTCCTCGTGACGGGCGCCTATGGCAAGCCATTGCCGAAGAGCATGGGCGCGCCGCTGCGTCTTGCGACGCCTTGGAAATATGGCTTTAAATCAATCAAGTCGATCACGCGGATCTCCTTCGTCGCGGAGCGCCCGAAGACCTTTTGGGAGCAGTTGGGACCCTCGGAATATGGATTTTGGGCGAATGTGAATCCGAACGTCCCGCATCCGCGCTGGAGCCAAGCCTTTGAAGAGGTGCTCGGCGCGCATGAGCGGCGTCCGACCCAATTGTTCAATGGCTACGGCGAATTCGTCGCCGGCCTCTATGGCGGGCTCGAAAGGGAGCCGCTTTATATGTAAAGCTTGCTGCGGCGAGGTGAGGGAGCCCGGGGGAATTGCGCTCGCGCTCTTTGTCGATTTCATCGCGAAATCAGCCGCTTTCGCGTCGGGAGCTATTTCCCGAAAAATTTATAGGACGCAGAGTAGCGAATTCGCGCCGTTTCGCCCTTTTGAGACTCCTCGCAACCGCCGGCCGGCTCCGCGCCGCCCCTCGTATCGACGCGCAGAATATAGGCCGCGTCCGTAAGCCGCCCTGAACCTTCATGCGACTTGACGTCGAGCAGCAGCCAGGGGACTGCGCCCTGTTGCGGCGAGGCCTGCTTGGAGATCACCTCGGCGGTCACCGAAGAGCCATCGGAAAGCGTCCAGGTCGGGCCCTTGGAATGCGTCCCGACCTGTCGGCCTTCCGCGTCGAAAAGCGTCGCCGCCGGCTCTTGAAAGACCCAGGCGTAGGCTTTGTCTTTTTCCTCGCAGGCGTACACTTGCACGCCATGAGCTGTGAGCTCGAACAATGGCTTCGCCCCCTCAGGCGGCGTAAGCGGCTTTTCTTGCGCAATGGCTCCGCAGGCTAGACTGGACAGCGCGACTGCGATACCGAAACGCTTCATTTCGCTTCCCCTTTACGCTTGCGGGCGATTGACTTAAGCCTAGCTTAAGGATGACGGGGCCGCCAATTCAAATCATCGTGGGATTTAGGCCGCCGCTCCAGCAGTTCGGCGACGGTAGAGCGCCGCGATGACACGACGGCGACGCTCGAGGCTAGGAACGCCGACCTTGCGCCTTTCAAAGTTTCCTGCCGCACCGTTTTCGGTCTCTCTTTTTCGCAAGGGCGCGGCATGACGTGGTCGCCGCAGCAGGATGCGGCGCTCGCCGCCGTCGCCAAATGGTTGAAGCAAGGCGAGCCTCAGGTCTTCCGGCTCTTCGGCTATGCCGGCACGGGCAAGACGACGCTCGCCAGGCAACTCGCCGAGGATAGCGAAGGAGAGGTCGCCTTCGCCGCTTTCACCGGCAAGGCGGCGCTCGTCCTGCGCTCCAAAGGCTGCAAGGACGCGCGAACGATCCACAGCCTGATCTATAAGCCGCGCGAGACTGAAGCAGAGGAGCCCTCCTTCGTTCTGAACGAAGAAAGCGCGGTCGCAAAGGCGAGCCTCGTCATCATCGATGAATGCTCCATGGTCGACGAGGAGCTCGGCCGGGATCTTCTGTCCTTCGGCAAGCCTGTGCTCGTCCTCGGCGACCCTGCTCAATTGCCTCCGGTCAAGGGCGGGGGCTTCTTCACCGAGGCCTCGCCCGACGTCATGCTGACTGAAGTGCACCGTCAGGCGGCGGATAATCCGATCATCAAAATGTCCATGCTGGTGCGCGAAGGCGGTCGGCTTTCGCTTGGCGCTTACGGCGAAAGCCGGGTGATCGAGCGTCGCGACATCGATTCCGGCGCCGTGACCTTGGCCGATCAAGTGCTCGTGGGTTTGAACCGCACGCGGAAATCCTACAATCGACGCATGCGCGAACTCTACGGCTATGAAAGCGTTTTTCCGGAGGCGGGCGACAAATTGGTCTGCCTCAGGAACGACAAGACAAAGGGTCTTTTGAACGGCGGCATATGGATCGTGAAAACCACTGCGACGACGCGCAAGAAAAAGCTGGCGCTGAACGTCGTGCCGGAGGACGATCCAACGCGCAAGCCGCTTCGCATTGGCGTCTTGCCGGAATTCTTCTCAGGCGGCGAAGAAGCTTTGAGCCCGAAACAGCGCCGCGACTCCGATGAATTCGATTTTGGCTATGCGCTGACCGTGCATAAGGCGCAAGGCTCGCAATGGAGCTCGGTTGTGCTGTTCGACGAGAGCGGCGCCTTTCGCGAACATCGCAATCGCTGGCTCTATACAGGCATCACCCGCGCCGCAGAGCGCCTCACGATTGTGCTCTGATGCGGCGCCCGCCCACCCTCAGTCGGCGCAGCCTTTTGACTGGGGCTCTCTGGCTTTCCCTTTCGGGAAAAGGCGGCGCAGCCTCGCCTGTCATCGTGGGCTCGAAGCTCGATCTCGAAGGCGCGCTTCTTGGCCATATGGCGCTGCTTGCGCTCCGTCGCGCCGGCATAGAGACGCAAAACCGCTTGCAGATCGGCCCAACGGCAATTCTCCGCGAAGCCTTGCTCTCCGGCGCGATCGACCTTTGCGTGGAATATACCGGCAACGCCGCCTTTTTCTTCCATCAGGACGATGATCCCGTCTGGAAGGATGCGGAAGCTGGCTACGCCCGCGCGGCGGAACTTGATTACAGGCGAAACAGCCTCGTGTGGCTGCGGCCCGCGCCCGCCGACAATAGCTGGGCGATCGCCGTCCCAAACCGGCTGGCGCGGGAGAAAAGCCTTGCGACGCTAGAGGATTTCGCCCGGTTCGCGCGGGATGGAAACAGGATCAAATTGGCGGCATCGGCCGAATTCGTGGAGAGCGCCGCGGGCCTTCCCGCTTTCGAGACGGCTTACGGCTTCAAGCTCGAAGCGCGGCAGCTCCTGGTTTTGTCGGGGGGCGAAACCTCGGCGACGATGAAAGCGGCCGCCGACGGAATGTCCGGCGTCAACGCCGCCATGGCTTATGGCGCGGACGGCGCGCTGGAGGCCCTCGACCTTCTCGCGCTTGAAGATCCGCGCCATGCCGAGCCGGTCTATGCGCCGGCGCCGGTCGTGCGGGCGGCGACTCTCGAACTCTATCCGAACATAAGGCAGGCTCTCGCGCCGGTTTTCGCGAGCCTCGATCTTGCGACCCTGCGCGATCTGAACGAGAAAGTCGCGGTCGAGGGGGAAGCCGCCGCCGCCGTCGCGCTCGCGTTTCTAGGCGCGAAGGGGCTATTGGATTAGCCGGCGCGGCGCCAAAGCGGGGAGGACCATGACGCCGATCGTCCATAACCGCGTGCTTCTTGCGCTTTGCCTCGTTGGCGCGCTGGCGGCGCTTTACGGCGAGTTTCTCAATAGCGCGCCGAACCGTCTTGCGGGAAGCGTCGCGCTGCCATTGTGGCAAGCGCCTTTGCTCGAGGCGGCGGCGGCCATGGCCGGGCTTGGCGCGCTCACGGTTTTGGCCTTTGCAGCGCAAGTCAAGTTGCGCTCCTATGCAACATTGCTGGTCGCCGTCCTGGTTCTGTGGGCGAGCCTTAGCGGCGCCGGACATTTCGCCACGCTGCTTTCAAGCGCGAGCCCGCCGGCGGCCCGCTATTCTCTTGGCGCGACATTCTGGACCTTGGTTGCGGTTGCTCTTCTCGCGATGCTCGACGCCGTGCAAAGAATGAAGCTCGCTCTCGCCCTGCGGGTCGGGCTCGTCGCGGCGCTCTGCTTCGGCTTCGTCCTCATGGCGCAAGCGGGCCGTTTCGCGGATCTTTCGCTCGCCAAAGAGTTTTCGAGCCATCGCGCGATTTTCTTCAGCGAATTAGGACGTCATCTTGCTCTTGTCGGCGCGGCGATCTTTTTCGCCTTGTGCATGGGCGTCCCGCTGACCGCTCTCGTCTTGCGCAAGGCCAAGGCGTGCGGCGTTGTCTTCGCAAGTCTCGGAATCGTGCAGACCATTCCGTCGATCGCCCTTTTCGGCGTCTTGATCGCGCCCTTGTCGGCGCTAAGCCGCGATTTGCCTTTCTTGCGCGATCTCGGCGTCGGAGGAACCGGCCCGGCGCCCGCAATCATCGCCTTGACGCTTTATTCCCTGCTGCCGTTGGTCCGCAGCTTCTATACGGGCCTCGCCGAAGTCGCCGAGGACGTGAAGGACGCCGCCATCGGTATGGGATTTGGTGCGCGGAACTTGTTCTTTGCGGTCGAATTGCCGCTCGGTCTGCCGGCGCTTCTCTCCGGCCTGCGCGTGGCGACCATCCAGGCGATCGGGCTCGCCGCGGTCGCAGCCCTCATTGGCGCCGGCGGGCTTGGCGCTTTTGTGTTTCAGGGCGTCGGCGAATATGCGCTCGATCTCGTTCTGGTCGGTGCGATCCCGATCATCCTCCTGGCGCTCGCAGCCGATTTCATCTTTCAAATGCTGATCGCATCGGCGCGGAGGCGAATATGATCGAATTGCATTCCGTATCGAAACACTTTGACGGCGCGGCGGCGGTCGAGAATTTCTCGCTGCGCATTGAGGCCGGCGCATTATTCGTCCTTATCGGTCCGTCCGGCAGCGGCAAATCGACGGTCCTGCGCATGATCAATGCGATGATTGAAGCCGACCAGGGAAAGATTGAGTTGCGCGGTCAGGACATTCGCAGCTTGGACCCGGTGCAACTGCGCCGTGGCGTCGGCTATGTCATCCAGTCCGTTGGTCTCTTTCCGCATTGGACGATCCGAGAAAACATCGCCGCTGTCCCGCGCCTTCTCGGCTGGAGCGATGCGAAAGTGAGCGCGCGCATCGACGAGATCGTTGAGCTGTTGCAGATTGAGTCGAGTTTGCTGCAGCGCTTTCCGAGGCAATTGTCGGGCGGTCAGCAACAGCGCATTGGCGTCGCCCGCGCGCTCGCCGCCGACCCCGACATCATCTTGATGGACGAGCCCTTCGCCGCGCTCGATCCGTTGAGCCGCGCGATCCTGCAAGAGGAGTTGCGCAGCCTCCACGCGCGAAGCGGCAAGACGATCGTCTTTGTCACCCATGACATGGATGAAGCCTTGCGGCTTGCGACCAACATGGCGGTGATGAACAAGGGCCGGCTGGTTCAGTCCGGCGCGCGCGAGGAGATCCTGTTGCATCCGGCGAATGATTTCGTCCGGGATTTTTTCGGCCGCGAGGCGATGCAGCTTCGCCTCCTCGATATTGTGCCAGTTCGCGCGCGCATGAAACGCCGGTGGGTCGGCGCCATTGAGACCATAGCGGCGGGCGCCAGTCTCAAGCAGGCGCTGAACCTGATGCTGGCGCGCCGCTGCGCGCGGTTGCGCGTCGAGGACGAGAGCGGCGCGCGCCTCGGCGAAATCGACATTGCCGACATAGTTGCTGGCGGCCATGAGAGCTGACGTCGCGCGTCTTGGCGCCTTCATGCGGCAATGCGCGCGCCGGCCGGGCCTGTGGCTCGCGTTTCTGTTGATCTCGTGCATTTTTGCGATGCCCGCGGCGGAGCCGCTGTTTCGCGCGCTCTTTCCTACCGATCCGCGTCCGATCTATACGCGCGCGAGCTTTCTTGAGCTTACGCTTGCGCATTGCTGGCTCGTTGCGATCTCGAGCCTTGTCGCTGGGTCGATCGGAATCGGGCTCGGAATTTTCGTCACCCGCGAGAGCGGACGCGAGTTCGCGCCAATCGTCAGCGCGATCGCAGCCATAGGCCAGACTTTTCCACCGGTCGCGGTGCTCGCGCTCGCTATTCCGCTTTTGGGTTATGGCGGCGGCCCGACCCTCGCCGCGCTCATCCTCTACGCCATTCTCCCCATCCTCGAAGGCGCCGTCACAGGACTTCGCGCCGTTCCCGACGCCGCTCGGGACGCGGCAACAGGAATGGGCTTTGATCCTCAAAGCTTATTGTGGCGCATCGAACTGCCGCTCGCTTCGCCTTTCATCCTTGCCGGGCTCCGCAACGCAGTGATCATCAATATAGGAACGGCGACGATCGGATCGAGCGTCGGCGCCTTGTCGCTGGGCTCGCCGATCATCGAAGGACTCTCGGCGTCCAATCCGGCCTATGTGATTCAAGGTGCGACGATCGTGGCGCTGCTCGCTGTTGTGACGGATCGCGCGTTCGCATGGCTCGAAGATTTTTTGCGCCCAGCGCCAAACCTGTCTCCTAAACCCGCTTATCCGGCCATTGGCAAAGATCCGATATGATGCACACCGGGCATTTCGGCGCGCGGGCCATGCAGATGTAGCGGCCGTGCAGGATCAGCCAATGATGCGCGTGCAGCTTGTAGGCGTCGGGGATGATCTTCTCCAACCCGCGCTCGACTTCGAGCGGCGTCTTGCCGGGCGCCAAGGGAATCCGGTTCGAGATGCGGAAAATATGGGTGTCGACCGCCATGGTCGGCGCGCCGAATGCGATGTTCATGACCACATTGGCGGTCTTGCGGCCGACGCCCGGAAGCGTTTCGAGCGCCTCGCGGCTTTGCGGAACCTCGCCGCCGAACTCCTTCACAAGCCGCTCCGACAGCATGATCACATGCTTCGCCTTGGTCCGGAACAGGCCGATCGTCTTGATCATGTCGCGCACCTTCTCCTCACCGAGCGCCAGCATTTTTTGCGGGCTGTCGGCTAAGGCGAAAAGCGCGGGCGTCGCTTTATTGACCCCGGCGTCGGTGGCTTGCGCGGAGAGCACCACGGCGATGAGAAGAGTGAAGGGATTCGTATAGTGAAGCTCGCCTTTCGGATGCGAGTCGGCGGCTTCGAAGCGCCGGAAAATCTCTTTTACGCGCGCAGGGTCGGGCTGCTTCGGCCGCGCGCCGCGCGGCTTTGTTGGAGCTTTAGCGCTGAGCTTGGCGGCGGGCTTTGAACCCGCCTTGAGCGGCGCGAGACGGCGGGCGGGGGCCTTCGGCGCCGGTTTCTCTTTTGGCGGGTTTATTTTGGTCATGGGCGCGTTATAAAATTGAAGAACGACAGAGAGAAGAGCTTCGGCGCATGTCTATCGTGGAAACCGGGATCGTCGAGCCGGAAAATCAGCGGCTGTTCGCGGCGCGGATAAAGCCGTACCGGTCGCTTACGCGGCGCAACTTCCATTTGATCTTGATGGTGTTTTCGGGCGCGAGCCTGTTTTCGAGCCTGCCCTTCATTTTTCTCGGCGCCTGGCCGATCGCCGGGTTCATGGGCGTTGACGTAATTCTTTTCTATTTCGCCTTTCGAGCCAATTTCAACGCCGCCCGCGCTTACGAGGACGTTCAGGTGACGCATTTCGAGCTCCTGCTCGCGAAGGTGAGCGCCAGGGGGCAGCGGGCGGAATGGCGCTTCAATCCGGCCTGGGTGCGGCTCGAACGCGAGGAGCACGAGGAGTTCGGAACGCAAAGGCTGGCCCTCGTCTCGCGCGGCAAGAGCGTCGAGATCGCGGGGTTTCTCGGGCCGGGGGAGAAGGCGGATTTCGCCAGCGCTTTGTCGCGGGCGCTGGCCGAGGCGCGGCGGGGTCCGCGCTTTTCGTAAAAGGGATAAAGTCCCGAGCCGAGTGGCGTTCGCCCCGGCGCAAGGCGAGTCGGAAAGACCGGCCGCCCCAGGGGGAGAGACGGCCGGTCCGGACAGAGGCCAACGCGTTCAGACTCAGGGCATAGCCAAGCGCGAGGCCGAACCGGAAGTCGCGAAGGCATCGGACTTCGCTACTTATAGCTAACCCAAATGATGGCGGGTCGCTTGACCCAAACGTGCTAATCATTGCGCGACGCGGATCAAGCCGAGCCCATGCGGGAAGCGCTGACGTCACAAGGGTCCATGCCGAGCTTTAGCCCTACGCTTCCAATCGACGCCGTTCTCGATGAGATCAAGGCGCAGCTCGCCGCGCAGTCCAAAGCGGTCCTCGTCGCGCCGCCGGGGGCCGGCAAGACCACGCGCGTCCCCCTCGTCTTGATGAACGAGGCTTTCGCGGCCGGGGGCAAGATCATCCTTCTCGAGCCGCGCCGCATCGCCGCCAGAGCCGCCGCCGAGCATATGGCCGCGACGCTCGGCGAACGTCCCGGCGAAACGATCGGCTTGCGGGTGCGCTCCCAATCCCTGGTTTCGTCGAAAACCCGGATCGAGATCGTCACCGAGGGCGTGTTCACGCGCATGATTCTCAATGATCCCACGCTTGCGGGCGTCGCGGCGGTGGTTTTCGATGAATTCCATGAACGTTCGCTCGATGCGGATCTGGGCGTCGCCCTCGCCCTCGACGTCGCGGGCGCGCTGCGGGAGGATCTGCGCCTTCTCGTGATGTCGGCGACGCTCGACGGCGCGCGGGTCGCCCGCCTCCTCGACGAGGCTCCGGTGATCATGAGCGAGGGACGCGCGTTTCCGGTCGAGACGAAATATTTCGGCCGCGATCCCGGCGAGCGGATCGAAACGGCGATCGTTTCCGCTGCGCTGCGGGCGCTTGCGGAGGAAACCGGTTCGGTTCTGGCGTTTCTTCCGGGTCAAGGCGAGATCAATCGCGCCGCCGCCATGCTGGCCGAGCGGGTTCGCGACCCGATGATCGAGATCGCGCCGCTTTATGGCGCGATCGAGCGAGCGGCGCAGGACCGCGCCATAGCGCCGGTCAAGCCGCCGCGCCGCAAGATCGTGCTCGCCACTTCGATCGCCGAAACCTCGCTGACGATCGATGGCGTCCGCATCGTCATCGATTCGGGCCTGACGCGCGCGCCGAGGTTTGAACCTGATCGCGGCTTGACGCGATTGGAGACGGTGCGGGTTTCCCGCGCCGCCGCCGATCAGCGCCGAGGCCGGGCCGGGCGCACCGAGGCCGGCGTCTGCTATCGTTTGTGGGAGGAGGCGGCGACCGGGTCGCTTGCGCCTTTCTCCACCCCGGAGATCATGGCGGCTGATCTCTCCGGCCTCGTGCTCGATCTCGCGCTTTGGGGCGTGCGGGAGCCGTCGAGCCTGAAATGGCTTGATCCGCCGCCGCTGCCGGCCGTCAATGAGGCGCGCGTTCTTTTGCGCGACATAGGCGCCATCGACGCCAATGGCGCGCTGACGGACGAAGGCCGCGCGATCGCGGGCCTCGCTCTGCCGCCGCGCCTCGCCGCGATGGTTGTCGCCGCTGCGCAGGAAGGCGATGCCTTGGCGGCGGCCGAAGTCGCAACGCTGCTCGTCGAGCGCGGGCTCGGCGGCGATTCGCCCGACCTCGCCCTGCGCCTCGAACGTTTCCGGCGCGATCGTTCGCCGCGCGCCGAGGACGCGCGCCGCCTCGCGCGGACTTTCGCCTCGCGCGCCGGCTCGAAACGGTCGTCGCGCGCGCCGGATGAAAGCGCCGCCTGCGGGTGGCTTCTCGCGCGCGCCTTTCCCGACCGGATCGCCAAGGCGCGGGGCAAGCCCGGCGAATTCCTCATGGCGAACGGCCGCGCCGCCATGCTGGAGCCGCATGAGCCTTTGGCGCGCGAGCCCTTTCTCGCTATTGGCGAAATCGCCGGCCGGGCCGGCTCGTCCCGCATTCTTCTCGCCGCGGCGCTGGATGAGGCAGAAATCGGGGACGTCGTCGGCGCCAAAATCGCGACCGAGGACGAGATATATTTCGACCCCGAGCGCGCCGCGCTCAGGGCGCGCCGCCGCCGCCGGCTCGGCGCGCTCACCTTAAGCGAACAGAACCTGCCCGTCGCGCCGGGGCCGACCGCCGCCCGCGCGCTCGCCGAAGGGATCGCGGCGCTCGGGATCGATCGGCTCCCCTTCAACAAGGCTCTGAGCCAATGGCGCGATCGGGTCCTTTTCCTGCGCCGCTTCGAGGCCGACGACGCCTGGCCCGATCTGTCCGATGCGGCGCTCGCGCAAAAGGCCGCGGAATGGCTCGCGCCGCATCTTGAAGACAAGACCAGTCTTGCGGCGATCGCGCCGGACGATCTGGAGCAGGCCTTGAAAAGCCTCTTGCCATGGGACCTGCGTCAGCGCCTCGAGGAAGAAGCGCCGACCCATTTCGAGACGCCGGCGGGATCGCGCATAGCGCTCGATTATGCGGCGGACGGAGGCCCAACGCTTTCCGTGCGGGTGCAAGAGCTTTTCGGCCTGGCGCGTCATCCCGCGCTGGCGAAGGGCAGGGTCCCTCTGACGCTCGAGCTACTTTCCCCAGCGTCGCGTCCAATTCAGATCACCCGCGATCTGCCGGGCTTTTGGCGCGGTTCCTGGGCGTCGGCAAAAGCTGAGATGAAGGGCCGCTATCCGCGTCATTCCTGGCCCGACGATCCGGCTGCCGCGATCGCCACGACCCGCGCCAAGCCGCGCGGCAAATGATCGCGCGCGGGCCGTTTCCCGATCGCGTGGACGCTACTTCTTGACCGGCGACGAGCCGCGGCCGACCCCGGCATAAAGAAATTCGTGCCGCGCCAGATCGTCCGGCTCGTAAATGTTGCGCAAATCGACGAGGATGGGCGCCGTCAGCAGCGATTTGATGCGGTTGAGGTCGAGCGCGCGAAAGGCGTCCCATTCGGTGACGATGACGAGCGCATCCGCTTTTTCGCAGCACGAATAAGGATCGTAAAAATAAGTGAGGTCGTCGAGCACTTGGCGGGCCTGATCCATGCCCTCGGGATCGAAGGCGTTGATCCGCGCGCCGCCGTCTTGAAGCGCGGTAATGATCGAAATCGCCGGAGAGTCGCGCATGTCGTCGGTATTGGGCTTGAAGGTGAGCCCCAGCACCGCGATGGTCTTGCCGCGCACCGATCCGCCCAAGGCGGCGAAGACCTTGCGGGCCATGGCGCGCTTGCGCTGATCATTGACCGCCGAAACCGTCTCGACGATACGGATCGGCGCGCCGAAATCCTGCGCGGTCTTGATCAAGGCCTGGGTGTCCTTTGGAAAGCAGGACCCGCCATAGCCAGGACCCGCATGGAGGAACTTCGAGCCGATGCGCTTGTCGAGGCCAATGCCGCGGGCGACGTCCTGCACATTGGCGCCGACCTGCTCGCAAAGATCCGCGATCTCATTGATGAAGGTGATCTTGGTGGCGAGAAAGGCGTTGGCCGCGTATTTCGTCAATTCCGAGGTGCGGCGGCTGGTGAAGACGAAGGGCGCCTGGTTGAGATAAAGCGGCCGATAGATTTCAGTCATGATGGCTTCGGCGCGTTTGTCGTCGACGCCGAGGACAATGCGATCGGGCCGCTTGAAATCGTCGATCGCCGCGCCTTCGCGCAGGAATTCAGGATTTGAGACAACGGCGAAATCGGCGTCTGGATTGGTTTCGCGAATGATCCGCTCGACCTCGTCGCCGGTGCCGACGGGAACCGTGGATTTGGTGACGACCACCGTGAAGCCGTCAAGGCCGGCGGCGATCGCGCGCGCCGCCTGATAGACGAAGGTGAGATCCGCATGGCCGTCGCCGCGCCGAGACGGGGTGCCGACCGCGATGAAAACCGCCTGCGCGCCGCGCACCGCGGCGACAAGATCAGTCGAGAAGGACAACCGATGTTGACGCACATTGTTGGCGACGAGATCTTGCAAGCCGGGCTCGTAGATCGGCATCTTGCCGGCTTTCAGCGCCTCGATTTTCTGCGCATCCGTGTCGATACAGCTGACTGTATGCCCGAAATCGGCGAGACATGCCCCCGAGACGAGCCCCACATAGCCTGAACCGACCATAGTAATGTGCATCTTTAACCCCCAAAGGACGGGCTGCCCCGAGAAATGAGGTGCCTTAGCACGGCCCGAAGCAGACTTGAAGCAACCGTGGGTTCCGTCTGTGTGACAGCGCCATGTCGGACAATCTGAAAGGAGCTTCTGCATGATAAGAATCAGGCGCGCAATCGTCATAAGTTCGTCGTAAATCACCTCCGCCAATGGCCGCGAAGGCGGTCCCTCGCCTGGGGCTTTCAGGTTTGACGCCGAGCTTGAAAGGGCTCGGCGGTCGCCGATTGATCCACATTGCGCGAGCGTCTCGCCGGGGATCGAATGAAGCCGACCGTCATTTCGTCGCGACTCCTGATATGAAGCGACGAACGAGTTCGCGAACATCGAAAGGGGGGCGCAGCGGCATGTCCGATATTTTGCAACCGGACCTATGTATCGTCGGAGGCGGAGCAAGCGGCCTAGCTCTCGCCGCCGGAGCCTCGTCACGCGAGCTTTCCGTCGTGCTCGTCGAGAAGGGCGAGATTGGAGGCGACAGGCTGGCCCAGGCGATTCCAAGCCATGCCTTGCTTGCGGCGAGCCGCTTCGCCGCAAGTTTGCGCGCCGGCAAGCATTTCGGCATTGACGTCGACGCGCCGCGAATCGATTTCGCGCAAGTGCGCGCGCATATCGCCGCCATCGCCGCCGAGCTCGCGCCAAATTACTCGCTGGCCCGGCTCGAAGCCATGAATGTCAAGGTAATCCGCGCGCCAGGCCGGTTCACGCGCGCTGACACGCTCGACGCCGGCGGGACGACCATCAAGGCGCGGCATTTTGTCATAGCGACCGGAGCCTCAGCCAAGCCTTTGGCCATTCCCGGGCTCGACCTGATCCGGCCGCTGACCTACACCTCGCTCTGCCGCCTGGAGGCCCCGCCGCGGCGCCTTATTGTGATCGGCGCCGATCCGCATGGGGCGGCGCTTGCGCAAGGATTGCGTCGGCTCGGCGGCGAGGTCGTCATGCTTGCGCCGACGAAGTTATTCGCGCTGGAGGACGAGGAGTTCGTCGCTCCGGTGCGGGAGGAGCTCGCGCGCGACGGCGTCGTCATTCATGAATATGCGAAGATTCTGAAAGTCGAACCGCAAGGAGACGGAATTGGCGTTATTATCGCACGCGCGACCAGCGAAGCGAAGACCGAGAAGGAGACGATCGAGGGCTCGCATATTCTGATCGCCGCCGGCGAAGCTCCTCTCGTCGAGGGCTTAGGCCTCGCTGCGGCGGGCGTGCGCTATGACGCGACCGGCATCCAGGTCAATGCAGATATGCGGACGAGAAACAGGCGCATCTATGCGATCGGAGCCGTCGTGCGAGACGCGCGATCGGCCGGGGCGGCCGAATATCACGCGAGCGCCGTCCTTCGCCATCTCCTCCGCCCGCGGTTTGAACTCTCAATCTGGCGAAGGCGCCGCCCGGCGATCGCCCGGGTCATCTTGACAGATCCCGAAATCGCCGTCACAGGCCTTTCTGAAACCGAGGCGCGGGAGCGGCGTCGCCATATCCGCGTGCTGCGCTGGCCATTCTCCGAGACGGATAGAGCCCGAATCGCACACGCGTCGGCGGGTCACGTCAAGCTGATAACGTCCCCAGGCGGAAGAGTTTTGGGGGCTGGAATCGTCGGGCCGGCGGCGGGGGAGTTGATCAACCTGTGCACGCTCGCCATATCCAGAGGCATGACCGCTACTGATTTGGCCTCAATGATGGTCCCCTACCCGACGCTCGCCGATGCGCCGCGCAGGGCGGCCATGACGGTTAGGGAGTGGGACGGCAATCCCGTCTCGTGGTGTGTTATGCGCCTATTGCGCTGGCTCGGATAGAGAGGGCTATGAGCGATCTCGCGATGCCTCCAAGCGATGGCCTTGCAGCGCCGAAGGCTGGTTTCGCGCAAGAGAGCGGTCGCGGTCCAATCCGGGTCGGCCTGACGACGCGGGTGCTCGTTCTGGTCGCGGCCTTCGTCATGCTCGCGTCGACCATGATCTATCTTCCGGCCGTCGCCATTTACCGCGACAATTGGCTTCGCAACCGGCTCAGCGCCGCCTATACGGCTGCGCTCGTGCTTCAGTCGGCGCCGCATGCGATGGCGCCAGAGTCCTTGTCGCGCCAATTGCTCGATAGCGTCGGCGCGAGGATCATAGTGCTCAGCATGCGCGGGACCAAGCGGATCCTCGCCGCCGCCGAGCTGCCGTCCGCCGTCGATGAAGTCTATGATCTGCGCGAACCGAGTTTCGCGTCGTCGCTCGCCGGCGCGATTCGCACGCTCGCTGCTCCGAAAGGACGTTTCCTTACGGTTGTCGGCGACGCGCCCATGGGCGGCGAGGCTGTCGCCATCACCATGGAGGAGGCGCCGCTGAAGCGGGGGATGGCCGGCTATTCGATGCGGCTTTTGATTTACACACTCATCACCTCGGCAGTTGTGGCCGGGCTTATGGCCGTCGCGCTCCACCGCATGATCTTGCGCCCGGTCCGGCGGCTCACCACCAGTCTTGCGGAATTTGGCGCGGACCCGGAAAACGCCGCCCACATTATTGTCCCATCCGGCGGCAATCACGAGCTTGGCGAAGCGGAAGCGGCGCTCGCCATCATGCAGGAGGCGCTGGCGCGCGAGCTGAACCAGAAGAAACATCTCGCCGCTCTCGGGCTCGCCGTAGCCAAGATCAATCACGACATGCGCAATATGCTGGCTTCGGCCCAGCTCCTGTCCGACCGGCTCGCTGATGTGAGCGATCCGCTGGCCCAGCGCCTTGCGCCAAAGCTCGTGGCGACGCTCGACCGGGCGATACGCTTTTGCCAGGCGACGCTGACCTATGGCCGCGCCGTAGACGACCCGCCGAAACTTCGCCGCTTCGCCTTGCGCCCGCTTGTCGATGAGGCGGCGGAGACGATCGCGCTCGACGCCAGGTGTTGGGTCAAGATCGTGAATGAAATCGGCGAAGATTATGAAATTGTCGCCGACGCCGAGCAAATCTTTCGCGTGCTCATGAATCTGATTCGCAATGCAGTCGAAGCGCTGCAAGCCGCAGGCGCCGCGCCGGATCAGACGGCGCAGGTCCGCATCAGCGCCTTTTGGGAGGATTCGGCGCCCGTGATCGAAGTCGTCGACAATGGACCCGGGGTGCCGCCGGCCGTGCGCGGGAAGCTGTTCGCCGCGTTTTTCAATTCGAGCCGCGCCGGCGGCTCCGGCCTTGGCCTCGTGATCGCCGCCGATCTGGTCCGCGCCCATGGCGGGACCATAGCTCTCATTTCCCCGGATGAGGACGAGACCCGCGGCGCGCGGTTTCGGGTCACGCTGCCGCGGTCCGAAGCGACAGATGGGCTTTGACGGCGACCGCCATTCCAAATAGGCGCTTTTCCGCCGCGCCTACCGGAAAAGCTCTATTGCCAGGATGGCCGTGAGCCGCTAAACGTCGCCTCGACGCTGGTTGGCGCAGTCCCGAAAGAGCCGCTTGGCTTTTTCAAAGACATGCCCAAGCGGTCATTTCTGTGTGGTCGGGTCGAAGCCTTGGCGCTCGATATTCGTGAGGACCTCACTGCAGGCGCCCGTAGCTCAGCTGGATAGAGCACTAGACTACGAATCTAGGGGTCGGGAGTTCGAATCTCTCCGGGCGCGCCATTCTACGCACTGATGCTCCTATCCAATAAAACTCAGGGCGGTTACATTTATTGTAAGTTACTGGCCCTTGACAGACC
>Ga0182030_10001128_pt1 | contig 53972 bp, 41 predicted proteins | sample 812S3MmetaG_FD_121299 | JGI IMG/M metagenome (GOLD analysis project Ga0182030, IMG submission 121299) | Permafrost microbial communities from Stordalen Mire, Sweden - 812S3M metaG (Illumina Assembly) | ecosystem: Environmental > Terrestrial > Soil > Wetlands > Permafrost | place: Sweden...
GCCGCCGGCTTCCTTCAGATTCCACCTCGCGGTGGACACCTTTGCCTTTGGCTAACGGTTCCCACTATCAGGGCCCGTAGAGGACTCGCACCTCCAAGTCTGCGCCCATGCCGGGCGCACAAGCAAAAAGCCCGTCAACACTACGTTTAACAGGCTTTAAGCAAAATGTGATAAACAACTTGCGGAGAGGGAGGGATTCGAACCCTCGATACAAGTTTAAGCTCGTATAACGGTTTAGCAAACCGGCCCTTTCGGCCACTCAGGCACCTCTCCAAAACCCCTCCGTCTTAATTTTCGAAGGGGAGGCAAAAATAGAGATTAATTCGCTTCGCACCCAATATGGCCCCTACTTTTTTATGGAGTAGGGGGAGGAGGAGAGTGGGCAACAGGCACTACATGGCGGCCAGCTGGACCTTCTGTTGCAACTCCATCACGTTTTCCCGGAAGAGGCTGTCCGTGTCCATCAGGTCTTTGACCGTCTGGCAGGAGTGGATGACCGTAGTATGGTCGCGACCGCCGAAATGCTCGCCGATCGTTATCAGGGAATTTTTGGTGAATGCTTTGGCCAGGTACATAGTGATCTGCCTCGCCTGAACGATTTCGCGTTTGCGGGTTTTCTGCAGTAGTTTATCATAGGACACATCGAAATACTCACAGACCATACGCTGTATAGTTTCGATGGTAATTTCCTTACTGCTAGTTTTCACGAAATTACGGAGCACCTTTTTAGCCAATTCAAGGTCGATTTCCCTCTTATTGAGCGAAGATTGTGCCAAAAGTGAGATCAAGGCCCCTTCCAGCTCGCGAACGTTGCTGTTGATATTATAGGCCAGGTATTTGACCACCTCCTTGGGCATCTCGAGCCCGTCATTCTTCATCTTCCTTTCAAGAATATCGATCCTTGTCTCGTAATCCGGCACCTGCAGGTCTGCACTCAACCCCCAACGAAAACGGCTCAATAACCTCTCCTGCAAACCATCCAGGTCCTTCGGCGGCTTGTCGGAAGAAAGGATCAGCTGCTTGCCGGACTGGTGAAGATGATTGAAGATAGCAAAGAAGGCGTCCTGGGATTTTTCGGCGCGGTTGAAGAACTGAACGTCATCTATAATAAGGACATCGACCAATTGATAGAAATGGATAAAGTCGTTGATGGCGTTGTTACGGCTATGGTCGACAAACTGGTTGATGAATTTTTCCGAGCTTACATACAACACGACCTTATTCTGATGCAGACGCTTGACCTCATTTCCAATGGCCTGCGCCAAGTGAGTCTTCCCCAACCCTACCCCACCATAAATGACCAGCGGGTTGAAAGAATTGGCGCCCGGCTTTTCGGCGACGGTCTTTCCGGCCCTGCGAGCCACCCGGTTGCAATCTCCCTCGATGAAAGATTCAAACGTATATACCGGGTTAAGCTGCGCGTCGATCTGCATCTTTTTCAACCCTGGGATGACGAAGGGATTCTTTACCGGGTTATTTATGATAAGAGGAAAATCCATTTCGTTGTTAGAAAAAGTTTTGTATCCGTGGGCAGGAACATCCATCGTCAAAGGCTTATTCTGATGGTTACCACTATCAACCATAATCCGGTATTCCAGCATCGCCTCCTTTCCTAAAATTCGTCTTAAGGTCTTGGCTAATAAATTTACGTAATGTTCCTCCAGGTATTCATAAAAAAATTGACTCGGCACCTGTATGACCAGCACATTGTTCTTTAACTCGACAGGTTTGATCGGCTCGAACCATGTTTTATAATGCTGCCACTCTACGATATCCTTGATTATCTCCAAGCAACTACTCCATACTTTGTCGAACGTCTTTGCCATTATACAATAACCAATTTTTATGCCGAGTTTAAGAATTGTATTTTTTCAAAAGTTTCAGGAACTGGATTCTATAAAAGTTGCGCAGGGCGGCGAATATCAAAATTTTTAACGGAATAAAAAATTTTTTATTCACTTGTTTTTTCTGCTTTGGCTACAGTTCCGGTATACAATGAAAAATTCATTTTTTTTCTACAAGACACTTGCGCGTCACGAATAAAAATCATCTATTTATTCATGTCGATACGAGACAAGGCGGGTTGTATCACAACCACATCTGCGAGGCAAAAAACGACAATGGTGGATCCAGGCGTATTGCAGCAGTTGACCCTGCCGAAATATTTCAAACTTACTTTGTATGAAGAAGGGGAAATTGAGCTTCGATGTAAACGAACCTTTCTTCATATATGTAGAGTTTGAGTGAAGTCATTGAAGATAATAAATTATTTGATCTCCTTTTTCTAAACAAGGATTTTTTTTTCCAAATTTATCAGCTATCTTTTTCCAGGATTTTTTTTGGTTAAAATTCCTTACCGAAAAATTGGAGGTGTTTGATGATATCTCTAACAACCATAACTATTTATAGTATTTTTGCTGCCAAACGGACTAAATGTCCGTTGCCGATGACCATAATTTGACATTTATCGAGTTCGGGCTACATTTAAGTTTACGCCCGGGCGAGATGTAAATCGGACCAAAGGTCCACATGCAACAAAAGCTTCAATTAAAATTATTGCCAGGGGAGGCCGTCGATCCTTCGATCATACGGGAATATATCGCCGGCGCGGTCGGCCATCGCCCGGAAGATATTTCCGGCTTTCAGATCGTGAGAAGGTCTATCGATGCAAGAAGCCGCCAGCCGCATATCCTGCTTACGGTAGAGGTAACCATCGGAGAGCCTTTCAAGGAAGAGACACCGGCTGTCTTATCCTTTCCAGACGTGTCGGCTGCCGACCGCCAGGTCATTATTATAGGCGCCGGCCCAGCCGGACTATTCGCCGCACTGCGATTGATCGAAAAAGGCATCCGCCCCGTCCTGCTGGAAAGAGGAAAGGATGTTCGCTCACGCCGCAGAGACCTGGCCATCCTCAATAAAGAAGGAGTTATCGATCCGGAGAGTAACTATTGTTTTGGTGAAGGCGGCGCCGGAACCTACAGTGACGGTAAATTATACACCCGCAGCACCAAACGGGGCGATATCCGGCGAATCCTCAGCCTTCTGGTGCAGTTCGGAGCGGATCCATCGATACTTGTCGATGCACATCCGCATATCGGCACCAACAAATTGCCGCAAATCATCCAGGCCATCCGACAACAGATCACCGATAGCGGTGGCATCTTTCTCTTCGAAAAAAAAGTTGTAGACTTTGTTCTACAAAATAATCTCATCCGGTCGATAAAGACGGCAGACGGAGAAACTTTCGAAGGAAGCGCGGTTATCCTTGCCACAGGTCATTCAGCAAGAGATATCTTCAACCTCCTACACCGTCACAAGATCCTGATCGAAGCCAAACCCTTCGCCCTGGGTGTCCGCATTGAACATCCACAACAACTCATCGATAACATTCAATACAAAACGCAATCGCCTTTCCTCCCGCCGGCAGCGTACAGCCTGGTCGAGCAAGTTGATCACAAAGGCGTCTTTTCTTTCTGCATGTGCCCGGGGGGTATTATTGCCCCAGCCTCGACGGATGAAGGCGAACTGGTCGTCAACGGTTGGTCACCTTCACGTCGCAATAATCCGTTCGCCAATTCGGGTATCGTCGTGAGCATCGAAGAGAAAGACATGCAGCCCTTCCGGGCGCATGGTCCCTTAGCGGGACTGTATTTCCAGCAGAGCGTGGAAAAGAAGGCCTTTGCGTCCGGCGGAGGACGATTTGTAGCGCCGGCCCAACGAATGACAGATTTTGTCGCCCGTAAGGTATCTGCCGATCTGCCCGACTGCAGTTATCTGCCCGGAATACGCTCTGTATCCTTGCAGGAGGTGCTGCCGTCCTTTGTCTATGAGAACCTTCGAAAGGCTTTCCAGGTGTTTGGGGAAAAAATGAAAGGCTATTTGACCAGCGAGGCCGTGATAGTCGCGACGGAATCCCGGACCTCCTCGCCGGTCCGCATTCCCCGGGATTCGAACAAACTCCACCATCCCCAAATCAGGAATCTTTTCCCCTGCGGTGAAGGCGCAGGATATGCTGGCGGTATCGTCAGCGCAGCCATGGATGGCGAGCGGGTAGCGGACTACGCGGGGTCGTAGCGCAACGGTGGCGGACTACGTGTAACAATATGGCCTTCCCGGCGACCAAAGAAGAGTCCGTTAAAAAATGTATTTTAGTTATAAAACATCCGATTCATGAATATTCTGGAGGTCATTAACCTGCAAAAGACCTTTGCCTCGCAGGTAGCAGTCAACAAGATCAGCTTGCAGCTAGAGCAGGGCTCGATCTTCGGGCTGCTGGGACCCAACGGCGCAGGCAAAACGACCCTGATCCGGATGATCACCGGTATCTTCTACCCTGACGAGGGATCCATTCTGTTTAAAGGACGGCCATTCGATCCGGTGAAGGACATCGTCCACATCGGCTATATGCCGGAAGAACGGGGATTGTATAAAAAAATGAAGATTGGTGAACAGGCCATTTACCTGGCGCAGTTAAAGGGGCTGAGCAGACAGGACGCCATCCGCGGCGTAAAAGAATGGTTCATCCGGTTCGAGATGCAAAGCTGGTGGAACAAAAAGGTCGAGGACCTGAGCAAAGGCATGCAGCAGAAACTGCAGTTCGTCATTACGGTGCTGCATAAGCCAGCATTGATCATCCTGGATGAGCCATTCAGCGGCCTGGATCCGGTCAATTCCAATCTGATCAAGGACGAGATCTACGCGTTGGCCCGTCAGGGGGCATCGATCATTTTCAGTACGCATCGCATGGAACAGGTGGAAGAGATCTGTGATCATATCATCCTGGTCAATAAAGGTCAGAAGATCCTCGACGGAACGGTCAGCGGGGTGAAGCAACAGTATAAGGAAAACCTGTTCAGTATCGGGCTGGAATCACCCGACGGGCCCGAAGGAGCGGCCTTCGAAGCAGTCGGACAAAAGGATGGGCATTGGATAATAAAAATACGGGAAGGATACCGGCCAAATGATGTGCTGCGGCAATTTATCGACCGGGGCATCGGCATCACCTCTTTCACGGAGATCCTGCCTTCCCTGAATGATATCTTTATCCGGCTGGTGGAGGGAACACCGTTGGCACGCCAGTTCGGCACTATACCTGACTAATTAAACAAGATCAATGAAAAAGATATGGCTGATCGCCCGGCGGGAATACCTGACACGGGTTCGAAACAAGACCTTCCTGCTATCCACCTTTCTGCTGCCGCTGGTGATCATCCTGTTTGTTGCGGGATCCATCTTACTGGCGTTGCAAACCAGGACGCACCATCGCATAGCGGTCATCGATGCCAACGGCTATTTCAAAGACTACCTGAAAGGAGATTCGACCATCACCTTCGACTTTGCGCCGGGGCTGGATACCTCAAATTACGAAAGTAAAGGCTGCACGGCAGCGCTGATCATTCCGGTGCTGTCGGAGGACCGAAAGACGGAATGCCGGCTGAAATATAAAAAGCAGCTGGGGCTGACCACCACCGAAGAATTAAAAGAAGATATTCATCATGCCATTTCCGATCACCTGGTTTTTGAAAAAACAGGGATCAGCCAGATACAGCTAGACTCAGTCCGCAACAGAGCCGATATCGCCGAGCTGACGAGCTATGAAGACACGGGCGGCAAGGCCAAGGCGTCCAGCCAAAACCTTTCCTACTGGGTCAGCTATGCCAGCGGCTTCCTGATCTACCTGCTGACCTTCATTTACGGAGCAGCCGTTATGCGTGGCGTCATGGAAGAAAAAACCAGCCGGATCGCCGAAGTGATGGTGAGCTCGGTCCGACCTTTCGAGCTGATGATGGGCAAGATCACCGGCATCGGCGCAGTGGGCCTGACCCAATTCCTGCTGTGGATCGTGTTACTGGCAGGCCTGGCCGTAGCCGCACAGGGATTGATCCCGCAGGATACCCTGAAAGACGTCCAAAACATTCAGCAGGCGAATACCATGGGCAGCGGCGCAGGCGTGGCAAAGGCAGGACAGGCTGCGTGGGAAATCTATAAACTGGACAATGCCCTCGAAACGACCAACTGGGCGTTGATCATCTTCTGCTTTCTCTTCTATTTCATAGGGGGCTATCTTTTCTATTCGGCGTTGTTCGCGGCCGTGGGCAGTGCTGTCAATGAGGATCCGCAGGAAGCGCAATCGCTGATGCTGCCGATCACGCTGCCTGTAGTTTTCAGCTTTATTATCATGTCTGTCGCCGTACAGGACCCGGGAGGTCCGCTGGCGGTATGGGCCAGCATTATTCCCTTCAGCTCGCCGATCGTCATGATGGCCAGGATCCCCTTTGGCGTCCCGGGCACTGTTCCCTGGTGGCAACTGGGCCTTTCCATGCTGTTGCTGATCCTAGGATTTCTGGGTACAACCTGGCTGGCCGGAAGGATCTACCGGACAGGCATCTTGCTATACGGCAAGAAGCCCAGTTGGAAGATCATGTGGAAGTGGGCCTTCCAGCGGCAATGAAGTGGGCGTGAGTGTTAGGGATGAATGGTAAAAAAAGGAGGAATTCCGGTGCAACTTTACGAAGGATGAAGCGTACTTTTATACGAAGGATATCGTAAGAAGTAAAAGGCCGGCTGTGCTGTTGTCGGGTATCCCGTCAAAATCTGCAGGCATAACATCAACATAGATTTTAAGCCTCATGTGTAGTAGAAAAAAACGGGACTGTTCTCAGCCCCGTTTGTTGTTTATAACAATCAGATCTTTTTTTGTCAGCTGATCTGCAGCAAGTGCAGAATAGGAGATTCGGAACCGTCCGAATCGGCCCCCACCTCATCCGGCAGGCATTCGACGTTAATCCTGACGGATGTCTTTTCCCGGATCGATACATTGGGACGCTTGTAAGATTGATATCCTTTTTTATCGAATTGTATAGTGACCTGGGCGCCGGGTAACTGCACAAAGCGGAAATAGCCATTCTCATCTGTCAGCACTTCTGTCTGGTTGCTGCTGCCGGGAACAATGGCGGAAACGACTACGCCGGGAAGCGGCTTCTTCGTCACCGCATCCGTCACGTACCCATTCACGATACCTTCTACCTTACCGGTACCCGCCTTCGCATATAGCGACAGGGGGAAGAGAAGTAGAAGAAGCAACAAATTTTTTTGGCTGCCCATAAGTCATTTTTAAAAGATTAGCGTTGGCGGCAGGACAATTCGTTAGAGGGTGAACCACGACAATTTACCTCATTTTTTGCATTCCGGCAAATCGCCATGGCCGGGTTCGTCCCGGAAGAGGACGTGAGAGCGGCGAGCTACCCGAGCAAAGCGAAGGGTACGAACGAGGAGGGCCGTGGCGAAGCAGGCCCGAAGAAGTTCTAAGCGCCAGCGCCTGTGCTAGGGGTGTCTGGGGGTGTCTGAACTAAGGGTGTTTGGGTATATTCTCACGACTCGCCAAGGTCAATTTCCGTGTTATCGCCGATGTTCAGGCTGCGGGACTCCCCTTTTACTTCGGTGTCGCTGCCTATGAGGGAATGGGTAAGGACGATATCGTAGAGGTCGGCAAAGGAGCCGATAATGGAGTCCTTAATAATAGAATAGTTGACCCGGGTCTTTTCCCCAATAGCCACGTTGGGGCCTATGATGGAATTCCGGATATCGCAGCCGGGGGCGATGCTGACAGGCTGGATAATGATGGCGTTTTCGAACTGATGCTCAGGGGCGATAGTGCCGCCGAATTTCTTCAGTAATTTGGCGTTGGATTCCAGCAGGGTCTCCTTTTTGCCGCAGTCGAACCAATTCTGGACTTTGAACGCATGGAATTTGACACCGCTGCGGATCATGCATTCGATGGCATCGGTGAGGTTGTATTCGCCATAGCTGGTGACCTGGTTGCGGATATTGGTCTCCAGGCAATTGAAAAGAACATTCGTCTCCCGGATACGGTAAATGCCCACCAGGGCCATGTTCGACTTGGGGATCTGCGGCTTTTCCACGACACGGTCGATACTGCCGTCGTCTTCCAGCTCAGCTACCCCGAAATTCCGGGGGTCGTCGACCCTTTTCACCCCCAGCAGGGAATGCGGCTGATTGAGGACGTCCTTGACGTCATATTCGCAGATGGTGTCGCCCAGCACGATGAATACTTCATCCTCACCTACGATACTGCGGGTGAGGAGAACGGCATGGCCTATGCCCTGACGTTCGTTCTGATAAACAAAATGGACCGTCAGCTGCGGGTATTTCTGCCGGACAAAATCCTGGATCTTTTCGCCAAGGTAACCAACGATAAAAATAAATTCGTTGATTCCTGCCTCCATCAGCTGGTCGACGATAATAGAGAGAATGGTTTTTCCCGCTAGAGGGATCAAAGCCTTTGGTTGCGTATATGTATGCGGACGTAATTTAGTGCCAGCGCCTGCTACCGGAATGATCGCTTTCATGTCAAAATGGTTGTCATCGTCTGCTCTAACCGCTGGACATCGTCCAGTTGAGCGTGTAAAATAGCGAATTTTATTCTTTTTGGCCTATTTTTGCGCCATGCAAAAGGATACGTTGGTTTTTGACCTCATTCGTAAAGAACTGGACCGTCAACGGCACGGCATAGAATTAATCGCTTCTGAAAATTTCACTTCCCTTCAGGTGATGCAGGCCATGGGAACGGTATTGACCAATAAGTATGCGGAGGGATATCCCGGCAGGAGATATTATGGCGGATGCGAGATCGTAGACCAGGTGGAACAACTGGCGATAGACCGGCTGAAACAGATCTTCGATTGCGAATATGCCAATGTACAACCCCATAGCGGCGCACAGGCCAATGCCGCCCTCATGCTGGCGATCCTTCAACCCGGCGATACGATCCTGGGGCTGGACCTGAGCATGGGCGGTCATCTTACGCACGGCTCTCCCGTCAACTTCTCGGGCAAGCTGTACCGGCCTGTATCCTACGGCGTGGGCAAGGAAGATGGCCGGGTAGACTATGCGATGATGGAGTCGGTGGCCCTTAAAGAACGGCCCAAGCTGATCATCTGCGGGGCCAGCGCCTATAGCCGTGACTGGGACTATGCACGCATCCGGAATATCGCCGACAGTATCGGCGCCTTTGTGATGTGCGACATGGCGCATCCCGCGGGACTGATCGCCAAGGGACTGCTGAATTCCCCCTTCGAACATTGCCATTTTGTGACATCGACGACCCATAAGACATTGCGTGGACCCCGCGGCGGTATCATCCTGATGAAGAAGGATTTCGACAATCCCTTCGGTTTGAAAGACGTTAAGGGCAATATCCGGCCGATGAGCAACCTGCTTGATATGGCGGTATTTCCCGGTACGCAGGGCGGCCCTCTCGAGCATGTGATCGCCGCTAAGGCGGTATCCTTCGGCGAGATCCTTTCGGATGAATTCACGGTTTATGCCAAACAAATTATCGCCAATGCACAGGCCATGTCCAAAGTTTTTGTGGACAAGGGTTATCATATCGTCTCCGGCGGCACGGACAATCACTTGCTGCTGATCGATCTGCGGAATAAAAATATCAGCGGTAAGAAGGCAGAGATCGCTCTCGGTAAGGCAGAGATCACAGTCAATAAGAATATGGTGCCTTTCGATGACAAGAGCGCCTTTATCACCTCGGGCATCCGCGTTGGAGTGCCAGCCGTTACGACCCGGGGAATGAAGGAAGAACATATGAGTACGATAGTCGGATTGATCGATAAAGCGCTGGTGAATGCGGAAAATGAAAGTGCGCTGGCGGCACTCGGTGGCGAGGTGCATACCTTTATGCAACAGTTTCCTTTATATCCTGAATTATAGCTTATGCTACAGAGAAAACAAACCTTGTGGATGTTTCTGGCGGTCATTTGCGCCGCGCTAACGTTTAAGTTCTCGTTCTATAGCGGGAATGTGGCGGTCGGAACCAACGGACATGTTTTTTTGGAGGAAAGGGCTCTTCCGGTGCTTAGTTTCGGAAAAGACAGCGCCGGTGCAGGGAGTGTCCTGATCCTGATCGTCACGATACTCCTGCTGGCAGGTACCCTCATCAATATCTTCAACTTCAAGGCAAGAAAAAAACAACTCTGGATCACCATCGGGCTCTTTTTTTTATCCCTGCTGAATATCTTTCTCTATTGGTGGAAAAGTGGAGCTCCGTCGTTCACGGAAGGCAGTTATAACCTGGGCGCTGCACTCTCGTTGGCCATTCCCGTATTTTTACTTTTAGCGGCCAATGGCATCAGGAAGGACCAGAAATTAGTGAAAAGTGTGGACAGGTTGAGATGAAATAAGTACCGCGGGCATTGGTGGGGCGGCTTCAGTCCGAAGCGGACGGCGGGTGTAGGGATCATGAAAGATATTCCCGAGAATTCGCATTTGAAGGCATCGATGATCATCTCCGTGGCCACGGTTCAGGGAGTGGATTCCTCCCTGGACCTTCAGTGGGATAATTATGGCGGTCGGGCGTAGCGGCACTGGCCATTGCGCTGGCGACGGTGAGCTGGCAGGCGATCAAGGCGGCGCTGGTCAACCCGGTAAAAAGTCTAAGAAGCGAATGAGGATGCAACATTTTTGCGGAAACCGGGTCTTTCTGGTCGCGCGGTAATGGTTAAAATTAAGGCGCGCGCCAATCCTCAAAATAAAGTTATGCTCAAAAATTATCTGCGTACAGCCTTCCGCAATCTCTGGCAGCACAAGGGTTTTTCCTTTCTGAACATCATGGGCCTGACGATCGGCATGTCGGCCTGTTTCCTCGTCTTTCTATATGTGAAGTTCGAGCTGAGCTATGATGACTTCCACTCAAAGGGCAACCGCATTTATCGAATCGTCACAGATATCAACAATCCGACGGAGACCCTGCATTTCAGCGTCGCCGCACCGGCGATGCCGGTGGCTGCAAAACGGGATTTCCCGGAGATAGAAAAGCAGGTCAGGTTCGATCCCGGCAGCATCCTGGTCCGGCGCGGGGATGTGAAAATACAGGAGGACAATATGGCCTCCGCAGATTCGACATTCTTCGAGATCTTTGATTTTCCGCTGCTGAAAGGCGATCCGGCGACGGCGTTGAGCCAGCCTTGGGACGTCGTACTTTCGGAGACAGCCGCCAAGAAATATTTCGGGTCCGCCGATCCGATGGGTCAGCACCTGATCCTTACAGATCAGAACTATCAGGCAACGGTTACTGGGGTCATGAAGGATATGCCGGAGAATACTGAGCTGAAGGAGGACATGCTGGTTGCGATGTATTCAGGCCGGGGTGATTCCTCCCGGGATCAAAATTGGGGCGGATTCGGCGATTTTTCCTATTTCCTGTTGAAACCCAACACCAATCCGCATGCGCTGGAGAAGAAGTTCCCGGCCTTCCTGGAGAACCACATCGGCAAGTTCATGAAGGAGAATAACCAGACCTATACTTATATCCTGGAACCTTTGAAAGACGTCTATCTCAAATCGACGCGGGGCGGCACGGCGAGCGGCAACCTGACCAATGTATATGTCTTCAGTATCGTGGGTATTTTCATCCTGCTGATCGCGGGCATAAATTTTGTCAATCTTACCACGGCGAGGTCGACGGAGCGGGCGAGAGAGGTCGGGATCCGGAAGGTGATCGGCGCGGAGCGGCAGCAGTTGACGAAGCAGTTCCTGGGTGAATCGGTGATCCTTTGCCTGATCGCGTTTGTGCTGTCGGTAGGACTGTGTGCGGTGCTCCTGCCCAGCTTTAATTTCCTGGCAGGCAAAACGATCAGCACCGGGATATTCAATCACCCGAGCTATATGCTTACGCTGCTGGCGATTAGTGTTGGGATCGGCTTGCTGGCGGGCATTTATCCGGCGCTGGTGCTGTCGGCGTTTCAGCCGATCGTCGTACTCAAAGGACGTTTTGCAACCGGCAACCGGGGGATGCTGCTGCGGAAGGGGCTGGTGATCTCGCAGTTCACCATCTCCATCGGGCTAATCGTCGCTACGTTGCTGGTGGGCTTGCAGCTCAACTATATGCGTCACCAGGAACTTGGCTTCAGTAAGGAACAGGAGCTGGTGCTGGACACGCACGGAGACAATCACCGGAATGCGTTGAAGGAGGATATCCGGCGGTTGCCGGGGGTGACCTCTGTGGCGATGTCCTCCAATACGCCCGGCAGCGGGGCGATGAACGCCTATTCGATCATCCAGAACCAGAAGGGGGAAATGCAGGTTTGCAGCCCCGATCTCTTCTTTGTCGATTTCGACTATATCCCGCAATACCAGGTGAAGCTCGTGGCGGGACGGGCATTCTCAAGGGCGTTCGGGGCGGATACGATGCAGGCCATGATCCTGAATGAGGCCGCGGTCCGCATGCTAGGCTATCATTCGCCGCAAGATGCGATCGGCCGGGATTTTTCGCAATGGGGGCGGAAGGGGAAGATCATCGGGGTGGTCAGGGATTTCCACTACGAAAGTTTACAGCAAGTGATCAGGCCGCTGTCACTGCGGATCGAGCCGGATGGATGTAGCCAGATCTCGGTGAAAGTACAGACGAAGGACCTGAAGAAGACGATCGCGGATATCGAACGGTCGTGGCACACGATCATCCCTTACCGGCCATTCAGCTACTTTTTTGTCGATGAGATGTTCGACCGGCAATACCGGGCGGAGGATCGTTTTGGCCGGCTCTTCCTGTATTTTGCCGTGCTGGCCATCTTCATTTCCTGTCTGGGGCTGTTGGGGCTGGCTTCCTACAGTACGCTGCAGCGCACCAAGGAGATCGGCGTACGGAAGGTGTTGGGGGCAAGCATAGGGGGTATTGTGGGGTTGCTGTCGAAAGACTTTCTGGTGCTGGTGGCCATCGCTTTTTTGGTTGCGACGCCGGTTTCGTTCTTCCTGATGAAGGGCTGGCTGGAAGGTTTTGCCTACCGGATCAGTATATTCGGGGCCTGGTGGATATTTGTGACGGCGGGAGTGGCGGCTTTTTTGATTGCGTTGTTAACCATTAGTTTTCAAGCTATTAGGGCAGCACTGATGAACCCGGTGGTGAGTTTGAGATCTGAATAACCGAGCGTAGCGAAGGTTACGAACGAGGAGAAGCGAGGGACGACGCTTCGCCGAAGTTCTGTGGCGGATGAGAGGATGAATTGGGGCGGTGGAAAAAAATATTCTTGGTAGAATAAAAATTCTATCTAATTTTGTCTAACGCTGTTAAATTATTTAAGGCGGTAAAGGAGCAACATGGGAAGCAAGGAGAGAATTCACCGATTGAAAGAGAACACCCGGGGAAATATCCTGGATGCCGCTCACGAGATCGTTAAAGAGGAAGGGTGGCAGGCGCTGAGCATGCGTAAGATCGCGGACAAAATAGAATACACGGCCCCCATCATCTACGAATATTACGCCAACAAGGAAGCCATCCTGCTGGAACTGACCAAAAAAGGTTTCATGATCCTTGCCTGCCGGATGAAAGAGGCAGCCGCCCAGCATACGGATCTTGCCCTACAGATCGAAGCCGTGTGGCTCGCTTACTGGAACTTCGCCTTTGAAGAAAAGGAATATTACCAGCTGATGTTCGGCGTAGAGGTCAACTGCTGCATTATGGATGAGTTGTTACCCGCCGGGTCCACGCCCTATGATATCGCGGCGGAGCCTATCGCCAAAATGATGGGGATCGACGACACGGAAGATGACCGGGTTTGTACCAAATATTACACTTACTGGTCCATTATACACGGGTTAATCTCTATCAACATCGTCAGGAAAGGCACCTCCGATGAGATCAACCGGCAAATTTTGAAAGACGCCATTACCGGCATTACCCGATCCCTACGAAACTAGACTCCAACCATTGTTGCCAAAGAAAGCAACAGTTGTCGACAACGATTTCCCAGCGAAAGTCGCCATTTGAAAAAAGAAAAAACGGTTTTCTGTCCTTTCATGACCGCACCAACTGTCATAATGGGGGTTAAGCCTATTTTTTTGGCCTTTTAAGTTAACGCCATTAAACAATTTAATAATGTTAGTTATGAGAAAGTATCTTATTCTTTTCGCCTTATCAGTCGTCGCTGCCGCCCATCTGAGCAGCTGTTCACAAGTCCAGGGCACCCAGGCTGCCCCGCCGGCCCAGAGCCTGCCGGTTATGGCGCTGAATGCCGCGCCAGCCACCACGTACCTCGAATATTCGGCTACGGTGGAAGGCACGACCAACGTAGAGATCCGCCCGCAGGTCAGCGGCTATCTCGATAAGATCTATGTGGAAGAAGGCGCGTATGTTATGCAGGGCCAGCCATTATTCAAGATCAATGACCGTCCTTACAATGAGCAATTGAACAATGCCCAGGCCAATATCACCGCCGCCAAAGCCAACCTGGAAAAGGCCGCCATCGAGGTTAGCCGTCTGCAGCCGCTGGTCGACAATCATGTGATCTCGGACGTGCAACTGAAGGCGGCACAGGCTGCCTATGATGCCGCCAAGGCAGAAGTCAACCAAACGCAGGCCGCCAGCAACAATGCAGGCATCAACCTGGGCTACACATTGATAAAGGCTCCTGTCAGCGGATACATCGGCCGCATTCCCTTTAAGACAGGCAGCCTGGTGGGCAAGGGTGAGACCTCGCCGCTGACGGTACTGTCGGATGTCAAAGAAGTTTATACCTATTTCTCGATGAGTGAAAGCGATTTCCTCCGTTTCACCAGCCAGTCGGCAGGTAAGACCATCACCGAGAAGATCCATAGCCTGCCGGCTGTAGAACTGCAACTGGCCGATAAGAGCATCTATGCATCCAAGGGCCGGGTCGAGCTGATGGAAGGCCAGTTCGACAAGACGATGGGGACGATCAGCTTTCGCGCGGTGTTCCCGAATGCAGAAGGAATGCTGCGTACCGGTAGTACGGGCAGGATCAGGATACCGCAGGACAACTCCGGCGCGCTTCCGGTGCCGCAGTCGGCTACGTTTGAGATGCAGGATAAGGTTTTGGTATTCACCGTAGGGGATTCCAATAAGGTCAGCAGTCAGCCATTGCATATCATCGGGAAAACGACGGGCTGGTACCTGGTAGACAAGGGTGTACACGCAGGCGATAAGATCGTGTATGCCGGGATGGACCGTTTGCAGGATGGCGCCGTGATCAGTCCGCAACTATTGTCGACCGACAGTCTGTTCAAGGTCATGCCGCTGTAGCCCCACGGGCGGACCGTGCAAGACGACCTGCGTACGCGATGCCGTAGCCCTGTAGACAGGATTTACAAAAAAAGAAACTATTATGCTTAAGAAGTTTATTGAGAGACCGGTGTTATCCACGGTCGTATCTATCATTTTGCTTTTACTGGGCGGATTGTCCGTTTTCACGCTGCCCATTACCTTATTTCCGGACATCGCTCCGCCCAGCGTATTGGTGACCGCCACCTATCCCGGCGCCAATGCCGAGGTCGTGGCCCGTTCGGTGGCTACCCCGCTGGAAGAGTCCATCAACGGTGTGGAGAACATGACATACATGACCTCCAATTCCAGCAATGACGGCAGCATGTCACTGACGGTCTATTTCAAGCAGGGGACCAATCCCGACATCGCGGCCGTGAATGTCCAAAACCGTGTGTCCAAAGCGACCAGCCAGATCCCCCAGGAGGCGATCCAGGCCGGTATCTCCACTCAGAAGCAGCAGAACAGCATCATCATGTTCATCGGCGTCTATTCGACAGACAGCGCATATGACGAGACGTTTCTGCAGAACTATATAAAGATTAACCTGATCCCGAAGCTGCAGCGTATCCCCGGCGTCGGTGATGCCCAGCCATTCGGTACGAAGGACTATTCCATGCGTATCTGGCTGAAGCCTGACCGCCTGGTGGCCTACAACCTTTCGCCTATGGAGGTAACGTCCGCCATCAAGGATCAGAGCCTGGAAGCCGCTCCCGGCCGACTCGGTCAGAGCAGCAAGGAAGTATTCGAATATGTGCTGAAGTACAAGGGTAAACTGAATAAGAACGAGGATTATGAGAATATCATTCTCAAGTCGAATGCAGACGGATCGGTGGTCAGGTTGAAAGACGTCGCCCGCGTGGAATTCGGCAGTTATACCTATTCTTCGAATAGCAAGCTAAATGGTCATCCTACTACCGGCGTAGCGGTATTCCAGGTGGCCGGATCGAATGCCAACGACATCCTGACCGAAGCGCAAAAACTGGTGCATAAATTCGATACGGAACTACCAAAGGGGCTGCATACAACGATCATGTATAATTCCAAGGAGTTCCTGGACAACTCGATAGACCAGGTGCTGCACACGCTCGTCGAAGCCTTCATCCTGGTCTTCATCGTGGTGTTTGTGTTCCTGCAGGATTTCCGGTCGACGCTGATCCCCGCGATCGCGGTACCGGTGGCCATTGTAGGCACTTTCTTCTTCCTGCAATTGTTTGGTTTTACCATTAATCTGCTGACCTTGTTCGCACTGGTACTGGCTATCGGTATCGTGGTGGATGATGCGATAGTCGTGGTGGAAGCAGTGCACGCCAAAATGGAAAGTACGGGTCTGCCAGCGAGGGAGGCCACCGTGTCCGCGATGAGCGAGATCTCGGGGGCTATCGTGTCGATCACTCTGGTAATGGCGGCGGTGTTCATCCCGGTAGGCTTTATGCGGGGTCCCGCGGGTGTGTTCTACCGGCAATTTGCCTTCACACTGGCCGTTGCCATCCTGATCTCGGCCGTCAACGCGTTGACGCTGAGCCCGGCCCTGTCCGCGCTCTTCCTGAAGAATACGCATACAGAAGGCAGTCATGGGAGGAAAGGATTCGGCGCGCGCTTTTTCGCCGCTTTCAATGCCGGTTTCAAGTCAATGACTAACCGATACATCGGCAGCCTGCAATTCCTCTTCCGGCGCAAATGGATCACCATTGCAGCGCTGATCATACTGGCCGGTACCTCTTACTGGATGATGGAGAGTACCCCGAGCGGATTCATTCCGACGGAAGACCAGGGATTCCTGCTATATGCCGTCAATACCCCTCCCGGGAGTTCGCTGGAGACGACGCATAAGGCTATGGAAGAGATCGACAGCATCATCAAGAAGGATCCTATTACGGACAGACGATACAATGTAGAAGGGCTGAACTTCATCTCGAATGCCAATGCGGCGCCTTACGGGGCGGGGTTCATCCGCATGAAACCCGAAGATGAGCGCGGTCCCATCAAGGACATGGCCTCTATCACCGCCGCAATGACGATGAAAGTGGCTACGCAGGTCAAAGATGCACATGCGTTCTTCTTCACCTTCCCAACGATACAAGGTTTCGGCAATGTGGCCGGTTTCGAGTTCATGCTGCAGGACCAGAACAACGGCTCGCTGGATAAATTAGGCGCTACGGCCTGGCAATTCATCGGCGCCTTGATGCAACGAAAAGAGATCGCCTATGCCTTCACTACCTTTGCCTCGGGCAATCCGCAATACCTCATGGAAGTAGACGATGACAAGGCCAAGCAACTGGGTATCTCCATCAGCGATCTGATGCAGACCATGCAGATCTATTACGGCAGCAGCTTTGTCAGTGATTTCAACCGTTTCGGCAAATACTACCGGGTGGTGGCCCAGGCGGATGCGCCTTACCGGACGGATGAAGCCTCCATGAATGGCATTTATGTTAAGAACGGCCAGGGACAACTGGTGCCGGTGAATCAGCTGATCACCCTGAAACGGGTATTCGGCCCCGAGACCGTGACCCGTAATAACCTATACAATGCGGTAACCATTAACGGTGTACCGAAACCCGGCTATAGCACGGGCGATGCGATCAAGGCCATCGAAGAAACGGCCGCCCAGGTGTTGCCCAAGGGATATGGCTATGAGTGGACAGGCATGACCCGGGAAGAGAAGGCAGCGGGTTCGCAGATCCTCTTCATCTTTATCCTCAGCCTGGTATTTGTCTATTTCCTGCTGTCGGCACAGTATGAAAGTTATATCCTGCCCTTCGCTATAGTGTTGAGCATTCCGGTCGGCGTTTTCGGGGTGTTTGCCTTCCTGAAGCTATTCGGGGTGGATAATAATATCTACGTGCAGGTGAGCCTGATCATGCTGGTGGGCCTCCTGGCCAAAAATGCGATATTGATCGTCGAATATGCCGTACAGCGGCGCAGGGCAGGCATGGACCTCATGGCAGCCGCGGTGGAAGCGTCGCGGTTAAGGCTCCGGCCGATCCTGATGACCTCCTTTGCCTTCATCGCAGGACTGTTGCCGCTGATGCGCGCCAAGGGCGCTTCGGCGCTGGGCAACCGATCGATCGGCACCGGTGCCATCGGCGGGATGCTGACGGGCGTGATATTGGGAGTATTCGTCGTCCCGGTATTGTTCATCATCTTCCAGGCGCTGCAGGAAAGATGGAGCCGCGGGCGGCTTGCCGGGGTGACATTGAAACCGGCGGCTGCGCTGACGGTATTGGCTCTGGTGATGATGGTGGGACTGGGATCCTGTAAAGTGTCGAAAGACGTGACGACGCCGGCGGCTCCGCTGCCGGTCCAGTTCAGAAATGAGGCATCAGCCGGATCGGGTGCAGACAGTGCAGGTTCGGTTGCGGCGACGGCGGGGACGGGGACGGATACGACGAGCATAGGCAACCTGCCCTGGAAGAGCTTCTTTGCGGACGCGGATTTGCAGCAGCTGATCGACAGCGCTATCGTCCGGAACTACGACATGCAGGTGGCCCTGGAGAATATCAAGTCTGCCCGGCTGGTGCTGGGCCAGGCCAAGCTGGGGTATTATCCGGATGTCACTGCGTCGGCAGTAGCGACGCTGACACGTCCCGGTTCGGAAAGCCTGAACGGGATAACGGCCAATGACTTCCTCAATTCGAAGTACCTCAACGACTATAACGCCAATGTGGCTTTGTCCTGGGAAGTAGATATCTGGGGAAAAATTAAAAACAAGCAATCCAAGGCACTGGCGCAATATCTCCAGACGGAAGAAGCGAGGAAAGCTTTGCAGACCAATATCGTGTCGGGTGTGGCTGAAGGGTATTATGACCTGCTGATGCTGGATGCGCAGTTAGGGATTGCCCGGGCCAACCTGGCCCTCAACGACAGCACTCTGCGGATCATCCGGTTGCAGTATAATGCGGGGGATGTGACGGCATTAGGCGTTCAGCAGGCCGAAGCGCAAGAGTTGTCCGCAGCGGAGCTGATCCCGCAGCTGCAGCAAAGTATTTTGTTGCAGGAAGATGCCTTGAGTATCCTGACAGGAGGCCTGCCGGATACAATCACCCGCAATACAACGCTGGATCAGGTGACCTTGCGTGAGACCCTGTCGGCAGGTGTACCCGCGGCGCTGGTCAGTCGCCGTCCCGACGTGCGAAGCTCAGAGCTGGCGCTGACTGCTGCGAATGCCGATGTAGCCATCAACAAAGCGGCGCTATATCCTTCGCTGGTGATCTCGCCGGAAGGAGGATGGGACAATTATATTTTCAAGAACTGGTTCAACATACCCGGATCGCTGTTCGGAATGGTTGTCGGCGGCCTGACACAGCCGGTATTCGACCGGAAGAAGCTGAAGACGGCGTATAGGATTTCGGAGGTGGACAGGGTGAAGACGGTGATCCAGTTCAAGCAGACGGTGCTGGTGGCCGTAGGCGAGGTTTCGGATGCGTTGGCCGAACGCAATAAGCTGAAAGAACAGCAGGCCGTTGCGGCCATCCGGGTGAGCACGCTGAAGCAGGCTATCGCCAATGCCAATAGCCTGTTCCGCAACGGCATGGCCAATTACCTGGAGGTGATCACGGCCCAGAGCAATGTATTACAAAGCGAATTAGAATTAGCATCGATAAAGAAAGGGCAGTTGAGCGCGGAAGTGGAATTATATCGTAGCCTCGGCGGAGGATGGAATTGAATGTGAGAGCCGGGTTTGCCCGGCTCTCTCTCTTTTACACCCGATCAGTTAAGAAATTTTCCGGTAAAGCTCTCTTTTACTTTTTTCAATCCGGCGGGTGGGCCTGCATAAACCAGTGTACCGCCGCCGTCGCCGGCTTCGGGGCCGAGGTCGATGACCCAGTCGGCGCTACGGATGACGTCGGTGTTGTGTTCGATGACGAGGATGGAATGACCCTGTTCGATCAACGCATTGAACGAGGCCAGCAGTTTGCGGATATCATGAAAGTGAAGTCCGGTGGTCGGTTCGTCGAAGACAAAAAGGATATGTCCCTGCGCTTTGCCTTTTCCCAGGAAAGAGGCCAGCTTGACCCGTTGGGCCTCGCCGCCGGAGAGCGTATCGGATGACTGCCCCAGCTTTACATACCCCAGGCCGACATCGCTCAGCGGCTGGATCTTCTGCAGGATATCCTTCTCGTCTTTGAAGAAGTCGAGGGCTTCGTCCACACTCATCTCCAGGATCTGCCAGATATTTTTTTCGTGGTAGGTGACTTCCAGGACCTCTTCTTTGAACCGCTTGCCGCCGCATACTTCGCAAGTCAGGTGGACATCGGCCAGGAATTGCATTTCAACGACCTGTTCGCCTTCGCCCTTGCAGGTATCGCAACGGCCGCCGTCGACATTAAAAGAAAAATGTTTGGGCTGGAAGCCGCGCATCTTGCTGAGCGGCTGACGGGAGAACAGGTCACGGATCTCGTCATAGGCCTTGATGTAGGTGACGGGATTGCTGCGGGAAGATTTGCCGATAGGGTTCTGGTCGACCATCTCCACCTGGGAGACCGCATCGATATCGCCTTTGATCGCTTTGTGGAGGCCTACCTTTTCGCCGGGCTCGCCTTTTATCTTTTGCAGGGCAGGGTAAAGGATCTGTTTGACGAGTGTGGTCTTGCCGCTGCCGCTGACACCACTGACGACGCAGAGGACTCCCAGGGGAAATTCGACGGTAAGGTCCTGCAGGTTATTCTGCCGGGCGCCTTCAACGATCAGCGAACGATTCCATTTCCGGATGTTTTTGGGCGGGGGGATGCCCAATTCACCGCTGAGGTATTTGCCCGTCAGGCTGTCTTCATTGGCGACGAGCGCATCGTAATTACCTGCAGCCACCACTTCGCCGCCGAGGTGACTGGCCAGCGGGCCCATATCGATGATATAGTCCGCATCGCGCATCATCATTTCATCGTGTTCGACAACCACTACGGTATTACCCAAATCGCGCAGCTCTTTCAGCACGCGGATCAACCGTTGGGTATCCCTGGAATGCAGCCCTATAGAAGGCTCGTCGAGGATATAAAGTGAGTTGGTGAGATTACTACCGAGAGAGCGTGTCAACTGGATACGCTGGCTTTCGCCGCCGCTGAGACTATTGGCGAGGCGCGACAAGGTGAGATAGCCCAGGCCGACGTCCAGCAGGGTACGCAGGCGGTGATGGATCTCGATAAGGATACGTTTGCCAATCTGTTGTTCGTGGGGCGCCAAGATCAACTCGTCGAACCAGGTAGCGAGGTCCCGTACAGGCATTTCACAAAGTTCGCCAATATGGCGGTCGGCGATCTTCACGTACAGCGCTTCCTTGCGCAGGCGGTAGCCCTTGCAATCGGGGCAGGCGGTCCGGCCGCGGTAGCGGGACAGGAGAACGCGGTATTGAACTTTATACAGGTTCCGTTCGACTTCCGCGAAGAACTCGTTGATCCCCTGGGCGTGTTCGTTGCCTTCCCAGAGGGTCTTGTATTGTTGTTTGGTCAGGTCGAGGATCGGCTTGTGTACGGGGAAGTCGAATTTTTTGGCGGCTTTGATAAACTGGTCGCGCCACCAGACCAATTTTTCTCCTTTCCACGGGGCGACGGCGCCTTCATAGACGCTGAGCCGTTTGTCGGGGATAACGAGATCGGCGTCGATGCCCAGCACCTGGCTGAAACCTTCGCAGGTCGGGCAGGCGCCATAGGGATTATTGAACGAGAAAAGGTTGGGAACGGGCTCTTCAAAGATAAGGCCGTCCAGTTCGAAGCGGTTGGAAAAGGGAAGGCGTTGATCGCCATTGATTTCCAGTTGCATTTCGCCTTCGCCTTCGTAAAAGGCAGTCGTCACCGAGTCGGAAATGCGGTGACGGTCGTCTTCGTCGAAGTCTTTGGCTACCAGGCGGTCGATAAGAATATATGCGCCGACGCCGGAGCCTTTGGCACCGGAAGGGCCGGCGGGGGGAAGTTTCTTTTTCAGCGCTTTGTCTTCCATTTCCAGGAGATCTTCGATCCGGAGCGTTTCGCCGCCGGCATAAAGGCGGGAAAATCCTTTTTGGAGCAGGATATTCAGTTCTTCCTTCGTATCCCTGTTCTTATGCTGCTTGAAGGTCGTTAGCAGTAGTACTTTGTCTCCCCTGGGCAGCGCCATGATGGCCGCTACGACATCGGCGACGTCATCTTTTTTTACCAGGCGGCCGGAGATGGGTGAAACGGTTTTCCCTACCCGGGCGAACAGCAGGCGCAGATAATCGTAGATCTCCGTCATGCTACCTACGGTAGAACGGGGGGTGCGGGTGATGACCTTTTGTTCGATGGCAATCGCGGGGCAGAGTCCTTTAATATAGTCCACATCCGGCTTGTCCATGCGGGCCATGAATTGGCGGGCGTAGGCGCTAAGGCTCTCCGCATAGCGGCGTTGTCCTTCGGCAAACAGTGTATCGATGGTCAGGGACGATTTGCCTGAGCCGGACACGCCGGTGACGACCACCAGTTGGTTGCGGGGAATAGAAACGTCGATATTTTTTAAATTGTGAACCCTGGCTCCTTTAATAAAGATAGCGTCGGTTGGAGAAGATGACTTACCCATATATTAATAACAACAAACGTACACTAAAATCGGTGATGGAAAGTGTCCTATTTGTTTTCTATATTTGCAACCCCCAATAGGACAAAAATACATAGATACTTTACCCTTTATGGGGGGTAATGGAGAAATAAAAAACAAAAAATTTCCCAAAATGTTGTTTATTCCAAAAAATGTATATCTTTAAAGTCAATTAGTGCAAGTTTTATTTGTACACAATTGAACAAAAACTGTGAATATCGTTATTTAACTAACCCAACACAAAAGACGCCTATAGATTGATTACTTCTACATAGAAAAGCCGAACCATCTTTAAAATCCAAAATATATCCTATCACCTTTAAAACCCGTAGAAGTTTATGACATTGCTACGCAAGAAAACTGACCACGAACTTATCCACCAATTCAGGGATGGCGATCTTTATGCGCTAGAAGCGTTGATCGTCCGTCATAAGGATAAGCTGTACACATCCATCCTCTTTCTGGTCAAGGACAAGTACCTTGCCGAGGACATCTTCCAAGACGTTTTAATCAAGATTATCGACACCATTCGGGGCGGCCGTTACACGGAAGAGGGTAAATTCCTTCCCTGGGCCATGCGGATCGCGCACAATCTTTGCGTTGACCATTTCCGGAAGGTAAAAAGGACGCCGGCAATCAAGACCAGTGATGACCGGGACATTTTCGAAGTGTTGCACTTCACGGAAGAAGGCGCCGACACGAAGATGATGAAACGTCAGAGTCATGACCGGGTAAGGCAGATGCTCGACCTACTGCCGGAAGACCAACGGGAAGTCATTATTCTTCGTCATTATGCAGATCTGAGCTTTAAGGAAATTGCCGCGCTGACCAATTGCAGTATCAATACTGCCCTGGGCCGGATGCGCTATGGCCTGATCAATCTGCGCAAGATGATGACAGAAAAAAAGATCGCTTTGTAATGAATTTTACTTTTGAAAAGATTTTGGAAGATGGTAGCCCATATGCAGGTACGAAGAACTCGATGGGCGAGTTTTTTTAAGAATCTTTAACCGACTTTTAAGTACGGGGAACGGACAGAACCGCTAACTTCATTGTGTGAAAAGATCCATTAAAAAAATATTGAGGGTTCCCGCTCGATCAGAGTGGGGACCTTTTTTTGTCGAAAACAAGATCTTGTCATTCCGGCTCTCCATCCGGCGTTAAAGCACTTGCCCTAGTTCTGCCGGAAGGTTGAATCGGAATGACGCCTAATTGAAGAGGCCGCTTCTTACAGGAGCGGCCTTTTTCATTCGACCTTACCGGCTGCTGAGGGCGGGCTGCTGCCGTTTGAAGGCGTCCAGGCCGCATTGCAGCCATTGGGCGTAGGCGGAGGCATTGGGGGTATAGCCGACCGGTTTGGTCAATAGCCGTTCGTCCGGGCTGATGACGACATAGAGTGGTTGGGAGGCATTTTTAAAATTCTCCGACTGGAGGGTCGCAAATTTATCGCCGATGGTGCGGATCTCTTTGATGCTGCCGTCGCTGGTGGTGAAACTGAACTGCTGGTCGTCGGGCAATGATTTACGGTCGTCGACATAGAGAGAGACCAGGATATAATTTCCCTTGATCATATCCCTGACGATCTCTTTGGGCCAGACATTCTCCTCCATTTTCCGGCAGTTGACGCAGGCCCAGCCGGTGAAATCTATCAGCAGGGGTTTATGCTGCTGCCTGGCGAGGGCCAGGGCCTTATCATAATCATTGATCACATTGGCTTCGACTCCATTGTCTGATGAAACCTTCGAGCCGTAAAGGCTATAAGATAAGGGGGGAGGAAATCCGCTGACCAGGGCGCGATTGGCGTATGAAGTATTGGTCAGGCCGGGGAGAAGGTATAAGGAAAAAACCAGGAACAGCACTGCGATCAGAATTCTCACCTTGCTGAGCTTTGCGGGCGGGGGATCATGATGAAATTTGATGACGCCCAACAGGTAGAGGGCGAGGGCGATGCCGATGAGGATCCAGATGGCAAAGAAGGTCTCTCTTTTCAGCAGGCCCCAATGACTGACCAGGTCGGCATTCGACAGGTATTTAAGCGCAAGCGCCAGTTCGACGAAGCCGAAGACGATCTTCACGGTATTCATCCAGCCACCGCTTCTCGGTAAGGACTGGAGCCAGTTAGGGAAGAGGGCGAAAAGAGCGAAAGGAAGGCCCAGCGCCAGGCCGAAACCCGACATGGCCACAGTCAGTTGTACCGCGCCTCCGTTCTGGCCCAGGGCGCCCACCAACAGGGTCCCGAGAATGGGTCCCGTACAGGAAAAGGAGACGATGGCCAGCGTAAGCGCCATAAAGAAGATACCGCCGATGCTGCCGATACTCGATTTGGCGTCTACCGAATTGGAGATGCTGCTGGGCAGCGTGATCTCGAAAAGGCCGAAGAAGGAAAGAGCGAATACCAGGAAGATCACCGCAAAAGCGATATTCAGCCAGATATTGGTGGAAATAGTGTTGAGGATATTGGCGTTATTAGCTTTCAGGAAATAGAACGGAACGCTGATCAATATATAAATCAGGAAGATAAAGAACCCATAGAGAAAAGCGTTAGCGACGCCTTTGGACCGGGATGCAGAGCGCTTGGTAAAAAAGGAAACGGTCAACGGGATCATGGGGAAGGTGCAGGGCATGATCAGGCCGACGAGACCACCCAGGAAGCCCAGGATAAAGATGCTCAGCAGGCCTTTGGATTGGGAATCCTCGCCGCCCGTACCCCCACATTGGTTGACGGGATTGGTGAGATCGATGGTCGATTTTTTGAGGTCATTGGCAGCGCCGGCCGACTGCTGCAGGCTGGTGGATTTGGACACGAGTGCGCCATCGGCGCCATGACCATAGCGGAAGGGCACTTCGACGGGGCCGACGACGTTATCCTTATTAATGGCCATGAAGGTGACAGATCCTTTGAGATCACCGGTCGACGCTGTTGCCGCGCCACCAGGCTGAATATGGACGATCCATTGGGTATTGCCGGTGAAGAAGCGGGTGTCGGCATTGCTGAACAGGGAATCTTTTTTGTGTTGTACCGGGCCTTTTTCTTCGATAGACAAGACGGTTGCACCGGCGTTACTGTCCAGGGAGACCCGGGAATTGGGCAGGCTGTCGGGCATCGTGGTGGAATATAGCCGCCAGCCGTCGTGAATATCGCCATGGAGGATCAGGACAGGATTACCGTCCGCCCCTTTGCCGGCGCTAAAGCTCCAGTTGACTACGTTTTGGGCCGTATCGGTCTGCTGGGCGAAGGTTCGTTGTTGTGATAGGATAAACAAGGAGACTACAGCCAGGAGGAGGCTGGGAGGATGCAGTAGCCGGATGGCCATGAGCTGGTTATAAAGGCGCGTGTTCATTTTGTTCGGGTTCTCGGGCAAAGAACCCGTTTTTAATTCAATGAAATGGTCGGATAGCCGACCTTGACCTAGCCGCCTATATTCACCTTGATGTCGACGTCTGCAGGCGGCAGGCATTCGTGGTCATTACAAACCATAAAATTTACCTTTCCTGCCAGGTTGGTCTTGATATTGCTTTTCAGTTTGACGACCTGGACGAAGTCTACGGTCTTTTCGTAATATTTCACATCGTGACTCCAGGCGGATTCAAATTTTTTTATCAGCTGGCCTTTTTCCTGTACGGCGCCATTCAGGGCGAAGAGGGGGCTTTTGGTAAAAGTAAAGGTCGTAGGGATGGGTCCATCGCCGCCGGCATCCTGGGCGTAAAGATGATAGTCTCCGCCGATGGCGGCGGTCATATGCACCTCATAGGTCATGGGGGCAATCTTTTTCGCGGAATATGTCCAGCTAACCTGTTTACTGGATTGGGCCATGGCGAGGCTGCCGGTCAGGATGGCTGCTAAGGCGAGTAAGGTTGATTTCATCCGGAGATTTTTAGTGCTCGATTTCATATGTTCCAAAGTTCTGTGTACAAACGTTAGCAAAAGATTAAAAGTTGGCCACTGTGGCTTTTGTCGTGACCAGTGGCACGGCAGCGTGGATAAACAGCGTCCGGAGAAGGGCTTTGCCGTCTACGTTGCCGAGGGTGTCCGAGCAGGCCCGTTCGGGATGAGGCATCATACCAAATATGTTGCGGTCCTTATTGCAGATGCCGGCGATGTTGCGTAACGACCCGTTGGGGTTGGCGCCGGGGACGATCTCTCCTTCGGCATCGGCATACCGGTAGATCACCTGGTTGCCGGCCTCGAGTTCGTCGAGGGTTTTTTCATCTGCATAGTAGCGGCCTTCGCCGTGCGCGATCGGTAATTTGAGTGCATGGCCCTTGTCGCCTGCCCCGCGTAAATAGATATTACTGGAGATGAACTGCTGGTTGGCATTCCGGAGCAGGGCGCCGGGAAGAAGGTGGGATTCACAGAGGATCTGGAAACCGTTGCAGACACCCAGCACTTTACCTCCATCGGCGGCAAACCGGGTGACGCTGGACATGATAGGACTGAAGCGTGCAATGGCGCCGCAGCGCAGGTAGTCGCCATAGGAGAATCCGCCGGGAAGGACGATGCAGTCGTCTTTGCCCAGGCCGTGGAGATCGGTATCCTTATGCCAGAGCATGATCACTTCCTGATCGAGGTCGTATTGCAGGGCATCCTGCATGTCACGATCGCAATTGGAACCGGGGAAAACGACAACTCCGAATTTCATGGGCGCATGTTTTAGACGGTAAAGGTACGAAATCAGACAAAATAGTGCATAAACAGAATATATACCACTATTAACCAATGCAGTATAAGGGGGCCGGTGGTGCGATTGGGATAATAATAAGCGGCGGCGTGAAAAGCGGCAAAGGGTACCGCCATAAAGATCCAGTTCTCATAGGAATTGCCGCGGGTAATGAGGATAATGATGACGGCCACGAAGAGGAACAGCAGCAGTAGGCTCCAACTTTTACGGGTCTGAATGAGAAATTTGCTGAGATTTTTTTGGACGAAATAGCCGCCGATGATAAAAGGGATGACCAGCCAGGCCATGCCCATCGCGATCCAGATGGAGGAGGGGAATGCCGGCACCTTGAAGACGACCGAAGGCACAATTTCGGCCCACTTCCATTGGTTGGACAGGTAGAGGATGAGGAAAAGGAAATAATAAGGGAAGGTGAACCCCAGCAGTCCGACCAACCATTCGCGGACCCGGAAAGGGCGCATGGTAAGGAGCCCGGACAGGACCAGCAGCAGAAAGCTCATGGCCGGTATATACAGCAGGGAGACGATGCCGGTCCAGAGGCCGATATTGAAAATGGCCGTGCCGGGCCGCTGGCTGTTGTATAAGTCCATCATGCGGTACCACACCCAGATCAAGATGGTATTGATGAGGAGGGGAGCGGAAAAGTGATCCCAGTCCGGCAGCAGGGAGGTGATTAAAATATAAGACATACCGGGCAGGTAGGTCGGCTTGGGCAGTACTTTATGATGGTTAAAGATCCTGTTGAAAAGCAACGCCTGGCTATAAAGCAGCAGAAAAGTGAGGATAGAATACAGGATATCGAAATGATGAAAAATGGAGATCAGGGCATTCAGGATCAGCCGGTACAGGTAATTGTCGTTCGTGTCCAGGACCGGGGCTACGGGGTGCAGGAACAGGTGGAATTTAAGCACCAGCGCATAGATGAGCAATATGAGAGCGTTAGCAGGGCTTTTCTGTCTGAAGATACCGATCACCGGGTTGGGGGTGTTACAATTTAAAAATCAACTTTTGCAAAGCAAAGATAGTTCCTGTACAGACACGGAATGATCGATTCCCAGGAACTGACCTGTCGCCCATACCGGGGCATGAAATCATATCCTCTGTCGAGGTTGTGGAGGGTGGGATAACGCGTGATCCTACCTTCCGGGGAGATGCTTTGGTCATTGAGCAGCATATTCCGGCGTTCGTAGAGGTTGAAGAGAAAGTGTAGCTCGCCGCCGGTGTTGACGAGTTCATGGGAAATGAGGTTTTCGGACTCATCATCGAACTGACTCTTGGGAATGATATTGGACCACTGCAGGTTGCCCTCCTTATCATACGAAAGGACCATCAGGTTCTCTGCGTGATAGCGGGTGGCATAGCCGCCGGGAGCCCTTCCCCAGGGACTGTAAGGATTGTAATAATAAGGGTTATAATAACCGGAGCCGTAGTAGGGGTTATCCCAGCGATTGTACATCGCGCCGCGGGAGGTGGTATACAGTGATTCGCTGACCAGAAGGTAGCCGCCGTCACGTTTGGTAATAATATGTTTGATATAGAAATCATTGAAGGCTGTCTTGACGGTGGCGTCGGTGCTTTTAGCCAGGGCCCGGAGCTCATCGGTGAAGACGGTGACCTTCTCCAGCAGGGGGGCGTTGGTAGCTTTATCCCATACCACCGTGTAAAGCCCTTCAATGTTGCCCCGCCGCTGCTTGTAATAAAAGCCGGAGATGATATAGGTATTATTGTTATTATCCACTTTCATTTTGATCTCATCGAGGATACGATCGCCTGATCCAAGGTCTTTTATACTGAAGCTATCCGCCAGGGGCCCCCTGGTGACGACGGAAACGCGGGAGACATAATCATTGCTGCCGCTGCGCAGATATTTTCCGAATACGAGCTGGCCTGCGTCGTCGAGGAAGAAATCGGTGAAAAGTTCATTGCGTTCTTCCATCGGAAGATAGATGCGATGACGGTCGATCAGTTTGAGATCGCTGTCATACAGGAAGGAGGTGAACAGGTAATTCCTGGTGTCTTTGCTATTGATCTTGAAGATCATGATCCGCTGCTTGTCCTCGCTGATCACGGTGGTGTAGATCTTATTGTTGGAGACAAGGCCGACCTGGGTGGTATCCAGCTCGACCGGCTGGCCGATGGGCTGAGCCCTGTCACTGAGCCTGACGGCTGCGATATGCACGATGCTCTTTTTCTGATATTCGTAGATCAGATAACAGAATTCCGGGTAGGCGACGAAATCCACATTGATGTACCTGTCCGGCATAAAGGTCAGGGGTACTCTTTGCTGCAGCCTCATCACGCTATCGTAGATGCAAATGTCGTTTTTTGAGTTGTTGTTCTTGAATATCAGGAAGTTACCATTCATCTTCCCTATAATTTCGAAATTGGTGCGACGGCCATCTTCCTTTTCGGGATCGGTATAAATGATTTGTGACACCTGGGCTTTTACCAGCGAGGAATGAAGCAGGCAGAGCGCCAGCAATAGGGTTGACAGGAATCTGCTCATAGTTTGCACTACGTTTTTTAATATGATTGTAATATAGGTAAAAGTACGGGCTTTCTTAAAGTTGGGTTGCCATATATCCGTTTCGTGTATTTCGTGCTACCTTTGCGGCCTTGCGGCGAAAAAACAATTCATTAACAATTGAGTAATCAGATCAATAAGGTAAGTTTTGCGAACCTCGTCATTGCGCTGGGCATTATTTATGGCGACATCGGGACCTCCCCTCTCTACGTGCTGAATGCCATTATCCATGGGCGGGTGATCGAAGAAAGGCTGATCCTGGGTGCGCTGTCCTGTATCATCTGGACCCTGACGTTGCAAACGACTGTCAAATATGTCTGGCTGACCCTGAAGGCCGACAATAACGGGGAGGGGGGTATTTTTTCCCTGTATGCGCTGGTCAGGCGTCAGAAGAGATGGCTGGTGATACCGGCGATGATCGGCGGGGCGGCCCTGCTGGCGGATGGGATGATCACCCCTCCCATCTCCGTGACCTCGGCTATCGAGGGATTGCGGCAGATGCCTGCCTTCCGTTATGTGGACCAGTCGACGATCGTCTACCTGGTGCTGGGGATACTGGTCATCCTGTTTTTTCTGCAACAGTTCGGAACCGAGTCGATCGGCAAGCTGTTCGGGCCGATCATGTTTGTCTGGTTCACTATGCTGGCGGTAGTGGGCGGCAGTCATCTGCTGGACGATCCGGGCATTTTCCGCGCCCTCAGTCCCTATTACGCCATCGAGCTGCTGACGAGATACCCGAAGGGGTTCTGGCTACTGGGCGCCGTCTTTCTTTGTACGACGGGGGCGGAAGCTTTGTATTCAGACCTGGGCCACTGCGGAAAAGGCAATATCCGGAATTCCTGGATCTATGTCAAGACCTGCCTGATCCTGAATTACCTGGGTCAGGGGGCCTGGCTGCTGGCCATTTACAAAGGCAAGGTCTTCGACACCAATGTCGGCAATCCGTTCTATAATATGATGCCGGGCTGGTTTGTCGTCCCGGGCATCATCATTGCCACTGCGGCAGCCATTATTGCCAGCCAGGCGCTGATCACGGGTTCCTTTACGCTGATCAGCGAGAGTATGCGCCTGAACCTCTGGCCCAAGCTAAGGATCAGCTACCCGACGGAGGAGCGGGGGCAATCCTATATTCCGGCCATCAATTTCCTGTTGTTCCTCGGCTGCTGCGGTATGGTGCTGTATTTCCGAAGCTCCTCGCATATGGTAGCGGCGTACGGTCTGGCCATCACGCTGTGTATGCTGGCTACCTCCATCCTCTTTTCCAATTACCTGGTCTCCCGGCGGGCGAAACCGGCGCTGGTCTATCTCTACCTGTCGGTCTATCTCAGCATCGAGCTCAGCTTCCTTTTTGCTAACCTGGACAAATTCCCTCATGGCGGCTTTGTCACGCTGATCGTGGGCGGCGGCCTGTTTGTCGTCATGTATGTCTGGTACGGGGCCCGCAAGATCAAGAACAGGTATGTGGAGTTCGTGCGGATGGACCACTATATCCCGCAGATCCAGGAGCTGAGCAATGACAGGACGGTAGGCAAGTATGCGACGCACCTGGTGTATATGACCAGCGCCAACAATCCCAAGGAGATCGAGCATAAGATCATTTATTCCATTCTGAACAAGAAGCCCAAGCGTGCGGATATCTACTGGTTCGTCCATGTGGATACGCTGGATGATCCCTATACGGCCGAATATTCGGTGGACCATATCATTCCCAATGACATTATCCGGGTGGAGTTCAGGCTGGGTTTTCGCATCGAGCCGAAGATCAGCCTGATGTTCAGGAAGGTGGTGGAAGACCTGGTGAATAACCGGGAGGTGAATGTCACCAGCCGATATGAATCGCTGGAGCGCAATAATGTCGTCGGGGACTTCCAGTTCGTCGTGATGGAAAAATACCTGAGCCAGGACAATGAGCTGCCCTTTCTTGAACGGGTGGTGATGAAACTCTACTTCTGGCTGAAAGAGTTGAGCTTATCCGAAGAGCGGGGTTTCGGCCTGGACCCTTCCAATGTGACGATCGAGAAATTCCCGCTGATCGTGTCGCCGGTGCCGAATTTCAATCTGAAAAGGATAGACAGTGAATAAGAAAATTGTTTGGCGATGGGTGAAGATCGCCCTGCTCCTGTATGGAGTGGTGGGCATTGCCGCCTATTATTTACAGGAGCGCCTGATATTTCAACCGACGGTAGCAGGGCAGCAGGTCAGGTATGACTTCCAGGGCCAGCCGCATACCGAGCTGAATCTGGCCTATGACAAGGAGACGAACCTGAATATCATCGAATTCCAGGCTGTCGACCGGCCGAAGGACAGCCTGGCGAAGGGTGTGGTGCTGTATTTTCATGGCAACAGTCATAATGTTGAGTGGTATGGCCGGCATGCCACGGATTTTACGACCCGGGGGTATGAGGTATGGATGATGGATTATCCGGGGTATGGTAAGAGCACCGGGATACGCAGCGAGCAAAAGCTATACGACTATGCGCTGGTGTTCTATAAGCTGGCGCGCAGCCGATGGAAGCCGTTGCAGATCATCCTATACGGCAGGAGCCTGGGGACGGGCATTGCCGCCGAATTAGGTTCAGTCAGGGATTGCCGCCGGCTAATACTGGAATCGCCTTATTACAGCATGACGTCGCTGGGCGGATACTATCTGCCGCTATATCCGTGGGGCCGGCTGCTGCACTATCATTTTCCCACCTGGTCTTATCTGCCGGACATCACGGCGCCCATTACGATCTTTCATGGAACGAAGGACAGGCTCGTGCCTTATAGGAATGCGCTGCGGCTTCGGCCTTTACTGAAGAACGGGGATGAGTTTGTGACGATCGAAGGCGGGGGTCATGACGATCTGCGGCAGTGGCCTTTGTTCCGGCAGAAGCTGGATTCGGTGCTGGCGCTATGAGCGGGCCGGCGCCAATGGGCCGACCGACGGAGATTCAGCCTGCGATGAGCTGACGCAGCCTTTCTTCGTGCTGCGGGGGGACAAAATAATTATTTTGGGAGACGATGGCCCCCCCGGCGTAGACATCCAGCGGGATCAGTCGTTCCTGTTCGAGGGTATAGGCGCGATAGCCGAAGGGCCGGATCAGTTCGAATAGCCGGATCCGTTGTTCCCTTTCGAATAATTCGCAAAGGAGGATGGGATGGTGGGCTTCGAGGGTGCGGGTCATGGAAGCAAAGACCTGGAATTCGAGTCCTTCCACATCACATTTGATATAGTCCAGTCTTGGAAGGTCGAGGAAGAGATGGTCGCCGGATTCGTTCCGGACTTTTTCCGTCTCTTCGAATTCCAGGTGGGTGTTGGATTCCATTACCCGGGCATAGGCAAATCGCTTGACAGCTCCGATCCTGGGGATACCCATTTCCACATATTCGCCTTTCCCGCCCAGCGCGACCTGGTATAGCGTGACATTGCGGGCCTTTTTCTTTTGCAGCAGGCGCTGCAGGGTATTATGGAAGGGGCTCATGGGTTCGATGGCGAAGACCTTACCGGTGTCTCCTGTCAGCCGGCTGAGCTCGATGGTGAAATAGCCCAGGTGGGCGCCGATATCGACGCAGTAGTCACCCCGGCGGATGATCTTTTTCAGAAAATAGACATCGGCATATTCCTTTCCGAGCAGCCCGGTGGGGTACAGGCGCTGGAAGGTCCCGGCCAGCAGGGACAGGTATCGTTTTTCACCCAGGACGTCCTGTAAAATCTTTTTAATCGGCATATAGGGTTGCAAGCTACGGGGGGAGGGGGAAAAGGCAAAAATTTTTTAAATGGAAGAGGATGCGGGAGCATCCGATCTTAGAAGCGGGAGCTCCGCGCGAGGGTTGGCGGGAGGGGCCGGGGCGCTAGATCGGAATGACGTTGAGGTTCTTATTCTGGCGGATCTTGTCCGGGATGGAGCGGATGATCTCTTCCTTCAGCGCCTGCACCAGCCTTTGCTTGATGAAGTCGCGGTGGACGACGAGAGAGACCTCCCGCATGGGGGCAGGTTTTCTAAAATGGCGGATCAGCTGACGTTGTTTGGTGCTGAGGTCCATTGCGGCCAGCTCGGGCAAGATGGTGACCCCGTCATTGAGCTCGACCATGCGGCGCAGGGTTTCGAGGCTGCCGGCTTCATAGTCGAAGTGACTGCCTTCCTTACTGGCCTTCCTCAATTCGCACAGCCGGACGATCTGTGAGCGGAAGCAATGGCCTTCTTCGAGCAGCCATAATTTGGACGGGTCGATGTCCTGGGCCAGCATATACGTCTTTTTATAGGCGGCGTTCTTCCTGGATACGTAGACCAGCAGCTCTTCATAGAAGAGTACCTGTTCGCGGATACCGTTCTCCAGCAGGGGTGTGACCAGGATACCGACGTCGATCCGGCCTTCGCGCAGGCGAGTCGTCACCCATTCCGTCGTCAATTCATTAACGACCAGCTTGATCTGCGGGTATTTTGTTGCAAAGCCCTGTATAAAGAGGGGCAACAGGTAAGGGGCGAGGGTGGGGATGATACCGATACGCAATTCGCCGGTCAGGACTCCTTTTTTGGCCTGGACGATCTCGCCGATGACGTGTCGTTCGCCCAGGATCTTACGGGCCTGTTCGATGATCTCGCGCCCTGCTTCTGTCGGGATGACGGGCTGTTTGCTGCGATCGAAAATCTTTAATCCCAGTTCCAGTTCTAATTTGTGTACCTGCATGCTAAGCGTGGGCTGGGTAACAAAGCAATGACCGGCGGCGGTGGCAAAATGACGATAGGTATCTACGGCGACGATATATTCCAGCTGAACGAAAGTCATGCGCAAAGTTATAGATTAAATCTATGTAAAGATGAAATCAATCAATCCTGGCAATCGCCATAATTGTTTCCGGGACGTCAATAATAGCTGAAGACGATACTACCGGCGGCGGCTGTGGGTCCGGCGAGCTCGGAAAGCCGACTTTTACTATCGAGGGTCTGGGTATAACTAAAAGAGAAAGTCGGTGGGAAAGACGATTCCGTGCCGGTCTCCTGTTGGACAACGTTTTTGGACAGGAAATCTACGAAACCACCATTATTGGTGACCGTAATATTGTTGAGCAGGGGGCCGATCGTGCTGGTGACGGCGGCATGATAACCAGGATTGGCTGTCGAAGAATAGGTCAACTGAGCGTAGCCTTGCTGTTGATCAGGCTGACCGGGGATCTCTGACAAGTAGACTGTTTCGGCGCTGATATTTCCGTTGGTCAAATAGAAAGTGTCGATCAGGTTATCCTGGACAGTACCTTCGAACAGATCGGCAGCGGCGATGTTATTATTGGGATAAGAATAATAGGTCACATACCCGCTGCCGCTCAGGCTGGTATCCCTGGAGATCCGACCCTGACCGTCATAAGACAACAGGTGATAGTCGCCATAATTTCCGTAGGTGACATCGTAGAGATTGTAGTAAGAAGGATAGGTGTTCGGGCTCTGGTAGATGAATTGAATGGTGTAACTATTGTATAAGGGCGAACCGGAGGTGGTATCGTAAATTGTCTGCGTAAAGGTATCCAGCTGGTGGGTGCTGTCGTAATAAAATGAATCGACTATTTTTTGCTGGGGTGAGTAAGAGACCACAGCGGACAGGTAGGAAGTTGCAGCGGACGAACTGCCGCCGGAATTACTCTTTTTACAGGAAAAAATCAGGATAAGGATCAGGGCGGACAGAGAAAGGGACAAGGGATATTTCTTCATTGCATTAATCTTTGTTGGTCAAGATTGGTCAAAAATAGTAATTTAGACAAGGAATTCATAACCAATTTTTAATGAATTTATAACGATTATCCGGGTACCAGTAAGGGATTTTTACCAACCTTGCAGACATACATTCAAAAAAATGATGAACCATGAATAAAAAAATCTTTTTTCTCCTTCTTTTCGGCGTTGTCGCGAGCGTCCAGCTCCGGGCGCAGAAGGCACAGGCGGTACAGGCACGCAGGATCGACACGGTAGCGGTCGCCATCCTCGATAAGATGAGCGCGATGATCGGGGACCTGGGTTCATGCAGTGTAACGGTCAAGTCCAATTACGATGTTACCAGCAAGGAATTAGGGTTGATCAAGCATTCCGATGAGGAGCACCTGTATTTGCATGGCCCGGACAAGTTGCTGCTGAAATCCGAAGGGGATCGGGGCGGCCGGGATTTATACTTTGATGGAAAGACGCTGAGCTATTATTCACTGGACAGGAATCAATATGGCCAGATCGAAGCGCCGGCATCCCTGGTGGAAATGATCGATACGGTGAGCAGGCGGTACGGCATCGAGTTCCCCGCGGCGGATTTTCTATACCCGACCTTTGTGGACGATATCCTCGCCGATTCGAAGGAACTGGTCTACCTGGGTCTGACAACGATCGATGGCAAGGAGTGTTATCATATCGCGGGAATGGGAACAGACAAGAGTTTCCAGTTCTGGGTCTCCGATGATGCCTTTACGTTGCCCATAAAGATGGTCATCGTGTATACAACCAAACCCATGAATCCGCAATATGAGGCGGTGCTCAGCGACTGGCAGGTCAATCCTACCCTTCCGGATGCGATGTTCGACTTTTCCATTCCGCTTAAGGCCAAGAAGGTCAAACTAGTGCCTTTAACCGCAAAAAATTAATTATCCCATTTCAATCCAGCGTTATGCAAATATCTTTTAAATATAGTTCTGTTGTTTTTGCGGCTGTACTGGGTTTGGCGATCGTCGCCGGTCCGCAGCGCGGTATGGCGCAACGATTTAGTCATGGTGGCGGTGGCGGTGGCAACCGACCTGCTCCCGCGGCCCGACCCGCTGCAGCTGCACCGAGGCAGGAGGCCAGATCGGCTCCCGCGGCCCGACCGGCTCCCGAGGCGAGGACAGTTCCGGAGGCGAGGCCCACCATCAATGGCGGCAGCCGGAATAACGGCAATCACGATTTCAACCGGCCGGTGAATGTGCGCCCGGCCGCGAATGTTCGTGCCAATATCAACGTCCGCGATAATGTCAACGTATACCATACGGGAGCGTATCGTGGGATCCATCCTTACTACTACCATCCTTATCGTCCCTATTACTGGGGACCGCACTGGCATCCGCTGGGCTTTTTCCTGGCTTCGCTGGCCGCCGATGCGACCTGGTTCAACTTCAATAACCAGCGTTATTACTATGATGACGGCTGTTATTATTTGCCCAACAATGGCGGGTATTCCGTAGTGCCCCCGCCGGTAGGCGCCGTGGTACCTTCCTTACCGGACGGATATGAGACCACCATGGTAGGCAACGATACTTATTACTATTTTGGGGGGGCCTTCTATATCAGTACCGGCCAGGGTTACCAGGTGGTGGTGGCACCGCCGGGAGCCGTGATCACGGAATTGCCGACAGGGGCTGTCGACCAGCAAGTCAATGGCGAGGACATCCTTGTCTATAATAATACCTACTATCAGCCGATCACCCAGGACGGACAGGATGCCTATGAGGTAGTGCCGGGTCCGGGTCAATAGCGAAAGGCACGAAAGGGCACTAACGATCTGGGGCGATGGCCGGATCAAGCGACTGTTTCGGTAAGGGATGTCTGACCTGCGGCGACTTTCAGCTCATAAGGGACACTTGTCTTGAGGGCGACGTTTGTCCTATCATGGCCGACGGGAAAGCCATAGGCGACAGGGTAGTCATATTCCTTTATACAGTCGAGGATGATCTCCTCTGCTGTGGCGCCGAAAGGCCGGTTGGTGTCCTTCAGTTCTGAGAAACTGCCCAGGAGCAGGCCGGCCAGCCGGTCGAGACGGCCGCTGCGTTTGAGCTGGCGCAGCATCCGATCTATATTATAGAGATATTCCCCTACATCTTCCAGGAAAAGTATTTTCCCTTCCGTCCCGACGGCGGAAGAGCTGCCGGTCAGGTGGGCGAGCAAAGCCAGATTGCCGCCGGTGAGGGGTGCAGTGACCTGCCCTACCCTGTTGAACGGATGGGAAGGACAAGTATATGCGGTCTTATCTCCTGCGAGGGCGTGGCGCAAAGACTGCACATTCGGGCCTTCTGCCCCGTCGTCGTCGAAGGCGGCAGCCATCGGAGCATGCAAGGTCGCGATGTTGAAATTAGCCTCGATATGAGAGTGAAGGACAGTGATATCACTGTAGCCGATGATCCATTTTGGCGACTGCCGGAAGCGGGAGAAATCGATACGGTCGATGATGCGGCTGAGGCCATACCCGCCGCGGCCGCAGAGGATCGCCTTGACGTCCTGGTCGTCCAGCGCCTCCTGCAAATCGGACAGGCGGTCGTCATCGTTGCCGGAGAAATAGTTTTTCGATGCCCCGCCGAGAGTAGGGCCGGTATTGACGGCATAGCCCCATTGCTGCAAGGTGTCGATACAGGTCTGTGCGCGTTCGCGGGGCATGTAGCCGGCGGGGCAGATGATGGCGATCATGTCGCCGGGCCGGAGCGAGTGAGGGAGTGTCATAAGGTTATTTTTCCGTCAGGTTAACCTGGTCGGGGTGAACGATGAGGGTATGAGGCACGCCGTATTTGAGGGCGTAGTTTTCCGGTTGGTGACCGACGGGAAAATTAAAGCAGACGGGGTAATTGTAGGGCTTCACCCTATCCGTCACAATATCGTAGAGCGTGCGACCGAAATCCTCCCCGGGATCATCGGGCCTTACCTTGAATCCGCCGATGATGAGACCGGCCAGCCGGTCGAGTTTGCCGGTACGCTGAAGGTGCCAGAACATGCGATCGATGCTGTACAAATATTCCCCTGTGTCTTCCACGAAGAGGATCTTTCCGGCGGTATCGATATCCGACACTGTGCCGGCGAGGCTTTCGATGGTCTTGAGGTTGCCGCCGACCAGCTGACCTTCGGCCGACCCTGCCCGGTTATATTGCAGCGGCGGGGCAGTGTATTGCATTTTCTCTCCGGTAAGCGCCTGACGAATGGAAAGGATAGAGGCCACCTGGACGGGTTCGGCCTTTGACCAGTCATCGGGAAAGCTGTTGCACATCTTGGAGTGAATGGATGCGACGTGCAGATTGGTATGAATATGGCAAAGGAGGACGGTGATATCGCTGAAGCCGATAATCCATTTGGGATGCTGCAGCAAGGAAGAAAAATTCAATCCATCGACAATGTGAACGGCGCCGTAGCCGCCGCGGGCGCAGAGGATAGCACTGACGGCGGGATCGTCCAGCATTTGCTGGAAGTCGGCGAGCCTTTCGGCATCGGTGCCGCCGAAGGTGAAGTCTTTTTTGCCGACAGTGTCACCGATCTTGGTATGGAAGCCCCAGCCTTCTATCTGCTGGATAGCGGGCTGGATCTCTTTCATGGTGATATTCCCGGCGGGACAGGTGATGCCGATCATATCGCCCGGCCGAAGGTAGGGAGGGATAAGGAGGACGGAACGATGGAGAGACCGTTCGAGAAGAGACCGGTCGAGGGACCGGTCGATAGTAGAAGCACCAGCCTCGTGCGAGGGTGGCGAAGCCAATGGGTCGATCTTAGAAGCGGAAGCGCTGTGCGAGGGTTGGCTGGAGTCTGGTTGCTGAGCGAGTTGAGCGGTGAGGCCGATCGTACCCGGATGGTGGTGAGCAGTGCCGGCGGCAAAGGCCGATCCGATTGTTCCCATGCCCAGTACGGAAGACAGAAAATTTTTTCGATTCATCTTAACATTTGTATTAACATTGCGTCAGCAAAAAATATTTGAAATTTAATTTTTTGCTGCAAAATCGGCTAATGTCTTTTAACCGGATTTCATCCGGTTTGGATTGCCGAGATTTAAAATTACTACTTTTAATACATGCGTTCTTTATTGGCAATCTTATTGTTATTGTCATCAGTGATGGGAGGGGGATTGCGGGCACAGGATCTGACCGGACAGTGGACAGGGACTGCCACCGACAATGGGTCGGATACCCGGCAAAAGATGGTCCTGACGATTACGGAAGGCGATTCAGCGGTGGCCGGTGTGCTGCATTGGTATTTCCCCGAGACCCAATATATCAGGCATATTATTATCAGCGGGCGATTTTACGGCAAGGATTCGGTGCTGACCATCCGGGAAGACAGTGCAATGGCTGCCGCGACGGGCGATTCCGGCAGAGGGCCACGCTTTCACGTTCTATATTACCGGCGGACACCGGGGCACAGGGATGTGCTGGCAGGTCATTGGGAGAGTGCGCTGGACATCCGGCTGGAGAAGAAGGCGCCCCCCTTCATTCCTTTCGTCATACCCCCCCGAAAGAAAAAAGATTCCACTCAATTAAAGGCTTTACAGGGCCGGGAGACTCCGGTGATGGCGACTATCCCTGTCCGGGGTGCCGACACTGTCACTGTCGTGTTGTACGACAATGGCGAGATCGACGGGGATTCAGTGAGCCTGTACATGAACAACGAATTGATACTGCAGCATTATAAGCTGACGGCTCAAGCGAAAGTGCTGCGGGTGCCCATTGACAAGAGCCTTCCTGTCAATAAACTGGTGCTGTTCGCGGAGAACCTGGGCACGCTGCCGCCGAATACGGCACTGATGGAGGTGACGGTTCATGGAAAAACGTATGAGTTGTTCCTATCCACCGATTACAAGAAAAATGCGTCGGTAGAGTTCGTGTTGCAGGAGTGAGGCCCTGCAGCATGAGGTTGGGATAAGCGGTTGGGATAATGAGCCAAAGGGCGTAATTTCGCGGTCTATTATGACGAATTCACCAAAAAGATATCTGATCACTGCAGCGTTGCCTTATGCCAATGGGCTGAAGCATATTGGTCACCTGGCCGGAGCTTACCTGCCGGCAGATATTTATGTACGGTATCTGCGGGCGCAAAAGCGTGATGTAGCGTTCATTTGCGGGAGCGATGAGCATGGAACTGCCATTCCTATCCAGGCGATGAAAGAAGGTACGACTCCCCGGGCCATTATCGACAAATACCACGAGCTGATCCGCCAGAATTTTGCCGAACTGGGGATTTCCTTTGATATCTATCACCGAACCAGCGAGCCTCTCCATCATGAGACGGCGCAGGAATTTTTCACTTATCTGAATAGCAGGGGGGATTTGGAGGTAAAAGAGAGTGAACAATATTATGATGAGGAAGCGAAAACCTTCCTGGCGGACCGGTATATCATAGGTACATGTCCGGTATGCGGGAATACGCGCGCTTATGGAGATCAATGCGAGAACTGCGGCACGTCATTAAGCCCGGAAATGCTGCTGCATCCGCATAGCACGCTGAGCGGCAAGCCGCCGGTAAAGCGGAGCACGCGGCACTGGTATCTGCCCCTGGATAAACATGAAGATTTCCTGCGGGAATGGATACTGAAGGAACATAAGGACGACTGGCGGGCGAGTGTAATAGGGCAGTGCAAGAGCTGGATCGATGGGGGGTTGCAACCCAGGGCTGTCACGAGGGACCTCGACTGGGGTGTCAAGGTACCGTTGGCCGATGCGGAGGGCAAGGTATTGTACGTCTGGTTCGACGCGCCGATCGGTTATATCAGCGCCACCCGTCAATGGGGGCTGAATACCGGCAAGGATTGGAAGCCTTACTGGTATGACAAGGATACGAAGCTGGTGCATTTTATCGGCAAGGACAATATCGTCTTTCATTGCATCATCTTCCCGATCATGCTGAAATTGCATGGGAATATCTTACCGGATAATGTGCCGGCTAACGAGTTCATGAACCTGGAGGGGGACAAGATGAGCACCAGCAGGAACTGGAAGCTGGAGATGCAGGATTATATCAATGACTTCATCAAAAAAGATAATGGTGGTCCCCAGCTGGCGGACAGCCTGAGGTATTATTTGACAACAATTGCTCCCGAGACAAAGGACAGTGAGTTCACCTGGAAGGGATTCCAGGATGCCAATAACAGTGAGTTGGTCAGTAAGTTCGGGAATTTTGTCAACCGGGCTTTTGTGTTGATGCATAAACTGTGCAACGGGAAAGTACCCCCTCTTCATACAGAGCGGCTCGATGAGACAGACCGGGAGATGATCGCCGCTATCGAGGCAACCCCGGCAAAGGTGCAGAAGCTATTGGAGGAATACCGGTTTCGCGATGCGCAATTCGAAGTGATCATGCTGTCGGACCTCGCTAACAAGTATATGCAGAAGAAGGAGCCGTGGATCGTGGTCCGCACGCTGGAAGAGACTCCTGACAATCAACAGCTGATCGACAACTGTCTGCATATTTGTCTGCAGATGACGGCGAACCTTGCCATCCTGATCAATCCTTTCCTGCCTTTTACCGCCAGGAAGATGCTGCACCTGATGAAAGTCGTGGAAAAGATGCTGGATTGGGAAAATGCGGGGAAGCTGAAGCTATTGAGTGTAGGGTATAGTCTGCGGGCGCCGGAACTGCTGTTCCGAAAGATAGAAGATGCGGAGGTAAAGGAGCAGATCGGGAAGTTGCAGGCAGCGTCTGCGGCGAGGGTGGCGGATGAGATGGTGAATGAACCGGCGGCGGCGACCGGGCCGGGTACTCCGGAAGCATCGGCGGGCAAAGAGGCGACTGTCAAGCCGACTATCGGATATGATGACTTTGCTAAACTGGATCTGCGGGTAGGCACTATAGTCGCCGCAGAAAAAGTGGAGAAGGCCGATAAATTATTAAAGTTGGGCATCGATCTCGGCAGTGAACAGCGAACGATCGTCTCGGGGATTGCGCTGCATTTCAAGCCGGAGGAAATTGTCGGCCGGCAGGTGGTGGTCGTGGCGAACCTGAGTCCCCGGAAAATGCGGGGCATTGAAAGCAATGGCATGATCCTGATGGCGGAGGACCCATCCGGCAAGCTGTATTTTGTACAGCCGGGGGACAAGATCCAGCCCGGCTCGGGCGTCAGCTGATACTAAACCCATGAGCCAGGACCGAAGTGCAGAAATCCTGCAATACCGATTTTCCGTATATAGGGTCTCAACGGCATGGAGAGACGCATACTATACGGAATTATCCTTCTTTTCTGTCTGATAGCAGCCCTGGGTGTTTACGGTATTTTCTTCCGATCCCGTTCATCCGGCCATGTCTTTGCTACGGTGGATTTTTCCATGACCGCGGGCGAGCTTGCGGCGGCATTCGACCATAATGAAGCGGTTTCCGATAGTCTATATCTCTACAAGATCCTGGCGGTGACCGGTCGGGTCCAAAAGGTCCGGAAGGACGAAACCGGCAGCTATTCCATCACGCTGGCAACCCCGCTGACAGGGGAAGCCGCCGTGGATTGCCGGCTGGACGGCCAGTTCATCCAGCAGTATGCCACCCTCCAACCCGGGGACAGTCTCCGTGTCCTCGGCATCTGTGCCGGCAGGTTGCAGAATGTCATTTTAGTCCAATCTATTATAGAAAAATAAGTTTTTGTAGTCCTTTTTCGACAAAACCATAAGTGCTATTCCTTAAAATGTTAAATGGTATACTTAGGATCGTAAATTAACGTTACAGTAACGCTGAATCCCGAAGTTTGTAGAAAATGATCCAGGATTAGTCCCTTTGAGGATGAAAACCAAAAAAAATAGTTACAGCAGGAATACGCCGGGGCTTAGATTAGTCGTTTCTATTTCGAGCAATATCCAAATATCCAGTAAAATCTAATATCTATCAAAGGCTATGAAACAGACCTATCAGTATCGCATCCTGCCGTATAACCGGAACAGCTCGTTTTACCAGGAAAGGGAGAGCTTCTACCGGAGTTTCATCAATCAATATTACCTGGATTTCGCGGTTAATATGTTGTCTCAGGAACACTCCGAGCCATACCTGACCAAAACATTGATTGCTCCCCAGGACATCCAGTTTGGGGCTTCACCGCGCAGAGTGATATGGCATATAGGGATGCCTTCCTTCCAGGTCAAGAATATCAATGATATACAGGATCATAAAATACTGTTCTACCGAACCAAGCTGCTGCACCAAAAGGTGCTGATACAATTCCATTTTATCAATTCATTCTTTTACTACTCCCAATTAAGCTTCCTTTCCTTTACTGAAAAGACCAACAAAGTTCTTTTTGACTCTATCAGGAGCAAATATGAATGTCCGGACTCATTGAAGGAACAGGACAAGACTTCCATGACGGATATCTGCGGCAATAAGCTGATCATCGAAAAGGGCGTCTATACTACCGTCAGCTATATCGCCGGCGACGACTATCCCCGCCTGCTCATGGAACAGCAGATCAAGGAACGTCGTGAGTATGTGAGCAAGGCTGACCATTACGAGATCGACAGGTTGAGTAAAGTCCTTTAATCTACCCACTTTTATGGAGTCATAACGGCCACCAGGGGAGACCTATGCGTGGCGTAATGATTTTTTCCCTACCTTAGCTACAAATAGTTGTTTAACTAACTAATTTCATTACCATGAACCGCATCATCAAAAAAGTGGCCGTATTGGGAAGTGGGGTAATGGGGTCGAGGATTGCCTGTCTTTTTGCCGGTATCGGCGTTCCGACCCTTTTACTGGATATAGCTCCGAAGGAATTAACAGCGACGGAATCGGCAAAAAAACTGACGCTGGACCAGCCGGCGGTCCGTAACCGGATCGTGAATGAGGCGCTGGCCGCTGCGATCAAATCCAATCCGTCCCCGCTCTATACGAAGGACGTTGCGACGAGGATCACGACCGGGAACTTTACCGACAATATGAAGGATATAGCTGCGTGTGACTGGGTGATAGAAGTGGTGGTAGAACGGCTCGACATCAAGCAACAGGTGTTTGCGGAGGTGGAAAAATACCGCCGGCCGGGAACGCTCATTACTTCCAATACATCGGGTATTCCCATTCACCTGATGATGGAAGGTCGCAGCGACGATTTCAAGCGGCATTTCTGCGGCACGCATTTTTTCAACCCGCCCCGATATCTGCGGCTGCTGGAGATCATCCCTACACCGGCCACCGATCCGGCGGTCACCGACTTCCTCCTGCACTATGGGGATCTTTATTTGGGAAAGACGACGGTACTCTGCAAGGATACGCCGGCCTTTATCGCCAACCGGGTTGGGGTCTATGGTATCATGGCCATCTTCCGGCTGGTGGAGAAAATGGGATTGACTATCGATGAAGTGGATGCGTTGACGGGTCCGCTGATCGGCCGGCCCAAGTCGGCGACTTTCCGTACGGCGGATGTGGTGGGGATCGACACCCTGGTAAAGGTCGCGAAAGGGGTTGCGGAGAATTGTCCGAATGATGAGCAGCGGGCGGTGTTCAGCATTCCTGCATGGCTGGATAAACTGGTAGAAAATAAATGGCTGGGAGATAAGACGGGGCAGGGTTTCTTCAAGAAGACCAAGGGAGCCGGGGGCGAGAAAGAAATACTGACCCTGAACCTGCAGACGCTGGAATATGGTCCGCGGCAGCGGCCGAAGTTTGCCTCGGTAGAGGCTGCAAAGACGGTGGATGACCTGAAGCCACGGCTGAAGATGCTGGTGCAGGGAGCGGATAAGGCGGGAGAGTTCTTCCGGCATTTCCATTATGGGTTGTTCTCTTATATTTCCTACCGCATTCCCGAGATCTCCGATGAGCTTTACCGGGTGGACGATGCGATGATGGCGGGCTTTGGCTGGGAGATCGGCGCCTTCGAGAGCTGGGATGTGCTGGGTGTGGCGGCAACCATCCCGAAGATGAAGGAAGCCGGTTATGGAGTGGCTCCCTGGGTAGAGGAGATGCTTACAGCCGGAATAAAGACCTTTTATAAAATCGAGAACGGCAAGCGGCTTTATTACGATGTAGCGAGCCGGGGCTATAAACCGCTGCCTGGCGGGGAAGCTTTCCTGGTGATGAAGAATTTCGCGGGTCAGACGGTGTGGAGCAACAGTGCCTGTCACCTGTATCATCTGGGCGACGAGGTGCTGGGCCTCGAATGGAACACCAAGTTGGGCACGATCGGCGGGGAAGTGCTGGAAGGCATTCAGCGGGGCATAGGCATAGCGGAAGAGAAATACAAGGGCCTTGTCATCGCGGGTGACGGGGGGAATTTCAGCGCAGGCGCCAATGTGGGGCTGATCTTCATGCTGGCTATCGAACAGGACTACGATGAGCTGGATATGGCGGTACGGCAGTTCCAGGCCACTATGATGCGTGCCCGCTATTCGGCCATTCCGGTGGTCGTGGCCCCGCATGGGCTGACGCTGGGCGGGGCATGCGAGCTGAGCTTGCATGCTGACCGTGTCGTGCCGGCAGCGGAATCGTATATCGGGCTGGTAGAGCTGGGCGTAGGGCTGATCCCTGGCGGCGGCGGAACGAAGGAGTTCACTCTGCGGGCTGCCGACGAGATGCATGAGAATGAGCCGGACACAATCACGTTGAAGGACAGGTTTTTCACCATTGCGACGGCAAAAGTATCCACTTCGGCCTATGAGGCTTTTGACCTGGGCATCCTGAAAAAGGGACGGGATATAGTCAGTATCAACCAGGGTCGCCGGATCGCCGAGGCCAAAACGGCCGTCATCGAATTATACGACGATGGCTATACGATGCCGGTGCCCCGGAAAGACGTAAAGGTACTGGGGCGTTCGGCGTTGGGTGCTTTGTATGCGGGCATCCATTCCATGTGGCGGGGACATTATGCCACCGATCATGATGTAGTGGTAGCCAAAAAGCTGGCATTCGTCATGTGCGGAGGTGATTTGAGCGAGCCCACGCTGGTGAGCGAGCAATACATCCTGGACCTGGAAAGGGAGGCATTTTTGAGCCTTTGCGGAGAAAAAAAGACACTGGAAAGAATACAGAGCGTATTGAAAGGCGGTAAGCCGATCAGGAATTAATCACCGACTCTTATCATTAATGGGATGATCTGCCGGAGGAAACGGATGAAAGGAACCGCCGGGGTGAATGAAAATGCATAATTTAGTAAAATGAATTATCTATCATTCATTGGCGGAGGAGTGCTTGCACTGGCGGTGATCGGCCGGCCGGCGCATCGCGGGGTAAAAGCTGTGGTTGGGGCGATGGGGGCCGGCGAGGTGAAGGTTGCGGCCGCGGATACAACTTATACTTTGCATGGGCAGGTTGCCGACCTGGACACGGGTTGGGTCTTTCTTTATCATCCGGGTGACGGACCGATCGATTCGGTTATTATCAGTCATGGTGTGTTCAACTTTTCCGGGTCGGTCAGCTCGCCGGAGTATTGCCGCCTGATGTTCAGAAAGCTGAACCGTGACAATATCTACAGCATGGGTTTCTTTATACAGGCAGGGGCCCTGGAGTTGAAGGGCAAAAAAGATTCGCTTTCTTCAGCCGTGGTCAGCGGGGCACCGATCCAGGAGGAATATCTTCAATACTCAAAAAAGGTGGATTCGGTGGTGGATAGCCTGCAAAAGCAGCTGGCAAAAGACTATGCGACGACCCATCCTTCTTCGGACCTGAAGGGATGGAACAACAGCGCCGCTGTTTTATATGGTGTTGAGGGCATACCCATGAACTACCTGCTGGATAAGAATGGAACTATTGTAGCCAAGGGACTGAGGGGGGACGACCTGGAAAAAAAATTAGCTGAATTCCTGCATTAGCATATTGACTCACTATGGGCGAAGCCGAATTGCATATCACATCTCACCAGTTGATCATCCGTTCGACATTATATTTTTATGGGGGCGCCGCAGACAGTAACCTTGCGATACAGATTGCCGGGGATGTCGAAGTTGCCTGGAATGAGCCGAAGGGTTCCGTCAGGATCCGCGGGGATTGGTATACCGTGCGATTCGAGATCGAAGGGCTGTATCAACCCGATCTTCAGCCTGCCGCCGTCTGGCATAATACCGATCCTCGGCTGAATTTTTTCCGCATCGAGGAATATTCCCAGCATGATATTTCCTCAGTCGACGGGTTGGGTTGCAATACCGGGTATTTCAAATTGGGTAACCTGTTGAATCATTCCACGACAGCCGCTCACGAATATGGGCATACGCTGGGCCTGGACCATCCCAAAGACCTGGATATCCGGGGAAAAGGCCAGCCGGGCATGATGTATCCGCGGGGAACCTTGTGTGATCCGCAGTATCAGTACGACCCTGCCGCGCCGGCAGGTGGACCGGGGGGTACGCTGAACCCCTTCACCAGGAAGGTGCTGACCAGCGATATTGCCGGGTTAAGATTATCCAGGCTGACATTCGACCAGCGGTCGCTGTCGATCCTGGGTGAGTTCTCTTCCTTTTATCATCAGAAACACCAGCAAACAGGATAACCATATGAGCAGCATCTTATCCATTCAATCCATTACGAAATTTTACGGCAGGATCAGGGCCCTTAACCAAGTGTCATTTGAAGTGCCGGCAGGGTCCGTCTTCGGCGTACTGGGCCCCAACGGCAGCGGCAAGACCACCCTGCTGGGCATCGTCATGGATGTCCTGAAGGCCAGCGGCGGCAGCTATTCCTGGTTCGGCAGCCCCCCTTCAGCGCTACAACGGCAGCGGATCGGGACCCTGCTGGAGACCCCTAATTTCTATCACTATTTATCCGGGGAACAAAATCTGCGGATAGCTGCCGGTATCAAAAGTAAGGGTGTCGGGGACATCCCGCGGGTGCTGGAGCTCGTCAAGCTGACTGAAAGAAAGGACTCCCGGTTCAGCACTTATTCGCTGGGGATGAAGCAAAGACTGGCGATTGCCTCCTGTCTGCTGGGGAATCCGCAGGTACTGGTATTCGACGAGCCGACTAACGGGCTGGACCCTGTCGGTATCGCAGAGACGAGGGAAGTGATCCGGCAACTGGCCCGGGAAGGCAAGACCATTGTTCTGGCCAGTCACCTGCTGGACGAAGTTGAAAAAGTCTGTACGCATGTCGCCATACTCCAGCGGGGCCAGTTGCTGACAGCGGGTAATGTGAATGAGGTGCTGGTGAATGAAGACTTTATCGAGGTGGGTGCGGAGTCTGCTCAAATGGCGAGTCTGCAGGGGTTGTTAGCCGGATTACCCGGGGTCAAGCAAGTGAGGCCCTATGAACAGCATGCGCAGGTCTTTTTCGGGAATGGGGTGATGGACACCGGGGAGCTCAACCGGGTCTGTTTTGAAAAAGGGATCGTGTTGAACTATTTGCAACTGAAGAAACGGAGTCTCGAATCTAAATTCATGGAATTAACCGAAGAGAAGGCTAAGGCTACGGCTAAAGTCTTTGTCGCGAACTAACCTGTTAAACAACCTATATGCTAAAAATCCTGCGGGTAGAATGGATGAAGGTAAAAAATTACCGCGCGTTCTGGATCCTCCTGGCCATTACCATTGTGATCGTCCCGGCGGTCAGCTATATGCTATACAGTCTCATGAACAACAGCTTTCCCAAAGTCAAGGGAAAGAGCATACTCGGCAGTCCTTTTGCCTTTCCCGATGTATGGCAGACCGTCTGCTGGAATTCGACGTTGACCTATATCATCCCCGCCATCCTGATCATTACTTTAACGACCAATGAATTCACTTACAAGACCCATCGGCAGAATATCATCGATGGCTGGAGCAGGGGGCAGTTCATCGGGGTAAAGCTGATCGAAGTGCTGCTGCTGGCTCTGTTGAGCACATTGGTGGTGTTCCTGACCGTGCTGGGGTTCGGCTACATCGGCAACAAGGTGGCCGCCGGCGTCCCGGTTTGGGAGGGTTTTCGGTTTATCCCGTTTTACTTCGTGCAGATGCTGTCTTATTCCATCATCGCCTTCCTGTTGGGGTTATTGATCAAACGTGCAGGTCTGGCGATCAGTGTATTCCTGATATATATGCTGGTCGAGAATATCGTGGTGGCGGTACTGCGTAATGTGTATAAGCTGAACGGTGCGGATTACTTGCCGGAGGAGGTGACGGACCGGCTGATCCCGCAGCCCTACCTGAAAGTACTTGTCACGCCTCAGGATGCGGCGCGATGGGAACACCACCTGCCTATATACCTGGTAGTGGCGGCTATCTATCTGATTCTTTATTGCCTGGTGGCAGGCAGGAGCTTCCTGAAGAACGATCTTTGATCAGACTCTGGCCAGCAGCTGTTCGAGTGCGTTTTCGATAGACGGATAAATGAACTGAAACCCGGATTGCCGGGTTTTTTTGGCGCTGACCGTGACGCTCTTCAACACTTCGATACTCATTTCACCTAAGATTATCTTGAGTAAAAAAGAAGGCACATACACCGGAACGAAGTAGCGGCCTTTGAGTCTTTTGGCCAATTCTAGTGTGAGGATACGGTTGGTGACCGGCCGGGGCGCTACCCCGTTGAAGACGCCGGCCCATTCACTGTTGTCGATAGCCTGCATGAACAGACGGCAGAGGTCTTCGACATGGATCCAGCTGACCGTCTGGCGACCGCTGCCGAGGATGGCGGCTACGCCGAACCGCACAGGTCGTTTGAATTCGGCCAGGGCGCCGCCTGTTTGGCTGAGCACGATGCCGATGCGGATGATGACCAGTCGTTTGCCGAGTGCGGTGACGGGAGCGATGGCGGCTTCCCAGCGCCGGCAGGTCTCCCCGAGAAAGTCATCTATGGGTGGGTCGGATTCTTCAAAAGGGCGGGGATTCGGGATGGAGGGATCGGGACCATACCAGCCGATGGCGGATGAGCTGATCACTGCCTGCACTTTATTGGGAGTGTCACGGAGCGATCGGACGAGGAGATCGCAGCTTTTCGTCCTGCTTTCTTCAATGACCTTTTTCCTTTTGGCGCTCCATCTTTTGTCGGCTACGCCTGCGCCGGCAAGATGGACGATATAATCGGCCTGACGGATGGCATCCGGGTCAATGAAACCGGTGTCGGGGTTCCAGCGGAGACGTTGGAGGCTCTGGAGAGACCGTTCGAGGGAACGGTCGATCCCAGAAGCGGTAGCTCCGTGCGAGGATTGGCTGGAGTCGTGAGCGGCCGGCCGGCCGGCCGACGGCGCAGTGCGGGACAGGATGATCACGCGGTGGCCGCTGTCGATGAGCATGCGGGTCATCACAGTGCCGATAGCACCTGTTCCGCCGGTTACAAGGATTGTCGACATAGTTGTTATTGTACGATTTGATTCAGCAATAATACCATCAATAATCCCACCACCGATACCATCGTTTCCATGATCGTCCAGGTGGCAAAGGTTTGGCGGATTGTGAGGCTAAAATATTCCTTGAACAACCAGAACCCGCCGTCGTTGACATGCGAGAACGTCATGCTGCCGGCCCCTATGGCCAGGACCAGCAGCTCGGGCCGAATGGCAGAGTGCTCCAATAAGGGCAGCAATATTCCGACCGTCGTCAATGCCGCTACCGTTGAAGATCCTGTGCAGATGCGGATCAGGGCGGCGACGCTCCATCCCAGGAGCAGCGGGCTGATGGAGGTATGGGCGAGGCTACTCGCTATATATACGTTGACACCGCCCTCGCTCATGACCTGCATGAAAGCGCCGGCGCCGGCGATGATCAGCATGACGGGGGCCACGCCTTTGAAGGCGTCTTCGAGGGACCGCATGATTTCGCGCATGGTTTTTCCCCTGCGAAGACCCAGCAGCCAGATGCCTGCAAGGACCGACAGCAGCATGTCCATGCTGGGGTCGCCGATAAAGTCAATGCCTTTTTTGAGAGGGCCGGCACCGGGAATGAGCCCTAAAACGGCCGTTGCCGACAGGAGGATGAGAGGCATCAGCGCCACGGCGAGGCTCAATCCCAGTCCCGGCAATTGGTGAGGTTCCATGAGTTTGACTTTCAGCAGGGAGGTATTGGGTTGCGACTTGTATTTCCGCATGGTCCGGCCAAAGACGATACCTGACAAGATGATCGTCGGAATGGCAACGATGATGCCGTACAGGAGAGTCCGGCCGATATTGGCATGTAATTGCTGAGCGATGGCAGTCGGAGAAGGATGTGGCGGCAGGAAGCCATGGGCCACAGACAGGGCAGACAGCACAGGGATGCCCAGGTAAAGGAGGGGCAGTTCCGTAGCGGCCCCGACAGCATAGACGAGGGGGATCAGCACCATAAACCCGGCCGAGTAGAACATCGGGAGGCCGACGAGAAAGCCCGAGAGCGCCATTGCCCATTGGATCCGGCGGATTCCGGACAGCCGCACCAGGGATTGGGTGATCTGCTGGGCTGCTCCGCTATCGGCTATCATCCTGCCCAGCATGGCCCCGAAGCCCAGGATAATGACCAGGGAACCCATGATGTTGCCGATTCCTTTCTGAATGGCATCGCTGATCCGATGGATGTCCAGCCTGCAGGCCAGCCCCAGGCCCACGCTGACCACCACGAAAGAGATAAAGGTATCCAGCTTGCACCATACGATCAGCAGGATCAGGCACAGGATGGCTAAGAAAGAAAGTAACAGGGGCATGCAAAATGACTTATTTGGTTAAGCCGGCTAAAGGTAAAGGGATAATTTCGTTAATCAAAAGAAGGGAGGATGTATACAAACTGAAGATCCGCCAGGGGAAGAATCACATTCTTCCGCCAGCGGATCTTATCCCGAAATCCAAAGTCTATCAGATGTGCAATTAATTGATGGAAATAACGCCCATTTTGCTTACTTTTTTATGGATAGCGTCGATAATCTCATGCGTGAGTATTCCAGGCACTACTACTATCTTATAATATGCAGCGGGTACGGCGATAGTGGACACATCGGGCATTGCACTAGCGGCAGTGTTCAGCGGTGTCAGGTAAAATTCCAGTGAGAGCTGCTCCGCCGCCATGACGTAAGAATAGTTATATTGAAACGATGTCAACGGATTGCCGCCAATATATTCTGCGATGGAATAAGGCAGGGACAGCCATTGATTCGCATAAAAGTCAGGGGCGGGAGTAAAATAGACCAGGACCATGCCGCTGTCCATTATGCCTGCTGTAATGTTGGAATTATATCTGGTATAGATCTGAGCCTCATAACCATAGGCGTTATTACTGGAGATTTGTGCGAAAACCTCACCCCCTGTCGTCCAGTCGGCGGTATTCACTGAAAAAGTATCCACCAATGGAGCCGTGCCCGTCGCACCGGTCGCGCCTGCGGCGCCTGTCATCGAAACAGGTGAGCCCCAGCCAGCGGCAGTCTTCGGGCCGTATAAATTCGAACTGTCCATTTCCAGGTAATAATCGCCAATGTTGCCCATTGTTATTGACGGAGTGCTATCACCACTCAAAATAATATTGCCGGAGAGTCCCTGTGCGCCTGCAGCACCGGCTGCGCCCGGAGTACCGGCTGCGCCCGGAGTACCGGCGGCGCCCTGATTGCCCTTCTGACAAGAGGTAATCAATAAGGCAGATATCAAAAATGCAGGTAGCATGAGGCCTACGAAAAAGCGGTGTTGGTTTTTCAAGAGTTTGATTTTTTTATATTGGATGTTAAGGAAATCCCAGTAGAGACTTCGGGAGTGTGAAATTAGCGTTTAGAAAACTCTAATTACCCTTATCCCAGTTTAATAAGAATAATTTAGGTGTATACACGTAAGCTTTACTGGGTGCGCTGAAAACCCACCTGTATCGGAACGAAGGGTTAAAGTGAAAATCCCCCCGGAGAACCGGGGGGAATAAAACAACTAAAAACAAACTATTGTAAATGGACGGGGGGATCAGTCCGGTCGTTTTCCATCCAGGAAAGTATTGATGGTACTGATCTCCGTGTTATTATTTTCATCCGTTTTGACTTCGTAATTGCTATAGAAATTTTCTACGTTTGAGATTGTGTTGTACAATTCCAAATTACGGCGGATGTAGGCCGGCACAGTTTCAAACTCATTATTCGGATCGGCGGCATTGATATTGAACGACAAGTTTCTCAACTTGTTGATTCGTTCTGCCGCCCTGCGTTTGGGATCATCCGCATCGTCCTGCTGCGCAGGCTCCTCTACGGGTGAGTTCGGCACCGAAAGCGAGTGAGTTTGGTGGGCCCCAGGCTCATCCGCCGTTGGGTCCGTATCCCTGAACACCAGTTGCATATCGGGTGAAGAATCTTCTTCCAAAGACGGATCACCTGCAGCGGTGTTCCTGATCGGATCCTTCACGGGCGCGTTGTGTTCCGGCATAGCCTTAGGAGAACCTTCGGCAGCCGTTGGGGTGGATTGTTTGTCATTCCAGGGGTCTTCTGCATAAATATTGGAGGGCCTTGCAAGGTATCCTCCTGACGCTGCAGACGCAGGAGAATTTTTTGAGGCGCCGGGCGCCTGGTATTGTTTTAAGGGGGTGGGCTCGGGATCGGGATTGAGGACCCATTCGATGCGGGGGGACCTGTCATCGGTGGGGGTGGCGGCAGCGGTGGAA
>Ga0182030_10001129_pt1 | contig 53968 bp, 53 predicted proteins | sample 812S3MmetaG_FD_121299 | JGI IMG/M metagenome (GOLD analysis project Ga0182030, IMG submission 121299) | Permafrost microbial communities from Stordalen Mire, Sweden - 812S3M metaG (Illumina Assembly) | ecosystem: Environmental > Terrestrial > Soil > Wetlands > Permafrost | place: Sweden...
ACCAAGTTGCAACTGCCAGCAAAACTGCCAGCAGACGGCGGACTTGGTGAAACTCGGCAACGACTCGCCAAAACTCCGCTGAAACTCCGGCAGAACTCGCTGACAGGCAATTTGTCCGCGTCAGATTGTGTAATGGTTACACAACGCGGAGCCAGAGCAGGCTTACGCTGCTTCGTAAAACTATGAAGCAACGATTCCGTCTCTACCGCCGCAATGGCGGGATTTATTACGTTCATGACGGTGAAACCGGCAAACAGGAAAGCCTGCAAACCCGCGACCGCGCTGAAGCCTCCGCATTGTTCGCCGCCAAAACTCAATCGCACCGGCAGGCGCACCTGAACCTTCGGTTGGCACGCACCTATCTGGCCGCGACCGATCCGATGGTGTCGAAGCGAACATGGCAGGTGCCGATGGAAGAGCTTACCAAGACCAAGCACGGCGCAACCCAAGAGCGGTGGCAACGCGCCCTCAATGGCGTCGGGTTCCGACAATGCAAGCATCCAACCGAGCACTTGAGCACAATCTTTGCGTGATTCAATTGGAGCAAGTATAACTGAGGCTAAGACCGGACCAGCCAACTCGGCATTTTTTGTCATGACCGCCTGAAAAAGTATCTCGCTTGCTTCGCGCAGTGTACGATCATCCGTGCGGAGAATGGCTTTCGCATATTCCACACGCATCGCTGCAACGCGCGGCGGGGTCCAATTGTCCTCTGCCGCACGAGCCAATAAAGAGCTCAACCGAAAATATTTGTTGCCTGCCGGTTCAACCCAAGGGCCGACAAGCGCATCAAACTTATCTCCCGGCCTGCTACGCGATTAGTTTCCCAGTTTGCGAAGCTAATCCACAACCAACTTCCTCCCAGTCTGCGAGCGAGCAGTTTTGCTAGTGTGCTTTTTCCTTTTCCGGTTGAGCCTTGAATGGCAACAAATCCGTGCTCGTTAACGGATGCAGCAAGAATATCCACAAATGCCGTTCGAGGTGCACAAGGAACAGGGAGATCAGGGATCGAAGTAATCTCAGCGACCGAGTAGTTTACTTCAGAGGTCGATGATGTTGGCTGAAGCCCTGTTGCAAATGCTGCCTGCATCTGATTGTAATGAGACACCGGGACGCTTACGCGTGTCGCATCATCGAACTGCACACGAAAATCATCACGGGTCAAAATGCGATGCTTCTTGATCGCGACATGCGCGATATATTCAAAACATGGTGCCAATGCTCGTTCGCTATCACGCGCCAGAAGATGTTTGCTTTCACCGTAAGCGCGCAGCTTTACGCGTACAATGTCCCGAATGACATCGACGTCAGGTTGCCGTGATAACCACTGGATGCGTTGAATGAATTCGCGATGAAATGATTCAGGTGAACACTGTCGAAGATGTTCAATCAGAGAAGGAACGCCATCACTGAACGATTTGGCCAATCGTTTCGAAACGGAAGCGTCTGAAACTAAAAAATCTTTAAGTTGATTGCTGTATTTCGGTGTTGCGAGAGCTGATTCTTTGTTCCAAAGCTCAAGCCCTAACTCGGAATCCCCAAAAGGTTCTCCGGCCTCAAAGCTAACATTTGCCGTTGTGATGAGCCGAAATCCAATGGGCCGAGATTGGTTCTTATGCCGTGTTGCCCAAAAGTTCCGCAGAGCTTCACAAACACAAACACTGCGAAGGCTAATTGGCGCTGCGAGGTTTTTGACTTGGTTACCGGTCGCTTTGTCACCAATGACATCAAAATCTTCTGCACCTTCTACAATGAGAATCTCATTTTCAGCCAAATCCATCCACGCCAGTACTGTTTGCCAAAGCCGGACATGATGGTTGCCGCTGCCGGCCTGCTGCTGCATGGAGACGTAAAGCCAATACTGCTGCTTCACCGCGTCGCTGCGGCCCTTGTCGTAACCGTTCTGGTAGGATTTGTCGGCTTCCTTTGCAGCCAGATAATTGCTTGTCTCACTGAGCAGCACGCCGCCTGCGGCACCACCGGCGATGGCGGCGGGACTGTTTTTGGAGAGCGCGCCGCCGAGGGCTGCGCCGCCCGCACCCAGACCCACATCGCTGATGGTCCGGGTGGCGGCGCAGCCCGTGATGAACAACGCACCAACAAGCAAAGGGATGAATCGGATGAACAATGATTTTTTCATGGGTGATTTTGGTTATTGATTGGCGTGGGCGATGATGCCTTCGACGATATTGGCGCTTTGACGAAGTTCCTTGGCCCGTTTGTCGAAGTGCTCGCCACTGGATGAACTGCAATAGAGCATCTCCCGCGAAGCGATGTTGTGGACCGTGCCACACAGGTTGCGACCCGAATCGGTGTGGAAATAGGTGAATGGCGAATATTTCTGTCCCGATTGATGGTCGGGCAGCGGATAATTCATGATGGCGTGCTTGGTGACTTCGGGCAGCGCGATGTCCTGCGCCATGTCCTCCAGATCCGCCCGGTCGTTCTGGCGCATAATGAAAAACTGGCGGCTGTTCCCGAACACAGCCGAACGGATGCGCGACTGTTTGAACCGCGCATACTGCTGGACGATGGAAATATTCCAGCAATTGAACTTCCGAAGCTGGGCGTAGGATTCCTGGACGATCTCCTGGCCGCCGGGGATATCGAGAAAGCGGGCGACTTCCTCATACACGTTCCGTTTGCGTACCGCACGAGGCAGCGTAATGATGTGCTTGCGCGCGTGGTTGGTGATGAGGAAGCCGGCAGCCGCCTTCAACTCCTTGGCTGACTCGGGGATGTAACCCAATTCAAAATGGGCGATTTTGCCAGTAAGCGACAGGTTGCTCGTGCCATCGAACAGACAGCCGTAATTGCCGTCCCGGCACCACGGCAGCAACAGTGTCGCGATCTCCATGATTTGGTCGCGCTCTGCGCCCATCGGGTCGAGCATCATCAACTCCTGCAACATGCGGTGGGTCGGAAACTCCTCGGCGTTGAAATGAGCGAAGGCGAGGTTGCGGACTTCCTTGCTGGTCTTGGGTTCTTTCAGGAACCGGAGCACCTCGGCCTCGTTGAATGCCGCGAGATACTCGTTTGCCTCATTGAGGTGGCTGGCCTTCCAGTCCCGGAAGTCCGCAAAGGTTTCCAATGTCGTCGCCCCTGGCGGCATCCGTTCGACCCGGAATTTCTGCAAAGCCAGTGCGTGCCGGGCAATGTCGAGCAACTGGTCGTGCCGTTTCTTCTGCCAGTCCTGAAACGCATCCTCATAAAGCAGGTTGAGATATTTCGCGATCTGCGCCTGTCGCAGCATTTGTTTGTCCTCCTGACTTGATGTGCCAATCATGCGTGCGACAAGCGCAGTCGCGGCGGAAAGGTGGTCCGGTGTCAGCGGCAGTCCTTTCGTGTCCAGGTAATTGATGGTGATGTCACCATCGGGATGAATGATGATGGGCCGTGCCCCCTCCTCCACCGTCTGCGTGTAGATGCCATAACTCAACCCCTCCTCGATGATAACGGTGTAGGCGAAATAACCCTCTGTCTGCGAAAGCAAGTCGCAAACGGACACGGACTTGCCCGCACCGCTCATGCCGAGCAACACGGCGTGCTGGGGCGATTTGTTATCCGTGGAGCCGGAGAAGGTTTCGATGCCGATGAGATTGTTCGCGGGACCGTCGTAGATGGCTTCGGCGGTGGCCAGATGTCCGGTGAACGTGCTGGTAACAGGGAGCATGTCGGCCAGGTAACGATGTTCGGAGTAAAGTTTACGATGTTCGTAACGGCCCCACGTCCAGCCGGGCCAGGTTTGGAAAAACAGGTTCTTCGAGGTGCTCGGCAGGCTGCTCTCAAAATACTGCGCCGAGTTCATCGAATTTATGGCGTTCTTGATGGCGCTGGCCTTGGCATTGAGTCCGTCCTTGCTCTTGTCCCACACCCGGATGACAAACAGTGCGTTGAACGGAATGGTCTGGCCCTGCATCAACGCGTGAATCTTCTTCTGTTTTTTCTCCAACACTGACAAGAGCGAGATTTTCTTTTCACTCGCGTAATCGCCGGCGACGCGGTCGTGCTCCTTTTCCTCCTTGTTGATTTCCTGGGTGATGGGCAGCGGATCAATGTTGACTGTAATGGTGTAATCCAACAGCCGGAGATTGGTGAGCCGCTGGATGATGCCCGGATAGGTGCTGCGCGGCCAGCGGGTCAACACGATGACAGAGTGATAGTGACCATCCATGTAAAACCCGAAATCGCTCTGGCCATTGCCTTCCGAGTGCCAGCAATTTTCCTGGATGGAAAGTTCGGGCACGAAATCACCGGCGCAATCGAAATCAAACCGGTCGCTGAATGATGGGTTGAGAAAACTTTTGTAGTGCTTGAAATGGTCCAGGTCGTTCATGGCCAGCACACGCGTCCCGGCACTGGCGAATATTTCCTTGAGCAGATGATGAACGTGGGCGAACTCGGTTTCCAATTGGTCAAGCAGTGTCAGGTAATACTCGCGCAACGCGCTATTGGTGTTAAGCGTCTTGGGCACGTTCTCCAACACGCGTGAGATATAGAATACCACCCGTTGCCGCCGCAGTTTGCGCTCCGTCATCGCCTGCCAGTAACGCGCAAACCTTTCGTTGCGAGAACGCTTCGTCCAGGTGTTCTCGAAGCGTTCTGTTTCCTGCTGAAACCGGAGCAGTTCGGTTTTGTAATCCGAATCGCAGAAATACTGCACCTGTAACCGCTGGTTCTCGTGGAGCGATGCCAACAGGAGGCAAAGTTGTTCCTGAAAATCGTTGAGGTCAGCAATCGGACTGTTGGTGAGGTCGGGCGCTTCAAAGGCAAATCCTTTGGAGACGTAACCGCCGCGCCGGAGATGATTGAAAACAATCAGGTCACGAACGAAAAAGCCATTGGGCGGGCGTTCAAACATAAGTCAGACGCGATGAGGCTTCACCGTAATTCCTGGCGGCGGTTGCTGTCGGAATTCATTGCACACTTGTTCAATCCTCGTCAGGTCTTCCACCAGTTGCGGCACCGTGCGCACCGGTTTGGATTCATTAATGGCGATGTAGGCTTCCTGAATGTGCGCCAGCGACCGTTCCAGATGCTCGCGGGCGATGGTGCCGAAGCCGCGCGCGTGCAAGCTGCCGCGCAGGCTGGCCTCGGCGGTTCTGAGCTGCCCAAGCAACTCCTGGCGCCGGCTTTCCAACATGCTGTGTTCGCCCGGGTTCATGAGTGGTTTTTAGTGGTGATGGGAATTTCCAGTTTGCGTTCTGGCGAAGCGGGATTATCGAACGGAGTGACGCGGATTTCCGAGACCCATGGTTCCTCGATGATCAGCGCGCCCAAATGCTTCTCGGCATGGACGCGCGCAATTCGTCCGGTCATCAGTGGCCCCAGCATCAGCTCCAACCGCCAGCCTTTGAGGGTCACAACGGCCGTGGTGTAGAACAAAACGAGCTGGTCGGGTGGCAGGGTTGATTTGCCATGACGCTCCGGGTTTCCCTCCAGAACGAAATGAATCAATCGCCTGAATCCCCACAACCGATGCGAGTCAATGAATTCGGTGAAGGCGGGTTGCGGCGGAATGAGTTCGACCGAACCGCCAAATGGTTTTTGTGGTTTCTTTTTATGGCTCATAAAGTGGATGTGGGCGTCCGGGTTCAGGACCAAAACCCCGGCCGGACACGAGATATTCAAAACAGTCCTGGTCGTAGCCCGGTGGCTTGCCCTGCCGCAGCCCGAAGATGTAGGCCAGGCAGAGCAACAGCGGCACGAGCGACACGACAAACGAAACAGTCAGCGACAGGCTGAGCATGACCAGGAGAACGAAGAACAACGTGATGCCCGCGCCAATGCCACCCACCAACCACCAAAAGAGACCGCCTTCCAATCCCCAAGTGCGGCCTTTGGAGTCAGACGCGGCGTTGGTGTCCGTCAAACGAAGCTCGGCTTTCGTGCTCATGCGTTGGTCAGATGAAATATGGGTACAGGAACAACCACTCAAAAATTGCCGACGCCGACGGCGCTGTTGGAATCGAGGCCAAAGATTTTATAAAAGGCGAACACCACCGCCGGGGCCGCCGCGATGATCGCTCCACCGATGATTGACATCTTGCCCTGGTCAATGTCACCGCGCCGGATCGCGAAGCCGCCGTAGATGACCGAGAAAATACCCATCACAAACCCGAACATCATGATGACGGCCAGGCTGTTGCTGATGCCGGTTTTCAGGTCGGTAGAATTGAAGCCCGTGCCTTGGGCAAAGGCTGAAAGGGAATTGAGGACGAGTAGCGTCACGACACCCGCCAGCGGGCGGAGCCTGACGAACGTTGAAGGTAGGATGTGCTTGGTCAGTTTCATAATTTCATGCGTGCTGTTTTCATTTCGTTTTTTCCGTTTGGCGGCACACGCCGCCAATAACACGCGATGGTCTAGCACTTTTCGGAAAGCGTTTTGTGTAATGATTACACAAAATGAAAAAATCTTTCTGGCAGTGTGAAAAGCATGACGACAACAACGCTTGAACCTGAAAGAACCGGACGCCTTCGCAACCTGGACCAGACCTTGCGAACGGAGATCCGCGGCCAGGGCCATATCATTCCGCGCGTGGTGTCGGTGTTGCAGCGCGGCGAACTGGGTTTGAGCAAAGCAGGCCGGCCGCGCGGCAGTTTCTTGTTTCTCGGTCCTACGGGCGTGGGCAAAACTGAACTCACCCAGGTCTTCACCACGGCGCTTTTCGGCATGGAAAAGCTCATCCGCTTTGACATGTCGGAATTCCAAACTCAGGAATCGCTCGGCCTTTTGCTCGGCGCACGGGCGGGCGAAAGCGGGTTTCTTGGCGCGGCCTATAGCCGGACCCGGGTGGGCACATTGTTATTTGACGAAGTGGAAAAGGCGCATTCGCGCATCATGGACGTGTTCCTGCAAATGCTGGATGCCGCCCGTGTCACCATCGCCACCGGCGAAACACTCGATTTGAGCGGGTTCTATATCGTGATGACTTCCAACCTCGGCTCCGCCGAATTGATGAGCCTGCAACATTCGACGGAAGCCACGCTGGAGCGCCATGTTCTTTCCCGCGCCCAACAATCCCTCCGTCCTGAAATCTTCGCGCGAATTGCCGAAAAACTCGTGTTCAACCGCCTGAGCTACGAGCACCAATTGGAAATTGCCGCGAAGTTTCTGGACAAGGAAATCGCTTTCGTGGGCAAACAGGGATACCAAATCAAGGTCGCCGAATCGGTCCTGCCATTCCTTGTCCGCAAGGGCTTTCATCCCAAACTCGGCGCACGCCCCATGCGGGATGCCACGGAAAAACTCGTGGGCGACGCCATCGCTGAATCTTTGCTGCTCAAAGGATGCGCCAACGGCTGTCTTATCGCCGACTCAGCCAATGACCGGCTGAAAGTCGAATGACCCTGTTCAAATCCCTCTGGCCACAAATCCCGGCGCGAATTCCTAATCGCCAACGCCCTCGGCTCAACGAGCACTGTCAAGGTGGAAGCCGAAGGGCAACAGGGCGGAACAACCTTGACGGGCGCAGTTGAGCCATACCATCGAAAGGCGATTCGCGCCAGTGCCGGCATGATCGCGAATGCGGTCTGATGATTTTTTTATTATTTTCGACTTTGCCACTTTCACATCGCTTCGGTCTGGCACAAAACGAGTGCGGAGTGGAGCGCGTGGCGAAGTGTAAGCCCAGCGCGAAACGACACGAGTTGCGTGCCAGACGGAAGCAGGGCACGACTGTGCTCCCACAACGCCAGCCGGGACGAGCGGGAGGGAATGACGGAAGGCGGGCCGGAGCGAAATCAGCGAGGCCGCCGTGTCAGTTCCCGCCCGTTGGTCCCGGCGGCATCATCAGTCGTGATTGAGGCTATGCCAGTCTCAAAAAAAGGTGGCTCTCACCGAAATCTTTATCGGGCAACATTGCGCCGCCGCGTTTGTCGCAGAAACCCTGACAGAGCTTTCGCGCCGCTTTGCGTTTGGATGATGCCCCCGGCAGTTTGACCAGCAGCCAATCGGCAAATAATTTTCCCCGTTTGCCCGGATAAATGGGGACAACAATAACGGTGTCCGCTCCAGTATGCAAACAATGCGGAATGCCAGTGCCAATTCATCTAAAAATGATTTAACACCCGAGCTTCCCTCGAATCTGGTGCGAGCATTCTTCGCTGAATCGGCATGTGTTTTTGCCCCCCAATCGTGGCTATCTTTTGAGTGAATGTGAAATGCCGCTGGAACAAACTTCGCGGTCCTTTCAAGTATCTTGTCAAATTCCAAGTTGAGACCAGCAAGAGGCGATAAAGTTGGTTTTTCAGACATAAAAATCCCCAATTTGCGATGGCAAGAGGATACTAAAATTATTTCAAATGCAAAAGCAACATTTCACAGCATGGCTCAGCGCCCAATCAATCCACCTGCTGTGTCGGCCTGCTTCACGATTTCTTTAGACGTAACGTACAATTTGGCAGCCCACAAATCCAGGACAAGGTCACGACATTCATCGCCGCGCTAACTGGAGCCAAATGGGCGGGGATTTTCGCCGCGCGTGTTGCGCGATGGGAAGCCAAGGAGTTCGTAAAAGACTCATGAGAGAATCAAGCGCACCCTGTCGCACTGTTGTCATTTCCACGAAACTTCACTTTAGGCGATTCAATTTGACGACCGACCCGCTGCGGTTCAGACAGGTGGATTCACATTAGCAGTATTATTGAAGACGGTGATACCATTCTGAGTGATGCCGTCAGACACATTTGGCGTTCGAGGAGGATTGCATAGCTGGACGTGAACGCGCCATTTACACAGAATTTCAAGTTCATTTGCCCAAAAATCCAGCCACTGAAACGCAACCCGTTCTCTCGCATCGTGTGTTGCTCCCACTGGGTTGATCGCAACATCCCAATCACTATCTGGTCTCTTTGGCTCTCGTTTTGCGCGACTGCCGTATATCCAGACCTGTTCAATTTCTGCTGCGTAGTGGGGCGCCCAACCCGCAATGACCTCGGTGATCTCTTCGAGTGTTGGTGGCACTGTATTTTCAGCTCTTTTTTTGCGTGATCTGGTGCCAAGCCATTCAAGACCTTGGCCGAAATGCTTGCTCAATTGTTCCTGACGTTCACTTGGGAGAACATCATCTCCTTTTCCTCGCCAAGGCCTGGCCCAACCTGTTTCGTGCATGAATGCTTTTGCTTCTGCGATGGAATATCGTTGATTGGGACACGCCGCGAATAACTTGTAATATCGCCAGTCTGGGAAACCCTCTTTTAATCCCCCTTGCGTCTCAACTACACCATCACCGATCTCAATCCAAGCATGGTGGATTCTCCGCCCAGCATTCGGACCTTCAGGAGAAGTTACCCAACCGTGGACGATGACAATTTCGTTTTTGAGTCCCAGTCCATCGTAAATCCTCTTCAGCGCCGGATCATCTGCCCCCGCCTCGACAGCAAGCTTCATCTGCGCGAACTCGCATGCATTATTGTACGATGATTCATAGCAATCACCCTTGTTTGGAACGATTCCGCGTTGTACGGCGTCAGCCATTAAGTTGAATTTTATCTGCGAGGCTAGCAAATTTCGAGATCTCTTTTGCGGCGCTCACGTTTTCAAGCGGCCGAAGTTTCGACGAGTGGTTTTCTGCGTGTGCATTCAGTGTGGTTGTCGATCAAGGTAGACGCGAAATTCATTCAGCCAGCATTTCATGCCACGCTCAAGTAACGGAAGCCGAATCCGGCGGACCGGATTCCAGTTTTTTGCTCAAGTGCTGACGGGAAATAGTGGCAAATGTCGAACCGGGGCTAGATGTGCCTCCGTCATTGTTGACGATGGTGAAGTTGTCGGTCGCGAGATAGGTGCCGACCGGGTCGGTCGGATTTTGCTGCACGATGAACCGGAACGTCTCGCCGCCGGAAGTCAGCCCCACATCATTGATCGTCACTGTTACCTGTGCCGTGCTTTGGCCGATGGAAAATCCAACCACTTGATTCAAAATGCCAACATAAAAGCCGTTGTTGCTGAAGCCTTGATCCTGCACCGTGCTGGCATACACCGTTGCCGCCGTCAAACTGCTGGAACGCGAGATTGTGAAGGTCAAGTTTCCGGCGTTTTCGTTCACGGATGCCGGGTTCGGCGAAATTGACCAGGTGGTTGCACCATCATTGTTGAGGATGGTGAAGTTGTCGGTTGCCAGATAAGTGCTGACAGGATCGGTCGGATTTATCTGCACGATGAAGCGGAACGTCTCGCTGCCGGAGGTCAACCCCAAATCATTGATTGTCACCGACACCTGCGCCGTGGTCTGGCCGACGGAAAAGTTGACCGCTTGGTTCACGATGCCGACATAGTAGCCGCTGTTGCTGTAGCCTTGGTCATGCACCGTGCTGGCGTAAATCGTTGCCGCCGTCGAACTGTCGGAGCGGGTGATTGTGAAAGTCAAATGCCCGGCGTTCTCGTTCACGGATGCCGGGTTCGGCGAAATTGAATAGGTGTCTGCGATGACCGTCGAGACAAATGACATCCAGAGTATCGTAACGAAAATGATGAACAGCGTGCGCCGGGGTGATCCCTGAAAGTTGGTTGTTTCCATTAGGTTTCGCCCGGCTCCGCAGGAAAATCCTATGGCGCTGGTAAGGCGCGGTAAAATATCTGCGATTGGGTTTTCTGGATCGGAAAATTATACACGTTCACTCCGCCGCCGGGGATGGCGTTGGTTTCCAGATTGACCCAGTTCACGAGGTTGGACGAAACTTGAACCACATAGTTGCTACCCGCCGGGCCGTTCAAGGAGAACTCGAACTGGCCACCGGCGGTCACACTGATTCCGGTCAGTTGCGGTGTGGGCGATGGCCGCTCGGCTCATGAAATCTCACGAGGCGGTGCAAGAGTCCAGCCACGTGATTTCCATAGGCGCTTTATGGGGCGTCCAAGTGATGCAAGGCAATCAACCGTTCCTGCACGTTAGTTCCCGACCCCATCTTTTGCGTGCTGCCAAACAGAACACGAACCTTGCCCGAACGGACATCACGGAACAGCGTCAATTTAGAAACATCCGAATCGTAATCCTGAATGAAGGCGATTTCAGAACTTGGGATGCCAAGCTTTTCCAACTTCTGCGCCATGTCGTTATAGACAGAGAAGCCTTTGTCTTTCGGCGTGGAGAGATCACCGACCTGGCTTCTGCCAGTGCCCACGCGGTTAAATCGCCAAGCACGCACTTTTGGGAAAGCTGGTTGGGAGATTCGAGATTGAAGCGAGCCATATTGTTTAAGCTGCGCCAAGCAGCGATTTTTTATTCAACACGAGGCTGAACCGTGTTGATTTTGCAGCCATTCAGCCGGAGCGGAACGTCCCGCCGCCGAGCCGCAGACGGAAGCCCGCCGCTCCTGCGGCGTTTTGCGGATGCGCGCTCGTGACGAGCGTGCGATTTGCGGAGTGGAGCCGGGCGTGGTCGTGTCCGGGCCGAGCGCGTTGTCGCGGGCTTCGGTGGCGGTCTCGGCCTGCTTGTAGAGCAGGTCGGCCTGTTGGTTGTTGGTGTCAGCGGCGGTCACCTGCGCTCCAAAGCCGGCAATGCCGTCTATGCCGTTGAGCGGGCTGGCCGCTCCGAGCGCGATGTGTTTGGCGTTAATCGCCTTCGCCAGAACAATCAGGTCACCCGGATTGCTGGGAATGTTTATTCTCATGCTTCGATGATTTTGACTGTTTGGTTGGTTTTGGTTCCCTCGTCGCCGGGCCTTCGACCGGGTCTGAGCGATGCTGAAACCCCATCGCGGCCATTACAATCCATCTTGGGAGATCGTGTCTGTGTGTTTTTTGCCAAAAAACCATCTTTTATTGGCAAAATGATGGATTTTGGCGTTCGCAGGCTGAATCTGCGGGTTCAAATGTTCAATCTGTGAATCCAAAGGTTTAACCTGTGGATGCAAATGTTCTATCTGCGGATCCAAAGGTTGAGGTCGTGGACGCCGAGGTTGAACGTGTGAGGGCAAATCTTCAATCTGCGGGTCCAAAAGTTGAACCTATGGATGCCAAGGGTGAACCCGTGAACCCCAAGGTTAAATCTGCGGACGCGAAAGTTCAGTTCGCCCCGTCTGCGCCGGAAATTTCACCACTTCAATTCCTGCAAACGGCGGGCAACTTCCCCGGCGTTGGCGCGGCTGTTGAAAGCGCTGATCCGGAAATAACCCTCGCCCTTTGAACCAAAACCGCTGCCGGGCGTGATGACCACGTTGGCGTCGCCCAGAATTTTGTCGAACGCCTGCCAGCTCGTGATTCCTTTCGGCGTCCGCACCCAGATGTACGGCGCGTTTACCCCGCCAAACACCTTCAGCCCGGCTTTCTTCGCTCCGATCCGCAGAATTTCCGAGTTGCCCAAATAATGTTCGATGAGCGCGCGCACCTGCGCCTTGCCTTCCGGCGAATACAGCGCCTCCGCGCCGCGCTGAACGATGTAACTGACGCCGTTGAATTTCGTCGTCATGCGCCGCAGCCAGAGCGGATGCAACGGTTTGAATTCACCGGATTTTGTCTGCGCGTTGAGGGTTTTGGGAACAACCGTGAACGCGCAGCGCACGCCGGTGAACCCGCCGTTCTTCGAGCAACTGCGAAATTCAATCGCGCACTCCCGCGCGCCGGGAATTTCGTAAATCGAATGCGGCAGCGCCGGATCGGTGATGTAAGCTTCGTAGGCCGCGTCGAACAAAATGATCGCCTTGTGTTCGAGCGCGTATTTCACCCACGCCTCGAGCTGCGGACGGGTGGCCGCCGCGCCGGTTGGATTGTTCGGTGAACAAAGATAAATCACGTCCACGTGCTTCTTCGGCGGCTCGGGAATAAACCCGTTGCTTGGTTTGCACGGCAGATACACCAATTTCGCGTAGGCGCCGGCCTCGTTCGCCTCGCCGGTATGGCCGGCCATCACGTTCGTGTCCACGTAAACCGGATAAACCGGATCGCTGATGGCGACCTTGTTCTTTGCGCCGAGGATATCGAGGATGTTGCCGCAATCGCACTTGGAACCGTCGCTGACAAAAATCTCGTCGTCGGCAATGTCAATGCCGTGGTCGCGAAAATCATTTTTGGCGATGGCGGCGCGCAGCCATTCGTAGCCCTGCTCCGGGCCATAACCCTTGAACGTCTCGCGCACGGCCATTTCATCCACGGCCTTGTGCATGGCGGTGATGACCGCCGCCGGCAGCGGTTCGGTCACGTCGCCGATGCCGCAGCGGATGAGGCGTTTGGCAGCCTCGGGATTGGCGTCGTAAAACACCTTCACGCGCCGGCCGATTTCCGGGAACAGGTAACCGGCCTTCAGTTTGAGATAATGGTCGTTGAGAAATGCCATATTCTAGCCACAGATGAACACAGATGAACACAGATGTAAAATCTGGAATGAACAGTCACGCAAATTTTCGACCTCGATTTTTTCGGTTACGAGGAAGAGGAGGATTATTACAGCAAAAATCCCGCGAGCGACGCAGTCATGTAACTTGCCAGCAGCCCGCCCACCATCGCGCGAAATCCGAGCTTGGCCATTTCGCTGTGGCGTTCCGGCGCGAGCGAGCCGATGCCGCCGACCTGGATGGCGATGCTCGCGAAGTTTGCAAAGCCGCAGAGCGCGTAGGTTGCAATCGTGAAGCTGCGCGGGTCGAGCGCCAGTTGTTTCGCATTGGCCGTGAGGTCGAGGTATCCGACAAATTCATTCAACACGATGCGTTCGCCCAGGATCTGTCCGATGTTGAAGCAATCCTGCGCCGGCACGCCCATGAGCCAGGCGAACGGTGCATTGATCCAACCGAAAATCATTTGCAGCGTGGCCGGATGGCTGACGCCGAGATGCGCCTGCGGCCACGTGACGACATAATTTGCCAGCGCGATCATGGCGATGAAGGCGATCAACATGGCAATGACGTTCAACGCGAGATGAAACCCGTCGCTGGCACCCCGGCAGACGGCATCAACGGAATTTACCGTTGTGCGCGGCACGGTGGCGGGCGCGCTGGCGGCGGTTTCGCTTTTCTCGGTTTCCGGCAGCATGATTTTCGCAACCAGCAGGGCGGCGGGACAGTTCAGCACCGATGCGGTGAGCAGATGCCCGGCGGTGTTCGGATAACCGGCGCGGATGCCCATGGCTGCGTAGACCGCCGCGACACCGCCGGCAATGTGCGCCATGCCGCAGACCATGACCGTCATCAATTCGCTGCGGGTCAGGCGCGGGACGTAGGGCCGGATCATCAGGGGCGCCTCGGTCTGTCCCATGAAGATGTTCGCGCAGGCGGAAAGCGTCTCGCTGCCGCTGGTGCGCATCAGCTTGCGCATCACCCAGGCGATGGCGCGCACGACGCGCTGTAAAATGCCCCAATGATAGAGCAGCGACGAAATGCACGCGACGATGATGATGGTGCCGGTGACCAGAATGGCGAAGATCACCGAATTGCCCGGCCCGAATTTTTCCGTCAGCAGTTGTTCATCCGCCAGCGGACCGAAAACAAATTTGCAGCCTTCATTGGAAAACTGGATGAGTTTTAAGATCACCTTGCCGGCGAATTCGAACAGCAGGCCGCCCCAGGGCGTTTTCAAGATCAGCACGGCCAGGACGAATTGCAGGCCGACGCCCCAAACCACGGTCCGCCACGGAAATGATTTGCGGTTGTAGGAAATGGCCCATGCCACCGCGATCATCGTGACCCAGCCCAGCAGACTGATCAATCTAAGGTCCATTGGTTTATTTGCGGGACACGGCCTCGCCGATCCGCTGGCCGGCCTGCTTGTAAATGTGCGGATGCAGCACCCCCACAAAAGGCAGGTTCCGATACCGTTCCGCAAAATCCAGTCCGTAGCCGACGACAAAATGGTCCGGCACGGCAAAACCAACATAGTCGGCCTGGACATTCTCCGTCCGGCGGCTGGGCTTGTCGAGCAGCACGCAGATTTTAATGCGGCGCGGTTTGAGCACGCGGATTTTCGGCAGCACGCGGCTCATGGTCCGGCCGGTGTCGAGAATGTCATCCACCAGCAGCACATCGCGCCCGCGCACATCCAGCCGCAACTCCTTCGTGAATACCAGGTCGCCGGACTCAGTGCCCGCGCCGTAGCTCGACACGCCCATGAAATCCAGCCGCAGCGGCAGGTTGAGATGCCGGATCAAATCCGCCAGAAACATAACCGTGCCGTTCAACAGGGAGATGACGACCGTTTCGCGTCCGCGAAAGTCGCGCTCAATTTCCCGCGCCAGCCCGCGGATGCGCCGGGCGATCTGGCCTTCCGTGATGAGCACGCGCTCCACCTCCTTGCGCCAGCGCGGGGGAACATTTTTTACGGAAGTCTTCTTTCTGACCGGATGCGTCATTTGCCGACGATGTTAGCCGGCCGGGAGCGGTTGCCGAGAATTTTCTGCATCACGCCGGGGAACCGGCGGCGGCCCGGGTCATTTCCCGGATGAGCCAGTCGGTTTCCGGTTTGCTGTTGAGGTTTTTGGCGACCGTGATTTCCCGGCGGTCGCGGGTCCGGATCTTTAAATCGTAATAGGCCGAGTGTCCGACGGTGGCGCCGACCTCGGCCGCAAAGCCGGCCACGTTCGACACCGGCAACCGGCGCTGTTTTTTGATGGCCAGCCAGGCCGTCTCAATTTGCACCTGGGCCGGTGTGACCACGACGCGGCTGCGGCGAAACCAAAGGTCAAACGTAAACAAGGTCATCAACAGGTCCATCACCCCGAACACCAGCGGGAAAATTACCGGCGCATTTTTCCAAACCATGATGGCAATTACCCCGGTCCAAATCAGCCAGAACACCGTAGCACCGGCTGCAAAGCCGGGATTGCGCCCGGCGGGAAAGTTGAATTCCCTGCCGCCGTCCGGCAAATCACTGACCCGGACCAGCGAATGGATTTGCTGCCGGATTTCGTCGAGTGACATTTGAAAAGACGCCGTCGGGTCATCACCCGGTGCCGGAGTTTCGGGCAGTTTAAAAACCGGCACCTCGAAGATGGCGTGGAAATTCGGCCCGGGCACCTTGGCCGACGCCTCCAGCTTCCAGTGGATGCCATCGCCGTTGCCAAGGGTGGATTCCGGCTGGTCATCGGGCAGCCGGAAATAAACGGGAATGCCGGTGGCATTTGAATCCGTTTGCGGCAAATCAGCGCGCAGCCACTTTTCATCCTGCCAGAGGATTCTTTCGACCGTGCTGCGGTCTTTGCCGCTGCCGGTTGTCGTCCGACGGAAGCAACTCAGGCGCAAATGCAGGCCGTGTTCAGGTCGGAGGCGGGTTTTGACCTGAATTTCCCCTTCGAGTGTGCCGCCGAGCGCGCCGGGAATGGCGGCCATTTCAAAAATGCTCCGGCCGAATTTCCGCCAGGCGCGCGTCGTGTTCAGCGCAAAAAAAATCATGGCGAGGCCGATGACCGGAAAAATCAGGGTCAGGAGCGCGGCCCGGTTGCCCTGATGCAATTGCTGCGGCACGACCGCAAGGGAAATTGCTGCGGAAGCCGCGCACCAAAACGCGACAAAGATCCAAAGAATCGCGGCCGCCTTGCGCAACGACGATGTGATCCGGCCATCCGCCCAATCTTTTCGTTTGAGCCACGGTTTTTCATCATCGTCAGCTTTTGTGGCGCCAATTTTCTGCGCCTGGTGCTTGGCGCTGATTCCCAGGATGAGCGCGATGATTCCTCCGCAGACAGCCGCCGCGCTCAAAAGCCCCATCGCCATTTGTCGTTTCATTTGAAATCCGCTGCCGAGTTCGTCGTGCAGAAGAAAAATGAGTGCGAGAATTCCCACGATGGCAAAAGGCAGCGACAGCAGTTTTGCGCGTCTGGCGGCAACTTTCGGGTCAACCGGCTTGCTGTCGGAATCCTTGAAAATAAGGCCCATAAATTTACAATGCGGAATCAGATGTGTTTGGAATCACTCTCGTCCTTTTGCACGTACCCGGTTTCCTGCCTTTTAAAGTTCACCTCATTTTTTTTCACGTAGGCGGCGAACACGTCGTCGGCGCTCATGCCAAGCACCTGCGCGAGGCTGATGAGAAAATGGAACAGGTCCACCACCTCGACGCGCGCGTTCTGTTCGTCGAATTTCTGATATTTCGCCCACCATTTCCAGGGCACACTGTCGGTCAGTTCGGCGATTTCCTGGGTCATGGCGCGGCAGTAGTTCAGGATCCACTTCGTTTTTTCCTCCTCGTTCATGGCACCGGTATTGACGCCGATGCGTTCGTTGAGGGCCTTCTGCATCCGAAAAAGTTCGCGTAGTTGATCAGGATTAACCATGCGCAAAGAATATAGGAATCGGAATTCAGAAGCCAGAATTTAGGAGCCGGAATAATTTGGGCAACGGCTTGGTTCTGAATTCCGGCTTCTGAATCCAGGATTTTCCCTTCCACCGCCCAATTTTGCGCTTTGAACTTAGCCAATAACCGCCTATAAAAACTTGATGCCAACGATTTTGACCAATGGCGGCCCGGTGATCTGGCTGATTATGCTCGCTGCGGCCATTGCGCTCGTCACCTTCATCGAACGGGTGCTGTATTGCCACCGTTCCCAAATCAACGCCGCCGCTTTTCTCAACGGTGTGCGCACCGTTCTCAAGCGTGACAATGTCGTCGAGGCCATTTCCATTTGCGACGCCACGCCCGGGCCCATCGCGCATCTCGTTAAGACCGCGATTCTCAACCGCGACCGCGGGCGCGATCGGGTGCGTGAAGCGGTTGAGGTGGCTGGCCTCACCGAGGTGCCGCGGCTGGAGGAGAAACTGAACCTGCTGGCCACCATCGCCCAAATCGCGCCCCTGCTGGGGCTGCTCGGCACCATCATCGGGTTCATGGACATTTTCAGCGCGATGCAGGAAGCCGGCTTGTACGCGCACTTCGAACAGCTTTCGCACGGCATCTGGCGGGCGCTCATCTGCGCGGCGGCAGGCATTGCCGTGGCCATTTTCGTCCACGCCGGTTACAATTATCTCGTTAGCCGCATCAACAAGATCGTTCTCGACATGGAGCGCGCCGCCGCGGAAATCGTTAACATCGTGACCGAGAATGGCAACGGCCAAACGGAATGAAATTCCCGCGCAATTCCCGGCTGCTGCGGAGCCCGTTTGACATGGCGCCATTCGCGGCGGTTTTGTTTCTGCTGGTCATTTTTCTGATGCTCGGTGCGTTGTTGCCGACGCCCGGCCTGTCCTTGCATTTGCCGGTGGCCAGTGATCTGCCCGGCACGGACAAACGCACCATCGCCGTTGCCGTGGACGCCACCAGCCGGTTTTATTTCGCCAATCAAATGGTCACCGAAGACAAGTTGAAATCGGCCCTCAAAGCCGCCGCCCGAAAATCCCGCGAACCGCTGACGCTCGTCATTCAGGCCGACCAGTCCGTGACGTATGACCAGCTCCTCCACCTGGCGCTGCTCGCGCGGGAGGCCGGCATCCAGGACGCACTGCTCGCGACGCTGCCGCGCGTTGCGACCGTCCCCGCCCCGCCATGAGCATGGCCGCTTCCGCCGAAATTCCGGGCGGGACCAAGCCGCACAATCACGTGAGGTGGACACGCGGTCGGTGGTTGACGCTGGTGGTGCTGGTTTTCGCCGCGCATGTCCTGCTGCTGTTCGCCTTTGGCGGACGAAAAGAAATCGTTCCACGCGCGGTGACCCGCGTCTCGACCCTTGCGCTCGCGGATGATTCAAGCGAATGGCTGGCGTTGAACGATCCCACGCTTTTTGCCCTGCCGCATGAGCAGGATTTTGCGGCCGCGCTCGGTCGGTCAATGCCGGTTACGAATCAACCTTCATCCGGCTGGACCGGACCGACGAATCCATTGTCACTGTCCACCAACGACCTGGGGCTGGCCTTTATCCTGTTCATGCAGACCAACCGTGTGGCCGGCTTTGAGCTGCAATTAAAACCGGCGCTCAAGCTCAGCGCGCCCCAGATGCCGGTCGTTCCCGTGCTGGCGCAAAATTCCACGATGCGCGTGGAAGGCGAACTGGAGCAGCGCCAACTGCCGTCAACGATTGCCCTGCCGGACTGGCCGTATGCGGATGTATTGGCGCCGAGCGTGGTGCAGGTGCTGGTGGATTCGGCGGGCAATGTGGTTTCCACCGTGCTGTTGTCGCCGAGCGGCTATGACGCCGCCGATCAACGCGCGCTGGAGGTTGCCCGCGCCGTTCGTTTCCGCCCGTCGTCAAATCTGACTGTCGGCCGGATGATTTGCAACTGGCACACGGTGCCGCTGCCGGCCACGAACGCGCCGGCGACCCCGTAGTATGAGCATTTCCTCGCTGATTGTGGCTTATGTGACCCTGTTGCTTGGCGCGCTGTGCGGTTTGGGAATTTATTCCGAAATGCGCCGTCGCCGTTTCGGCCCGACGCACCCCGAGGACCGGATCTTCCGCTGCCAGAAGTGCGGCTACGTCTATACGGATGATGCGGACGTGGACCGTTCGCGTTGTGTGCAATGCGGCAAATTGAACGAGCCGATTGTGTTTTAAAACCCGATTGCGAAACTTGAAGCTGAAATAAATCCGACGACCGAATCTTCCACCACAATTTTCGAATGCTTGTTGTTTGTATTTCGGATTTCGGTCTCCGGATTTTCAGTTTCCCACATTCAACTCCGCCACATCGTGCGGTGCGACTCCGCGCAGGCTGACTGGTTAGGGTTTCACCGCCACCACCTTGCCTTCACGCCAAATATAAATTGGCGTGCCGTGAATCCGGGCGGTTTTGCGCGCGACCAGACCGGCACGTCGGAGTGCGCGGCCAACCACCGCTGCAAAATCTTTTGAGTTATAGTTTTCGTTCTTCGCTTTCATTCGCTTTTCTCCAACAGCTTGGGCCTGTCTCCAGAATTATCATACAGCGCCCATGAATTCGCCAGTGATTTGTAGGTGTTTTCAAAATGTTTCCACCCACGATCATATCTCCGCAGGACATCCGCGCGCGGCACGTCGTGCCCTCCCTGTTTGACCCGGGCGGCAATGCGCCGCAATGCCAGGAAGGCCGAAGCCAGTCGCAGAAATATAATTTCAATACGGTAGCCGGCGGATTTCCAGCGCTTGAGCCGGCTGATATAGGTCAACCCACTCAATGTGCTTTCAAAGGCAAAATCCTGTCGTGCCTTGGCCAGCTGGTCGAGTTCACCAAGAAACAACCGCCCTGCCTTCAGCGTCGCTAGGCTCGGTTGCAGTGGTGACAATCCGGCGGCTAGCAGGTCAGCATTCACAAAATGAATCACGCCCGCATCTTTGGGTAGAAACTCGCGCGCAAAAGTTGTTTTACCCGCGCCGTTGGGTCGGCGATGATGATGCAGCGCGGAGAATTCATAAGCGAAATAACCCCATCAATTCCCCGTCTTCAATTCCACCACGTCGTGCGGGGCGGCTTCGCGCATGCCGGCAGGGCTGACGCGGGTGTAACGCGCCTTCTCGCGGAGTTGCGCGAGGTTGGCTGCGCCGAGATAACCCATGCCGGACTGGATGCCGCCGATGAGCTGCGCCAGCACGCGGTCTACCGAACCGCACGCCTCCTTCAGCGCCTCGACGCCTTCGGGCGCAACCTTCTGCGTCGGGTTCGCCGTGTGGCCGTACCGCGCCGCCGAGCCCGATTTCATCGCCGCGAGGCTGCCCATGCCGCGATATTGCTTGTAAAATTTCCCGCCGATTTCAATGACGTCGCCCGGTGCCTCGTTGCAGCCGGCAAAAATGCCGCCGCAGATCACCGCCTGCGACAGCGTCAGCGCCTTCACGATGTCGCCGGACTTCGTGATGCCGCCGTCGGCGAGGATGGAAACTTTTTTCTTTGCCGCCGCGCGCGAGCATACGTAAAGCGCCGTCATCTGCGGAATGCCCACCCCCGCGACGATGCGCGTGGTGCAAATCGAACCCGGCCCCTGTCCCACCTTGATGGCGTTCGCTCCGCAATCGGCGAGATATTCGACACCTGCCGCGGTGGTGACGTTGCCGGCGATGATGGGTAGTTTCGGAAACGCCTCGCGCAAGACCTTCACCGTGTCGCCCACGCCCTTGCTATGGCCGTGCGCGGTGGACACCGCCACCACGTCCATGCCCCGTTCCACCAGCGCGCCGACGTGGTTCAGGATGCGTTCGCGGTCGAGTTCGCCAAAGGCGTTGCGCGTGGCCGAGACCGCCGCGCCGCAAACGAGATGAAAATTGGCGTCGCGCGCCGGCTTGAATTGCGCGCTGCGCTCCTGCGTAATGCGCTCGACGTCGCTCATCGTGAACAGGCCGCGCAACGTGTCCTTGTCGTCCACCACCAGCAGCTTGTGGATGCCGGGCCGTTCGTTGAAAAATTTGTCGGCGTGCGCGATGGGGTCCTTGCCGAGTTCCTTTTGGCGGATGGTGTGTACTTGCGCGCGCGGCGTCAGGACGTCGGCGACCGTGCGTTTGGCATAGCGCGGCTTGACGACGTGGCCGGAGAGCAGGCCGACGAGCTTGCCTTTGTCATCCACGACCGGAAAGGTGCCGAACGCGAACTTGCGCTCTTCGATCATTTTCAGCACGTCGCCGATGAGCTGTTCCGGCGCGACCTTGATTGGCTCCTGAATCAGCCCGTGAACATGGTTTTTGACGCGGCTCACCTCGGAAAGCTGCTGGCGCTCCGGCATGTTGTAATGAATGAGGCCCAGGCTGCCGTTGGCCGCCATCGCGATGGCCATGCGCGCCTCGGTCACGGTGTCCATGTCGGACGAGATGACCGGGATGTTGAGGCGCAGGTTCTCCGCGAGCTGCGTGTCCAGTTGGGTGTCGCGCGGCAGAATCTCCGAGTAGAGCGTCGCCAGCGTGACGTCGTCGAACGTCAGCGCAAGGTGGTTGTTCGCGGAAAAAAACTGGTCGGCGGCCGGATAAAACTGGGCGTCGAGGGATTCGGATTGTCGCATCGCTGCCATGTCGGATAATGCCAGCGGGCGGGCGGGGTTGGCAAGCTGATTTCAGTCCGCAGGGCTGGTGCTCACTTCGATTTCATCATAACGGTTCATGCGATAGATGATGATTGAAACGATCCAACTCACCACAAAGACTCCGATAATGACGAAGCCGACAACTCCGAAATTGTTGTTCAGTGAGCCAATCATGTCCCAAGCGGCACCCTGAATTTTAAAATGATCGCCGATTAAACCCAGCACCTCGATTCCGCCGACCAGTAACGCCACTAGGACCGACACAAAGGTGATGGTCATGTTGTAATAAAGTTTGCGTATGGGTTTGACGAAGGCCCAACCGTAAGCACCGAGCATCAGGATGCTGTCCGTCGAATCAATCAACGCCATGCCCGCTGTGAAAAGCGTCGGGAAAACAAGGATTGACCAGATGGAAAGTCCCTTGGTGGCTTCCGTTGCCGAGATGCCAAGCAGCCCCACTTCCGTTGCCGTATCAAAACCGAGGCCGAACAAAAAGCCGACGGGATACATCTGCCAGCTATGCTCGATCAATCGGAACAGATTTCGGAAGATGCGTCCGAAGAATCCACGCTGGGCGAGAATCAGGTTGAGGTCTTCGTCAACAAATTGCCCGCCCCCCTTGACGTGCTGGAATGTGTGATAGACCGAAATGAGGACGATGATGTTGGCGGCGGCGATGGCCAGAAGGAAAAATGCGGAAACGGCGGTTCCAATGATTCCGCCAATGGATGCAAAGGAATTGAAATGGTCCTTGATCGCGAGGGAAGTCAGGGCGATGACGACCGATAACCCGAAAACGATGGTCGAATGGCCGAGGGAAAAAAAGAAACCGACAGCGACCGGTTGTTTGCCCTCTTGCATCAGTTTGCGCGTCACATTGTCAATCGCCGCAATGTGGTCGGCATCCACGGCATGACGAAGGCCGAACGTATAGGCCAGAAACGCCGTGCCAAGTAAAACTGGATGGTTGTGAAAAGCCATTAGCGCCCAAGCCCACGCCCCGACATTGAAGCCAATGAGCAACGCATACAGGGAGACAATCCGGCTTTTCACCTTGCTCGGCGAAGGTGACCCAAGTGACAGCGCATTCCCGGGCGGCGAAATCATTGCGGCCATAGAAATTACCTTAGGAAGCTGGGTGAGACGCGAACGTCCGTGCCATTCTACCGCCTATCAACATGCCCCTGATGTGCATGACAGATTTTTTACCTGAATTGTCTCCGGCGCAAGTTGTATTTTCACACGAATTTTGTTATTCGTAACACTAATCTTGCCACGGGTGGCGGTTGACGGAGTGGCTTAATTTGCTACCGTCGTAATGTGAAAAAAGAAACCGTCAGCCGTTTCAGCGTGTCCCTGCCGCCGTCGCTCCTGCGGCAGCTGGACGAGATGTCGGGCGAAAAAGGCTACGACAACCGGTCGCTGGCCATCGCCGACATGATCCGCAACCATCTGGTCGAACACCGTCAGAAATTCGGCAGCGAGGACATCGCCGGCACCATCACGCTGGTCTATGATCATCACAAACCCCATCTCCAGGCCACGCTCACCGACATCCAGCACGATCACCATGACGTGATTCTCTCAACCGTGCATGTGCATCTGGACCATCACAATTGCCTGGAAGTATTGCTGGTGCGCGGCAAGGCGGGCGTGATCCGCAAAATCGCCGATGAACTCATCACGGCCAAAGGTGTGAAACACGGCAAGCTCACCGTAACCACGACCGGCAAGGATTTGCCTTCGTAAGCACGGATCGCTTCGAGGTGTCAATCGGGATACCCGTTGGGATTTTTTTTGTGCCACGCCCAGGCGGTGGCCACAATGTCCTCCAGTTTCGGGAATTTTGGTTTCCAGCCCAGTTCGCGCACCGCTTTTTCAGCCGACGCCACCAGCTTCGGCGGGTCGCCAGGCCGGCGCGGCTTTTCGATGGCGGAAATTTTTTTGCCGGTGATTTTCTCGCAGGTCTGGATCACCTGCCTTACGGAATAGCCGTCGCCGTTGCCCAGGTTGTAAAAACCCGTCTTCCCCGGCTGCAATCCGAGGATGTGCGCCTGCGCGAGGTCCTTGATGTGGATGTAATCGCGGATGCATGTGCCGTCCGGCGTCGGGTAATCCGTGCCGTAAATTTCGCATTGTGGTTTCTGGCCGAGCGCCACCATGAGCACGTTGGGAATGAGGTGCGTCTCGATGCGATGATGCTCGCCAAATTTCTCGCTGGCGCCGGCGGCGTTGAAATAGCGGAAGGCGATGAAGTCCAGCCGGTAAATCTCCCGATACCAAAGGAGAATTTTCTCGAACATCAGCTTCGACTCGCCGTAGGGATTGATCGGGCGTTGCGGCAAATCCTCGGTCATCGGCACCCGGTCCGGCGGGCCGTAGGTGGCGCAGGTGGAGCTGAACACGAATTTCTTGATGCCGCACGCGACGGCGGCATCAAGCAGCTTGAGGCCGTTGACGACGTTGTTGTGGAAATATTTTTTGGGATTCGTCATGGACTCGCCGACCAGCGCATTGGCTGCGAAATGCATGATGGCGTCCGGCCTGGCGGACTTGACGGCATTGAGGATGTCGCCTTCCTGCTCCGGCTTGCCGTGAACAAATTTCGCACGCGAATCCACCGCCGAACGATGGCCTTCGGTGAGATTGTCGTAAACCGTGACCTGGTGGCCGGCGTTGAGCAATTCTTCCGTGCAGACGGACCCGATATAACCGGCGCCGCCGGTGACAAAGACGTTCATGGGTTAACTATGAAAGGAGCCTGCGGCCGAGCAAAGTTCAAAATGCAGGAGGTGAATGGCCGGTTGACCGGAAAGCGTGCGGACGGTTTCCACGCGGGTGACCAGCCACAGGCCGTCAATTTTATGCAACGTGAACTTCATTTCCTGAACCAGGGAATCCGATTCGCCGGCGACGACCGCGGTCACGGTCAAATCAACCACGGCGGCTTGTCCGCCCGGGGCCACCGTCACAATCATGTCGGGAAATTTCACCTGCAATCCGCCCGCCCTGGAACCGGCGGCGAAGGCGGCCTGCGTGATTTCTTCGCGGTCCATTTCATTGAGCCGGCCGAAGTGCGGCAGGTCCACTTTCATTTCCACATTGGTGGAGAAAAAGCCGGCCAGATTGCGCGCGGCCGCCAGCCGGGCCAGGTCGCTGCCATCGGGTGAAAATGATGCGGTGCGGGCCAGTTCCGTCAAACGCCGGCGAATGACCTTGTCCGGCGCCGGGAAAAGAACGGTCCACAGCCAGATGCCCAGGGCCGCCAGTCCAAGCAGCCATGCCAGGCGGAAGACGATTTTCATAAGAGCACCTTGCCAACGATGCGATAGCGCGGGATTTCGCCATGCACGTGCAGTTCCGGAGGCATGGTGCGGTTGTCGCCCACAACGAAATAGTCGTCCGGGCCGAGCTGGGCGGGCGGGCAATTCCAGTCGCAAGGCGATTTCTCGTAAGGTTCGTCCAACTCCCCGCCGTTGATCAGCACCCGGCCGTTTGCGAAGGCGACCGATTCGCCGGGCAAACCGATGATGCGCTTCATGTACATCACGTGCGGACCCGCCAGGCGGATGCTGACGACGTCGCCCCGCCGGGGTTCATGGCGGAGATAAGCCAGCCGGTTCACAAAATTAATGGAACGATCCTTGTAAGTCGGCAACATGCTGATGCCTTCAACTCGAATGGGCAACAGGATAAATTTAAAGACAATAAAACAGGTTGCAACCAAAACGGCAATCCGCACCAGGGTTGCCTTGGGTTTGCGTCCAATCAGCATGATGCGCAGCCAGCCCGGCAACTGCGACGGGCCCGGGCCGGCGTCTGCCTGCCCAACCTGGTTTGGCGTGATCATGTTTCAAAGTCTCGCGCATCCTGCCAGCGGCGCAAGTTCAGATTGTCACCTGGCGTTTGTTCCTGACGCATCCGACTCCATTCAGCACTGTTCTCCGGCCAGAACCTCCGCCTCCTTCAACGCCGGCGTGAATGGTTCCAGCGGCATCGGCTGATCATGGTTCAGGAATTCTTTGCAGATTCGAAAAAAGTCCGGCCTGGTGTCAACCCGGCGGATGTGATGCAGAAATTGTCCGGCCGGGTCAACGCCCAGCCCGAGAAAATTCATGTATTTTTTCATTTTCTGCACCTGCGCGGACTCGCTCACATCCGGGGAACAGACCGCTTCATAAAGCGCGCGCACATATTCCAGCACATCAAGCCCGCGGGGAACAAACAAGGCCTCGCCGCGCCGGTGCTGGCGGATTTGGTGGAACAGCCAGGGATTGCGAATGGCCCCGCGCCCGATCATCAGCCCGCGCACCCCGGTGATTTTCAGGATTTCGTCCGCGTTTTTTGCGGAATGCACGTTGCCGTTGGCCAGCACCGGACAGGGCAGTTCCGTCACGGCCCGCGCGATGTATTCGTAATGCACTTCGCTGCGGTACATCTCGCGCACGGTCCGGCCGTGAACGGTCAGCAGGTCCAGCGAATGCTTCGCAAAAATCGGCAGCAGCTCGTCGAAAACCTCCGGCGAATCGAATCCAAGGCGCGTCTTGACGGTGAACTTGATCTTCACCGCATCCCGCAGCGCGCCGAGTATGGCGTCCACCCGCCGCGGCTCGCGCAGCAACCCGCCGCCGGCGCATTTGCGGTAAACCACCGGCGCCGGACAGCCCAGGTTCAGGTCCACCGCCGCAATCGGATACTGCTGCAACTCGCGCACCGTCCGCACGAGCGACGGAATGTCATTACCAATCATCTGGGCGACCACCGGCCGGCCTGTCGGGTTCTGGGTGATGGATTTAAGGATGTATTTTTCCAGGTTGGAGGTGGGATGAACTCGGAAATATTCCGTGTAATAAACGTCCGCGCCGCCGTATCCCGCCATCAGTTTCCAGAACGGCAGGTCCGTCACGTCCTGCATCGGTGCCAGCGCCAGCATCGGCTCCGGGGACGTAAATAGGTCGGCGAATTGACGGTGATGGTCCACAATACAGATTAACCGAATTGCGGGTGCTGGCGCAATCTTTCCCACGATTCCGCCGACAGCGGCGCGGTGCGATACACCGGTTCGATCATTGGTTCGGCGCTGTGGGAACGCCGGGCACGATCCAGCCAGCGGCGGTCCAGTGGTTCGGCCAGCAACTCAGGGGTGTTGGCGGCAATGGTCGTTTCCTCCTTTTCGCCGGTGGCGTGGCCGACTCCGACGTAAAATCCCGCCAGCAGCAGCGTGACGCGCAGGATGGTGCTGCGGGAATACGTCGGCAGCGCGCAGGGACGTTTGGGATCCAGCCGGCGGAACAAATCAGTGAACAACGGCAGCGTCCACATCGCCGGATTTCTGGCCGGCGAAAATGCGTCAAAAAGAATCGCATGTGCCGGTGGCAGTGAAAATTTGGCGGAGCCGGCGTTTCCGCGGGTCGAGATCAACGTTGGAAAATCGTCCAGGTGAAATTCCCAAATCACCGACTGCACCCCGTTTTGAAACGTCACCCGGTGGTCGCGCAGCAACGCCGGCAAGTAGTCTTCGTAACCGCCAAAGTAGCCAAGTTCGGCGGCATGTTGCCGGGCGAACTCCAACGGCCGGGCCGTGTGATCAAAGCTCACCAGGCGGATCGTACCTGGAATCTCCCGCGTGGCGCGCAATACCACCAGCGCGTTGGCGGCGGCACCGAGACCGACATCCCAGATCACGAATTCGCCGACGTGATTTTTCAGGCGCTCGCGCAACCGGAGTTGATTGACATAAAGCGCCTCCGCCTCGGCGACTGGCCCGACCACCGGATGAAAGGTTTCCCCATCCACGAGCGAGCGCACGGAACAAATGCCATTGTTCAGGCGGACGAGCTGATAGCCGGAGTCGGTTTGCACGTTTCAGTCTTGCCGCAAAGATGGTCAACGAAAAGAAAAACCGGCAACCCGTCCGCACGGATTGCCGGTTAGAATTCCGTCTTCGCTCAGAGCTGCGACATTCCCTTGTCGAGCGCGGCGTAAAGCTGGTTCATCGTCGCCTCGGTTTCGTCGCCCATGTTCGAGATGCGAAAAGTCGTCCCCTTGATCTTCCCGTAACCGCCGTCAATCAGGAAACCCTGATCCTTGACCAACTTCTGTAGCTTGGCCACGTCCACGGTGCGGCCGCCGGGCTTCGCGCCGTTGTTGACGCAGGTGAGCGTTACCGACTCAAAACCCTTTTCCGGAAACAGGGTGAAGCCGTGTTTGGCCGCCCAGGCGCGGGTCATTTCGGCGAGCTTTTTGTGCCGCGCGTAACGTGCCTCAAGGCCCTCGGCAAAAATGTCCTCGAGTTTGGAGGCCAGCGCATAGACATGGCCGATGCTCGGGGTGCTCGGGGTCATGCTTTGCTCGGCGTTTTTCTGGAACTCGACGAAGTCAAAATAGTAACCGCGATCCTTTATCGTGGCCGCCTTGGCCAGGGCCGCCGGGGAACAGACAAAAACCGCCGTTCCCGGGGGCAGCGCAAAGGCCTTCTGCGTGCCCGCCAGCAGCACGTCAATGCCCAGCGCGTCAAAATCAATCTTCGTGGCCGACATCGAGCTGACCGCATCCACGATGAACATCACGTCGGGATACTTTTTCTTCAGCGCCGCGATTTCAGCCAGCGGGCTCATGACGCCGGTCGAGGTTTCATTGTGAATGACGGTGAGCGCGTCAAACTGGCCGGTGGCGAGCTTTGCGTCAATTTGGGCCGCGCGGATGGGCGAGCCCCAATCAACCTGCAACGCCTCCGCCGGTTTGCCGCAGCGCTTGGACACATCGAGCCACTTGTCCGAGAACGCGCCGCACATGCAGTTCAGAACCTTCTTGGAAACCAGATTGCGGATGGCACCCTCCATCACACCCCAGGCGGACGATGTGGAAATGTAAACCAGTTGCTTTGTGTAAAGCAGTTGCTGGAGCTGCGGTTGGATTTTCGCGTACAGGTCTTTGAACCCCTGGCCGCGGTGGCCGATCATTGGCGAGCAAAACGCCTTGAAGGTTTTTTCGCTGACTTCAACCGGTCCCGGAATGTGCAATTTGACATGTGCCATAAATGGTCGTGAAATTTTTCACAAGGTTGGCCGCTTGGCAAGCCAAGTTTTGTCAAAACCGCCGCAAAATCAGGCGTCCGGTTTCATTTCGCATAGCCGTTCGCCCGGAACCAGGCCACCGCGTCGGCCAGCGCCTGTTTCGGTGCCGTTTGCGGCAGGCCGAGCAGCCGGATGGCCTTGGCCGGATTGAACCACATCTTATATTTGGCCATGCGCACGCCGGCCAGCGGCGCCTTCGGCGGTTTGTGAGTAAACCGGGAAATGATTTCATTCACGTGTGCCGCCGCCAGCGCCACCCGGTAGGGAATTCTTGTTTTTGGCGCGGGAACACCGGTAATTTCTTCCAGCGCGGCCAGAGTTTCCTTCATGGTCCAGTTCCCTTCCTGGTTGCCGAGAATATAGCGTTCGCCGATTTCCCCCTTTTCCGCCGCCAGAATATGCCCGGCCGCTACATCCCGGACATGAACCCAGTTCAATCCGGTGTCGAGATAGGCCGGCAGCTTGCGGTTCAGAAAATCCACGATCACCTGGCCGGTCGGCGTCGGCTTCACATCTCGCGGGCCGACGGGCGCGGTGGGATTGACGATGACGATGGGCAGTCCGGCCTGCACCAGCTTTGCGGCCAGGCATTCCGCCTGCCATTTTGAAATTTTATAATGGTTCGACAGCTGGGTGCCGGCAATTACGTCCAGCTCGGTTGTTGGCACCAGCCGGCCGTCCACCATTTGGGGCAGGCCGATGCAGCCCACGGTGCTGGTGTAAACAATCCGCCCGCAGCCGACCTTGCCCGCGGCCTCCAGCACGTGGCGCGTACCCTCGACATTCGCGGCGTACATCGGCCGATAATCACGCAGCCACAAATGATAGCTCGCTGCAACATGGAAACACCAGTCGCAGCCCTCCAGTTCACGTTCCAGCAATTTGCGGTCGGACACATCGCCGGTCACGCGCTCAAAGGCGGCGCCCGCCAGCCCGCGCTCGTCGCTGTTCGGACGCAGCAGCGCCTTCACGCGATGCCCTTGCACGACGAGTTCGTGAACCAGGTTCGAGCCGACAAATCCGGAAGCGCCGGTGACAAAAGCTTTCATGGTGCCGGGAAGATGTTGGCACAGTTTTGTAACAATGCGCTGAAAAAATTGCACAAAAATTTTCGCGCCCCCGCTTGACTTGAGTCCCGGGCTTGGAAAAACTGGCCGCGTCGTATGCCGGTCAAAAGCAGTGCCAGAAAAAAATTAAGCCGCGCCACCCAGCGCGACCTCGACGTCAAAATCGGATTCATGGAGGGGCTGATCCGCCGCGACCCCGATTACGTGGACGCGCTGCAACTGCTGGGCGACCATTACACGCAACGCGGCCGCTACCCCGAGGGCCTCAAGGTGGACGAACGACTCGCGCGGCTGGAACCGCGCAATCCCCTGGTTTATTACAACCTCGCCTGCAGCTACTCGCTCACCGAGCAGTTCGACCGCGCCGTGCTCATGTTGGAAAAGGCATTGCAGCTCGGCTACCGCGATTTCAGCTGGCTGGCCAAGGACCCGGACCTCCGCAAACTCCGTCAGCAGCCCGTTTACCGCGACATCAAGGCCAAAATCCGCCGGATGAAGGTCAAAGTTGGCTGAACTCGATCCGGTTCAACCACGATGAACGTCACCGTCCACGGCCGCACGCAACATCATCGCACCGTCGCCTTCGACCCCGCGCGCAACGCCGTCCTGCTCATCGAACAACGGCTGCTTCCGCACGAATTCAAAATCGTCGCCACCAGGAATTTCCGCGAAACCGCCGCCGCCATCCACGACATGATTGTGCGCGGCGCGGGTGCCATCGGCGCCACCGCGGCCTATGGCCTGGCCCAGGGCGCGTTGGCCTTTCGCGGCCGCCGTCTCCCGGAATTCCGACGCCACGTCGAAACTGTTTATCAAACCCTCAAAGCCGCGCGACCCACGGCTGTTGACCCCGTCAACGCCATGAACGACGTCCGCGCCGCGATGCGCGCCGGCCGGACCGTGGAGGAACAACAATCGCTCGCGCTCGCCGCCGCCGAGGAATTTGCCAGCGACGACGTGCGACACTGCGAAGCCATCGGTCGGCATGGTGCCAGGCTCATCCGCAACGGCATGAAAATCTTGACTCACTGCAACGCCGGCTGGCTCGCCTTCGTGGACATCGGTTCCGCCACCGCGCCGATGTACGCCGCCCAGGCGCAGGGCAAAAAATTTCATGTGTTCTGCGACGAAACCCGTCCACGTTCGCAGGGCGCAACCCTCACCGCTTGGGAACTCGCTCAGCAGAAAATTTCCCACCAGATCATCGCCGACAACGCCGCCGGCCATTTGATGCAGCGCGGCGAAATTGACCTGGTCATCGTCGGCAGCGACCGCACGCTGGGCCGCACCGGCGAGGTCGCGAACAAAATCGGCACCTACACCAAGGCGGTTTTGGCGAAACGGCATGGCATTCCATTCTATGTGGCGATTCCGCTTTCCACCATAGATTGGAAGCTGAAACACGGGTCCGACATCCCGATTGAGGACCGGCACGAAAGCGAAGTGCTTGGTGCCTGGGGTGTGGAATCAAATCCAACTTCCAAAGTCCGAAATCCAAAGTCCTCAAAAAGAGTTTATGTTCGCGTGGCGAATCCAACCAGCGGCGCGCGAAACCCCGGATTTGATGTCACACCGCCGGATTTAATCACGGGCATCATCACCCCGGTGGGAATTTTCAAGCCGCAGGAACTTTTGACAAAACTGCATTGAAGCCGGGAAAACTTTGGTCCTCTTTGGCGATGCTGGAAGCTGCTTCAATTTTCTGCCAGTTGCCCGAACTGGTTAAAGCGGTCAGATTGAACCAAGAAAAACCGGAAACCGCGGGTCAGGCGGGTGCCGAACCCGGCTCGATGTATTCACTGATTCGCTGAATTTTTAACGCCTTGCCGGTGGCGTCATCAATTTCGATTACCGCGCCGTGCAGGAATATGCGGTTTTTGGCCACTTCAAACCGTTGCGGCATGCCGGTGACAAAGCGTTTGATGACCGGCTCGATTTCGCGGCCCAACACGCTTTCGTGCGGACCGGTGAAGCCGGCGTCGGTCAGGTAAGCCGTGCCGCCGGGAAAAATCTGCTCGTCCGCCGTTTGCACGTGCGTGTGCGTGCCCACCACCGCGCTCACCTGTCCGTCCAGCATCCGCGCGAACGCAATTTTTTCCGAGGTCGCCTCGGCGTGAAAATCCACGAAGATGATTTTGGTCCGCTCACGCAAACGCTTCACCTCTTCGGCGGCGAGGAGAAACGGATTTTCCAGCGGCGGCATGAACGTACGGCCCTGCGCATTCAAGACCGCAATCGAAAGCGAACTTTGGCCCTTGGCCCTTGGACTTTGGACTTCAAAGATGGCACTCCCCTGGCCGGGCGTACCGGGCGGATAATTGAGCGGACGGAGAAAGCGTTTTTCGCTCGCGAGCAATTCCATGACTTCCTTTTGGTCCCACAAATGGTCTCCGCTGGTGATGACGTCCACGCCGGTCGAAAATATTTCACCGGCGGTCCAGGGCGTGATGCCATTGCCACCGGCGGAGTTTTCGCCGTTGGCGATGACAAAATCGAGTCCGTGCCGTTCGCGGAGTCCGGGCAGAAGCTGCTTGACCGCGTTGCGTCCCGGCTGGCCGACGATGTCGCCGATGAAGAGAATTTTCACGGGAAAAATCTAACCGCGAAACGCACGAAACACACGAAAGAAAACCAAAGGCGGGGCGGCGTTTCGCATTATCACAATCAAAGCCACCAGGCGATTGAGCCGATCGCCGTTGCGCCGAGCCAGATCAACAAAACGGCGCAGGTCCGGCTCATTCCCATGCGGACGAGCCGGTGCGACAGGTGGTTCGTGTCGCCGATATAAAAAGGCCGGCCGGCCCGGGTGCGCAGAACCACGACCCATGCGAGGTCAGCCAGCGGAATGGCCAGCACGAACAACGGCGAGAGCACGGCGAGCCGGTATGGATTTTGTTTCGTGTAAAAGTGCGGCAGGATTGCCAATATCGCGAGCAGGTAACCAACGAGGTGGCTGCCAGCGTCGCCGAGGAACGCGCGCGCTTTGGGGAAATTCCAGGGCAGGAAGCCGGCCAGCGCACCGCACGCCAGAAACGCGATCAACGCCACGAGATATTCGCCATCGGCGGCGGCAATGACCGCAAACTGCCACGCGCCAATCGCGCCCAGCCCGGCGCAAAGGCCGTTCATGTTGTCCATGAAATTGAAGGCGTTGACAACCGTAAGCACCCACAGGACGGTGATGGCATAGCTGAACGCGACATTGGGGACAAAGAGCGTGATGCGTTTGCATGCCATGGCCACCAGCACGGCGATGATCAACTGGCCGGAAAACTTTGCCAGCGGTTTCAATTCATGTTTGTCGTCCAGCACGCCGAGCACGACCATGGCCACGGCACCGAAGGCAATCACCGCCAGTTCCAGCGCGCGGCGTTCCAGACCATGGACAATCGGGTAAGTCTGGGCCGTGAAATCCACGCCAAGCTTGAGCACGATGGCCCCGCCGATGAGCGGGAGCAACATGCCGGTAAGCACCGCGAGGCCGCCCGCGAGCGGCACGGGCGCGTCGTGGATTTTACGCTGGCCGGGGTCGTCCACGAGGCCGGTGCGCAGACACCATTTGCGCCACAGCGGCAGGGCCAGCCATGTGGTCAGCAACGCGCCGGCAAAGGCCGCACCAAAAAAATTGAATGGAAAGCTCACGTCAGTTGGATGTTCCGACAGTCTTCGGGGCCAGTTTCCGGTAGAGATTGTAGAGATTTTCCACCATTTGTTCGATGGTAAAATTTTCCCGGACGAATTGCTGTCCCCGGCGTCCGAGCCGTTCGCGCAACAGCGCGTCACCGGCCAGTTGAAGCAGGCGTTTGGCAACCGTGGCCGTGTCGCCGGCATGGACCAAAAAACCGGTTTCACCTTCGTGACACACCTCGTCCGCGCCGTCAAAATCGTAGGCGACAACCGGTTTGCCCGTCGCCAGCGCCTGCGGCAGCGCGCGGGACAGCGCTTCACGGGCTGACAGATGGGCGAGGCAGTCCATGATGCCGACATAGCGTGGCACTTCGCCGGGTGACACCAATCCGGTAAAAATCACCTTGTCCGTCAGACCCAGCGCGCGGGTGCGGGCTTCCAGCTGGATTCGCAAGCGGCCGTCGCCGACCAGCAACAGCCGGGCGCCTGGACATTGCGGCAGCAGGGTTTGAAAGGCGATGAGCAAATCTTCGTGGCCTTTTAGGGGGGCGAGCCGGGCGATTTTGCCGATGACAAAGGCGTCCAATGGCAAACCCAGTTTGGTCCGCAGAATAGGATCGTTGACCGCCTGCACAAACGGTTCCACCGCAAAGCCGCTGAAAATGCGTGTGAACATTTCCGGACGGCCAATCCCGGCGGCGAGGTAGCGTTGGGTCATGGCCTGGGCGGAACAGACGAAATGCGTGGTGACCTTGGCGGCATAACGCTCCGCGGTGGTAAAAATCCAGTTTGCCGCCGTTCCTTGAAACGGACCGAAGGACGGTCCGTGAATATGGTGAATAATCACCGGCACACCTGCGCGGCGGGCGGCAAGGCGGCCGAGAATGCCGGCCTTGCCACTGTGGGTGTGGACGATGTCAGGCTTTTGCCGGCGCAGGATTTTTTCCAGCTGCCGCAACGCCAGCCAGTCTTTCAACGGGTGAACCGGGCGGACGAGTGCCGGAACGCGGGTGAGAATTTCCGGCGCGCCGGCCAGTTCGGATTCCAGCGACCCTTCGGGTCCGGTCGTCGGGCCTGAGAGCAGGTGAACTTCGACACCGGGTTTCTGGCGCAGGCCGAGCACCGAGGCCACGGTGTTTTCCTGCGCACCGCCAACAACCAGCCGGGTGATGATGTGAGTGACGCGCATCGGCGCGCTTCAGGGTGAATGAACTTTAAGTTCGCGCAACCGCGCAGCCACGACCCGGGCTTCGTCGGTGTTGGTGTTCGCGTTGGCCAGATAAAGCTCATAATTCCGGACCGCCTCGTTCGTCTCGTGCTGGCGCCGCGCGATTTCGCCAAGGCCGTAGGCGATCTGGATCGAGTTCGTATAAGTTTGTTGCAACGTTTTATAATCAGCCCGGGCGGCATCCAGCCGGTCGCTGTCGAGGTACGCCAGGGCGCGGTTAAAGAGCACCGAAGAATTGTTGGTTTGAGCAGCCAGCACGCGGTCAAAGGCGGCGATGGCGTCATCGTAATCCTTGAGCTGGATGGCAACGTAGCCTTTGCTGAAAAGCAGGGAAGGATCGTCGGGAGACTGGCGGAGCTTCCGGTTGATCACGTTGAGCGCGTTGGTGAACAAGCCATGTGCCACGTAAGCCTGCACCACGGCGGTGAACAGTTCGTCATCAGCCGGATGGAGGGCGATTTCGGTTTCCAGCAATTCGCTTCCCCGGGTGAATTCATTTTTTTGAAAATACGCGGCGGCGGCGATGATGTTGAGCTGCGTCGCGTTCGTTTTGGCGAGTGAAAATTTCTCCGGTTGTTCGAGCGGATCGCGCAAGGCATCGAGGGCCAGGTCGGGCAGGGAGGACTTCACGTAAATCTGGCCGAGCCAGAGCCGGGCCGCCAGGTTGTCCGGCACCAGTTCGCGCACGCGCGTGAACGCCGCGGCGGCCTGGCGGAAGAATCCGTTTCCCGTCACCATGTTGATGCCCGCCACCAGACAGAAACTCGGTTCGTCAAACGGCCCGTTGGCATTGAGGACTTCCTGCCAGCTGTGAAATCTGCCGAATTGATCGGTGGTGGTTTTGGACAGGTCCAGCGGCACGCTCCTGCCAGCGCGCAGGCTTTCATTGAAATCGAGATTGATTTGCGCAACGAAGTTGTCGGGGTTGACAGCCATCGCCTGGCTGAAGTATTCGGCGGCATTGGTGAGGTCGCCGGCCCGTTGCAGTTGTACGCCCCAGTAATTCAAGCTGCGCGAGTAATACGTTCCCGCGACGATGGCGTTCGGATTTTGCTCGCGGGGCACATGAAACCGGTCCAGCACTTGCTGGCCCCAGCTGCTTGGTGCGTTCGGGTCGGCTGGCGTGACGGCGCGTTCGATGGGGGGAAATGTCCGGGCTTCCACACGATCCCAGAAGACCTGGTTTGCGGCGATCTGGTTTTTGTCCGGCAAAGGTGGCAACAGCGTGTCGCTGGGAAGTGTTCTGAGCTTGTAAACCAGTCCGCGCGGTTCCTGGTAGAATTGTTCAAAATAATAACCGAAGCTCGGATGCAGGTAATAAAGCTCGTTGGTTTTTGCCAGCATGGCCAGGGCGCTGATCAGTCCAATCGGATTGACAGGTTTCTCGTCTTTGGCCGACACCAGCTCCGGCCATTGCTTTGGGAATTTAGCGTGCAAAAACCGGAGATAAGCCGGCCAGTTCAGGGACTGGGTGTCGAGCGGCAAGAAATCCCTGGCCCGCCCGTCCCGCGCCAGCGCCGCCTGCACCAGAAACAAACGGCTCGAATCGTCGCTCAACAATATGCCGCCGGCACGGGGCAGGTTCTCTTCCGCGAACGCCGCGTATTTTTGCCAGGTGTCATCGTTGACGGCGCGGATTTGAGGCGTGTTTCGGTAAATCAATCCGCCTATGGCCGCCGCCGCGAGCACCCAAACACCCACGCTTACCAAGAGACTGAAAAAACCGGTGGGCGAGGGCTTTTGGGATTGAGAGCGACTGCCGGGTTCCTTGCCAAAAACGATCAGAAAGTATCCGCAGAAATACCCGATGTTCAACGCGCCAAGATAATAAAGCGTCAAGTTCGGCGTCCCAAATCCAAGATGTCGCGGGCTGAACGGCGGATCAAATGCCATCCAGATGCCGACGAAAAAAAAAGTGGCGTAGGTCACATGGAACAGAAAGCCCGTGAGTGCCCTGCCCATGTTACTGTTGTCGCCAAACGATGATTTCCAGCGAATCGTCCACATCAACATCGGCAGCAGGTAAGCCAGCAACAGTGACAGGGGTTCAAGATTCTGCCCGGGGTGAAAAATGCAGGCGAAGACCAGCCTCACCACGCCGTAATGCGAATACAGGCTCAACTTCAGCGCCTCCCAGAACGTCATCGGTATTTTGCCTGAAATGACGGCCAGCAGCGGCAGCAAAAACAAAAACAACAATCCCAGCAACCCGCACAACGTCAGACGTTGGAGAAAACGCAGGTTAAAGAAGCCCAGCCCGCGAATCCACACGATGGCGCCGATGAAGACCGGGAAAATAGCCACCATCACAGGATTGTTTGCCATGCTGGCGCCGTAAATGACCGAGGCCAGATATAACCGCCCCTCGCGTTCGTCGAGCCGGTATTCCAGCAACGACCAGATCACGAACGCAACCAGCAGCAGGTCGAACATCTCGCCCGTGCAATTGGTTGCGTGCTCCCAAAATGTCATTTGCAGTCCGCAAACCAGCACCGCCAACACCGGCGGCAGCCACGCGTTGCCGGTGGTCAAAAACGAAAAATCACTGCGCTCACGTTTGCGTTGCGCATCCGTCCGGTCCTGCGGCAACAGTGCGACCGATCGCGCCAGCAAGCCAAGGGTCAGGGCGGCGCAGGCCGCCGAAAAGACGTTCAACGCCAGTGGAATTTGCGCCGCCGGCAGCCAGCGGAACGGATAAGTGGCGAGGAAGAAGACCGGATTGACCAGGTCCGGCTGCCAGGTCCAGCCGGAAATCTTGGCCACTCCCATGAGATTGAACAGCGAGACCCACCGGTTCAACGTGAACCAATAAAGCCCGAAGGCGCCCGCCGTCAAAAGCCAGGGCAAAAATCGCGGCGCAAATTTTTTTCGTGGGTCGGGTCGCCGTTCGGTTGTCATTGAATTTGTTCAGTTGAATCCATGCCGGGTTTGTTGGCAAGACTTTGTGTGGCGCGCAGATCCGCGACGCATTCGACGTGTTGGGTTTGAGGAAACATATCCAATGGCTGCACGCGCACCAGTTCAAAGACACCATTGGCGCACAAAATGTTCAAGTCGCGCGCCATCGTGGCCGGGTGGCACGAGACATAAATCACCTGCGCCGGCCTTGTCTCACGCAACAATTGCAGGGTCTGCGGCCAGCAACCTTTGCGCGGCGGGTCGAGCAGCACGGTGGTTGCTTCCGGTGAAAAACGCTTCAGCAGTTCCGGCAAAACCACCTCCACCTCTCCGGCAATGAACTCCCCGTTGTGGATGTTTCTTGCGGTCGCGTTGCGCTGCGCCGACTGGATGGCACGCCGGTCGTATTCCACGCCGACAAAGGATTCAACCGCGCCGGCCATTTCAATGCCGAAAAACCCGACTCCGCAATACAAGTCCACCAGGCGCCGCGTGCCGCCGTGCCGGAGAAAATCGCGCACGGTTTCGACCAGCTTCGGCAGCAGGAAAAAATTGTTCTGAAAAAACGAATCCGGCGGCACGTCCCAGTTTTCCGGCGGCACGCGCAGCACGACCTTGATGCCGCCTTTCGGCGGCGGATGCGCGCGGACCCGGAGAATTTCCTCGTTAAGAACCGGTTCGGCGATTTTGCATTCCTCAATGTCCTCGACCAGACCGCAATCCCAGCGCACAAAGCCGATGTTCAGCTTTTGCTCCGGCTTGTTCCACTGGCTGCGAATCATGATGCGATTGCGGTAGCCGTAGGGTTGAGGGCAGGGGATGACCGGTGCCACCAGGGCCTGTCCAAACCCGCCGATCCGCTGAAACAAATCGGCAATCTGTTTATGTTTCCACTGAAGCTGGGTGGCGTAATCAACGTGTTGATACTGGCAGCCTCCGCATTGGCCAAAGTAGCGGCAGGCCGGTTCGACCCGCTCCGGCGCCTGCTGGACGACCCGCAACAGTTTTGCGCGGGCAAAATTCTTTTTGACCTCCGCCAGTTCAACCTCGACGACCTCGCCAACGAGCACAAACGGCACGAACACGACGAAATCTTCCGCCCGTCCGACCCCTTCGCCGCCGAAGGCGATGTCCTGAATTGTCAGGGTGAGGTGGTCGGCGATTTTGAACGGCACACTCCGATCATAGAAAACCGGGCGCGGTCAAAAAAGACTTTTCACCGCGAGGGATTGCTTTTGGCGGCGATGGCTTCGGAAAAAATGGCCAGCACCTCCGCCCTGATGATCGCGCCCACCAGCTTGTTTTCCAGGCGGTTGTTCACCACCGGCACGTTGCGCAATTCACTTTCCAGCACCGTTGGCAGCGCATCGAGCAGCGGCTGGCCGGGAGTCAGGCATCTCGGCGGCGGCCGCATCACGTCGCCGGCGATGACCGCGTCCAGGTCCTGCGCCATGTTTAGGAATTCCTTCAGATCCTGCAAGGCCACCACTCCGAGCAGGCGCTGATGCGCATCCACCACGGGCAGAAAATTGTTGGGATTGGTCAAAAACCGGTCCGCAATTTCGCGCAGCGGCGTGTTCTCGCGCACAGGCGTCACCGGCGCGTGCATGAGGTCGCCAACGGTTTGTTCCATGGATGCGCCGGGGCGGCTGGTCTCCTGGCCGAGCGCAAGCCCCTTGAGGCGCAAATGTTCCGTGTAAACCGACTCCTGGTGCAACTGGCGCGCCACAAGGATGGAAACCACGCAGGCCAGCATCAGCGGCGGCACCAGCGAATAATCCAGGGACAATTCAAAAATCATGATCATCGCCAGCAACGGCGACCGGGTCGTCGCCGCCAGCACCGCGCCCATCCCCACCAGCGCGAATGCGCCGACCGGCACGCTGCTGACATCGCCGAGTTCATGCAGTGCCGTGCCGAACAGCGCGCCAGCGCCGGCGCCGATGAACAAAGTCGGCGTGAACACACCGCCCACCGTTCCCGCGCCGACCGTTGCCGCCGTCGCCACCCACTTGGCCACCAGCAAGCCCGCCAGCCATAGCAGCGGGTCCGTCCGGGTCAGGAATTTTTCGTGCAGAATGTCATTGGTCACGGAATAACCGTTGCCGCAAACGCCTGGAAATGCGACGGCGATGATCCCCACGATCAAGCCGGCCAGCGCCAGCCGGAGATAAACCGGCCAGTGGAGTTTGCAAAACAGGTCTTCGCCCAGACGCAGCAGTTTCAAGAAGACCGCGCCTACCACGCCGCAAAGCAGGCCCAGCAGCACAAACCACGGCAGTTGTGACGGCGTGGCGGCGGGAAACGGAGGAATTTGATACCACGGTTCAATGCCGAAAAAACTTCGCGACACCATCGCGGCGATGACCGATGAAAACACCAGCGGCGCGAAGAGGTTCATCGAAAAATTTCCAAGCACAATCAGCGAGGCGAACACCGCGCCTGCAATCGGCGCGTTATAGGCCGCCGCGATGCCGGAAGCCGCGCCGCAACCGACCAACAATCGCAGCCGGTAGGGTGGCCATTTGGCAATCTGACCGAGTTTTGAAGAAAGGGTTGCCGCCAGTTGCGTGATGCCGCCCTCCCGCCCGATGGAGGCGCCGGTGGCGATGCTGATGATCGCCGAGACGGTTTTCACCAGTTCCGTGCGGCATGGCAGCCGTCCGTCACCCGCAACAACCACTTCGAGCAGGTTGCTCGAACCCTGTGGTCCAACGAGCCGAAACCCCAAGTGCAACACCAGTCCGGCCGCCAGGCCACCCATGGTCGGAAATAGAACCCGCTCCCAGTCTTTGAATTGCCCGGCAACTTCCACTGGATCGCCCGGCTGGATGAGATGAACCGCGTAATAGAAGAACAGGTTGACCAGGCCGCCGATCACCCCAATCAAACCGGCCAGCACCAGATGGAATGCTTCCTCGTTGAGGGCCAGTTTTTCCCGCAGGCGCAGCGCGCGCCGCCAGTGGCGGTGGAGAAAATCCCGCGCCTTCGTAACCACCTCGCTGTTCATCCACGACCGCACCCAATCAATCTAATCGCAGACTGTGATTTTGACGAGGTGGGATTTTGGAACCGTTATTGCAGCGAAGAGTGAAACAGCCGGCTCGCCGGGAGTCTCGTCCCACCGATTTTTGAAGCCGGCGTCCGGCTCACTTCTTCTTCAGCCCGGCAATGGCGGCCTTCATCTCGTCGAAGTGTTTGTCCGGATTGCCTGAGTCGGTGACGTGGACAATCTTGCCGTCCAGGCCGATGAGGAAACTGACCCGACGCGCCATTTTCCGGCCGGCCACCTGCACGCCATAGGCGTCAACAATCTTGCCGTCAGGATCGGACAGCAGTCGGAAATTCAGCTTGTACTGGGCGATAAATTTTTTATGGCTTTCGGCGGAGTCAAAACTGACCCCGATGATTTCGACGTTGTCCTTTTTCAGCTCGCCCAGACGGTCGTTGAAACCACACGCTTCTTTCGTGCAGCCCGGAGTGTTGTCCTTGGGATAGAAATATAGCAGGACGATTTCCTTTCCAATGAGGCTCTTCAATTTGACGGTCTGGCCGTCCTGATCCTGACCGGTGAACAGCGGCGCCTTGTCTCCGGTCGCGGGAATGGCGGCCGAGGCGATCACGGCGCAAAAGAGAATGCAACCGATGACGACCAGGTTTGCGAAATTATTTATTTTCATGATGATTTATGTGGTCACGAAACTTAACTCAGGACTTTGCGCCGCGCAATTTCACGTTTTTCAGGCGCTCGACAAAATCAATGAAACCATTGGCCTGGGCCTTCAAACGACCGGACAATTCGGCGTCCTTCAGCCGGCCAGCATCGTCGAGCAGGTCGTAGATTTGGGGCAGGAAAACACGTTCGGGATAAAGGTAGGCGTTGCGATAAATAAAAATCTGCTGGAGCTGTTCCACCGGCCGCAGCGCGCCCCACATTCCCGCCGCCACGCCCGTGAAACACACCGGCCGGTGCTCAAAACTCTCGGGGAATTTCAGCATGTCTATGAAATATTTCAAGATGCCCGGGATGCCGCCGTTGTATTCAGGCGTGACCACATGCAATCCGGCGGATTGCAAAACGGTTTCAGCAAACGGCTGGAAAGCCTTTGGTTTTTCGGCGTAGGCGGCTGGTGAAAAAATTTCCGGCGGCAAGTGAGCGAGGTCCAGCACGCGCAACGGAACCTTTAATTCGGCGTAAATTTCCTCGAGCTGTGCCGCTACCTTGCGCGTGTTGCTTCCGGGCCGGTTTGTGCCGACGATGAGTACAATCATGGAAACCAATTTAAACAACGCCGGGCTTTTGGCAAATTGTGTTTGTGTCAGCGCTGGCGCGGCCAGCGGCGCAGGCCGTTTTGCAGCCACAGCCACCAGACCATCCAGAATGCTTCAACCACAATGGCGCGCGTCAGTTTGGAATGACCCTCGACGCGTTCGGTGAAGGTGATGGGGACTTCCGCGACCTTGAATCCGTCACGCCAGAGCCGGTGGGTCACTTCAATCTGAAAACTGTAGCCGTCCGAGCGGATGGCATCGAGGGCGATGGCCTGCAGCGCGCGGCGGCGGAAACATTTGTAGCCGCCGGTCGGGTCGCTGAACGGCATGCCGGTGATGAGCCAGACGTAAATGCCGGCGCACCGGCTCAACAGCAGCCGCTTGAGCGGCCAGTTTACCACACGCACGCCGCCCGAATAACGCGAGCCCAGCACGAGATCGGCGTTTTCCGCGGCCTTGAGAAAATTCGGAATCTCATCCGGGTCGTGCGAAAAATCGCAGTCCATTTCGAAGACGAATTCGTAATTTTTTTCCAGCGCCCACTGGAACCCGGAAATGTAGGCGCGGCCCAGCCCGTTTTTTTTCTGCTCGTGCAGGACATGAATCTGCGGGTGTTTCGCGGCGAGTTCGTCCGCGATTTTCCCCGTGCCGTCCGAGGAATTGCCGTCCACCACCAGCATGTCCACGCCGACCGGCAGCGACAACAGCTTTTGCGCCACGCGCGGGAGGTTTTCCCGTTCATTGACGGTCGGCACAATGATGAGCGTCTGGTTCATGCGGCAGCGGCGCAAATAGATAAACGTGAAACGCCCGAAAAACAAGCCGGCAATTCGGCAACCGCCGGGCATGGCCCTCCGTTGTGATGTTTGATTGCCTCATTTTGGCTGTCCATCTAATCTTGAATTCATGTTTGCCTCGCTGATTTTGAATGCGTTGAACCCCGAATATCTGATTCAGAATCTGTGGCTCCTGCCGGTGTTTGCGTTCCAACTCTGGATGTTTGTTGACGCGGTGCGGCAGCAGGAATGGATTTGGGCGGTGTTCATCTTCATCGGCTTCGGCTTCTCGGCGGTGCTTTATTATTTTTTGGTTTATCGGGCCGCACCGTCGGCCACGCGCGGGTTTGAACTGCCCGGTGCACACAGCCGCCGCCGCATCAAGGAACTGCAGGCGCAAATTCATCATCTCGACAAGGCGCACCACCACTCGCAGCTCGGTGACATTTATTTTCAACAGGGCAGGCTCGCCGAGGCCGAGGCCTGTTATCGCGCGGCGCTGGAACGCGAACCGCAGGACATTGACACGCGTGCTCATCTCGGTCAGTGCCTGCTGCGCCAGAAACGCGCCGTCGAGGCCCGGCCGCTGCTCGAAGGAGTCATCGCTGAAAACCCAAAGCACGAATACGGATACACCATGATGGCGCTGGCTGAAACGTTGTCGGCGGTTGGCGAAACGGGTCTGGCCATGCAATATTGGCAGCAGGTGACGACCGCTCACTCCTATCCGCGCGCCAAAGTGCAACTGGCCGAGTTGTATCTCGCCAATCATCAGCCGGACCTGGCCCGGGCGGAATTGCAGGACGTTGTGGCCGATGATCTGCACGCCCCGGCATTTCAGCGTCGCCGCGACCGTGTCTGGGTATGGCGCGCGAAGATGCTGATGCGCAAACTTCCAAAGTAACGCTTCACCTTATCAGGCTTTTACCTTTCACCAGGACGTAAATTTCTCCATGCTGGAAGTGTGTCAGCTTTAATCGCCATCGTCGGTCGTCCAAACGTCGGCAAGTCCGCGCTTTTCAATCGGATCGTGGGCCGACGCATTGCCATTGTTCATGACCAGCCGGGAGTCACCCGTGATCGGATCAGTGCCGAAGCCGAGTGGCACGGCCGCGCCTTCACGCTCATGGATACCGGCGGCATCGGCCTGTTGCGGCGCGAAAAAGCGGGTGACGTCATCATCAAGGCGGTGATTGAGCAGGTGGATCTGGCCATCGAGTCCGCGAACGTCATCATTCTCGTTGTCAACGTGCAGGAGGGGATTGTGCCGCTCGACCGCGAAGTCACGCAAAAATTGCGGGTCAGCGGCAAACCGGTTCTGGTCGCGGTCAACAAGGTGGACACCGGCCGTGCGGAAAAGGGCATGGATGAATTTTCCCAACTCGGTTTTGACAAAATTTTTCCAGTCAGCGCAATTCATGGCGAAGGCATTAATAATTTGATGGATACAGCCGTGGCGCTGCTGCAGCTGGAAGTTTCCATTGTTCAGTCTTCAGTTTCCAGTGAAGAACCAGCTGAAGTGGGTTCGCCTGAAACGGAAGATTTAAAACCAAAAGGTCCACTGAAAATCGCCATCGTTGGCCGGCCCAACGTCGGCAAATCCTCCATCATCAACGCGCTCACCCAATCCGAGCGCGTCATCGTCAGCCCGATTCCAGGCACGACGCGCGATTCGATTGACGTGCCGTTCGAGGTTGAAACCGACGGGGTGCGGCAAAAATACGTGCTCATTGACACCGCCGGCATGAGGAAGGCGCGGCGCGTGGATGAATCAGTCGAGTTCTTCAGCGTGCAACGCGCGGTGGAGTCCATTGAACGCAGTGATATCACCGTGTTGGTCCTGGACGCCGAGGCTGGAATCGCCGAGCAGGACAAGAAGATTGCTGACAAAATTGTGGAAACCCGCCGGGCCTGCATCGTCGTGGTCAACAAGTGGGATTTGGTGGCGGAATCTGTCCGGCAGGTGCGCGAAGAGGAGATGGAAAAGCGCAGTCGAAAACACCGGACGGAAGGGCAGGCGAAGATCATCTCCACGCTTGGCGAATTCGGCCAGTGGGTGCAGGACAAGCTGTTTTTCCTCGATTATGCGCCGGTCATTTTTACGTCGGCCAAATCCGGTTTCCATCTGGACCGATTGCTGGAGGCGGTGCGCTACGTGGCCGCGCAGTTGCAGCAAAAAGTGCCGACGGCGGTTTTGAACCGCACGTTTCGCGATGCGGTGGAACGCCGCCAGCCGGTTAGCGCGGCGGGGCACCGGCTGAAGTTTTTCTACGCGACGCAGGTGCGGCAGGCGCCGCCGACGTTTCTGCTGTTCATCAACCGCGACGAGCTGTTTTCCGACCAGTACAAGAAATACCTGGCCGACCAGATGCGCACGGCGTTTGGTTATGAAGGCTGCCCGATCGTGTTGGTGCCGAAACCGCGTCCCAAAACCGTGGAACCGATTCGGAAATTCCGGCCCGTGGAGCGAAAAAATTCCGGAAAATTTCCGCCAGGGCAGAGGAGAAAAGCGCGCTGAATTTTGTTCACTGCGGCGAATAAGATTGCGTTTGTGCAACGGCGACGCGGAGATTTCACGGGTTTTTGTTTGGGAATATCGTTCGCGTAACTTTTCCGTAACTTTTTTTAAATTTTTTCTTGTCACCACAACAGGTAGGGTATAGGCTTGCATCGTTGCCCACTAAATGGGGTTTCGGTTGGATACGGACGGTTGACGAAATCCCGGAAAGTAGGCTGAAAACATGATTTTCCCGACCGGTCTTCTGTTTAGACGGTCGGGTGATTTGTCTGAAACTGAAATTTCAACCGTCTCGAAAGGAAAAAAATCCATGATTGATGCACGTGAAGATGTTTCCATTCCAGCGTCTCAGAAAGGCCGTCGCCGGCCCACGAAGGTGACCGCAGGTCGCAACGGCAAGAACACCGGCGGCCCGGCGAAAAAATCAGTGCGCATCGAGCGCGTTTTCAGCGACGCAAAGGTCAAGCCGTTCGACCAGATCGAATGGGACCGGCGCACGGCGGAAATCACCGATGACGCGGGCAAGGTCATTTTCAAGCAGGAAAATGTCGAGGTGCCGAAGTCGTGGTCGGTGCTCGCGACCAAGGTGGTCGTCTCGAAATATTTTTACGGCGAACAGCACACCCCGGAGCGCGAGACCTCGGTGCGCCAGCTCATCCATCGCATTGCCCGGACGATTGCCGATTGGGGTATCGCGGACGGCTATTTCAGCAAGGCAGACGGCGAGATTTTCTTCGAGGAGCTGACCTGGCTGTGCGTGAACCAATTCGGCGCGTTTAATTCACCGGTCTGGTTCAACGTCGGATTGTTCACCCAATACGGCATCGGCAAGGATTCCGGCAAGGGCAACTGGTTTTACAACCGCAAGACCGGCCAGGCTGAGCGCGCCACCACCCAGTACGAATATCCCCAGGGCAGCGCCTGCTTCATCCAGTCGGTCCAGGACAACATGGAGGACATCATGCGCCTCGCGCACAGCGAAGCGATGCTCTTCAAATATGGTTCCGGCACGGGCACGGATCTGACCCCGATCCGTTCCAGCAAGGAAAAACTCAGCGGCGGCGGGCGCCCCAGCGGCCCGATGAGCTTTCTGAAGGTTTATGACCAGGTCGCCAATGTCGTGAAATCCGGCGGCAAAACCCGGCGCGCGGCCAAGATGAACACGCTGCGCGACTGGCATGGCGACATCGAGGAATTCATAGACGCCAAGCAGAAGGAAGAGAAGAAGGCGTGGGCGCTGATTGAACAGGGCTACGACGGTTCCTACAACGGCGACGCCTACGGCAGCGTGATGTATCAGAATGAGAATCTTTCCGTGCGCGCCAGCGACGAGTTCATGCAGGCGGCGCTGGGCGGCAAGGAATGGTGGACGCGCACCATCACCACCGCCAAGCCGCTGGAAAAGAAGGACGCCGCGAAATTGCTCTATAAAATCGCCGAAGGCACTCACATCTGCGGCGATCCCGGCATGCAGTACGACGGCGCGATCCAGAAATGGCACACCTGCAAGGGCACCGAGCCGATCCATTCCACAAATCCGTGCAGCGAATACGTTTTCATCAATAACACCGCCTGCAATCTCGCATCGTTGAACCTGATGAAGTTCAAGCGCGAAGACAGCAAGTTTGACGTGGGGCGGTTCAAGGCCGCTGTTCGCATCTTCATCACCGCGCAGGAAATCCTGGTGGACAACGCCAGCTATCCGACGAAGGACATCGCGGAAAATTCCCACATCTTCCGCACGCTCGGCCTCGGTTTTGCCAACCTCGGTTCGCTGTGCATGAGCTACGGCCTGCCGTATGATTCCGACGAGGGCCGCGCGCTCGCCGGTGCGATCACGGCCATCATGACCGGACACGCCTACGAGCAGAGTGCTGAAATTGCAGCCAACACCGGCGCGTTTCCAGGCTACCGCGATGCACGTTGTGCGCACGTGTCCAAACCGCTGGCCAAGGACAACGTAGAATCCATGCTCGGCGTCATCCAGCAACATCGCGACGCGGTGGAAACCATCCAGCCGAGCCGGGAATTCAATTATTTGAAGGACGAGGCGCGCGCCACCTGGGATGGCGCGCTGGCCAAGGGCCGCCAGCACGGCTACCGCAATGCGCAGGTCACCGTGCTTGCCCCGACCGGGACCATCGCGTTCCTGATGGACTGCGACACGACCGGGGTCGAACCCGACATCGCGCTGGTCAAATACAAGCTGCTCGCCGGCGGCGGCATGTTGAAGATCGTCAACCGCGGCGTGCCCGACGCCTTGCGCCGCTTCGGCTACAACGCGAAGGAAAGCGAAGCCATCATCGCGCACATCGAGAAATTCGACACGATTGAAGACGTCGAGGAAAACGGCCAGAAAATTTCCAGTGGCCTCAAGCCCGCGCACCTGGCGGTGTTTGACTGCGCGTTCAAGGCTTATCGCGGCAAGCGCAGCATCCATTACCTGGCCCACTTGAAAATGATGGCAGCGGCGCAGCCGTTCATCAGCGGCGCGATTTCCAAGACCGTCAACATGCCCAGCGAATGCACCGTCGAGGAAGTCCGCGACACCTACGTCCAGGCGTGGAAGATGGGATTGAAATGCGTGGCGATCTACCGCGACGGTTCGAAGCGTTCGCAGCCGCTCAACACCAAAAAGACCAATGACGGCGGTGAGAAAACGACGGCCGCCGATGCCGCCGCCACGTTGGCAGCCCGCATCAAGGAACTGGAAGCGGAGGGCCTCCGGCTGCGCGCCGAATCCGGCAAGCCGCTGCGCCGCCGCCTGACCGACACCCGCACGGCTCTCACGCACAAGTTCGACATTGCCGGCCACGAAGGCTACATGACGGTCGGTTTGTTTGAGGACGGCCAGCCGGGTGAATTATTCATCACCATGGCCAAGGAAGGATCAACCATCGGCGGTTTGATGGACAGCATCGGGACGCTGACCAGCATTGCTTTGCAATACGGCGTGCCGCTGGAGGCCCTGGTCCGCAAATTCGCGCATCAGCGGTTCGAGCCGAGCGGCTTCACCAAGAATCCCGAAATCCGCAACGCCTCCTCGATTACCGATTATGTGTTCCGCTGGCTCGCGCTGCAGTTTGTTCCCGGTTATCGCGAAAGCCTCATCGCGGTGCGCACCCAGCCCGAACTCGCCATGCCCGGTTTGATTGAAGAGATGAAGAAACAGGTGAACCGGCCGGTGCCGGAACTGCCCATTGCCGAGGACACCGACATGCTGGAAGTCAAGCAGCCGGGCAACGGCAACGGCCATCATGCGCCCGCTGCCGGACGCACGGTTAAAACCCTCAGTGACTCCGTCGCGCATTTTCAGCAGGATGCGCCCACGTGTCCGAGCTGCGGCCACGTGGCCGTGCGCAACGGCGCGTGTTACAAATGCCTCAATTGCGGCGAGAGCCTCGGTTGCTCTTGAGGAACCGAAAAAACAACGGGCCGGAGGATTTCGATTCTCCGGCCTGTTTGCTTTTGCAGGGTGGGCTTGTCTCCCTTTGCCGCCGTGACTATGCTGCGGCCATGAGCGACACCTCCTTCCGCGTGCGCGAAGATCCCTGGCGCATCTTTCGCATCATGTCCGAGTTTGTGGATTCCTTCATGACCCTGTCCGAGGTCGGACCGGCCGTGACCATCTTCGGTTCGGCCCGGACGAAACCCGGTGACAAGTATTACCGCGCCGCACACGACATCGCCCGGGACCTGGCCAAACATCAGTTTGCCGTCATCACCGGCGGCGGGCCGGGCATCATGGAAGCCGCCAACAAAGGCGCGGCGCAGGGCGGCGGCAAATCCGTCGGCCTCAATATCGAATTGCCGAACGAACAGGCCGGCAATCGTTTCGCCAACGTCCCGCTGCACTTCCACTACTTTTTTGCGCGCAAGGTCTGCTTCGTGAAATACAGCCTCGGTTTCATCTACATGCCCGGCGGATTCGGCACCCTCGACGAATTTTTCGAAGTCATCACCCTCATCCAGACCGGGCGCATCCCGCAATTTCCGATCATCCTCTTCGGCAGCGAGCACTGGAAGGGACTGGTGCATTGGATGAAGGCCGAAATACAGGGCCGGCACAAACACATCGGCCCCGGCGACCTCGACCTTTTCAAGGTCACCGACGACCCGGAAGAGGTCGTTCGAATCATTCTTGATTACGAACGGCGCGTCGGACCACCTGCCACGATGCCCAAGGCCTTCGCGTAAGCGGTGGTTCGCCTAAAGCCATCGCGTTGAAGATTGGGTGGCGGCTCAATGCGACGACGGATTTATTTTCCCGGAATTTGAATTGCCTGCACCAGTTTCTCGGCGGTGGCAATCTGGTCCGGGGTCATTGAAGCGGAACAGGTTTTCAATTCATCTTCAGCATCCTTGTCGCCCTGAAGTTGCGCCAGTTTCAGCCACTTGTAGGCTTGAATGTAATCCAGATTAACTCCCTGACCCACGAAATACATTTTTCCAAGGGCTTCTTGAGCATTGACATGGCCTTGTTGCGCGGATTTTTGGAACCATTGCGCTGCCAGTTCGTAATCCCGCTGGCCCTCGAGACCGCTGCGGTGGAGGACGCCAAGGTTGTATTGTGCGTCCGGATTGCCCTGCGCGGCCGCCTGGCCAAACCATTGCTCGGCGCCGGCGTAATCCTTTCGGGTGTTTGCCAGGAGCATGCCCAGGCTGTTTTGCGCATCACTGAGGCCGTGCTCCGCCGCCTTTTGATACCAGTCGGCTGCCGCGGCAAGGTCTTTTTTGACGACGAAACCATTTTCATAGGCTTGCCCGAGGTTGTACTGCGCCGTCACGTCGCCTTTTGGTGCCAGGGCGATCAATTCTTGGATGGTCAGATGCCGTTCCTCCGGCTGGGCAGGAAGCTGCTTCGCCAGGATCAATACCCCGACCGCGACGACAGACAACGCGCCAATCATCATCCAATAACTTCCCTTCAGGACACGATTGACGCCGCTCGCCTGAACCGGGTGTTCCTGAATCATTGGCTCGTCCTTCAATAACGTGTCGGCAATCAACATCCACCCCAAGGGCAGCAATTCGTACCAGATGCGAAACTCCCTGATGATTCCACAAAAGAATTGGGCGAGGACGAAAAGGATGATCAATAATTTGAAGACAACCTCCCGCCGGTTGCGCCATGGGAGCAGCATGATGATGAAAAGACTGCCGGCGTTGACAAACACCACATGACGCACGTCCAGGCTGAATAGCAGGTTGAAGTTGTAAAACAAACGGGTGTTCCGGATCAAATCCGAGAAATGGTTGGCGTCATTCATCGAAAGCATCGGGGCTTTCACGCCATAGAGCGCCATGAGCAATTCAGTCAGGGTGAAGGTAATGACCACCGTGACCGCAAAACCGGCGATTCTTTTTCTCCAGGGCCAATGTTCACCCAGCAAAATCAGCAAGCCACAGCAAAGGCACGTTTCCTTAAACAGGCCACCCAGACAGACGACGACCATCATCAACCACATCCGCCGCGTGTCGTACAAGAGACACGCCAACGTAAAAAAGAACATCGCGGGCATGTCCCAAGGCAGGTAATAGGACGGCCTGATTGGATCAGTCAAGTTATACATCAAACCGCCGAATACGGCGAAGATGAGGAACAGCGCATCCTTCCGAAACAAAATCAGAATCAGGAACAGCAGCAAAAGCCACGCCGCATGGTAAAATCCGAAAACGTCTTCAAGCTCGCTGTCGGTAAATGCCGCCTGCCCCTTGAATTTCACATCCAACAGCCACGCGGACAACATGGGGCCTGCCAGACGTTTTTTCCAGGTGAGTTGGATTTGGTCTTTTGCCGCCGGGTTTACATGTTCCGACAAGTAACAAAACGTCTGCCTGCATATTACGTTCCCGTCGCGGTAGGGCAGGCATGTCGGCCTGACCAGAAGGTAAAACGTAACCACCAGCGACAACGCCACAAACAGTTCAACGCCCAGGATCGCAGGCCGCTTGGACAAACGCCGGCCCAGCCAGGTTGACAGGTGCGCCAGCCTCAGAGATTCGGTTAATTTGCCCGCCAGACCTGATCCCCAGTCATAAAAACTCGCTGCAAAATCGGCGAATTTTTCCTGTAATGTGTTCAGCATTTTTATTCCAGGTCAGTTTCAAGACCCGCTTGACGGGAAAGCGTTGGCACTTTTTGTTGTCGGAGAGCGAGGCTAAACGCCGTTGGTGAAAGATCAAGTGCCGTTTTGAATGTCCGCCATTCGCCACTCCGATTTGGAGACGCAAGCAATCTGATTTCGGGCAATCCAGGCTTCAGTTACGGCATCGCGACCGACGCCAATGGCAACACCAGCGAATTCAGTGCTGACCTGCTCGCCAGCAATCTGCCTGCGCCGTCGGCATTGTTCAGCGGGCCGATGGTGTGGCGCACCAACGGCTTTATTTTCAACCTGACGTTCACGACCAATTTTGGTTATCGCATCCAGGCCACGACGAAGCTGGCGACCAATCCCATTCCGTGGATTGACCTCACCAATTACAGTGCCTCCAACTCCGCGCTTACATTCACCGACCGTGCCGCCACCAACTTCCGCGCCCGTTTTTATCGTGCCGTGTCACCGTAAGAGGTTTCGTCCACTTCCCGGGTTTTTGAAATCACCCCGTAAAATCAGAGGAATGTGGGGCGCGAACGACGATGCTGGGATGATGACATTCCTGATTTGACAGCGCGTCCAAGTTGCGCAACCTTGGCTTAGTAACTAAACGGTGACTTATGAAAACACGAACTGCTTCCAGCCTGTTTCTGGTCCTGACCATCACCGCTGTGCTTGCCCTGGCAGCGCGCAACGTTGCGGCACAAGACTCCACGACCGCAAATGTCGCTCAAGCTGCGCCGGTCCAATTGTCCTACGGCGTCGCGCAAATCATCCAGCTTTCGAAGGCGAATGTCAGTGAAGGCACCATTATTTCCTACATCCAGAATTCCGGCAGCAGCTACGGCTTGGACGCGAACCAGATTGTTTATTTGAAGCAAGAAGGTGTTTCCGACGCCGTCATCAACACCATGCTAAACCAGCCCCGGCCGGTGGCACAGGCGGCTGACCAGACTGCGCCGCCGCAGAATCCTTCGTCCGCCGTTGCCCAACCCGTCGCGGCTTCCGTTCAAACCATTCCGTCCTCGACGGTTTCGGTTTATTACGTGCCCAACACGCAGGCCAGCACCTATTACGCCGCTTCTACTGCCCCCTATTACTATTATCCTTATGGTTATGGCTGTTACGCGTGGCCTTACCCGGCGGTGGCTTTTGGGTTCGGTTATGGCGGTGGTTATCGCGGCTATTATCATGGTGGTTATCGCGGCAGTTTTCATGGCGGCGGCTGGCACCATTAATCACAGCCGCAGTTCTCAGATTGCGGGTTTTGGCGTTTGAATCCTTGCCACGATAGTTGAAAAGTCGTGGTTGTACGGAGGGATGATTCCGAAATTCAATGTTCAGCATTCGACGTTTTTTGGGTCGAAGTATTGCTGAGACTGCCGGATATTCCCTCCGGCATGTTGTACGTCTTGGCGGTTAAGCCCGGCGTTTCAGACTTTACTGCACCGGTGTCCAGGTGTCATCCGGGTCGTAAGTGGTGATGGCCCGGGCGATTTTCGCGGTCCTGGGTCCAAGGTTTTTTTGATAAACTTTGCCTTGCTGGTTCACGATAAAAGTCATCACCCCCGTGTTGCCCCAATCGGCCGGCCACGCGACCAGCGCAAATCCGGCGATCATGCGGCCGTTGATGAGGTAGTTATATTTGCCGCCCGGCGCGTGTTTTCCCTGGCGGGTCAGGATTTTGAAATAGTAGCCGTGATAAGGCGCCTGTTCATCGTTCAGCATTTTGGCCGTGCGATGATAACCTTCCACACGGGCCTGCGCGACGAGCGGTCCCAAAGGGCTCAACTCCTCGCCCGGTTGCGCCGGCCAAAAAAGGCCGTCATGGGTGCCGGGCGTGCTGTGCAGGAACTGTGCGTAGGCAAGGACTCCATCGCCCAGACGATCCTGGCTGGCATATTCGCGCTGCGCATCCACATACGCGTTGCAGACATCAATCGCGCCGGTTTCGTCCTTGCCGACGCGGCGGGCGAGAATTTCTTCCTTGCCGGCAGTGGCATCAAAAAACCATTGACCGTCCTGTTTCACAAGCGGGATCGGAAATGGCCAGCCGTCCGCGCTAATTTCCAGCGTGATGTTGGAATCCGAGTTCGTGACCAACTGGGTTCTTTCCGTCAGGTGTTGAACGAATGTTTTGTATTCCTCGGTGGCTTGAACAGCATCCGGCGAAATCAAATCACGTCCTGCCGGCCCAAAGATATTGTACAGGGCATTGGTATCATGATTTGTGGCCGCCGCCACGAGAGCGTTGACAGCATCCTGCGGCGCAGCAAAAGTTGGTTCATCCGCAGCCGGGGCGTAAACCGGCAGCGTCAGTGTGAGCAGGGCCAAACCAGGACGGGTCGTGAGCAACCAAATCCGGCGCAACCATGAAAGAACCTTGAGTTTCATCGGCAATGTGTGGGTGGCAATCATTTGGTCAAAGAGCTCAATGCTTTACCGGTGAACCCGAGCTGTGACCGCCGCCGCCGGAAGGCGTCGCCGGTGCCGACCGCGAAACCGGTTCAGAATGAGAAACCGGTGCTGAATGGGTGACCGTTTGGATGCTCTGCTGGCCACGGT
>Ga0182030_10001130_pt1 | contig 53938 bp, 41 predicted proteins | sample 812S3MmetaG_FD_121299 | JGI IMG/M metagenome (GOLD analysis project Ga0182030, IMG submission 121299) | Permafrost microbial communities from Stordalen Mire, Sweden - 812S3M metaG (Illumina Assembly) | ecosystem: Environmental > Terrestrial > Soil > Wetlands > Permafrost | place: Sweden...
GGCCTGTCGTCCATCGAGCTCTCGTACTCGGGGCCCGGCATTAAAGGGAGAAAAATTTTTGGCGACCTCGTACCTTACGGAAAAGTGTGGCGCACTGGCGCTAACTCGGCTACCACCATCACTTTCGGAGATGATGTGACTATCGGCAGTACGAAAATCGCCGCCGGCAAATATGGCCTGCTGAGCATTCCGGATGCAAGCGAGTGGACAATTATTATTACGAAACAATTAGATGTAACAAACCCTGCTGAATACAAGCAAGACCAAGATGTAGCTCGGGTTACGGTTCAAAGCACCGAACTCCCGTTTCCAATTGAAACTTTCACCATCTTGTTCAGCAATGTTACCAGCAATACCTGTGACCTTCAATTGGTGTGGGATCAGACGGTGGTAACCCTTTCAATCAAAACTGAAATAGATTCAAAGATCATGGCGCAGATTGATGAGGCCATCAATAAAGACCACAAGCCATATTTTAATGCAGCCGTGTATTATCTGGATAACGGTAAAGACCTTAACAAAGCGTTGGATTGGTTCAATAAAGCAACAGATGCTAATCCAACGGGTTATTTTATTTTTTATCAAAAGGCAAGATGCCTTGCAAAGCTTGGGAAAAAACAAGATGCGATCGCTGTTGCACAAAAAGCAATACAGCTGGCGAAGGATGCAAAAAACGATGACTATGTGGCATTGAATGAGAAACTGATTGCTTCATTAAAATAAAGCACGAAGAATGTCTTTTAACATTTAATGTATTGACTTAAATATTTTTGGCAGGGTTATTGGAAAAATGAGATTATTATTAATCAATAAAAAAATATTTATGAGCACACAGAAAATATTCGTTGGAACATTATCGGCCGCATTAGCAGGCGTAGTTGTAGGATTGCTTATTGCACCTGCCAAAGGAAGCGAGACCAGGCAAAAGATTGCAGACTCTGCTGACAAGCTTAGAAAAAAAATCCGCAGTATCAGGCACAGTGCAGATGATGAACTTAATGACCTGCAGGAAATTTTTGAGAACGAAGTGGACGGGCTGAAAGATGATGTAAGGCAAAAAGTACTAAACCTGATCGAGGCAAGCAAGAAAAGCTACAACAATGTAAAGGAAGAAGCTTTATCAAATTAAAACTGGACATTGTAAAAACGAAGTGGGTAGTTTATTGCCCACTTTTTTTATTTATCTGGGGAATCAAAAAATAGTTTAACAACCAACTCAGCAATATGACACCCATAGCACCCACTACATTCAACCACAAAAAGCTCAGGCTCACAATTCCTTTCTGATTTAAAATATGAATGGCTATCACTAAGCCTTCTATTATCACAGCACTTATAAAAACGGAGTCACCGCTTACTTTCTTCATATAAAATGCAACGAGAAAAATACCCAATATCACACCATAGAATAATGAGCCGAGCACATTCACTGCTTCTATTAGACTGTTACCGATATTATAAGCAAGCTGAGCAACTACGACACAAAATATGCCCCATGCTAGTGTATACCATTTGGAAAGGTTATATTCTCTCTCCTCCGATAATTCTCTCTTTGAAAACCGTTTGTGAAAATCCACAATTGTGGCAGATGCAAGTGAGTTGAGCGCCGCAGCTATAGATCCCCAAGCTGCAAGAAAAATAACAGCAATGAGCAACCCGATTAATCCTTTCGGCAAATAATCCACTACAAACCGGATAAAAATATAATTGGTATCGTTTGGATCTCCTTTTATTTCCTTATCATCTATCCATCGCTTAATGGTATTTTTATAATGCCCTTTTCTGTTTTCTATTAATTGCAACGACGATTGTGCATTCAGATAGGCCAAGTCATCATTTTTTTCCGATTTATCAGAGACTAACGTGATTGCTTTTATCTTTGCAGCCTGGTCGGCATCATAACCCTTTTTCAAAATCACCAGCGAATCCTTGTACTTCGAGTTTTCCAACAACGTCAATTGGGATTGATTGAAAAAAACCGGTTCATTCGTGAATTGATAAAATGCGAATACCAGCACACCAATAAGCAATATCAAAAATTGCATTGGCACTTTCACCAGCCCGTTCATTAATAATCCCAGCTTGCTTTCGCTATCAGACTTTGCAGTCAGATATCTCCCCACTTGTGATTGGTCTGTCCCGAAATAAGATAGTGCCAGAAAAAAACCGCCAATCACTCCGCTCAATAAATTATAACGGTCGTTCCAATTGAATCCATTTTTATTAAACCCTGTTGTGATTACATTTAACTTGCCTGCTTTTCCCCCCACATGAAGCGCATCGAAAAACCCAATGTTGGCAGGAAGCAAATGCACTACCATATAACCCGCAATCAGCATACCTGCAAAAATGATAATGAACTGCAGTTGCTGTGTGTATGCAACCGCCCTCGCTCCGCCAGTGACTGTGTAGACAATCAGCAGGCCGCCCATGAAAATATTTGTCCAAAAAATGTCCCAGCCAAGCAAAGAAGAAAGAATGATCGCCGGTGCCGAAATACTAATGCCTGTCGACAATCCACGCTGTAGCAAAAACAAAAAAGAAGTGAGCGTTCGGGTTTTAAGATCAAACCGTTGCTCTAAGAATTCATACGCAGTATAAATTTTCAGGCGGCGGAAAACAGGAACGAAAGTGATGCAAAGCACAACCATCGCAAGCGGCAAACCGAAATAATATTGTACGAAGCGCATGCCATCTGTATAAGCCTGCCCGGGTGCCGAAAGAAAAGTCACTGCGCTCGCCTGCGTGCCCATGATGCTAAGCAGCACCATATACCATGGCACAGAACGGTCACATAGGAAATAGCCCTCCAGGTTTTTGCTGGTGCGGCTTTTGTACATGCCATAGGCAATGATGCCTACCAGCGTTATGATCAGCACTATCCAATCGGGGCTGCTCATGAAAAATATTTGGTGAAATAGTTAAAGAATATGATCAGAATAATAAGAAAAATAATTACCAGTCCATACCAGTAATTCCAGCTTTTGAACAGAGGAGATTTTTCTTTATGCAAGTCACTCATTGTTTATGGTTGACCGTTAGAGAATGAGAGTTTCTATTTCTCAAAATAGACAGATGTTGATGTAAACAATTTTTTTCAGCTTCACGTCCTTGCATGAAACAACCCCTCATCTTTCATTTTTCCCCTTATTACTTCCCGCCATTAATGATGCGGCAAATAGCCCAATCGCAAGCCCGATTATAAGCCCTATCGTTGTTCTCTTAATAAATTCACCAAGCAATAGACCAATGACAATCGCAATAACTACGGCAATTTCCCTTCTGTTTTTCATTTCAATTCACCTTTATATTTAAAACCCTTTCTTCTTATTCAATGCAATGATATTAGCAAGCAGCCGATAGGCTCCGGGCACACCAGCAGGAAGTTCCCTGAAAAAAACCAACCCGGTGTACACAAATTTTCCTTTCCCATAATCACCAACTATCAGGCTGGTTTGCTGTTCCGGCTCTCTTGCATCATGCATGGATAAGACAGTTTCATATTTCGCGTCCGGCTGGCCTGCAAAATAAATCCCTCGTTCCTGCACCCATCCTTCAAAATCTTTATCCGTTATTGTATTTGGGAAATTCAATACAGGGTGCGCTGGTTTCAAAAATTTCACTTCAGCATTTTCATCCGTCACTCTTGCATTGACAATGCTGAAAGGATAAGGCCCGATCTTTATTTTGCCCGATGCATTTGAATTGTTCCTGTTATACTGCACAATTAAATTGCCGCCGTTTTTGATATAATCCATCATCACTTCATATTTTCCCGAAAGCCAGGGATGCACATCATAAGCACGGACGCCGGTAAGTATCGCATCAAATTGCTGAAGGAATGCAGGCGTAATATCTTTTTCTTTGAGCAACACCACATCATATCCCATCTGCGTCAGTGCCTCCGGCACCTTGTCTCCGGCACCTTCAATATAACCTATACGTTTACCCGATATTTTCACATCTGCAATGACCATTCTTATTTTTGTATTAAGGAAATAGTCAATGCGCGGGATATGCTCATAAGAAATTGTTCTCAGTTCTTTTGCATTCTCGGTTTTCCCGTTCTGTTCAATTTCAAGATTCGAAAAAAAAGATTTTTGTGCCATATCAGATGGCTTTGCTGAATATTTATATATCAAATGGCGCGAACTCTCAGGTTGTTTTACATTTAATCCATCTGTATTTGCTAAGATAATTTTCGGCTGCATATCTCGATTCGCTTGCTTTTGGGTAACCGCTTCAAAAGACTTTTCTTCTGCGCCTGCATATAAAACTATTGCAGGATCCATTCGCGCAGTAACAGGCGGCAGAATAGTTAATGGCTCGTAAGAATCTCCCCGAACGGGGTCAGTAAACCGATATTGAACCGGCTTTATGAATGTAAAATCCTGCCCTTCTATATTCAAAATAAAATGTGCTTCATATGCAGGTTTGCTTTGAGGATCACCAATCAGCGTTTGATCGTTCACGTTATAGGAACCCGGAGACATATCTTCCTGCAACCAGTAAGGATTTGTTATTGGCTTTTTTTCAGATACCAAAATGGTCTTGCTGAAATTAAAGTTCTTATTAAAATCAAGATCCGTCCGATATAAAGTGTCAAAACCGTTTACTATAATATTTTTTACTTTGGCATTGGCTGTTGACCGATTGATCAGAGAGAAATTAATCTTGAGGGAATCTCCCTGCACCGCGTAACCATTGCTCACCGTGGCTTCCAGCCAAAGCCCGCTGCACGCTTCAATGAGTTGTTGTGTTTCATTCAACTTCTGTTCTTTCCAATATCCATCTTTTAGTTTTAATAATTCGTTGTAAAGGCTAACGAGACCCGGAACAGATTTCCCGGGATTGGAAAGTGAAAATTTTTCGACCAATCCATCTATTAGTGACTGAATTTTGTCTGTCCCTTCTACCCTATTCCACGTAGTCTGCACATCATCCATGATATCATTGTATGGTGGATTGCCCATAACAGTGTTAAAAAATTCAACAGACTGACCGCGGGTTTTTGTCAAGGCTGCGCCCTGGCTTTTATGTTGGGTACGGCTCTCGGCAGCGATCTCACCATAGCTCTTTCCTAATATGGGATTATAGACGCCCACATCTAATTTCAACTGATCATCGCTCGTAGTGTTTACTGAACCAAAATTAAAAGTGTTCCATAGCAATCTTTTTGCCTGCCATGGCTTCACGCCATATTTGAATTGATCGGGAAAACGATTTGGATCGGCAGCAGCGGTAAATGCTTCATGTGCAAGAACAGAAGATGCTGAATGATGCCCATGGCCGGCGCGGCCATCTTCAGGGAAACGCGTGATGATGACATCTGGTTGAAATTTTCTGATAATCCAAACCACATCGCTCAGGATTTTTTCTTTGTCCCATGTTTTCAATGCTTCTTCAGTTGTTTTGGTGAAACCAAAATCAAATGCCCGGGTAAAAAATTGCTCCGCTCCATCAATCCTGCGTGCAGCAAGCATTTCCTGCGTTCTGATCAGGCCGAGTTCGATGCCTTGCTCATCACCAATTAAATTTTGCCCTCCATCGCCACGTGTCATGGATAAATATGCAGTGCGATATAATCTTTCTTTGGACAAATAAGCGATCAGTCTTGAATTCTCATCATCCGGATGTGCAGCTATATACAAAACGGAGCCAAGTATATTTAGTTTTTTTAGTTTAAGAAAAATTTCCGACGACGTATAGGAAGGCGGTGTTTGTGCAGTTAAAAGAGAAAACGATATAAATGAGGCTATGAAAAATAAGATTGCTTTTTTCATCAAATAATTTTTAAAATTTAATCTGACAATCTGAACCCTGTTTTCACATTTAGCAAAGCAAATTAACGAATCCTTCGTTTGAACGCCATCAAATTAAACACACGGCCTTGCGCCATTTCTCAACCGCAATCACCCTATTGCCCAACCAAAAACAGGGCATTACAAAAGAGCAATTTCCCGTTTTCCCAAAAACTACGGAACAATACATCATCCGCAAGATAAACAATCCGCCCTCTGCCCAGTTCCTGCACACCAAATACCAATCCGTCTTTTAGTTTTTCTTTTGCTTTGCTTCCGGTGAAACCACTGACATAGTTATCTTTCCTGATGATGCCAACATTCCATCCGCCGTCTTTCAAAAACTCATATACATTCTCATCCTGCTTCAATGTATAGTAATAATCAGGATAGCCAAAAGCAAGGGGATGTGAATTATCAAGTTCCACCTTGTAAATAGAGCCGGGCGTGCTGTTCACAAGCTCATCTCTTTCCCTGTTTTCATAACGGTGCAGTGCTGAATAGTCTTCTCTCTTATCCTTACCATCATCCTTTTTATCATCTGCATTTTTTTCCTTCAGGCCCCAATCTGTCTTCGACAATTGCTGAACGGCATTTTCCAAGGCAATAATCTTTCCCCCTTCCTGCACCCAATTCTTTAATGCATCAATATAGCTTTTATCAGTAAAAAATTTATACCTGCCATCGGGCATGATCAGCACATCATAATTTTTCAAGGATATTCTTCCAATCTCTTCTGCATTGATAAGAGAAACCGGATAATTTAATTGTTGTTCAAAGAAATGCCATACTTCACCTGCCGAGTTTGAACCAACGCCGTTGCCCGTAAGCAACGCCACACGCGGCTTATGGATGACATGGATGCGATCGCTGCCGAGATCATAGCCTTTGTCAACAAAACCGGATGAAAGAACAAATCTCGAGATACCCGTTTTTGACGCAGCCTCGCCAACAATAGCATCAAAGTTTTTATCAAATGTTCGGTTACTTGTGCGAGCAACAATCAGTGTGCCCTTTTCAAACTCCTGTTTGCCCGATTTGAAAGGCTGTTCAGCGTAACGGACTTTTATTCCCTTCTGTAATAATTCGGAAAGGAACTGAGCGCTATTTAATCCATTCCATTTTACTGCATATGCGTAGGGTTCGCCCATATACATCAGCGGGTCTGCTGAATGAAGCGGCGGCCTTTGTTGTGAAATATAAGAGCTCATACCATATGCTTTCAATCCATATGCGAAAGGCACAGACCATGCAGTGATATCATAGGTTGCCGAATCGCTGATCTTTGAGCTTCTTTCAAACAGCACTTTTATCAGGTTAGATTTTGATTGATTCATGTTAATAACGATATCACCTGCGTCAGCTTTAAACATTTCAGTTTTCCCTGTCAGATAATTTAAGCCTGTAAAATCCAGGGGTAAATAAATGTAAGTCCAGTCAATAAGATTTCTATCCAATAGCTCTTGTAATTTTTTTAATCTGTCAGATAAGTGGAAAGAACCAGGTACATCGGATTTAACAATGTAGGATTTGAATTCGCCATAAGGAGCGGTCTTTGCATTCACAAAATACTTATGGAATTCTTTGACCAGCTTTGAGGCATTTTGAGAGCTGATCTCAATGGTAGACATGCCTGTAGTATAATGATGCATCAGTCGATCGTATAATGTAAGCGTATCCCCGGCCTGATTTATTATTGCCAACCCTGCACGGATGCCACCCTGTTCAAACGTCATTCCAATGGCACCGTTGTAAATAGGATAGGTATCACCATAACTTGGGTAAAAAAGATCAAAGCGTTCTTTTGTAAAAAACAGCCATGCATTCTGGTCGAAATATTTTGCGTTATTTTTCCCAATCTCAATTTGAAACTCTCTTTGCCATGGTGTGATTACTTCGTGATACGGTTCCGCAGCAGGTGCGAAATAATAAGGTGCATTATAACCCTGCTCATGATAATCGACGTGTACCTGCGGCAGCCATTCATTGTATTTTTTTAATCGCTGCTGTGTTTCAATCTGTGTTTGCCAGGCCCAGTCGCGATTAAGGTCAAAGTTATAATGATTGGTTCTCCCGCCAGGCCATGGCTCACTATGCTCCCTGGATTGTGGGTCAGGGTTCGCATCTTTGCCAACAACTGTGTTGTACCAGTTCACATAACGATCACGCCCATCCGGATTTAAGCACGGGTCAATGATCACAACAACATTTTTGAGCCACTCTTTTGTTTGTTGGTTATCAGGATTGACTAATTCGTAAATTGTTTTCATAGCAGCTTCTGAAGAGACCGCTTCATTTCCATGCACATTATAACTTAGCCAAACGATGGGGGGCACATTTTCATCTGGAGCCATTTTGTCTTTTGCAATGCCCGCCAGCCGCAGGTTATTAATTCGTATGGCTTCAAGTCGTTGCAGGTTTTCCGGTGTTGCAATGTATGCAACCAATAAAGGCCTTCCTTCATTGGTCTCTCCGTATTGCTCCAGTTTAACCATATTTGGCGCATTCTCGGCAACCTGCTTAAAATAGTTCACTATCTTAAAATGAGGTGTAAAATGTGACCCCAAAGAATAACCGAGAAATCTTTCAGGTGAAAGAACAATTTGCGAGAAAGAAGTCCGACCTGATATAACAAAAGCAAGTGCCAACAATATTTTTCTCATAATATCCTTTATAAGCCGTGAATGTAAGCAAACAGTGAAAAATAAAAAAACCGTTGAAGGATTAAAGCATTGTCAAAATAATTCCTGCTGACAGAAAGCACATTTACCATAATTTTACCTAACTACTTTTATTTGAAAAAAATTTCTCTATGGTTCAAAAATTGGTTTGTAGAACGAGCATCTGGCTAATTATTTTTTTTATGCCTTTATACATGCGTGCGCAGGTTGACATTGACCCATATTTATACGTACCTCAAAAAAAAGTGGAATGTAATCATGGCGCTGTAGTCTCGGCTCACCCTTTGGCGAGCAAAGTAGGACTGGAAATACTAAAAAAAGGAGGAAATGCTGTTGATGCAGCCATTGCCATACAACTTACACTGGCAGTTGTTTATCCTGGCGCAGGCAATATCGGAGGCGGCGGTTTCATGGTTGCACATCTGTCCAATGGGAAAAACCTGTCGATTGATTTCAGAGAAAAAGCTCCGGATAAAGCTTCCCGCAATATGTATCTTGATTCTAACGGCAACGCGCAAACGAATTTGAGCCAGAACGGACATTTGTCGGCTGGGGTACCAGGCACAATTGCAGGGATATTTGCAGAACTGAAATATGCAAAGCTTCCTTTCAGAAAATTAATCCAGCCTGCCATCGACCTTGCAGAAAAAGGTTTTGCCATGAGCCGTGCCGAAGCCAGAAACCTGAACGAAGCCCAGTCTGTTTTTAAAAAATATAATACGGTCATGCCGGTTTTCGTGAAAGAAACTCCGTGGAAAGCGGGCGACACATTGATTCAAAAAGATCTTGCGAAAACCCTGAAGCTGATAAGGGATAATGGTGCCAAAGGTTTTTATGAAGGTGAAACTGCAAACCTGATACTTGACGAAATGAAAAGGGGCAACGGGATTATGACATTAAGCGACCTGGAAAACTATGAAGCAAAAGAACGGGAAGCTGTTGCTTTTTCATACAAAGGCAAATACACTGTCGTCACTATGCCATTGCCTGCAAGTGGAGGGGTGCTGCTGCCGCAAATGATGCGGATGGTAGAAGACCAGCCTTTAAAAAGTTTTGGTTTTGAATCACTGAAGTCAGTTCATTTGATGGTTGAAGTGGAGCGCCTTGCTTATGCGGACCGCGCAAAATACCTTGGGGACAAGGACTACTATAAAGTACCTGCAAAAGCGCTGATGAGCTACGCTTATGTGAACGAAAGAATGAAATTGTATGATATGAATAAAGCGGGTAACAGCAAGGACATTCAGGCAGGAAACATTGCACCGGAAAGTGAAGAAACAACCCATTTGAATGTGTACGACAAAGATGGCAATGCGGTATCTATAACCACAACCTTAAATGGAGAATATGGCAGCAGCACAGTAGTTGCTGGCGCAGGCTTCCTGCTGAATAATGAGATGGATGACTTTAGTATAAAGCCCGGCGTGCCAAATATGTACGGTGCTGTTGGCGGAGAAGCCAATGCAATTGCTCCGGGCAAACGTATGCTGAGTTCTATGACGCCAACGATTGTGCTGAAAGATGACAAACCTTTTCTTGTGGTTGGAACGCCTGGAGGCACAACTATCACTACTTCTGTATTCCAGACGCTGATTGATATTATTGAATTCGATATGAGTCCTGAAGATGCGGTGAATAAGCCAAAGTTCCATCACCAATGGCTGCCCGACCTTATTTTTATTGAGAAGGATTTCCCGAAGGATGTGCGGGAGCAGCTTATACAAATGGGGTACAAGCTATACCAGCGCGAAGCCATAGGCAGGACTGAATTAATAGAGATTTTGCCCGATGGAAAAATAATTGCTATAGGCGATAAGCGCGGAGATGATACAGCAGAAGGCTATTGATCGGTTTATATGTATTAAACAGGATATTAAAATTGTGGCTTGTGCCCGATGATGAGCTATTAACGTCGGAATTTGCAAACCGTAAGTTAAATTCCCCTTTTACTGTCGCCAATCATCCTTTGGTATTGAATTTGCACTTCGTAAGCGATTCCTTATTTTTACACATAATTCCAACCGCTGAAAAAGTTCGCGAAAATATGCCTTAGTATCCTGCTCACATTAGTGCTATTCATCACGGCACTTTTTTTATTGGCTCAGACAATAAATGAAAAATCATTTCTTCCCGGCGTGCTTTTCATTATAACACTTGGGCTTCTTGTCAGGATTATCACGTGGAGGTCTTCATTTTCTACCATCTTATTTTTTGCAACGCTATGGCTGCTCATACAATTGCCATCTGTGCAGACATGGATAATAGGGAAAGTCACCAATAAGCTTTCTAAAAGCCTGAACGTTGTCATTAGCATCAGGCACATTGACCTTTCACTGTTTAACAAAATGACGCTGGAAAATGCCCTGATTGAAGACAGAAATAAAGACACGTTGCTTTATGCAGGCGGCCTGAAAGTACAGATCACCGACTGGTTTTTCAGAAAGGACAAAGCAGATATCCAATACATTGGATTGAATGATGCTACCATCAAAATGCAGAGAACCGATTCAATATGGAATTACCAGTTCCTTGTTGAATATTTTTCGAGTTCAAAAAAGGATACATCAAAAGGCATTGAATTAGATTTAAAAAAAATTATACTTTCCAATATCCATTTCCTGAAGAAAGATGCGTGGAGGGGAGAAGACATGGAACTTCGTTTAGCATCTATGCAACTGGATGCAGAAAAAATTGATCTCTCAAAAAAGATTGCTGTTATCAATTCCATTGAATTTGCAAGACCAGAATTTGCCATCACTAACTACACCGGCAAAAGACCCCCTCCTGATACTACAGAGGCAATTATCAAGAACGACCCTTTGCGTTTGCGACTGAATTCTGCGGACTGGAGCATCACAGCTAAAACAGTGAATATACAAAATGGTTCCTTCAGGGATTTTAAAGCAGATGGCAGGCCGCCATCAAAATATTTTGATGGTACCCATATCCTCTTCTACGCTATAAATGCCGACCTCAAGAATATTATTTTAAAAAAAGATACCGTTACAGCGCTGATAGCGCTCAACACAAAAGAGCGCTGTGGTTTTGAAGTAAAAAAACTAACTGCCAATGTAAAAATGTTCCCAGAAGCAATGGAGTTTTCGAAAATGGATCTTCAAACGGCAAAAAGCAGGCTGAGGAGTTTTTATGCTATGCGCTATAAAACTTTTGATGATATGTCAAACTATATCAGCAAAGTAAACATGGAGGGCGATTTTGACAATGCATATATTGACAGCGACGATATTGGTTTTTTTGCTCCGGAACTAAAAGACTGGAAAAAAAAGATACGTATCACCGGCAGCATCAAAGGGCCTGTCGCTAACCTTAGCGGAAAGAATGTGATCATCGTGGGGGGAAAGAATACGTTGCTCAATGGCGATATCCATTTAAAAGGATTACCATATATTGATAAGACATTCATTGAGTTCAGATCAAACGATTTCAGGACGAGTTACGAAGATGCGTCTGCTATTATCCCGCAACTCAGAGATGTAAATACGCCACGTATAGATAAAATAGAACGGATTCGTTTTGTAGGCACATTCACCGGTTTTATAAAAGACTTTGTAACTAAAGGCACAATAGAAACGAACCTCGGCAATGTGGTCGCCGATGTAAACATGAAATTTCCCGGCAATAATCCGACTATTTATTCAGGAAGCATCAATACCGAGAACTTCGCGCTTGGTAAATTTATTGACAATGAAAATATAGGCAATGTTGCTTTTGCCGGTTCAGTAAAAGGAACGGGCTTACAGGCATCAACACTTAATGCAACACTGGACGGTTCCATCAAAAAACTGGAGTTCAACGATTATGCTTATCAGAATATTTTCGTGAATGGTTCCATAGCAAAGAAGAAATTCAATGGCCAATTGATTTCAAAAGACAGCAATTTAAACGCAAAATTGGTTGGCCTTATCGATTTCAGCCAGCAGCAACCGAAATTTGATTTTAATGCTGAAATCGGCAGAACCGATCTGAAAAAAATTCATCTCACCAATGATAGTGTAGAGTTTAATGGAAAACTTCGTTTTAATTTTACAGGCAATAATATTGATAATTTTATTGGCAGTGCGCGGGTTTATGAAGCTGCCATTTACAAAAGCGGCGAGCGTATATCTTTCGATTCTCTCGCACTGGAATCAAGCGTGGAAGATAACAGCAAAACTATCACGGTGCTGAGCAATGAGTTTGACGGTGCAATTGCCGGAGAATTCTCCATCAAAGATTTGCCGAATGCCTTCCAGACATTTCTGAATAGGTACTACCCTGCCTATGTAAAACCAGTGAAGAGCAAATTATTAACAAATCAAAATTTCAGCTTTGTTATCACAACAAAAAAAATTGACGATTACGTCAGTTTCATCGATAAAAACCTCAATGGCTTTAACAACACCACTATAAGCGGCCGCATCAACACAAAAACAAACCAGTTGGACATGAATGCGGATGTACCGCAGTTTAGCTATAAAAATTTTTCCTTTCTTAATTCAACCCTAAAAGGGACCGGCACATTCGACAGCTTGTTGCTTGAAACAAATATCGGAGACGTATTTGTGAATGACAGCCTGCATTTTCCGAATACACATATCCGGCTGCGCTCCGCAAATGATGTCTCGGGCTTACGGATAACCACTAGCGCAAGCCAAACATTGAATGCAGCCAGCGTTGATGCACAAGTGAAGACATCGCAAACAGGCCTCAGCATTAAATTCAATCAGTCTGCATTTGATGTGAATGGGAAAAAATGGACAATACAAAAAGAAGGAGAACTTTCGCTGAATGACAATATCATTTACGCAAGCCAGTTAAAAATTTATAGCGATGACCAACAGATAATGATCACTACCCACCCATCTGCATCGGGCAAATGGAATGATATTCATATTGACCTGAAAAAAATCAATATAGGTGATTTTACATCTTATCTGGTAAAGACAGAGCGCTTTGAGGGATTGCTTTCAGGTTCAGGAGAAATCTCAAACCCTTTAAGCAAACTGGGTGGATTCAATTTCAACGGAATGGCGGAACAATTCAGGCTGAATAACGATTCCGTTGGCAAACTCGATTTGAATGCTGCCTACGATAGAACAACCGGACTGGTTAATGCGCATATAAATTCAGACAATAAAAATTATCATTTTGACCTGAAAGGCATTTTCAATACGATTGACAGCAACAACGCATCATCCCCGCCAGTAAACCTGACAACTAGTTTTACTGACACAAAAATTGATCTGCTCGAAAAATATATTGGGGAAATTTTTAGCAACATCAAAGGTTTTGCGACCGGTCAACTGCAGATTGTTGGCACTGGCAGTAAGCTAAAATATATTGGCGATGTGAAACTGAAGGACGGTCAATTGAAAGTGCTTTATACACAATGCAAATATAAAATACCGTTCGCGAACATTACCCTCAGAGATGGTTATATTGATTTTGGCTCGTTTCAAATTCAAGATACACTTGGCAACACAGGTATGGTAACGCATGGCAAACTAATGCACCATTCTTTCAATGATCTATCTTACGATTTTACTATCAATACCAATAAATTGTTGGTGTTGAATACTAAGGCCGTGGACAATAACCAGTTTTATGGCAAAGTGATCGGTCGTATGAACATGACATTGAAAGGCCCTAATGACAACATGCTGATGGAAATTAAGGGTGAACCAACTGACAGCTCAAACATCTTTCTTCCCTTAAACACAAGTCGTGAAAATGCCAGTGCTGATTTTTTAGTGTGGAAGGTGTATGGCAAAGAAATGCAGCCACAATATGATAAGAAAGCTACCAGCCTCACCGTCAAACTTGACTTGACTGCAAATAATTATGTTAACGTGTACGTGATCGTAGATCCTTTAACAGGAGATATCATGAAAGCAAACGGGCACGGCAATCTGCAGATGCGCGTCGGCACCACAGAAAACCTGAGCATGACAGGGCGCTATGAGATTGATCATGGCAGTTACAATTTCACATTTCAGTCATTCATAAGAAAACCGTTCTTATTTCGCGAAGGCAGTGACAACTATATTCAATGGAAGGGAGATCCATATGATGCTGAAATTAATGTGGAAGCAGTATATGAAGCAGAAAATATCCGATTCAGCGATCTGGCATATAATTCAGGTTCAACAAATGGATTGATTTCAAAAAACAGCGCAGTGCCGCAATACAGAGGTCCTATATTGGTCATTGCAGATCTTACTGATAAACTGACACACCCCAAAATTGCATTCCAGATAGAACTGCCTCAAAATAGCGCTTTAAAGAATGATCAGGATGCTGCATTTTTATTAAACCTTATACAAAGCGACCCGAATGAATTGAACAAGCAGGTTTCTTTTCTGCTTGTATTCAACAGTTTTGGGCCACTGTCAAACAGCAATACCACATTTGATCCATCTACTGCATTCACGGGAATTGTAGTGAATAGCATATCAGGATTAATATCAAACCAGTTAAGCAGGCAATTCTCCAATATTTTCCAGAAAGTGTTCAACAGCAAAAGCTTGAAAGTGAATTTCAATCCTACTGTTTATAACGGCAGCAATTATCTTACTGAAACAATCGACCCTTCAAAGTTGACTTATGACCGAACCAGCCTGAACCTGTCAATTGCTCAAAGCTTTTTGAACGAACGTCTCACATTCACTTTTGGCAGCGCATTGGATTTCGGCCTTTCTGCACAACAAGTTCAGGCCTCATCTTTTCAGTTTCTTCCCGACCTGACCATGGAATATAAATTGACTCAGGATGGAAGGGTCTCAGTGAGCGTGTTTTACCGGGATTCTTATAATTCCATATCAACAGTGAATCACACGCAAAACCGCTCAGGCACAAGCATTGCTTACAAAAGAAACTTCGACAGGATAGATGAGCTATTCAAAAAAAAGAAAAAAGAAAAACCAAAATTGATTGTGCCTGCGGATGGTACGGCACAGAGTGAGAAACAACCGTAAAGGTACTCACAACTTAATTGTTTGGATGTATCATTATCGATCCAAGGTTGAAATTTGCAAATTCGGGCTGCAACTCATCCCTTTAAAATCTCATGCCCTAATTTGTCTCTCTTTGTCTGAAGGTATTTTTCATTGTGAGGATTTGGGTTTATCTCAACCGAAACCGTATCAACAATTTCCAGCCCATAGCCGGAAAGTCCCGATCTTTTTTTAGGATTATTGCTGATCAGGCGGATCTTAGTGATCCCCAGATAACGCAAAATCTGAGCGCCCACTCCATAATCTCTTTTATCCATCGGGAAACCCAGATGCAGATTTGCTTCAACAGTATCCATCCCATTTTCCTGCAGTCGATAGGCCCTCAGCTTGTTCACCAACCCTATACCTCTACCCTCTTGGTTCATGTATAAAATCACACCGGAACCATTTGCCTCAACCAACTGCATTGCTTTATGCAACTGATCGCCACAGTCGCAGCGCAAAGAGCCAAGGATATCGCCTGTAAAACAAGATGAATGGACACGAACCAAAACCGGATCGTCTTTTTTCCATTCCCCTTTTATTAATGCCAGATGCTCATTGGTGGTGTTTTTTTCTCTGAATGCGATCAGTTTAAAATGTCCATATTTTGTTGGCATATCAACACGAACGATTTCTTCGATCAGTGAATCCGTTTTTAACCTGTATTCAATCAGATCTTTCGTCGATATCAATTTGAAATCGAATTTTTCTGCAATCTCTTTCAATTGAGGCAATCTCGCCATGCTTCCATCTTCGTTCATAATTTCAACCAGAACCCCTGCAGGTTCAAAGCCTGCAAGCCTCGCAAGATCAATGGTTGCCTCGGTGTGACCGGCTCTTCGCAACACTCCGCCCTTCTTTGCTCTCAGCGGGAAAATATGGCCTGGCCTTCCGAGGTCTTCAGGTTTGGTTTTGTGATTAATCAGAGCCTGCACTGTCTTTGCACGGTCATGCGCTGAAATGCCCGTTGTGCATCCATGTCCGAGCAGATCGATAGAAACAGTGAATGCAGTTTCATGCAATGCCGTATTGTTGTTGACCATCAGCTCAAGTTTCAGATCATCACAACGTTCTTCAATTAACGGAGCGCAAATCAATCCCCTGCCATATGTGCTCATAAAATTGATGACCTCTGGTGTCACATTTTGTGCTGCAGTAATGAAATCGCCTTCGTTCTCGCGGTCTTCATCATCAACCACGATCACCAGCTTTCCCTTTCTGATATCTTCAATAGCGCTTTCAATAGTGTCTAACATCTCAAAAGAATTTATTTGCAAAGATACGTTGGGGAGTTCAGAGTTGTTAGTTGGTAGTCAGGAGTCCCCACCCCTAACTCATTTTACCTTTGGAAACCAAGACGGCATCGACTACTTTTGCACCGCAAATTATTTTTTCACTCTAAATATTTTTTCCGATGAAAGTAACGGTTGTAGGCGCAGGCGCAGTAGGCGCTACTTGTGCCGATAATATTGCCCGCAAAGAACTGGCCACAGAACTTGTTTTGCTCGACATAAAAGAAGGTCTTGCAGAAGGAAAAGCGCAGGACATGATGCAAACTGCTGCGTTATTAGGGTTCGATACAAAAATCACAGGAAGCACGAACGACTATTCAAAAACTGCTGGCAGCGATGTAGTGGTCATTACATCAGGTCTGCCGCGTAAACCAGGCATGACTAGGGAAGAGCTGATTGGTACGAATGCAGGCATCGTGAAAGGTGTTGCCGGGAATATTTTGAAATACTCACCCAATGCTATTTTGATCATCATCAGCAATCCAATGGATACGATGACTTATCTGGCACTAACCACGACTGGTTTGCCCAAAAATAAAATCATCGGGATGGGTGGCACTTTAGACAGTGCACGTTTCAAATATCAATTGAGCCAGCATCTTGGAGCAAGCCCGGCTGATCTTAATGCTGTAGTCATAGGTGGTCATGGAGATACAACTATGATACCATTAATCAGGCTTGCAACATGGAACAGCGTGCCTGTCACTTCTTTGCTTGGTGAAGAAAAACAAAAACAAATTGTAGCTGATACGATGGTGGGTGGTGCAACACTGACAAAATTGATCGGCACTTCTGCATGGTATGCGCCAGGCGCTGCTGGTGCAGCTTTGGTCGAAAGCATTCTGAGAGATGAAAAGAAATTATTCACCTGCTGTGTTTCGTTAGATGGAGAATATGGGCAAAAAGATATTTGCCTTGGTGTGCCGGTGACCATCGGGAAAAATGGATGGGAAAAAATAATTGATTTCGGGCTAAACGCAGATGAGCAGGCACTCTTCAAGAAAAGCGCTGATGCAGTGAGAAATATGAATGATGTGCTGAAGACACTATAACTAATGAGCAGGAGTTCATTTGTACTTCGTTTATCGATGATATATAAAATAGCAGAAGTTGATAATTATTCTATTGTTTTTTTGTAGAGATGAAATCATATACCTTTTTCTCCAGATCGTTCACCCTTAAAAGTTGCATACAATTGAAATGCCCTTTGGGGCATTTTTCGTACCCGATTTTTGAGCATGGCCTGCAGGAAAGATTTTTAATTTCCATTATTTCATAAGGGAGCTTATCCGCGGCACGGATATAATTGTCACCATAATACGGATACATGCCAAACTGAGGAACGGTGTTGCCCCAAAGTGAAATAACGGGCCGTTTGAACGCAGCTGCGATATGCATCAACCCGGTGTCGTTTGTAACAATCAGCTTTGACCTGCGGATAAGATCAGCAGATTCATTCAAGCTAAATTTGCCACAGGCGTTATAAATTTTTATCTCGTCAACAGAAGCAATCTTATCGCCATCTTCCCTGTCTTCCGGGCCACCTAATAAAATAATCGGGTGCGTGATCGATGCGCAAAGCTCCTTTAATTTATTCAATGGAAATCTCTTGGTGCTGTAGGCTGCACCTATCACGATGCCGATATAGCCTGCATGATGAGATGCAGGAATGTCGCTTTCTTTCACTGCTTGATTTTCGGGTATAAAATAATCTAAACCAGCACCATCATTTTTTACGCCAAATGGTTTTAAAGTATCCAGATAACGGTCAACAATATGCGTTGATGGAAGCTTATTGATCTTAAAAACTGTGAGCAGCCACTTTTCGATATTCAGTTTGTTAAATGAGAAAGATTTCTTTTTCAGTGCGCTCTTTACTTTCCATGTCCGCAGGTTATGGTGGAGGTCAATCACATAATCGAAATCTTCTTTCTGTAATTCCTCTATCACTGCATCGAGATCATCTTTCAGTAAATGAAGCCTATCAATAAATGGGCTATGCGCTAAAATATTTTTGAATGATTCTTTTGTGAGAAAATGTACTTCTGCAGTTGCTATCTGTTTCTTTAAACAGCGCACGACAGGTGTTGTGAGAACAATATCGCCGATAGAAGAAAAGCGGATGATGAGAAATTTCATAAAACGAATTTGTGCAGGTCACTTTTCAATATAGTCCAGATCTTTCCCAAACGTTTCTTCTGTCATTGCCAGGCAAATGAAAGCAATAAGAAATACGATAATACCGGTGATCCAGCCGCTTTTCAAATATCCCTGTGATGGTTGCAAAGAATTAAATAACAAAGAAACAAGTACCAGTGAACCTCTCGCCATATTAGGAACTGTTGTTGCAACAGTAGCGCGGATATTCGTTCCAAATTGTTCAGCAGCCATTGTAACAAACATAGCCCAGAAACCAGTGCCAAAACCAAGAAAAGCACAGACCAAATAAACTGAATTCGCGGATTGTCTTTGTAAATTGAAATACCATAAAACTGCAAATACGGTAATAATATGAAAGAGAAGTAAAGACTTTTTACGGCTTTTCAACCACTGACTGATAAAACCGATAAGAATATCGCCAATAGAAATAGCGGCATATGCCACCATGACCGCTTTGCCAGGATCAACTTTTCCGTTTATATCCATGCTGGTTGCAAACCGGTTCGAAAATGTTATCAGAATCCCTATTACATACCAGTTTGGCAAGGCTATCAAAATTGCGGTGAGATATTTTTTAAATCGTCTGGCATTGGTGAACAACATAAAAAAATCACCTTTCTTCACTTTATCGCTTTGTTCAATATTTTTGAACATACTGGATTCAATTACACCCACACGAAGGAATAATAATAAAAATCCTAAGCCGCCGCCAATGAAATAACAAATGCGCCAACCATCTCCGGTCGGCCCAACAAATTTTAGCCTGACAAAATATGCAAACACCGCACCGCTCAAACCAATCCCTGCAACAAGCGAGGTGGCAATCCCTCTCTTTTCCTTTGACATCAATTCGCTTACCAAAGTGATGCCAGCACCTAACTCTCCAGCCAATCCAAGTCCGGTGATAAATCTTACTATTGCATACTGGTTAACGTTATGTACAAAGCCATTAGCTATATTTCCAATTGAATATAAAATAATGGAAGCAAACAACACTTTCATCCTCCCTTTTTTATCACCCAAAATCCCCCAGATAATCCCGCCAATCAATAACCCGATCATTTGGATGTTGAGAATGTGCATTCCCTGTTTATCAATAGCGGCATCGTCTAATCCCAATGATTTCAAAGAAGGCACGCGGATGATACTATACAAAAGCAAATCGTATATATCAACAAAATAACCCAACGCACCTACAATGACCGCAATATTGAAAATAGAATAATTTTTTTGCTGCATGCTGCCTGATATTTTTTTAAGAAGGATTTTGTCCCGAGGAGCTTTTTTTCTTGCCAAAAAATAATTGATACAATACTGGCAATGTAGTGATCAGGATAATGGCAAGCACAATGACCTCAAGATGCTTTTTCAGGTCGAAATTAAATTTGGTGAGAAATAATTTATCGAGATAATGGCCTGCAAAAAGCATTGCAAAAACCCAGGCAATGCATCCAACAATATTGTAGTAGGTAAATTTCCTTTTATCCATGCTCACTATGCCGGCAATGATGGGCGCAAAAGTCCGGATGATTGGAACAAATCTCGCGAATACGATGGCCTGGCCACCATGCTTATCGTAAAACTCTTTAGCATCGTACAAATATCTTTTCTTAAATAAAATATTATCTTTCCTATGAAAAAGAAAAGGCCCGCTTTTTTTGCCAAACCAATAACCAAGCGTGTTACCGATGATACCGCATAGAGAAATCAACACGAGCAAAATCAACAGGTCAGTAATATCACTGCCTGATCCGCCGGGGATCAATTTATCAACTAATTTCTGGCTGAATATGCCTGCAACAAAAAGCAGGCTATCTCCCGGAAGAAAAAATCCTACCATCAATCCTGTTTCAGCAAACACGATAAAAAGTAATACCCAAAGGCCCCCGTTATTGATATAAAACTCCGGGTTCAATAAATCTTTCAACGTGATCGCTAATAACATCATAAAATTTGTCGCTTAATTTGTAAACTTAATTTATCAGCCCTGTTTTAAAAAATTTGTTCACATATTTACCCGGTCGATGGGTAATCCATTCCCAAGGATACCTTCCATTTTGCTAACCACCGCCGTTGCAAGGCTATTGCCCACTACATTGGTCGCACTTCTTGCCATATCTAAAATCTGGTCAATCCCCAGCAGCAATAATAAGCCTTGTTGAGGGATATTGAACATCGAAAGTGTTCCGGCAATCACTACCAGCGCTGCCCGCGGAACGCCTGCAATCCCTTTGCTGGTAAGCATTAAAACTAATAACATAGAAATTTGTTGTGCCAGCGGCATTTGTATGCCATAAGCTTGTGCTATAAACAAAGATGCAAAAGTCATGTATAGCATGCTGCCATCCAGGTTAAAAGAATAACCCAATGGCAGGACGAAGCTCACAATTTTGTTCGGGCATCCAAATTCTTCCAGCTTTAGTATCAGTCCAGGGAAAGCAGATTCAGAGCTGGCGGTACTAAACGCCAACAAAACTGCATCTTTCACGCTAAGAACCAGTTTAATCACCCGCTTACCAATAAATAAAGACGCCATCAACATCAACAATGCCCATAAGCAAAGAATGCTTGCATAAAAGCTGAGAATAAATTTTCCATAAGTAAATAATATTTCCGGGCCTTTGATGGACAGTATCGCAGCAATGGCAGCAAAGGCGGCGACCGGAGCTAAGTTCATTAAATAACTGGTCATTTTCAACACCACATGCGCCACTGCATCCAATGCTCTGATAACGATTTTTCCATGTTCGCCAATAGCAGCAGTAGCTACCCCAAAAAAAACAGAAAACACAACAATCTGCAAAATCTCATTGCTGGCCATAGCCTGTACCACACTCGCCGGAAACACATGCTCGATAAAATTTTTGAACGACAAAGAAGTGTTCTCAACAGCAGATTTCGCTGAGGTAGCAGGCAATGGGAGATTCAGGTTTTGGCCAAGCTTTAAAATATTCATTACGATCAGGCCAAACACCAGCGACAGTAAAGAAGCACCGATGAACCACAACAATGTTTTACCGCCGATACGTCCAACTGCCTTTATATCCCCCAGTTTTGCGATGCCGACAACCAATGTGGAGAAAACCAACGGCGCTATAATCATTTTTATTAATCGAAGAAAAATATCCGTGAGCAAGGAAATACCTGACGAAAAACTGGCAATCGATACTGCTGAAGCATTATAGTGGATGGCAAGGCCTGTAATGATGCCGCTGACCATTGCAATCAAAATCCATCCGGTGAGGCCAATCTTCTTCATGAGCAGTTTGTATAATGACAGTGCAAAAAATCGAAAAATATTGACTTGGCAAAACTTTCATTCAAGATAGCCACAGATTCAGAAATTTTTTGAGCTAATCTGCGAATCTTTGACAATATGAAATTCCTTGTTCAATAGCCTGCACTAAAAATAATAAGCTGACAAAAAGAAATAAGCTGCGTATTGAATATTTGAGTATTTTACAAGCTATATCTTTTCATCAACACATCCATAACTAACAATCAACTGTATGAGTTTATTCAGGAAAAAATCTTTAACTGCTTTGTTAGCACAGGCTGCAGATTCTGAAAAAGGCCTGAAAAGAACGCTTGGTGCAGGAAGCCTTGTTGCACTCGGCATTGGGGCGATTATAGGTGCAGGCTTATTTGTGAGAACGGCCGCTGCTGCTGGGCAAGCAGCCGGCCCTGCTGTAACATTATCTTTTATCGTCGCAGCAATTGGTTGTGCTTTTGCCGGATTGTGCTATGCTGAATTTGCAGCCATGATCCCAATTGCAGGGAGTGCTTATGCATATTCTTATGTAACGATGGGCGAATTGATAGCATGGATCATTGGTTGGGCATTAATTATGGAGTATGCGCTGGGTGCAGCAACAGTTTCAATTGCATGGAGCGAATATTTGAACAGGCTCTTTAACGGAGGTATCCCTTATGCATGGTGCCACTCTCCTTTTGAAAGTTTCACAAATGCAGCCGGAGTTCATCAACAAGGTATCATCAACCTTCCGGCGCTTTTAATATTGTTATTGATAACGCTTCTTTTGATCAAGGGGACAGCGGAGTCGGCTACTGTAAATGCCATCATTGTATTTGTTAAAGTGGCAATCGTAATTATTTTCATTGTTGTTGGCTGGCAGTTTATGAAACCTGAGAATCACACTCCCTATATGATCCCCGCCAATACGCCGCCTGTTTTAGATCAGGCTGGTAAGGTAATAGCTGATTATAGTGGCTGGAACAAACATGGATGGGGAGGTGTACTGGGGGGTGCCGCAATTGTTTTCTTTGCATTCATCGGTTTTGATGCTGTGAGCACAGCAGCACAGGAAGCAAAAAATCCTAAGAGAGATATGCCAATTGGGATATTAGGCTCATTGGTTGTTTGTACAATCCTTTACATATTATTTGGGCATGTATTGACCGGCGTTGCGAGTTGGAAGGATTTTGTTGACCCTGCAAAAGGGCGTGAAGCTTCCGTTGTTTACGCTATTTCAACATATATGCATGGATACAAATGGCTGGCGACATCAGTAACAGTAGCCATACTGGCTGGTTTCTCTTCTGTAATATTGGTCATGCTGATGGGGCAAAGCCGGGTATTCTATACAATGTCAACGGATGGGTTGTTGCCAAAAATTTTTTCCGTGCTTCATCCTAAATTCAGGACGCCTTACAAGAGCAATATCATACTTTTTGTTTTTGTGGGCCTATTTGCTGCGTTTGTTCCAGGAAGTGTAGCAGGCGATCTTACTTCTTTTGGGACTTTATTTGCTTTTGTGCTTGTGAGCATTGGCGTTTTTATTTTAAGAGTAAAATCTCCCAATATTGAGCGTCCGTTCCGAGCGCCCCTTGCACCTGTTGTTTCTGTTTTAGGAGCCGCTATTTGTCTGTTGATGATTGTTGGCTTAGATAAAAACACATTAATAGCAGCGTTTGCATGGATGATATTAGGTTTGTTTGTTTACTTTTTATATAGCAGGCATAACAGCAAGTTGAAAGTGCCGGGAGAAATATTAACCAAAGCATCAGATTTCGAATAAATACTCAACCGCCTCCGGGCGGTTTTTTATTTGGAGCAGTTCTGCTAATTTTGCAACCCGCCATTAATTTCTGGCGGAAACCAGAAACAGAAGACTGGAAACTGAAAACTTAAAATATGGGAAGGATTTTTGAAGTCAGGAAGCATACAATGTTTGCACGTTGGGACAGGATGGCCAAACAGTTTTCGCGCATTGGAAAAGAAATAGCGATTGCTGTGAAAGCGGGTGGCCCCGACCCTGGTGCCAACCCTGCATTGCGTCGTTGCTTTCAGAACGCAAGAAGCGTGAACATGCCCAAAGACCGTGTAGAAGCAGCTATTAAAAGGGCAACAGGCAAAGAAATGGCCAACTACGAAGAAATTTTATATGAAGGTTATGCGCCTCACGGTGTAGCAGTGCTGGTGGAAACAGCAACAGATAACCCGACACGGACGGTTGCCAATGTGCGCAGCTATTTTACCAAAGGCAATGGGGCCATGGGCACCAGCGGCAGTGTGAGCTTTCAATTTAAAAAAATGGGCGTGTTCAAATTAAAGCCTGAAGGGCTGAACCAGGAAGAACTTGAATTTGAACTGATAGATTCAGGACTCGAAGAAATGGGGGAAGGCACAGGTGAAAATGGCGAAACGATATTGGTGCTTCGCTCTGCGTTCAGTGATTTTGGGAACATCCAGAAAGCGCTGGAAGAGAAAAAGATCACTCCGATTACTGCGGAAGTGGAATGGATCCCCACAACAACTGTTGAGCTTCCCGAAGGCCAGGCGGAAGATGTGCTGAAACTGGTTGATAAACTGGAGCAGGATGAAGATGTGCAGAAGGTGTTTCACAATCTGAAATAGTTAATGGTGAGTTGTCAGTTGTGAATAGTTTCAAAATTCAGGATATCCATCACAATTCACAATAACAATGACCGAAGAGAAAAAAATAATCTTGTTTGATGGCCTATGCAATCTCTGTAGCAGCAGTGTTCATTTTATTTTAAAGCGCGATAAAAAAAATCAATTCCTTTTTGGCTCGCTGCAAGGAAAAGCCGGGCAAGATTATCTGAATAAATTCAATCTCCCCGCCGATACATTTAATTCTTTCATGCTTATTGATGGGGAGAAAATGTATACACGCTCATCCGGCGTATTGCGCATGTTGAAACATTTGGGAAATGGCTGGCAACTATTATACGCATTTATCATTGTCCCGAAATTTATCCGCGACAGCATTTACAATTTAGTTGCAAAAAATCGCTACAAATGGTTTGGTAAAAAAACCGAATGCTGGCTGGCTGCTGAAAGCATGAAGGTAAAGTTTTTGGATTAACTACGCAGCCATGAGTCGGAAGACGGAAGTCTGGAGCAGATTGTATCAGTTGAGAACCCCGGGCTACCGACTCCTGCCCTTTTCACTGTAGTTTTTTCAACACTACTTTTACCTGCGTAAATTTATATGCGGCTTCGAGGAACGCTACATAATTTGGCCACAGTTCCTTTTTATCATAGTTCTTTTTATAAATTTTTTGCGTACTTACGATCAGTTTGTTGCCATCCATTTTTGCTGATGAAATAAAAGAGCCGCTTTCATTGTCCACATTAAAATTAAGATCCTGCAATCCATCTGCTGTGTACCCCTTCGGCAACACAATAGAAATATTATTGGTAAATGTCCTTGCATGCGAAAACCAGATATCATTATCACGTGTTTTGATTTCTTTCTCTTCCAGCTTGATCTGGTCGCCAATCAGTTTGCCTGCATCAAGCAAATAATTTCTGCCAGCCTTGTTAAGTAATTTTTTCAATGAATAATTCTCTTTATACACAAGCAAAGGCGTTTCATCAAAGCGGCCATCCTGAAGCAATTCAAATTGATCGTACTTATTCACTTCAAGGCCTTCATTCTCTATAGATTTTTTCAAATACTCAAGCTGTGTTTTTTTTCTTTCTTCCTTATCATCATCAGTATAGGTGTTCTCGCCTTTGTCTTTTTTGGGGTTGATGATGTACTGCTTAAAATCCTTGTTCAGGTATTCCCTGTCGAGATGCGCCAATGCGATAGACCCTCCTTTTTCGATGCCGCTATAAGTGTTTGTACGCTCCACCTGCAGCATGTCCATGGTTTCAGGAATAGTGATGATGCTTTCCTGCTTTTGCTGGTTCTCATCGTATGTAGTCGATGGCACATTTGCTTTATAATAACCTTCTGATTTCGGGCCCAATGCAAATGCATAAGCTTCTGAGCCATCAAAGGTTTCGCTTGGTTGTGCAAAGACATCAAAATTATCGAATGGGTACATGAAATAATATTTATCTCCCTTTACGCGCATAGCCAGTTCAAGCTCTTCCTGAAAAAGCATGTCATTCCATTTGCCCAGATAGCGGGGCATAATCACCAGTGCCTCCACGCCAATGTCTTTTTTGATACAGGTACGGCAAAGCACTGCTGCCCATAACAATTTGCTTACCGTTACCTGATCCTCTTTTTCTGAAGATTTTTTCTTTGTGTCTTTTGAATAACGGCGATGCCTTGCACCAAACATGTCCAGATCTTTTCCATTGATCTGGTCTTTGTAATAACTCTCCAGGAAAATTTTCCTGAACACATAATACATCTCACGGACAGTCTGTTTTGGAGGAAGATTATCCTTGCCATTATTTTTCAGATAGTCAATAATGTTTTTGGATATACCTTCTATCAAAGGGCTGGTGTAGTATTGAAGCGAGGCATAAATATTCCTCAACCTGTCCAATGAAATCGTTTCGGCAGTTGCTTCTCCTTTTTTACCGAAAAGTGTATTGCTGAGCCCGCCTGACTTGTATGTGATTTTCAATTTAACAGTCGGCGAATTCCTGTATTCATAGTTCCATCGTTCATCGCTTGTTTTCTCACGATTCTTATCAATAATAAAATAGCTTACCAAAGATTTTTTGTCAGAAGCTTTTGTATCAAAGCCGCCGTCTCCTTCCCGCAAAACAGGTGCACCATTGTACGATTTGAAAGTAGCATCTGTGCCTTTATCCAGATCAAACTGGAACTTCTGATAAAGCACAGGGTAATTATATGTAAGTGTAAATATATACGGTGTGAACTCGCCATTGTTTTTAGCCAGTGCCACGTCTTCCGCAGATTCAAAATGAAAATCAACGATATCCCCTATCTCCAAATCGGGTATGGCAATCTTAAAGAAAGCAGTATTGCTTTTCAGGTAAATGGGTTTGAAAACTCCAGGCACATCTTTATCTACTTCAATTGCATTGCTTAAATCGATATTCACCACTTTGCCGCTTGACTTTATTACAGAATACGTTACCGCTGTTTTTTTCCCATAAGTAGCATAATAGAACTCAGAGAAGTTTTCCAACGCATTCTTATCCTGCAGGCGGATGCGCTTGCGTACATATTCCTGAATCGTCATGGCGTTGACCATTGTCTTGCGAACATAAGCATAGTCTGTTTTCTGAGCCAATATTACAGCGCTTTCATTTTTCCAGTTGTCAGGCACTGTGCTTACTTTAAATTCAGGTTCCTCAGTTCCCTGATTCTGCGAAAGCACATTCAAAGAACAAAAAAGAAAAAGAACAAAGAAACCGGATGGTAAGAATCGGAAGTGAAATAGGCGCATAAAGATTTATTTTTTTGCAAGCACAGCCTGATCGTTATAAAATTTATCGATACTGCTGATGAAATCATTCCATGCAACAAAATCCCGTTTGCGGATGATAGTATTGTTGATGATAATTTTTTTTGAATACAAAATCAGGTTTCCCTTTTTTGTGTATGATCCTTCAAATGAAAAATCCGCCGCTTTTTTTGAAACAGCATCAGGAACATAATCTATTTTGTACCCGTCCGGCACCTCAATCTCAATCTGTGTATTGATATAGACTTTGTGGTCAAGCTCATAGTCGCTGATGCGGGTTGAATCAAAATCGAAAGCAGAAAACTCTTTCTGCCAGTCCGGATTAATATACAATTCATTAGCCGCTTTGGTCACCTGATTATTTGCCCTTACGTCAAAGCTGATCTGCAAAGGCTTCTGGCGGTCATCCCAGTTGGGGTTGTAAATATTACTGATCAGGATATTTTCATTGCCGGATCGAAGATAATTTTCGAGTGCATCTTTCTTATTTTCGCTGCGCAAAGAATTGAACGCGCCAACCAGGCTGATCTTAGACTCGCCATAATAAACCGAGGTACACGTCCCCGTCAGTGCGCCGTTATCAATTTTCAGTTTCAGATTGCTTTCCACTTTATTCCTGTCAGCCGGGAATTCAGGAATCCTGTCGAGCATATAATTGTTGCCGTCTTCAATCAAAACCTGCTTGCCCTGAATGCGGCTCGCATAATCGTTGAAAGCAATGTGTTCTTCCGTACCATCAAGAAAATAATGTTTGCCATTCATTACCAGTGTAGAGATCATGTGGTTGTCAACAGCCAGCGAGGGCAGTGAATAATCATAAGGAAGATCTGCTGTGCCAATCCATGTGAGCCGTGCATCGTAGCCGGCTACCTTCAGCATCTGTGTGAGAAGGTTTGCTTTGCCTTTGCAATCGCCATATTTATTTTTAAAAACATTCTGTGCCGCTTCGGGTTTGAATCCCATGATACCGTTTTCAAATGCGATGTACCTGACTTTATCCTGCACCCAATAATATAATGCCTCAATTTTGTCTGTATCCGATTTTTTGTCCTTTGTAAGCTGTGCAACGATCGGTTTCAGATCGTCGCTGTTATTGCCAATTTCTTTGCAAAGCGAATGATACCATGCATAGAGATCTTTCACTGATTCAAACAGCACTTTTTTTTGACCATTATCAGTGTAACTTTTGCTCACTACAATAATGTGAGGATAAGCTTTTGCCCAGTTGGGGGAATGATATTCTTTTTTGAATGCGGGGATATTATTGAACTCATAAATATATTTCGTGATTTTTGACGATGGATCCTTCTCCACATTTTTTCTGATATCATATCCTGCAAAATTAAATTCGCGCAAATCAATATCTAGCCAATCGGGCACATTAAAAATCAATATCCTTTTTTCAATCGGCAATTTCTCATGGAAATAGACTGATGTAAGATATTTCACATCCTTGTATTGCCTGGTGTAACTATAATTTATGGCGATCCCTTTTGTTTCTGCTGGTATCTGAACGACGCATGCTTTCTGATCACTGTAAAAAATACCTTCTGATTGATAGTCGGAACATTGCTGAACGAATCTGATGCTTTTATTGTTTGCGCTTGCTACATGGACATTTTCAACCGCAGATTGCTCATTATAAAAAATGGCATCGGAATAGGCTATATTGTCTTTCAAAGGCACCAGCACCTGGCTCTCTGAAACATCAACAACCACTTTTGATTCTCCATTTTTGTTATTTAAAATGCTGAAGCTGTAGTCTTCCTTTAACTCAGCAATCACTATATCTGTTTTTGGATATTTATTTTTGAAAGAGGAAACTGCCGAAGCATAATCTAAAGTTTGTTGGGATGAGGCAGTAATTGAAAAATAAGCGCAGCATGATAAAATGATTACTATTTTTTTCATTTGACGGTCAGGTTAGTGAGGCATTCAGGTTTTCTGCTAATTTAAAAAAGGAAATGCTTAGCTCAAAAGATTGAAACAGAAATATTCGAGAAATATTTCAGTTTTTGCTATAGGTTATTCAACCACGGCGACAAAGTGACACAAAGTAACACTGATATCCTCCGGGTAACGGTGTTCATCAATGTCTCTTTCGTTAAAACCGCATGAAAATTATTCTCTCATCATTGTTCGCACAGCATCGATTACTTCCTCAGCATTGGGCTTGCTGAAATAATCTCCATCGCTGGCATACGCCGGGCGGTGCGCTTCTCCGGTGATGGTCCTTGGAGCAACATCCAGCCATCTGTATCCGCCTTGTTCTTCCATTACTTTGTTAAACATATAACCGGCAGCACCTTCTGGAACATCCTCATCAACAAATAAAATCCGGTTGGTTTTTTTAAGAGACTCAAGGATGTTATGATGAATATCAAATGGGAGCAGAGTTTGCACGTCCACTATCTCGCAGCTAATACCGATTTCTTCCAAAACCAGCGCAGCTTCCTGCACAATACGCAAAGTAGAACCATAAGAAACAATCGTGACATCTTCTCCTTGTCTGATCACTTCAGGCACACCTAAAGGAACTGTATATCCCAAAAGATCAGAAGGCAATTTTTCTTTCAGGCGATAGCCATTCAGGCATTCGATAACAATAGCAGGGTCAAGCCCTTTCAATAAAGTGTTGTACATGCCTGCCGCCTGCACCATATTGCGTGGCACGCACACATGGAGCCCACGAAGTGAGTTAATGATCATACCCATCGGCGAACCACTGTGCCAAATGCCTTCGAGCCGGTGCCCGCGGGAACGGACAATCAATGGTGCAGTTTGCCTTCCGGCAGTCCTGTACTGCAGTGTAGCGAGGTCATCGCTTAGTGGTTGCAATCCGTAAAGCAAGTAATCTATATATTGAATTTCTGCAATCGGCCTGAGCCCGCGGAAAGCCATACCAATGCCCTGCCCTATGATTGTAAGCTCACGGATACCCGTATCAAAAATCCTTCCTGATCCATATTTGGCTTGCAGCCCGGCAAAGCCCTGGTTCACATCTCCTATCTTGCCGACATCTTCCCCAAACGCAATCACTTTCGGGTTGGAAGCAAACAATTCATCAAAATACTTATTCAGTATCTCGTAACCGTTCAACGCAGGAGCATCTTCATCGTACACCGGTTTTATCTCTTCTACTAGTAAAGGGCTTTTAGGACCTTCATGATATAAATGAGAATTATAAAGCAATTTATTTTCCTGCAGTAATTGCTGATAATATTCTTCCAAAGAAGAAACATTATTATTTTCTCCCGCCTTTAAAATGGATTGATGCAGAACCCGGATCACATCCCGCCTGTTTGGTTCGCGGTTTGCAGATAATTCTTCATATTGCTTTTGCAAGCCTTCCCCATGTAGAGGCAGCGCGGCCTCCACATCTTTTATCAATCCCAAGGATTTCTTAACTTGTTCCTTGATAGGTGCCTGGCATTTTTCCCATGCTCTTGTTTTGCTTTCCCTGATAAATTCTTTTGCTTTTGTTTCAATATCCTCCAACTCGTCTTCGCTGGAAAGCTCGTTATCAATAATCCAGGCCTTCATCATTTTGATGCCATCCCATTTGCGTTCCCATTCCAGCCTTTCCGGTGTTTTATAGCGCTCATGGCTGCCCGAAGTAGAATGCCCCTGTGGCTGAGTCACTTCTTCCACATGAAAGAGTGCTGGTATATGGGTAAAACGAACTTTTTGAATCGCTGCTTCAAACACTTCACACATACCGGCATAATCCCATGCTTTCACTTTGTAAATATCAATGCCATTGGTACCTTCCTTTTTCTGAAAACCTTCCATCACATCAGAGATAGATCCTTTGGTAGTCTGGTATTGCTTGGGAACTGAAATGCCATAGCCATCATCCCATACAAAAATCGCTAACGGAATTTGCAGCACACCTGCAGCATTTACTGTCTCCCAGAAATGCCCTTCACTTGTAGATGCATCGCCAATGGTGCAAAAGCACACTTCATTGCCATTATTCGATAATTCTTTGAACTGTTTCAACTCATCTACTTCCCTGAAAGCTTTGGATGCATAAGCAAGCCCCAGCGCCCGTGGCATTTGAGCAGCAGTCGGAGCAAGGCCAGCAGTCATATTTTTGGTATCTGCCAGATTCAAAAAATCGCCATCCTGATTAATAACCGGTGTTGCAAAATGAGAGTTCATCTGTCTGCCGGAACTATGCGGGTCATTGTTGGAGTCCGGATCGGCATAAAGCTGAGAGAAAAATTCTTCTATTGTGGCAACGCCAGTAGCAAATGCAAAAGTCTGGTCGCGATAATAACCTGAATAAAAATCACCCGGCCTGAAGAATTTTGCCAGTGCTACCTGTGGCACTTCTTTACCATCCCCAAAAATGCCAAACTTGGCTTTACCAGTGAGTACTTCCTTTCTTCCTAAAAGGCTTGCTTCCCTGCTCTCAACAGCCAAGCGGTAATCACTGAGCACCTCATCCCTGAACTTATCGAAAGATAATTTCTGGTATGATATCAATTCATCAGGAGAGAAATTTTCCATGAAACAAAAATAAGATTATCTGTTTAACTGTTACATGAGGAAAATTGATTCTGAAAAAAATAAAATATCATTGAAATTTATTGGCTAAACTGGCGTTTACTACGTAATTTTATACCGTTTTTAAATTTCTGATTGATGAACAGACTCTTATCCATTATATGTTTGATGGCAATTTGCGCAGCAGGGAATGCACAGCTTACACCCAATGCTGCGACCAATGCAATGGTTTCTAAACCAGATGTGCTTCAGTTAAAAGAAACTACACATAATTTTGGTAAAATACCGCAAGGCAGACCAGCAACCTACACTTTTGAAATCACCAATACGGGCACAGAACCTCTGAGGCTGGAAAATGTGCAGGCATCATGCGGCTGCACAACGCCTGAGTGGAGCAAAGAAGCCATTGCGCCCGGAGCCTCTGCCAACATCAAAGTTGGATATAACGCTTATGCGGAAGGCGTCTTCAACAAGACTGTGACTATTTTTTATAAAGACCACCAGACAAAAGCAATAACAATCACGGGCGAAGTTTTCAAGGCTCCTGCCACTTCCGCCCCGGAAAATTCATCCGTTCAATTATTAAAACAAATAAATCAATAAGCATGAAAAAAGCATTTTTGTTCCTGAGTGCATTCGCATTATCAGTGACTCTTTTTGCGCAGCAGAAAAAAGCAGAGGAAGTAGCGAAATTCAAAGAATTGAGCTGGGATTTTGGAAAGATAAAACAGGGCACTCCTGTGACACATGACTTTGTGTTCGAAAACACAACAGACGCACCGATCGTGATAGAGTCCGCCGTGCCGTCCTGTGGATGCACGACTCCGGTGAAACCTGAAGCGCCTATTGCCAAAGGGGCCAGTGACAAGATTAAAGCCGGCTTTAATGCTGCTGCTGCAGGCCCATTCAATAAAACGATTACAGTGAAAGTTGCCGGCATTGACCTGCCTGTGCAATTAAAAATAACAGGCGAAGTTTTGACGGCAGACGCTTATACAAAATACGAAGCAGAGAAAAATCAGGCTAAACCTGTTAAATCAGGTCTTTAATACAGATTTTTTTTTTCACATTAATTTCAGCCCCCGAGCTTTTTGCTCCGGGGGTTTTTGTTTGCAGACACAGGCTTAATGCCCGCAAAATCAAATCTCAACTTGTTTCATTTTCGGGGAAAGGAAATGCATGATCAACCATGCCAGCCAATAAGCACTGCCGCAAATAACAAAAATGATATTGTAGCCAGTGCTCAAAATATGCAGTGATTTGAAATGGTCAAGCAAGATGCCAATGAGCAAAGGAAACAATATGCCACCAACTGATCCGGCCATGCCGCCAATGCCAACAACAGAACTCACTGCTTTTTTCGGGAACATATCGGAAGCCGTTGTGAATATATTTGCGCTCCATGCCTGATGCGCCGCAGCAGCGAGGCTGATCAGCGCAACAGCGGCCCATATATCTGAAGTAAATCTCACCAGCACAATGGGCACAACGCAACATGCGAAAATAAGCATCGCTGTTTTTCTTGCTTTGAAAACAGGCCATCCTTTTTTGATGAACCATCCTGAAAGATGCCCGCCAAGAATGCTTCCAAAACCTGCCACCACATAAACAGTCGAAACATACACGGCAGATTTCTTTATATCGAGCGAATACGTTGTATTGAAATAAGAAGGTATCCAGAATAAATAAAACCACCAGATAGGGTCGGTAAGAAATTTGCCCAGCACGAAAGCCCATGTTTGTCTGATGCTTAATATTTTAAACCAGCTTACTCTATTATTTGTGGCATTTTCAGTTGTATCGGAGTGGATGTAATCAAACTCCTCTTTGGTCAGCCTTTTTTGCCTCGCAGGGATCTCATAAAAATAAAGCCAGAAAATCATCCAGATGAAACCAAGAGAGCCTGTCCAGATGAATGCCTGATGCCAGCCATAAGAAACAAAAATCCATGCAATAACAGGCGGGCCGATGATCGAAGCAATGTTGGTGCCACTATTAAAAATACCGGTAGCGAGTGCCCGGTCTTTTTTAGGGAACCATTCAGCAACCGCCCTGATAGCCGCAGGGAAATTGCCTGCTTCGCCGAGGCCCAGTGCAGTTCTTGCAACGCCAAAACCAAATGTGCTTTTAGCAAACGCATGCATCATTGCAGCTATGCTCCAGATAATGATCGAGATAGTGTAGCCCAATCGGGTACCTATCTTATCGATCAATCTTCCAAAACCAAGAAGGCCTATTGCATAAGCTGCCGAAAAAGCCATCACGATATTGCTGTAGTCTTTTTCTGACCAGTTGAAATCTTTCGCCAGGTTGTCTTTCAGCAAACCGATCACCTGCCTGTCAATATAATTGATGGTCGTTGCAAAAAACAATAATGTGAGGACCACCCACCTGTATTTCCCACTGGCATGCATAACCGATATTTTACAACGAAAATTTACTTATTCACTTCATTCAATATTGCCCTGATCGCAACAACATCCTGATTGGTAGCGTCCCCTGTTTCATGAAATTTACCAAAAGCCGCTGCAGCAGAAAAATTAACGATATCCTGCAAATCATTTTTATGATAAAGCCCGTAAATCAATCCCGCCATAAAACAATCTCCTGTGCCCACTTTATCAATAATTTCATGCGCAACAAATTCCTTGGAATTATATTGGCTACCGTCTTTAAACAATGACGCGTAATATAAAACGCCGTCTTTGCCATGATCGAAACGGAAGGTATTCGCAACGATTTTACATTTGGGAAACTGCTTTTGAATAACCAAAGCTGTTCTTTTTGCATGTTGAAAGTAATCGGCTTTTTCACCTTTCTGATGAATAGCTTTATCCACATCTATGCCAAGCAAAGTATTCGCTGACCAGATATTCCCCATCAACACATCGCAATACTGAACAAGCTCAGGCATCACATCTACAGGTCTTTTACCATATTGCCATAGTTTGGCACGATGGTTCAGGTCAACAGAAATCGGGATATTTTTCTTTGCAGCAGCATCCAATCCTTCCTTGCAAACTGCTGCAATATTTTCATTTAGTGCCGGGCTGATGGCACTGAAATGAAACCAGGAAGCATCATGTAAGATTTTATCCCAGTCAAGAATACCTGGCTTTAGCTCCGCAAAAGAGGAATGGGCTCTGTCATAAATAACACCAGCGTGTTTCAGGTCTGTTCCCTGTGCAAGATAATAAATACCAATCCTGTTGCCGGATAAATGAATTGAGTTGATCCCTATATTTTTTCCTGCTAATTGTATTGCGATTTCCTTCGACAAATAATTATCCGGCATAGCTGTGCAATAAGAAACAGGGATATCCCATTTGCTTAATGCGGTGGCAACATTCAGTTCTGCACCGCCGATGTACACCGGCATGAGATTTTTTTTTAGCCAATTGCCATCCGGCGAAGGGGACATCCTTAATAATATTTCGCCGAAGCACAATACTTTGCTCATTCGCTGATCCGGGTTTCTGTTTTTTAAAATGAAAAGTTATGCAATGCTGAAGTTAAAATATTCTTTGGCGTTAAAATAACAAATATCCTGCATCACTTTGCTGATCCAGTTCATATCATCCGGCAACTCTCCTGCTTCTATTTCTTCGCCAAAAAGATTACAAAGGATGCGCCTGAAATACTCGTGGCGCGGATAAGAAAGAAAACTGCGCGAGTCCGTCAGCATGCCAATAAACCTGCTGAGCAAGCCCATATTTGACAATGCGTTTATCTGCTTTACCATCCCGTCTTTCTGATCTAAAAACCACCAGGCAGCACCCCATTGTATCTTGCCGGCAACAGAGCCATCATTGAAATTACCGACCATGGTTGCCATCAATTCATTGTCGGATGGATTGAGATTATACAATATCGTTTTCGCAAGTTTGTTTTTATCATCCAGCTTATTCAGAAATGAAGACAATGCTCTCCCCTGAGAAAAATCTCCAATAGAATCCCAGCCGGTATCTGCGCCCAGTTGCCGATGCATGCGGCTGTTGTTGTTGCGGAGCGCCCCCAGATGATATTGCTGCACCCAGCCCTTCTCATGATCCCATTCCGCAAAAATGATGAGCATGGCCGATTTGAATTTCCTTCTTTCTGTTTCATCTAAAAACTTTCCGCTGCTGACTTTATCAAAAATAATTTTGATTGCTGTTTCAGTGTAATCATCTGCATATATTTCTTCCAATCCATGATCCGAGACAGTGCAACCATTTGCCGCAAAAAAATCATGCCTGCTTTTTAACACATCAAGATAATCATAGAAATTCCTTACAGATTTGCCTGAAGCCTGTTCTAATCTGGCAATGTACTGATTGAAAATCACCGGGTCATTTACGTTCATGGCTGCGTCTGGCCGGAATGCAGGCAGCACAGGTATCTCAAAACCATCATTCTTTATTTGCTTATGGTATTGTAATGAATCAACCGGATCATCTGTCGTGCATACCAGCTTTACTTTCATTTTTCTCAATAAATTCCTGACGGAATATGCAGGCGTTCTCAATTTTTCTGTACATGCATCATAAATCATTTCCGCGGTGGCTGCATTCAACATATCATGAATGCCAAAATATCGCTGCAACTCAAGGTGCGTCCAATGATATAAAGGATTGCGCAGGGTATAAGGTACCGTCTCTGCCCATTTATGAAATTTCTCTTTATCGGTTTTACTGCCCGTGATAAAGCTCTCATCAATTCCATTGGTGCGCATAGCCCGCCATTTGTAATGATCGCCATTGAGCCATATCTCTGTGAGGTTATCAAAGAGCTTATCCTCCGCAATCTGCTGTGGTGGGAGATGGCAGTGATAATCTATGATGGGCATATCCCTTGCAACATCGTGATAAAGCTTTTGCGCCGTTTTATTTTTCAACAAAAAATGTTCATCCATAAAACTGTTCATAGCTCACTGTTTTTATCGCATCCCATATTTTCCATTGTCTTCTTTGCGCCCTGAGTCATCAGCAATTGCAAATTATTTTTTATTGCATCCGCAAAGCCAGGAATCGTTGACAGATCATCGCCCCAGCGATTTTCGTTGCTCAATACTTTTTCTACTAAGTTTTCATTATTATTTTGCAGCCATAATTCATGGTAGTATGCAGCGCTGTCATCATTGATAAGATATTTTTTTCCATTTACCTCACCATAATATTTATCGCCTGGCTCTTCCACCGATTTCATGAATAATACATATCCTGCAAAACCGAGCGCCATATATGGCGGCACTGTGTTGAAAAGGCGTAAATAATTTTTTATCGTTGACTCATTGCGCATGCGCATTTTGGAACTGTATTGCATCGTGATGCTAAGCCAGTGATGCTCAATATAGGGGTTGCGATAGCGATCCAATACTTTGCCTGCGAACGTTTTTGCATCATCAATGGTCAAATCTTTTGTTGTTATAGAAGGTACAATCTCTTTCATCATGAGGTTTGTGATGAATGAAGAAAAAGAATGATCATCCATTGCTTCTTTAACCGTATCGAACCCTGCAAGATGCGCGAGCCCGCAACTGAATGTATGCGATCCATTCAACAAACGCAATTTCAATTCGCGAAACACGGTGATGTCCGGCACAATCGCGACACCTTTATCTGCTATGCCGAATGACAGCATCTGTTTCACTTTCTCATTTGCTGATTCAATTGCCCAGAACCTGTACACCTCCGACATGATCATCAGTTCATCCTGATAACCATATTTAGTTTCTATTGCATGCTGTTCCGCTCCGTTTAATTTACCCGGCACAATGCGATCCACCAACGAGTTGCAAAATTCATTCGCATGTTCCAGCCAATCAAGAAAAGCTGTTTCCAATCCATTTTGTTGGCCAAGCTCCAGCAGAATGGAAAGCAGTTTATCCGCATTTTGTGGAATCAGTTCTGTAGGTATGATCACCATGCCTTTTGAAAGGTCGCCGTTAAAAGATTTATACCGGCGATAAAGAAATGCCAGCAACTTGCCAGGGAAGGATGAAGGCGGAGATGCATGCACATTATCTTTTGTCAATACCAACCCCACTTCAGTAGTGTTCGATATCACAATCTGCATATCCCCGCTGGATGCGCATTTCAATATCTCCTCCCAGTCTTTTTTTGCGGATAGCACTCTGCTGATGGATGCATTGATGATATCCTCCTGAACATTTTTGCCATCTTCAATGCCGCGCACACAGAGCGTATATAAATTATCCTGTTTGTCAAAAGCATCGGTGCCGCCGCTATCCGTTGACTTCACCATCACGACGCGCCCATTGAATATTTTCTGTTTATTCGCTTTGTCAATAAAATAATCCGGTAGCCCGCGCAGCAATACACCGGTGCCGAATTGCAGCACTTTCTCCGGCAATGCAAAGTAGCCTTCACCGGGAATATCTATTTCACCCCGTTTTATTTCACCGATTGTTTTCTCAGATAACTGCATATTGATTCATTTACCTTGTTAAGTTCTTATCACTCCACCATCCTTTGTTACAAATAAAAGTAAATGTATTCATGATAATTCATTTATTTTTATTGAAAATAAAAGGCGGAAATTCATTTGCTTTCAGGGCCGGACATTAATGATACAATATCTGAATGCGATTGAATGATATCTTAATTAAATACTGAATCAGTTTGCAGCTTTCGAATTACATTCTTGTCATTTGCTTACACTGTCTTGTTTTGTTCCCTGCAACAGGAACCATTAACATGAATACAGACAACAATCCAACAGCCTATTATTTCAGTGCATCCGGCAATGACAACAATGATGGCGGCATTGATCATCCGATGCAAACCATCAATAAACTGAACAGCCTTCGCCTGAAAGCAGGAGATGCCGTATATTTCAATGCCAGTGATGTTTTCAAGGGAAGCATCATTATTGATTCTTCTAAATATGGCACATTGACTGATCCGATTGTTATCAGTTCCTACGGCGATGGGAAGGCGACGATTGATGCAGGGAATGACAATGCGCTTACGGTTTACAATTCGGCTTACATCCATATTTCCACCGTTCAGTTCAAAGGCAGTGGAAGGAAAAGGGGAAATACAAAGGATGGCGTGACCATCAGCAACTGTAAAAACATTTCCCTCTCCCATCTTGATATTTCTGATTTTCAGAAATCCGGATTATTGATCTACGCATCCTCTGAAATAGCTGTCGATGATGTGTATGCACACAACAATGGCTCAGCCGGCATCACAGCAGAAGGTGTTTACAGCAATAAACTCACAAGCCACAACATTACCATAACATCTTGCCAGGCTGTGAACAACCCCGGCGATCCGACCAACCTCACGAATCACAGCGGCAATGGCATCATCGTCGGGCATTGTACTAAGATTGTCATAGACAACTGCATGGCATCGGACAATGGCTGGGATATGCCCCGCAAAGGAAATGGCCCGGTTGGTATATGGGCTTATGAAGCAGACAGCGTGACCATTCAGCACTGCCTTTCCTATCACAACAAAACTGCTCCCGGTGCAGCAGATGGCGGCGGTTTCGATTTTGACGGAGGCGTCACTAATTCCGTTATCCAGTATTGCCTTTCATACGAAAACCAGGGCAGTGGTTATTGCATGTTTCAATATGCAGGAGCCAGCCCATGGTACAATAATGTGATCCGATTTAATATCAGCGAGAATGATGGCACCGTATCCGATTCGCGTGCAGGCGCATATATATGGAACAGTTCCGGTGATGAGAAACAATTTTATGGATGCGATTTTTATAACAATACCATTTATAATTCCAAAGAAGCGGCTTTGAGTTTTTCGGAAACCAGCAAGAGACAGGATTTCAGGTTTTTTAATAATATCCTTATCGGGAGGGACAGCCTGATCAAAGGAGATAAAGGAAGGGATACTTTTCTCGGAAATGACTGGCGAAGCATTACTACCCTGTTCAATGCAGATGGCATACATGACTTTGACACATGGGCGAAAAAATACAATCAGGAAATCATTTCAGGAAAAATCATCGGGCTAAATATAAACCCCGAATTCAACCATCCCGGCAACGCTGACATCACATCGGCAGACAACCTGCAGCAATTCATCAATTACCAGATACCTAAAAGTTCTTTATTGCGCAGCAATGGTATTGATTTGAAAAGCCTGTTCAATGTAAATAATGGTGGTCATGATTTTTTTATGGGCATCCCTCCTGCCAATGGCATTGGCGCCTGCTTTTAGAGTAATGCGAAAAATGGAATGAATTAAATTTATTCAGGATGAGGGGGAAATATAGATTGATGGTGCTTTGTTTTAAAAAACGATTGGGCACTGGCTTTCAAGGGCCTCTTATGCATGGCAATATGAGTTAGCTCTTGATTTTAGCCCAACTACAAATTCCATTGACAGCCCCTTTCGTAGCACTTTCAGGCACACAAAGCGATGTTGAAACCTGATAACCATTCAATATTAATTGTTGCCAGGCCAGTTTGTCCTGAAAATATTTATCTTAAAAGAGCCATCCTGCGGCTAAGTACTTGCAGGCGGTTGAGGGTATGATTAACTTTTGGTAAAATTTTTCCCTGCAGCGCTGCTGATGTCCATAGTACAATATTTTACAGTTTTTATAGTTTAAAGAGAGAAATCTGAACCCTAATTAATAGATATGCGACAGGCTTACGTGGTGACAGCTTACAAAGAACCCGCACAAATTGAAAGGCTTATTAAAAGACTAAGCCATGAATCCTTTGATTTTTACATTCATCTGGATAAAAAGATTGATAAAACAGCATTCCTTTACCTCGGAGATATGGAGCGGGTTTATTTTGTCAGGAAACCTGCATTGGTTCGTTGGGGCGCACATAATTTAACGGTTGGCATTTTAAATTCTTTTAAGGAGATTCTGAATTCCGGCAGGCAATATGATTTTATAAGCGTATTAAGCGGCCAGGATTATCCTTTGAAACCTGTAGATCAATTATATTTTTTCCTGGAAAAAAATATCGGAAAGAACTTTATTTATTTTAAAGACCCTGGTGAAGAGTGGTGGAGCCATAATGTGAAACGTGTGAGCCAGTATCATATGACGAATTTGGGATTTAAAGGAAAGCACCGGCTGGGTTACTTTATCAATTCAGTATTGCCAAGACGGAAATTCCCCTTGCCATATAAGCTTTATGGTGGCCCTTGTGCCACACACATGACGCTGAGCATTGAATGCGCACGGTATGTGGTTAGTTTTATGGAGAAAGACAAAAGGTTGATGAGATTTTCTTATTTCACCTGGGGCAGCGATGAATTCCTTATTGATACCATCATTATGAATTCAAAGTTCAGGAATAATGTAGTAAACGATAATTTATATTACATCGATTGGTCGCAGGGCGGGAACAATCCCAAGGTTTTCACTATGGCTGACTTTGAAGCTTTAAGCAAAACGGATAAATTCTATGCCCGCAAGTTTGATATTAAAGTAGACAGCACCATTCTGGATAAAATTGACGAATTGAATTAAGCCATCAGGATTTTCTGTCTGGCATCTGCTACCACACTTTTCCGTACAAGCCCTTGTATTTTTTTGAAGCTTCCGACATGGTTTCTATCGCCGCGAACAATGCATTTTTCTCTTGAGCATTCAAATCGTTTACAGAATAAAAATAGGTGCGGATAGTAAAGAGGAAAGCGTTTACATCCGGAAAGCCCACGAGGTTTTGCCTTTCCACGCGGAGGAATATATCATAATCGTCCTGGCCAATTTTTCTGCCATACCAATAGATGGGATCCACTCCCGGTGGCGGCTCGGGATGATGGTTCAAACGGGCATCTGTGGATATGCCCCATGCAAAACGGGTGAACGGCCCTTTGTTCAGGATAGACTGAAACATTTTCGGATAATGCTGTATCGTTTTTTCCATGCTCGGCACGATGGCATGAACGGCATCAAAAGACCTTCCGATTTTTTCGCGGGCATCCCAATGATTTGGCGAGCATAAATGAATGGCTGCCATCCAGTCTTTGTCGCCCTGCAACTGACAGATAGCGGTATCTTCCTGCACCTGGCTGCTGAGCGCATCCAGCAGCGTGAGATAAATACTACCTGAAACGTGAACCCAATCATTGCCCCATTGCAGATGTTCACTTGTTTTATTATTTAAGAATACATATTGCCCGTCATTTTCCTGCAGAGAGAAAACTTGCGGATGTTCTTTTACAAGCTGAAAAGCAACATAACGGTTAATAGTAACCGCGGTGTTCGGATGCAAGTCTTTTTCGCAGTAATATTTGTGGATGTTTTCTTTTCTGCCTGATAATTTATTGCCAATGTACTCCGGGTAGTTATCATCTATCTGGAATATCAGTCTGTCTGCTGCCTGCTCTGCTTTCTCTGTTAAATAGAGGCCGGGCGCAGTAGAATATTTCCCATCAATAAAAGGCAGGTATTTCATGACTGAACGTATTTATGCCATTGATAATAATCCAATGGCAATGAATCGTTAGTCAGTATTGCAGTTCGCCTAATTTTTCCAGCGCATAGAACAATGCCGTGACATGCATGCTCTGGATAATTTTATTTTCGCGCAGCAATTGTTTTAATTCATCTATGGTGAACAGATAGATTTCTATTTCTTCATTGTGGTCAAGCTCCTGATGCTTCACCAGCTTTCCACCTGTTGCCAGATACATATGCATCCAGTTGTTGTTGGTGGAAGGGTTGGAGGATGTCTTCCCAAGATATTCAAAATGTTCAAAACCATAACCAGTTTCTTCCATTAATTCTCTGGCAATCGCATCTTGCAGGGTAGCATCGGTATCATCCACACAGCCTCCGGGTATCTCATAATTGGTGAGGCCGAGCGCATGACGGTATTGTCTTTCCATGATCACTTTCCCATCCGATGTCAGTGCGACAGCGGTGACCCATGTAGGAAACTCATACACATAGTATGGCGTGACTATCTTTCCATCCTGTGTTTCACAGGTATCTTTTCTGATGTTGAACCATGTGTCATTGTAGAGATGCTCCGATGATATTGTTTTCCAGCTCAGGTCTTTCATTGAGTTTACTTTTTTAGTCCGGGAGTCAGCAGTTGGGAGACCGAAGTTTGAAGCGGTTTCTCCTGACGTTTCCCGTTTCCCCTCTCATGCCTTTTCACCATCCCTCCCTTTCCCTCAGGCTCGTGATATGCGCCACATGATGCTTTCCATGCCATGCATACATGCCCAGAAAATGCCAGAGTGTGAATGTCTTTTTATGTTCAGGATGATAGAGCGTTCTTTGCCATGATTCATCCGGCAGGTTTTTGATGGCTTCATACCAACGAGCATGCAGCGCATGCAAGAGCGTGAGTGAAATGTTGATGGGAAGCTTTTTCACATCATCCAGCTCTGACCATAGCTTTTCGTCGTAAGGCTTCAATGTGGGGTTGTCTTCCGTGATGCCCAGCTTGAAACGGATGTATGCATTCATATGACTATCCGCAACATGGTGCACCAATTGCTTCACTGTCCAACCGCCCTCACGGTAAGGAGTATCCAATTGGGCGGCATCTAAGTTCAATATAGAATGTTCCAATAATTCGGGCAGATGTTTGATATCGTTCAGCCATATCTCTTTCTGATCTCCAGAAAATGGCTGTGCTTCATATTTGCCGGTGGGATAACGAGGGTCTTGGTTCATGGTGGTTGGGTTTTATTGAGTTGTGAGTGGTCAGTAAGTCAATCGCAATTCACCATCAAGCTTCTTCTCTCAGCGTATGCCCGGTAAGATTGATGAACACATCTTCCAGGTTTGCCTGCTTCACTTCTTTCGGCTTTTCAAAACCGGAGGCAACGAGTTTATCTATCAGCTTATCGGGTGTGTCCATTGCAATGATCTTTCCTGAGTCAATGATCGCTACTCGGCCACAAAGCACTTCAGCTTCATCCATATAATGTGTGGTGATGATGACTGTGGTGCCTTGTGATTGAATATCCTTTACCAGATCCCACAGATTGCGCCGCGCCTGCGGGTCAAGACCTGTGGTTGGTTCATCCAAAAAAATGATCTTAGGGTGATTGATAAGCGTGGTGGCAATAGAGAAACGTTGTTTCTGGCCGCCGCTCAGCTCCTTGTATTTTGCCTTTGCTTTATCGCGCAGGTTTACGGTGTCGAGCAGTTCCAAAGGCTTTACCGACTGGTTATACAACCCGCCAAATAACTGAATCAGTTCTGTAAGATTTAATCCCGGATAATAGCCCGAGGTCTGCAACTGCACGCCAATGATCTTCTTAATCTGATCGGGGGCTTTGTCGAGGTCAATGCCATCCACTATCACTGTGCCGCTGGTTTTTGTGCGCAGGGTTTCGATGATCTCCAACGTGGTAGATTTGCCCGCGCCATTGGGGCCAAGCAGGCCAAATATCTCGCCCTCGTGCACATCGAAGCTGATGCCTTTCACTGCTTCAAAATCGCCGTATTTTTTAGTGAGGTTTTTTACCGAAATGATTTCTTGCTGTGCCATAGGACGGCAATTTACGCAAGTAAGAATTCTGTTCCAATAAATTTAACCAACACAGAGTTCCGAAGTTTTAAAAACTTCGGAACTCTGTGGTCAATCCTGCCGTGTAAATATCTCAGTGAAGTAGATCATGCCCTTTTTCCCTTTGGCCACGCCGATGCCAGTAAGCGAGTAATCCCCTTCGATATTTTTTTTATGCTCGGGGCTGTGCAGCCATGTGTCCACCACTTCTTTTGCACCCATTTGCCCATAAGCCACATTTTCGCCACTGGCGGATACATAGCCCAGGCGGCCTGCAATGGATTTGATGCGCTGTTGAAAACCATCGTGGCCGAAGGCAGTTTTGCCAGATGCCATATTGCTGCTGTGTGCAGTAGCCGTAGATGATTCCGTGACGTTCCATTCCAGTGGCTTTAGCCCAAGTGCCCGGCGGTGCGCATTCACGAGCCTAAAAATATCCGTTGCAATCTGGGCAACGGAAGCTGATTGCTTTTTGTCGGCGGCCGGTTGCGAGTTGACAGGATTATTAAACCCGAAAAGGAAGAAGACATTAAGGGCAACGGAAAAATGAACGAAGCGGGAAATAGTCATCAGCAAAAATTTGTTTGTTGGAGCAAATATGCGGCAGAAAGTTTAAATGGAAGTTTGTATGAAATTAGTATAGTCGGGGGTTTTTGAGTTTACACGTCATAGTTATTGCACCACCAGCGTATCTGTCTGCCAGGATCCTCCGGCCTTTTGGAATTTGATATAATAAGTGCCGGCCTGTGCTGCTTTGAATTGAAATATGGTATCGAGCAACTCGCAATCCTGCGGACACACGCAACCAACATATTTCAGATTAGCCGATACCGTTATGGTGTCTCCATTGATCATTTGCCCAAAATGGTCAAAATGCCCGCAGCCGCAAACACCGCAAACAACATTGAAATTAACAGGTTGATTTACAAGGCCAGAATCCGGGCCTGACACACTGGTTACTGGTATAGTGCCATCAAAAGCGCATTGATTATCTGTGCTTGTTTTATGGCAGTCAGGTAATGCCATCATCAGCAACAAGCTGCACAATGCCAATCTGAAAAATGTTTTTGTCATGATATGCTCTCCCCTCTTTCTTTGTTCTCAATAATCATACTGCAAATTTACCTGCTTTGGGCTGATAATGAATAACAAAGGTCAGCAGTTACCTTGAGGCTGGTCATTGCGGGACGGAAGGCACGCTACACGAGTTTTTTTAAAATGGAGAAAGGGAGGAACGACGCGGAACATTTTCAGATATGCTGAAACCATAGAGTTCCTGTACTGCAAGTACGCTTTTACCATACAGTTCCCATACTGTAGGTACGCTTTTACTATGCTTCAAGTACGCTTTTACCATACATCAGCCATACGGATGCCATATAGATGGTAGGGAGTTGCCATACTATTCCTATTAATGGCAAGAGTCAATTTACAGCCATAGTAGCGGCTTTTGCTTTGATGTAAACTGCCATAGTTCCGCTGTAAGCGGCCGATGTCTGAGTTTAAGCCAGATTTTTTTGAATGTAGATCACTGATAATCAGTTTGTATTGAAGATTACCTTACGCAAGAGTTCGCTTGATTTTATTCAACAAAAGATCATTTGCCTATTGGCCTTTCTTCACGTATTTAGCAAGAATCACTATTGTTTGCTCATTGATCTTGCCCTCTTTTTGTTCGGTATTGCCTGCGACCAATCGTATGCGTTCCACAACAGTTCCTTTGGGCGCGGTAAAATTGATTCCCTTGACGTTCAGGTTTTGAGTCAGGATAATATTGTCGCCATTCGCAAGCGGATTGCCAAAACTGTCTTTATGGATTTCGGCTTCTTCAAAAACGCTCATCGCCCACTGCACGGTATCCTCATCAAGCTCAACTGAATTGATCACATCATTGCACCAATCCTCAGATTTATACAATTGCAGCGTTCTGTAGCTTAATGCCTGGATAGCCGGTTCGGGATTCCAGATACTTCCTTCCAGGCAACGCCAGTATTGCCCCTTATCTTTTGAAAATAATTTTTTGCCTCAAAATGAATGAGTGGGATTCCCGCTTTCGCGGGAATGACGGTAACACCAAAAGCAATTGGGTACAGCAAGCTTCGCGAGATAAAACTTCGGTCACCGCGGGGTCGGCTACGCCAGGCCCAGCTGAGACGAAAACGAACATTTTAAGAATGATGTTATTGCTTGTAATGGCAATACCCTACCTTATCTTATCAATAAAACGGTCCCCTTCGCGATTTTATTCCTGCCGGTCAACAGGTCTGTATATTCTATTTGCCACACATAAGCGCCTGATGGCTGTGGCTTGTTTTGAAAATTGCCATCCCATCCTGCTGAGCTGTTTTTTGTCAGGAATATTATTTGCCCCCATCGGTTGTATACTGCAAAAGATATTGTTCTTTGTGGGGTTGAAGGGGGTATCCGGAACAAATCGTTGTGGCTATCCCCATTCGGTGTAAATGCGCCTGGCATTTCTAAAGGGACATACACGATGACCGTCTCTTTTCCGGTTGCGCTGCAACCATCATTGCCGGTGGCTGTCAACTGATAGGTAGTGGTGACGGCGGGCTCTGCAACGGGGCTCATTATATTTTGATTGCTCAAAAATGTGGAAGGCGACCATAGATATCCGGTTACCTGTCCATCAACGATCGGTGTTAATGTAACGCTCTCCCCGGGTTTAATGACGAGCGTGTCAGTGTCAAAACGGATAGCAGGAACGGGGTTAACGGTCATGGTGATGCTATCTGCAGACGGGACCGGTATGGCGCAGCCAATGCTGCTGGTCATGAGGCAATTGACAATATCGCCGTTCATGAGGGAAGATGTGCTGAGCGTATCGCTGTTAGTGCCTGTGGCCGTTCCATTCACCAGCCATTGGTAAGCCGGTGCATTGCCGCCATTGACGGGAGATGCGGTGAACAGCGCAGTGTCGCCGGAGCAAATAGTGGTTGCCGCGGAAGCAATGGTAAGGGAAGCGCTGACCGAGTTGACCTGCACCACGATAGTGTTCGAAGAGTCGGGCCCCGGCAGCACGCAGGCTGAGCCTGGCACGATGATACAGATTAAGGAATCTCCGTTTGCAAGGCTGCTGCTTGTAAAGACAGAATCATTCGCGCCTGCAGCAGTGCCGTTCAATATCCACTGATATGTAGGCGTGGTGCCGGTATTTATTGCATGTGCTGTGAAAGTATCTGGTTGATTGATGCACAAAGCGGTAGCAGAAGCTGCAATGCTGACAGATGCCTGGACCGATGTCTGAAAATTAATCGGAATGCTATTCGAAGTATCATTTGTGGGCATTCCGCAGGTTGGGTTGTTTGTCATGATACAGCGGACTGAATCGCCGGATGAAAGGTTGCTTCTGGCATAAGTCGGGCTGTTGGTGCCAACATTGACCCCGTTTATTTTCCATTGATAGGAGGGGTTGGCAATGCCAATGGCAGGCACAGCAGTGAAGGTCAGCAATGAGCCTGCGCAATAAATATCCGGGGATGCTGTGATGATCACTAAGGGTAAACTGTCCGGAGGATTCCAGTTCAAGGCATAAAGCGTTCCTCTTTTGTTATCGAAGCTGTATAATATCACCATCTCAACATCAAGTATAGCTGAAGGGTCATAAGGATAGGAAATAGCTGTTAATATACTGCCGGTTTTGATATCCAATGTGTATAAGGTACCAAATATACACCCGGCACTATTTGAATGTTCAGCTAAAAAAATATACTTCCCAGCATTTTCATCAATAGCGTATGCGCTTACTTGGGGAATACCAAAAAAACGATCGTTAGGGATAGGAAGTGTAGAGATAGCATATACAGTACCTGTCGTCAGTGAAACTGAGTCGAATTGTAGATTTGGCAGCGAACCTGAGTAGTTGATCCCGTATAGTCTGCCTGAAACATTATCATACTTTATGTCTGTGAGATAAGCATCAGGAAAATTATTCAAAACTATTCCTGTTGAAGCATCTATTACAAGAAGATTATAGGGAGAATTGACAATATATTGATGATTTTTTGTATCAAAAGTGCTGTTAGAATAACCCCTAAAGCCTGCCAAGGTTAAGTTGTTGATGATATGTACAATCCCGTTTGATGGATCGATCCAGGTAAAATAGACTGTGTTATTAACAGCATTGTATAGAGCATATAGGGTATCTGTTGCCTGGTCATATTCTATTCCAAATATGTTGCCACCTGCGCTGCCCGCCGGGCAATTGGTGTTATAAATAATAGCACCGTTAATAGCATTGATTGTGTAAAGGTTAAATGGCCCTGTTGTATGAGAACCGCCCTGGAAAAACAACCGTTGGTGATTTTGATCATAGGTGCTTTTGTCAATTACATATGTTACTCCGGGAATATTGCCTATCCGGTTAAGTGCAAGATTATTGTAATTCAATGTAGCCAGGTACTCATATTGTGCCTGAGATAAATCGGGCATAAGGCCAATTAAGGAAAAGAAAATTATGAATAAACAGGAGGATTTGGTTAAGCCTGCCATATCATTGGTTTAATGGTCGCAATTGAGATATCAGTAAATTACGGGCAAAGTAAATATAATGAATGTATACTCAAAAGTTAATAGGGTAAGTTGCGCTTGTGATGAAAAAAATTAAGAATTCCTTTTGAATATCTGTCAACTGGGTTTGCCGCAGTTTGCACTATTTAAGTAAAGTATCAAGCGCGGCGAGTTTTTGTTGGTCGCGAAACGATATGATTGTTTTAATTTTAGACTTGGTAACCGCAGTGGCTTTGCGCTGCTTCGTGTTATTGTTGCAAGATGCAAAAGCCGCAAGGATCAATAACCTTGAACATTAACTAAACAAACAGATGATAACAGGTGAAAAATTTACAGAGATGGCGCTTTCCTTTCCGGGGGCAGCGCAAAAGCCTCACTTCGACAGAATAGGGTTTAAAGTGAACGGGAAAAGAATGTTTGCAACCTATTTAGATGTGAATAACACAGCCAACATATTCCTGACACCGGAAGAGCAGGCCATTTTCTGCGCAATGGACATCGACAACATCTATCCGGTGCCGAACAAATGGGGAGAAAAAGGAGCTACCACTTTTGAACTGGATATGGTGGCAAAAAAAATTCTGATGGAAGCCCTTCTCACGGCGTATAACGATGTGGTGAAACAAAAAAGCAAGAAGCATTGAAGACTGATAAGAGACAGCTTGTCCAAAGTTCTCTCACTTTGTAAAACATGGGCATGTGCTCAAAAAAAGGGGCCGTTAGGGAATGACAACTGCTGATTTTTTTGCCTAAATGCGTTTAACAAGCTGCGTCTTCACTTCCTCACTTCCGCCGGAAACCTCAAACGTATAAACGCCATAGGGCAAATCATTCAGCCCCTTCCATGTGTGCACTGACTGGCAGCCTGAACTGCTCGCTTCCATAGCCGTGCAAACCCTTCCTCCCTCATCCCGGAGCACTACTTTTAACAGACATTTCTCCAATTCATTGATTTCAAATGTCAGCTCATTAAGAAAAATTCTTGGCCTGATGCTTAATAGCATGGTCTGATCTTTTTAATTTTTAATAAAATCAATTAAGCTCAATAAGGTGTTTCAAAAAAGGGGATGGAATTTAAGGTGCGATCGAAGGATTGGAGGAAAAGGCTTATCTATAATCAGAAAATAAAGATATTCATATTTTTTAATATTACAAATAGCTAATAATTAAATAATAATATCGTAATACCTCAATATTAATTATCGGCTATTGTGTACACCTGCACGAATACGATATAAGCCGAATATGGGGTAATACCGGCATTGAAAGAGACTGAAGACAGCATCAGCAAAGTATGGCACAATTATCAGGAATGAGGGGAACACACTGGTAAACTGCAGATGCTATGCCTGCAAACTTCTCAGTTTTTGTTTTAGTATGTCAAAATCAACCGGCTTGGTAAGAAAGTCATCTGCGCCAAGGCTCATGGCATTATTGAAATTCTGTTCATCGCCATAGGCTGTGATCATCATCACCTTGGGCTGGGTATGAGCAAATTGTTGTTTTATGCTTTTTAAAAGTTCCAGGCCATTCATGCCCGGCATATTGATATCTGACAAAACGATTTTTGTTTCGTCAATGTGGTCATTCAGATAGCCCAGGGCTTCGTTGCCTGAACATGCAAAAGCGAATTGCATTTCATTGCTGGCTATCTCCCTGCGGAAACGCTGTTTGAAAAGCACCTGTGCGTCCGTTTCGTCATCAACCATCAGGATTTTCATGTTTAGAGTTTTTAAGTGAGGCGCAGGTTTCAGATTGTTGGTAAAATTATGGATTCTATGTATTCTTCTTCTCTTTGTTTTTGGTTTTTAATTATCCCCAAATGCAATTGTCTGAACTGTGATTTTTGTGATTGGTTTGATTAGTATGATTGTAGCCATAAATGCATTTCACAACAATCATATGAATCTTATAAACCATAGTTCGGACAGGCAATTGTCTGAACTTTGGTTTCTGTGATTGGTTTGATTAATATGATTTCAGCCATAAATGCATTTCATAGCAATCATATGAATCCTATTATAAATTCTTGTCATGTTGACCCAGCATTCCTGAGTGTTGACCCACCTGCGAAGCAGGTAATAAATGTAAGAGCTATATGATGATTAAAAATACTAAGGTTTACTGATAGCTTTTAGCTTTTTTTCTTCTTAACGATTCTCCTTTGAGTTCTATCCGGTGTGCGTCTGATGTCAGCCTGTCAAGTATGGCATCAGCCAGTGTAGGATCGTTAATATATTCATACCATTTAGATACCGGTAGCTGTGATGTGACGATAATACTTTTTCTGCCATATCGGTCTTCCAGTAACTGCAATAGGGTAAGCCGGACATCCTGTCCCAGGTTTTGCAGCCCAAAGTCATCGAGTATGATCAAAGTTTGGCGTTCGAGGTGGTTCAATAGTTTAATGTAGGATCCATCCAGTTTCGATAGCGTAACTTTTTCTATCAGCCGGTTCATGTTCAGGTATGTGGTTTTATATCCCTGCAAGCAGGCCTGGTGCCCAAGGGCGCAAGCCAGATGGCTTTTCCCACATCCCGTGGCACCGGTGATCAGTACATTTTCGCCCTGTTGCAGATAACGGCCTTCCGATAGCGCAGCCAGTTGCTGTTTAGTCAGATTGCGCACAGCGCTGCATTCGATCTGTTCTATCGTTGCCGGTATGCGCAGTTTGGCAAGCTTCAGGTAATAGGCCGTTTTTTCATTGCTCCGGCTGAGCTGCTCGGATTGTACCAGTTGGGCTACCAGGTCATGACCTTCCAGTTGCTGGTCCATGGGCAGTTCCAGTTGAGAGCGATACGCTCTATGCATGCCCTGTAACCGGAGCTGTTGCATTTGTTCAAGAGTTTGGGTAGTGTTCATTTTTTTGATGTGTTTGTTTTAGTGAAGATTATTGATAGTGATCTTTGCCTCTTATATTATCGTGATCGGGGATGATATTGATAATGGGCAGTTGTATTTGCCCATCCAGGTTGCGCTCCAGGATATTTTTGATCATCGTGTAGTTCACACGAGGCCCTTGCAGCGCTCTGCTGCACGCAGCCTCCAGCCGTGTGGTGTTGTATTTTTTTTGCAGCATCAGCATCCCAAAACAGGCTTTATAGTTCTGCTCCATATAAATGCTGTTTTCAAGCATGAGTGTCATGGCCTGTAAGGTTGACGGCCCAACACGCGAGGCCTGGACCAGCAAGTCTTCCCGGTTCCATCCTTTGATCTGCTGCATGCGTTGGTGATGCGGGGGCATGTGCTCTGCAAGAGTTGTATATGCTTTGCCATAGGCTTTGCGCACATGCACGGCGATGCGTTCCATTTCAAGATACACTTCCACGACCCGGCTGTCATATAATACTTTGACTTTTTTGCCTACATACTGGTAGGGAACACTGTAATAAAGATGGTCTTCAGAAAGCTGTACGTGATAGTTGCGCTGAACGGTAAGCACGACTACTTTTTTGGGGCTGAAGGGTTCTGTCGGCAATGGCCTGAGCGTTTTATGCTCATGGGTATCATAAAAATACCAGCGGCTATGCGCTGTCCTTTTGTATGGCTTATCATTGAGCTTGTATAACTGCTCATGCATCGCATCATTCAAAGCTTTCAGGCTGGAAAAAACATGATGCCGCAGGGTCGCGTACACATTTGTGTAAATAATATTGACCGCCTTTTCAACCATGGCTTTATCCCTGGGGCTATAGGGTCGCGTAGCGCTGAAGGTGGTCCCGTAATGATCGCTGAGCTGATGGCACATATCAGTGAACACAGGCTCATAGCGGCTGGCCCGGCTGACGGCGGTTTTAAGGTTGTCGCATAAGATCGTAGCGGGCACGCCTGCAAAATATTTAAGTGTGGCATTGATGCAAGCAATAAAATCAGCTGTCTGCTGAGAGTGCACAGCAGTGCAAAAGATCAGCCCGCTATAAGGAAGGATGGCTACGAACACTTCACATTCGATCCGCTCGCCGGTAGACACATCCACATAATATTGTTTCTTGCCTGCAAAGTCCACCATGATCATATCGCCAGGCTCATATTCCAGGTGCATAGACAGGTCGGACTGTTTCAGGTATTGATCAAAATGATAACAATACCGGCTATAGCTATACCCGTCAGGGTGTAGGCACAGATATTCCTGCCACAGTAGTTGGCGTGTCACGCCGGTCTTAGAAAGTTCGGGGCCTGAACTTATGATATGCTTTGTAAGCTGTGCAAGCCGCTCTGCATCGCGTTCCAGCAGATCGTTCCGGTATACGTTTTCAGCAAGCTCCTTATGAGAAAGCTCAACGCCATTGTCTGGCAGCAATGCCAGATATTTACGCACGCTGTTGCGGCTGATGCCCAGCCGGCGCGACATCTCACGGATGCCTACTCCATCATCTTTAAGTTGAAGAATCTGCTTTAATAGTTCCATTGTGATCGGCTTTTGTGACATAGCTCCCTTATTATTTTAAGGAGCAAGAAACATCATAAAAGCCCGGAACAAGTAATACCTGAAAGTGGGTCATCATGCAGGAATGACAGTCATCGCCATCACTACCGCAATCCGTTAAGGTGGGTCAACATCTAGGAACGGACCTTGACCTGATAGCAAACCGATAATTACGCAGGTGGGTCATCATGCAGGAATCCATCACCAGGAGATAACAAAAAAACAGAAATCCAAGCGATGGGTCATCATGCAGGAATGGTGGGTCAACATAAACAGGAACAGTGGGTCAACATGATCAGGAATTTACAGTTTTATATGCTTCAAATTTCTATTCCGGCTTGAATTCAATATCTATCAAGTTCAGGAAAAACGGAACTTATAAATGCGAAAAAGCAAATTTTTTGTCAGAGA
>Ga0182030_10001131_pt1 | contig 53932 bp, 51 predicted proteins | sample 812S3MmetaG_FD_121299 | JGI IMG/M metagenome (GOLD analysis project Ga0182030, IMG submission 121299) | Permafrost microbial communities from Stordalen Mire, Sweden - 812S3M metaG (Illumina Assembly) | ecosystem: Environmental > Terrestrial > Soil > Wetlands > Permafrost | place: Sweden...
ACGCTGGTTATTATCGCTGCTCTACTCCTCACGGGAGTCTCCCAAGCGCAAATCGCGCTTGACCAGAAGGACCATTGCGATGCTATGATGGAGCAGGCGAGGGGTCTCGCGGCCCAGCTTCGCATCCCCAGTCTCGTCGTTGGGGGTACCGCACCAGCCGCAGGCACAGCACCCCAGATTTATACGGGCCTGCAAAACAGCCTTGCCAGCGATAGGAAGGCTGCCGACGCGATCCAACTCGCTATCCGCACGTGTTCGTTGTACAACACCACGGAGGATGCCACGTTGCGGTTGTTTTACGCCGCTCCCAGCTTGCAGAAAACCGCACTGGATCACCGCGCCATCATCGACAGCATAGCGGAGACCCAGTTGAACACCATAATCGCGGACGCACAGAAAAGGGTCGAAGCACAAAACTTGCCACGGCCCGCGCTCTACCTGTTGCAATCCTCTCGGGCTAGGCTGGAATTGGACAGGGCATCGTCTGCGGCGACCGCCGTGGCTTTCTATATTCCCGAGGGAATGAACCCCGCGCCCATCAGCCAGTTGCTCAGCATCAAGCAGCAAGAGGAAATCATCGTACAGAAAGCCACGGAAAAGTATGCCCGAGCGGCTAATTGGGACGTGCTGTTTGAGGGTGGTATGCATCACCAGCTAACATCCACTAGCACTCCGGGGACGCCCGTCAGCAGTTCGACAGGTGCTTATGGCGGAGCGACTCTCACTTGGGGTCTCGGCACCCAAAAGGCCGACAAGCATTTCGACAAGGCTGTGACGGCATACGGCAAGTGGAAAGAGACGCAGGAAGGCGATGTCATCCGTACCGCCATCGCCCTCAGAAAGACGCTCACGGACAGCATCACCGTGCTCGGGTGCAACCTGAAGATGCTACAAGATCAGGGAGACGCAATCGACGCCAATCTCGAACTGGTCAAGGACGCCGACACCAGCGCGTCCCTCGCTTTCAAGATGCAGTTGCAGGCCGACAGATTGCTGCTTAGGGTTGAAGTCGAGGACACGCAGTTCCGCCTCGATGCCTTGCAGACGTACCTAGCGGACAACTTTTAAGGGGATATGATGAAGATCGCGATTGTGGGTAGCGGATACGTGGGGCTCGTGGCAGGCGCTTGTTTCGCCGAAATCGGGCACGATGTCGTGCTGGTGGACAACGACCCCAAGAAGTTAGCGGTGCTCAGGGCGGGGCAGTGCCCCATTCACGAAGAACAATTGCCAGAATTGTTGAAGAAACATTTGGGGCGTAAGCTCACGTTTACTGACAACCTTCATCAGGCGGTGAGCGCAAGCAAGGCTATTTTCATTGCTGTAGGTACGCCAGACGGTGGTGATGGTAAGGCCGACTTGTCCTATGTCGAAGCTGTAGTCCGATCCATCGCGGGGGCGATTAACGACTATAAGGTGATCGTGGAAAAATCCACGGTGCCTGTATTGACAAGTGAAGCCATTCGCCAAACCCTCCTGCTTAACGGAGCGGACCCCACCAAATTTGACGTAGCGTCGAATCCCGAATTTTTGAAAGAGGGTACGGCGGTCGCCGATTTCCTTCGCCCAGATCGGATTGTGATTGGCACCGATAGTGAGCGAGCCATCGGTGTCTTACGGGAAATTTATGCCCCCATGGTCGCCAGTGGCTATCGTTTGATCGAAACCAGCACCAAAAGCGCCGAACTCATCAAGCACGCATCCAACGCTTTCCTTGCGATGAAAATCAGTTTCGTCAACGCTGTCGCTTCGGTGTGTGAGCAAGTGGGGGCAGACGTGACGGAAGTTGCCGAGGGCGTTGGCGCGGATAGTCGTATTGGACCGCAATTCCTCAAGCCGGGTATCGGCTACGGGGGTTCTTGTTTTCCCAAGGACTTGATGGCATTCAAAGCTGTCGCGGAACAGAACCATTACAAGATCAGGCTGTTGGAAGAAGTCAGCCATATCAACGGCGATCAACAAAAACGGTTCATGAGCAAAATTCGTGAAGCTCTCTGGACGTTGCGTGGGAAACGGTTGGCGGTTCTGGGGCCTCGCATTCAAGGGAGGCACGGATGACATCCGTGAATCCCCCGCGATCTCGATCATCCAAACGCTCTTGAAGGAAGGTTGCCACATCGTGGCGTACGACCCCGCCGCCATGGATAATGCTCGCAAGGCGTTTAATGAGTGCTCGACCACGTGTCCTCATAAATGTGATGGGACTATCGAGTACGCAACAGACTCATACGCGGCGGCTCGGAACGCAGACGCTTTGTTGATACTGACGGATTGGCCTGAATTTGTGGAATTGAATTTGGACCAACTTGAGTTAAAAAACCCTTTGGTGATCGATGGGCGCAACCTGTACGATCCGAAGGTTATGGCGAATCTTGGGTTTACCTACTACAGCGTAGGTCGCCCCATAGTGCGCGGCAAGACACCCGAAAAATTGGCAGCAACCGAATAACGGGTTGTGTCCACCCCACTAACGTGCTATAGTGGTAATACACCACCAGTGGTAACATTTTCATTGTAGCAAGTAACTTGACTTCACCAAGAAAAGGAAAAGAGAAAAATATGAATTTCAAACGTACGTTGTTTTTGGCAGTAATGGCGATGGCTCTATCATGTACGGCTTTCGCGTGGAATTGTTCCGATCCTCTGGCATCGCGTGTTGACGTAGGACCAGTCAATCCGGGCGGCTCCGCAGGCGACGGCGACGGCCAGTGGTTCCTCGGCACAGGTTCCGAAGGCACCAAGGGTGACTACTACGTCTGCGAAGTTCCCAAGAAGTCCACAGGCGGCGGGTCTTCGACCACGAACACGAATTCCAACACCAACAATAACTCCAACCAGCAAGGTCAGCAACAAGGTCAGCAACAGGGCCAACAGCAAGGACAGACCGCGAACGGCGGCTCCTCGTCCAGCACCGCTACGGGCGGCAACGCCACGGGTGGTAATGCGACAGCCACAGGCGGACAGGGCGGAAGCTCTTCGTCCAAGTCTGGCGTAACCAACAGCGGCAACTCTTCCGCGACAGGTGGTGCGGGTGGGGCTGGCGGTGCAGGTGGTGCAGGCGGTTCAGTGAGTGGTTCAGGTAACTCCACGAACACGAACAACGTGAACACGACCGTGGCTCCCGTTATCACTTCGACGAACAAGCTGAGCAACAGCGGCAACTCGTCCAACACGAACAACAACACCGCGAACGGCGGCACGTCGAATGCCAACGGCAACGGCTCGAACAACACGACTTCGGCTTCGTCCAACCAGACGCAATCGAACTCTTCGACCAATGCCAATCAGTCGTCAGCTTCTAACCAAGCGAACGGCAACGGCAGCAACTCGAATAACACCGTCAACAACTCAGTAGTGGAAGCTCCGAAAATTCCGGTTAACACTGCTTACGCTCCGACAACCATCCCAACGTCACCCTGTCTCAAGTCTTACAGCGGCGGCGGGCAGGGTTCAAGCTTCGGTTTGAGCTTCGGCGGAAGTAAGTCAGACAAGAACTGCCAACTGCTTGAGCTTGCACGATCCTTTGATTCCATGAACGAGCGTCTGGCAGGCTGCAAGATTAAGGTTGAAGCTGCCAAGAAGATCGCCAAGGATGCCGATGTCACAGTGGAAGACTGCATGATGCATGAGATGGTCGCCGTTCCAGTTCCTACGGCGCTATTAGCACCTATTGCTGCACCTGCCCCACAGGTGATCGTGGTTCAAGTGCCAGCGGTCGCGCCCGCTCCCGTCGCTCCAGTCGTCTCGAATGTCATTTCGTCCTTCCAAGGCTTCTACACGCAATTCAACAACGTGGCGAAGGCGCGGTTCGACGGAACGATTCTCTTGATGAAGAACAACCTCGATGGTCATCTTCGCCTTCGTTTCAACCCCGCAACTGCGGCGGTCGTTGATAGCATTCAAGCGTACCTGATTGCTAACGGCATTGACCGTGAGCGCATCGAAGCGCGTGATGACGGCCATGAAAAGGGCGTCGAAGTGCTCTTCATCGCTCAGTAGTCCAGCCCCTCCCCACGACCCCTCGCCGATCCTTGGCGGGGGGTTTTCTTTGTGGTATTATAGGATATGCAACGACACGACCTGAAAACATGGCCGAAGCAGTTCCGTGCCATCCTCGCAGGTAGCAAGCGGTATGAACTTCGAGTCAACGACCGCAACTTTCAAGAAGGCGACGAGTTGATGCTGCTGGAATGGGACCCCAAGGCAGAGAAGTACACGGGGCGGCACATCCTGACGACCGTGACGTACATGACCCGAGGCGGTGAGTTTGGGCTTCCAGAAAATTTGGTGGTAATGTCGCTTGCGATTCAGTATTGGAATACGGGGAATGCTGCGTGATTCGAAAATGCAAATACGGGCATGAATTGACGCCCGAGAATCTAACTGGAAGAAAGCGGAAACAGTGTAAACTATGCCGTCGTGCCAGTTGCAAGAAATGGCGTGACGCCCATCTAGACGAACAACACGCTCGAACGTCGGCGTGGAACCGTGCGAATCGTAAAAGGTGCAACGCCGCCAGTTTGCGTTCCCGACGAAAGAAACGATGCGATTTGACCCCTCAACAGTGGGAACGGACTTTGAGACGCCAGAAGGGTAAATGTGCGAATACGGGCTGCCCAAATCCCGCTTCACACGCAGACCATGACCATTTGACGAGGAAATTTCGTGGTGGGCTATGCAATACTTGTAATCTGGCTCTCGGGCACCTAAAAGACAGTATTAAACGAATAAGGGGTTTAGCAAACTACCTGCGGAGGCACCTTGCGAAGAACAAAAGCCGGGTTCGTTCTTGAAAAACTTTTGCATGGCATGAAGTACCGTTATATTCTTTGCTGGTCAGGCAATGAAGCCGACATGGAATGGGGCGGGGCTTATGATTGCGCTTGTTGCATCACCTATATAGGCGAGGACGCTGCCGTAGCGGGCTGTGGCTGCATCTGTCATCAGCGCATTGAAAAGATTGTCCAAAATCCAGACCTACGGATGTTCTTGCTGGCCCTAAGTAGCTCCGAGGAAATGCCATTCGTCCCCAAGGATTATCCCGACTGGATGACGTACAATCGCAAGCTCAAGCGGGAGCACGATGTCTGGCGCAAAGAAGGTAGTCCCAACGCTGGCACCTTTGAAGACATCTCCAAGTGCTGCGAAGCCTGTAAGATGGTTGCTGAGATGGAAGTCCGCTTCCAAGAACACCAGAAAGACCCCAAGAACCAGTGCGGCAAGCCGTGCCACGTCTGTGACGAGGCTAATGCCGCTCACGCAGTCGAGCTAAAGGAGATCAAACTCATCTCCAAGAAGTTTGCCAGCAAGAAGAAAAAGAGAGACTAATGAGCAAGCGTAAGAGCAAGCAGGCGGTTAGCCGCCCCATGGTGTTGACGGGTGCCACGAATAAGGGGATGCGGAGCTATCAGGAAGACCGACATCTGATGATCTCCGCTGAAGAAGGCTTGATTATGGTCGTCATGGATGGTCATGGCGATGCGGGCTGTGCTCTCCTCTTAGAGAAGAAATTCTGCGAGGTTTGGGACTCTGTTTTCTCCCCCGAGAAGAGCCCCGACATTCTCTTCAAGGAACTCTTCGATAAGTTCGATATGCTCACTTCATTCATGGGCTGCGGGTCCACCATGAGTGTCGCCTTCATCCCGAAAGCTAACACAGGGAAAGAGACTAAAGTTCATGTCGCCATCCTCGGCGACTCCCCGGTGATCGTGCAGCAACCAGATGGGACATTCCATGTCAGCCCCGAACATAACGTCCGCACCAACATGGCGGAACGTGCAGCGGCTCAGGCACGCGGCGGCTACTACTCCTCGAACGGCTATATTTGCTACGGCCCAGAAGGGCATGGGTTGCAGATGAGTCGAGCTTTCGGCGACCGCGATCTGGGAAAAATCCTTTCCCGCATTCCCGAGGTCTACACGGTTGAATTGGGTGACTGGGTTCTGGTGGGATCGGACGGACTTCTATCCCCCGGCCACGATGAATCGGGAGTGCAGATGCTTCTTGACATCGTGAAGATGATCGAGGAGCAGGATGTCAACGCCGAGGAACTCGTTGATTACGCTGCTAACGTGGTAAAAACAGGGGACAACGTAACGGCGATTTTGTGGAGGAGATCATGAGTAAGATTGTAAAACGCGAAATGTTCGATGAGGATATGGACAATATAGTTTTGGAGTGTGGTCATGGTCTCATTGCCCACACAATCCCGAACCCAATGGTAATTGCCGCAGGATTTCCAGATGCTTCCGTTCCAAAGGATGCTATCGAAATTTCATGTCCCGTCTGTGAATGCAACCCCAGCGAGCTTTATAACCCTCATCCAGTCCTTAAATGCAGTTAAATGAAGAACAGACGCTCGCGGTTGAACACCCGCTCGACGAACCCGCCTGCCTCATCGCAGGCGCGGGCAGTGGCAAGACCGCTACTATGACCGCCCGAGTCAAATGGCTAATAGCTCATGGCGTCAAGCCCCGCCGTATAGCGGTTATTACGTTCACTAATCGTGCAGCGGGGGAGCTTGTAGCGCGTATAGGCGTGACCGATCCTCATTCCCCCGATTCTCCGCGTGTTAGCACCATCCACAGCTTGGCCTTATCCGCAATCCGCAAAAACCCCCTCGGTTTTGGTCTTCAAGAGAGAGTCTCTCCGCTGGATGATTACGATCAGAGTCAGATGATGAAGAAGATCATCGAGCGAGAGAAAATTACCGACACAAATCCGTATGCCGTTTTGGAAAAGATTCAGTTTCATCGTGCTCGTGGCGTTGGATTTGTGGTGGACTATACCGAAGAAGTCGCCGAAGAAGCTGAGCGTATGTACAGTGGGTACCACCTGATGTCGGACACGGATTTGAAGCTTTGGGGATTATACCAAACCGAAAAAACACGAACGAACGTGCTCGACTTCGATGACATGATTTTGTTGTGTAATAGGCGGTTTGCAACAGATGAGGATTGGAAACGGCGCATACAAGCGATGTGGGATCATGTGCTTGTCGATGAGGTTCAAGATATATCGAAGATTCAGTGGCAGTTCATCGAAGGTCTACTCGCACCCGACAACTTTAACCTATTCGTTGTTGGGGATTTGAACCAAAGTATCTACTCATTTACCGGGGCGGCACCGTATCTCCTCAAACAATACAGCGAGAACTGGCGAAGTGTAGTTCCTCGCATGTACAAAATCGTCCGCAATCACCGCAGCGTACCTGAAATCGTTCGATTGGCTAACGTTATTCAATCTAAAATGGGCGAGGGTTCTATTCCGCTAAAAATGGAAAGCTGGCGTGGTGGAAATGGAGAAAGCGGCAAAATAGAAATCCTCAAAGGGGTCATGGCGTCAGAGATCGCCGCCGATATCGCTGTTGAGATTTTCAAAGACAACGAAAAGTTCCTGCGTGATGAACGTACACGTGCCGAAGGTGGGACACCCCGAGAGTCACAAGCGAAACCGATCTCCTATCGAGAAAATTTCATTCTGGTAAGAGCCGCAATCCAGATTCGTGATATTGAAACTGAGCTAGTAAGGCGCAGAATTCCATACGTCGTGCGAGGAGGTCGGGGCTTACTCCAAACTGAAGAAGTTAGAGATGTACTAGCGTACATGCGGTTGGCTACGAACCATAAAGATTTTATGGCTTTCGTTCGAGCCGCTCAGGTGCCTCGACGCGGGTGTGGCGAGGTTGCTTTGGAGAAAATCCGCGCCATAGCCAATGGTAAATACGACGGTGATCTAATCGCCGCCGCTGAGGGGGATAAAAATGCGAAGATCGCGTCCTTTGGCGGCGTTGTCAGACTCGTCACCCAATTTAGTGAGAACCCCGTTGCTATGCTTGAACGAACGCTTGCCTTGACCCAGTACACAACTTACATCAGCGACAAGTACAAAAGAGATAGTGGTAAAGTCAAAACCAAACTTGAGAATCTTGATCGTTTCGGTTCACTCATTGATGGGCTGGTTGCTGACGGCGCGATGACCGCTGAGGACATGATTTTCCAACTCACGCTTGATCGTCCGAAAGATGACGATGAGTCGGGAGCCGTCACGATCAGCACAATTCATAGCGCCAAGGGACTAGAGGCCAAAAGAGTCTATGTTAATAATGTAACAGAGGGCAGCCTCCCTCACAAATTTTCGTCTGGAAATGAAGAAGAAATTCGCGAAGAGAGGCGTTTGTTTTACGTCGCCTGCACACGAGCACGAGATTATCTGATCCTGTGTATTCCTGCCCTGCTTCAGCAGGGTCCCAATGTTACTAACCTTCGGCCATCCCGTTTCTTGATAGAAATCGGCGTTGCCTAGCTTTTTGAGTGTACTTTTTAGCCGAAATCAGTGTACACTAGGTAGAATAGCCGCTGGAGGCGAGAATGAGACAGGCTGAGAATAAACAAAAAACCGCCCAGATTGAACGACTAAAGCGCAATGCGAAACCAAATGTCAGTCCCGCTGAATTTGCTGGCACCCAGATGGCGAATTTTCTGGAGTTGCTCTCCAAGCAATCCTACATACCCGAGTGGTATCGTCGCGATGCCAAGAAACTCTACGAACGGTGGGACTCCATCTGCTCATTCCGCCTGAACAACCCTATCGTGGCGTCGGAACTGGAAAAGGAACTTTTCCCCAATGGCTAAGGATTACACGCAAGCCGAGCAGGTCATGGACACCGAACGGTGGACGACCGAGTTTTACATGGACACGCCAGACGGTAGAATGAGCGTGAGAATGCCGAATTTTCTATCGAACGTCGAGCAGCAACGCCGCATGAAAGTGATTGAGGGCGCACTCAATGGAAGCGAAAGTACCAAACCGAAGTCTCTATATGGTTAGAGAATTCATCGCCGCCCTACTACTCTCGGTGGTCGCTCAGGCCACACCCACTGTCCAGCATGTTCAGGAACGGGAACCCGATTGGGGGTTCGTCCTTCGTGTGGAGGAGTACAAAGCGGTAGCCAACACCAACTACGGCGACACCAACGGTAGAGACCCCTTTCTCCCAGCTTGTGCCCATACGGTCGATCCGAGACCGGCAAACACACCGAGTCCAACGCTGAGCGATGGTGCTAACGTGGCGGTGAGCTTCATAATAGGTACGGACGGTCGAGTATATAGCGTGTTCACGTTAAACGACGCCGACAACAGCCCTAATGCCCAAATCGTGATTAGAACGGTGGAAAGATGGAGATTTCATCCCGGCACATGCAACGAAGTGCCCGTTGATTCAGAGGGTTTGGTGCTGTTTAAGCGGTAACCTAATTGTCAAAGTAGAAGTCCCACCCAGTCAGAGCGCCTTTTATGTCTTCGTCATACTGATCGTCGTAGGGCATCCTGACGTGCCTTTTGGGGTTTTCCAGCAGATCGGCTTTAAGGGCAGCTTCATACTTACGCCAAGCAGTATTGCAAGCGATCAAGTATTTGCCGCTCGCTGTCTCAAGGCTTTTCCAGAATTCTTCATCCAGATGTTGCTGCTTCCTACCCTCAGGTTCTACGGGATTGACCACGGCAAGAGCGGTGGATGGGGTTTGTGCTTTTTTCTTCGCCATGCTACTGTTTAATACCCAAACCGCAGTATTTATAGTACATGAATAACAATTTTAAGGGCTCTCCCTTCTGGCAAGAAGTTCGCACTGGTCTCTTTGTGATACGCGATTACGAGTGGCGTAAAGCACTCCTGACACTCCCCGAAATGCTCGATACGGAGTTGGTCGTCAGGGGACTTCAGACCAATCAGCAGATACTTAGTTCGGGCTTTACTGGACATGCAATTATCCGTGGCCTTCCCGTCGATACCACCCCCAACGCCGATATTCTCGCCGCCGCATTGATGCCTGACGGCTACTACAATCAAGAAGCGTTGTTCCTCCAATGGATGTACCACTACTACATTCTCGAAGGCGTGGGCGATGGCTTCCGCGAGACCCCGCTCGCACAGTGGTCAAAAGGGATGCTCCAAATGATCGAACAAACGCTACATTTCATGGTGTTTGTTTCGGCGGTGATGTGCTTGCTTGAGGATGGTGTAATCAAGGGAGCCCCGACCAAAGATGGTATGGCCGCTCTTTTGCCGATGGTGCAGTTAAAGATCGAAAAAATCACAGAGACTCTTTTATCTAAGACCGCCGACTACGGCGAAAGCTTCCGCCGCCACGGGCTACAGGGCACCGTTCCTCGCATCTGGGATAAAATGGCCCGCTACGCCCAACTGAGTGCTCTAGGCAGAACGGCAAACTACGAACCGAAGGCGGATGCGATCAAGGATTTGCTGGGCTATTGTGTAATTGCATGGAGCCTCGTTTTGGAAGTTTCTCTTCCCGAAGATTTGCCAGTGGCTCCTACTACTGGTACAATACAAGCATGAGAAAACTCACAAAGAAACGAGACACATTGCTTCGCCAAGCCGCAGCCGCACTTCGCAAATCCCTCGATCCCGATCTCAAGATCGTTGCCAAACACCTGAAAGGCGGGCTTGAAGCCGTCAACTATCTTTTCGAGGCGACCGACGCCGCCCGCAAGAAGGTCCCCACACAATTCGAGATCGAACCCATCACCATTACCAGCACCAACAAGAAAACAACGGGCGACCTTTTGGCCGCAAGGTGGTTGATCGCTATTGTTTCGGAGCACGCCAGATATGTCATCGAAAATCAAGCTGCCATCTGAGGAATTTCTCCCACCAGTCACGAAGTACTGCGATACAGTGGGACATCTCATGTCGGAACTCAGGAGTAGGTTCCCGCTTGATGAACACCACGAGTCGGGCTTGGCTCGGTCGCTCGGTGTTTTCTTGGGGTATTGCTATGGAAAAGTGGTAGCGGACCTAGAAGCCATCAAACCCTCCCCTGTTTTGACTCGCGAAGAGTGGGATGTAGCCTCGGAGGAAATAAAACGAGTACATCTGCGCTGGCAATCGAATTTGAAATACATTAAGCAGAGGAACCGCCACTACGTTGAGATGGTCGGTTATCGGGGACTATCGAATGACAATGCCGAACTGGAGACGTAAGTACAGGATGGGGCTGGTGCTCCATGATGGCTACTTCTGCTACGGCTGGAAACACGGTTGGATTCCGTGGGCACCCGAGTGGTTTAAGCACGCCGTCGTTCACGTGTGGAATTCCATCTACTGCATGAGGCAGGGGCACGATACCACGCTGGTTGATCTGTACAAGGCGCTTCTAGCAGAAGGCGAAGACCCCGAACCGCCCAACTGCTCTCGTTGTCTCACCGAACTCCCCGTTGACGGAAAGTACGTTACCCCTGTGAAGGAGCCTTGGTGGAAGAAACCGCCGACGAAGGAAGAGATTGCCGAGTGGAAAGAACTAGCTGAACAGCCCGATCCCCCAGAAGACTTTCCTGATCCCAGTTAACCTCTAACCAAAAATTTCCGATTAGGTCACGAACGGTCACGTCTAGAGCCCGAGCGTCCGCCTCTGTCCGCTGCGTACGAGATTCAGGATCGTAACTTCTGGCCGTGGGTGGATGAAAACATTATAGGTGTCAAAGGAAGGTTCGATATCTTGAATAACCGCCTTGAGGTTCTGGTAGTACGGGTGGTTTTGGCAATAGAGAAGACACTGAGCAATCGGTGAATCGCTGACAGCTACCTCGACACCATGTCGTTTAAGTCGCAACACCCGCTCATAGGTCTCTCCGACCATGAGAATCTGGTTGTCGAGAAGTTGTGGCGGGACCGTGTTGGGTACGCCGCCGTAGATGAGGTCGCGGCTCGGTTCGTATAGCAAATCTGCCCTAACCCCCGCTTTTTCAGCCTATACGCCAGATAGTAGCTAAAAGTGGTTTTACCCGCCCCGTCCGCCGCACAGGTTGAAAAGTACCATTCGCCGATCCCTCTAATTATTGATACTGGATTCTTAAGCAGGGGCACCCACTTTTATGGTCACTTTTACCCAAGGAATGACATTAGGGCCGAGCAATCTCAGCATCTTAGTACGGGATGCAACTGGGGCTCTAGTTGACCCCGTTCTCATCAACTATACCATCTTTCACGTTACCGACCAACTCCCGTTGAAAATTACGCAGGCGTATGAATGGGATTTGCACCAACCGCAAAATATGACGGGTGGACCTCCGTTGCCGAACGAAGACGTGCAGTTGGCTGGACCTCCTCAACAGGTTCCTACTCGTGTGTCGCAGGGGGCTTACTATGTAAACCAATTTATTCCGACCACGTGGAAGGGCGTCTACCGTTTGGTGTGGAACATTCAGATGTACTCTTCTGAATGTCCAGTGGACACCATAGTTGAGGTATTCGTAGTTCAAAGCATCGACCCGCTTAATCCGAGTTTTGAAGCACCCTCGGTGATCGTCGCCGTTCCAGACTCCATCGCCAATTCAGGGATGACCACTCCCGCCATGTTCGCCAAGGCTGTAATGTACGTTCGTGAGCTTCTGTCGGATACGAACCCCGACCGTAACTACCATTTCCGCCCACCGACACCGGGCCGCGTGGTCGCTGGGTATAACACTCGCGTAGGCTACATTTGGTTGGATGCGTCGATCCTGATGCATCTGGATATGAGTATCAGCATGTTGAATCTCTACAACCCAATGAATCTCTACAACTGGACGCTGGACACCATTCCGAGAGATTGGGGTCGCATTGCCGCACTCGGAGCAGCCGCGTTTTGCCTTAAGCAGGAAGGCAATCGCTGGGCAGCCGATCAATTCAGCTATTCGTTGAATGGTGTGAGCTTGGACATCAACAAGGCCGACTTGTATAGTGGCTTGGGCGAAACGTACATGCAGCAATTTAATACCATGGCACCGCTTGTGACGGCAAATCGTCCGATGAGTGTGGGATTAAGACAACAAAGATGGCTTTTGGGAGCTTTAATCCCTTTCCCGTTTATTTGGCCGCAACTTGTTCAGATGTTTCACATTATTCATCATTTGGTGCGATAACTTAGCGGCTTACATTTTCCGACTTCTTCAGTATTAGATAGAGAGGTCGAAATGTTCATCTACCTAATCGTCAACCACATCACAGGCAAATATTACGTCGGACAGCACAAGGGTGATGACCTACAGCATTACCTTCAACAGAAATTTTATGAGGCGGAACGCCACTTAAAAGGCCGATCTTACCTTTATCATTCCATCCGCAAGCATGGGCGAGAGGCTTTCACTATCCACGCCCTCCTATCCGACATTCAAACTCGACCCGAGCTTGACGCCTATGAACGAGACTTCATCGCCTTCCTCAGAAGTCAGGACTCAGAATATGGCTACAATATTTGCCGTGGTGGTGAAGGATTTACTGGACCGCACACAGAAGAGACAAAAAGGAAGAACACTGAAAACTCCTTAGCAACGTGGCAGGACCCAGTAATCCGAGCGCGAAGGGTGAAGAACCAAAAACAAGTGCGTGACGCTCGTGGCGGCTCTTTTCTTACAGCGGAATCGGTCACGAAAATCAAAGCCGCCCGTGCTGTTCAAGACGAAACTCCACGAATTGCGGGCTGTCAAAAGTACGCAGAGGAACACAAAGAGGAAATGTCCACACGCCTGTCCCACGAAGCCCACGTGCTGGGCGGCAAGGCTGGATCACGTGAAGCCAAACAACGAGCCGCTAGAATTAGTGTGCAGAATGGCAGCTACGCTAAGGCTCAACATCAGCGTTGGCACGTCAACCGTGGGCGAACGAACTCATTCTGCGCGTTTTGCCGCCCGTCAGCCGACTAGCGATTTATTACTTAGGGAAGGAAGGTATGAAACCCATTTGGTTCAAAAAAGAATGGATATGCCCAAAGTGCCGAGTCAAGGCTATATGGATTCACAATCATTGGGTGTGTGATTGTAAGGGACAAACATGGTAACTAATCTGTTGGTGATGAATTCGAGCTACGTCGGCAGCCGTGACCTCTGGTGGGTTGAGGACCCAGAAGCAAAGAAAGGTTACAATGTCTACCGAGCTTTTGACCATCCAAGCAACTGGCATAAAATCAACCCCTATCCATGGGTGGGGCACTTCTATCGAGATCAGTCGGCTCTCGAAGATGTTCTTTACACCGTAGAAGATAAAGACTGGCTCGAACGCGGTAACGGTCTTGGTCGCTGGGGCTTCCGCATTCCAGACTTCCCGTACTCCGATGTGGTGCAGGGCCGCCCCGTGCTGGCGAACAGCCCATACGGTGTTAACGGCTCCATCATCGTCACCGTCATTTTAGACGGACAACCTTTCTTACCCATCAAGGTCTCGGGGCTCGACAAGAGCATCTGGCTGCAAATGGACAACACTGTGCCTCTGGGCGGTGCCGTGAGTGCCTACCCCATAAAATCAAACGGAACGGTGTGGCAAGCCGACTATTCCGGCGTGCAGAAATTCCAAGTCCAGTACAAGAAGCTCCACAACTTTGTCGAGATTTACGAGTCGATGGTCAGAACCTTCTATACGGTCGTGCCCGTGGGAACGGATGGTGAACTCCACAAGCCGGGAGCGAAAGACACGATGATCGTCAACACGATGGAGGTTGATAAGATCACATGGGAATATCAGGAGATGATCCGCCGCAACCAGTGGATTTTTGAGGAAGTGGGCGAGCCCGCGTACCTGATGTTCAAGAAGACTCGCGGGAAACTTTGCGGTTGCTCCGATACGGGGCTGGGCCAAGCTCGCAGTACATGTCCCTCCTGCTTTGGCGTTGGTATCGTGGGCGGCTATTACGGTCCATACGATTTCATTTTTGTTGACCCCGACACTGCCTTGAGCGTGGAACTTAACGAAGGCGGCAGGAAAGTGACTCGTGGTTCTCAAAGTTACCTCGGTCCTACGCCCATCATTCAGGCTGGCGACTTGATTATTCGCCGTAACGCCGAGCGTCTAGTGATAGGGCCAGTGGTCTATAAGCAACCTCGCGGTGTCCTTCTTCAGCAGGATTTCACCGCAACCTTGATAGATGAGGGGGATACGCGGTACTTGATCCCGATCAATACAGGCTTGCCTACGATCCACAATCCAGTTGTTCGCCCCAATCCAAACGACGGCGAGTCGGGACCGTTTGTCGGAGGTAAGGGGCCTTCTGGCGGACCAAATCCCACGGGCAGTGGGGAGCCCATTTTCGATCCCCGCACGGTTCCCGGCAAGGATTGGGAGAATCGAAACATACCAATCGGTCGTTCCGTTACTTTTGGCAAAATCCAAACGTAAACCAACTTTCGGAGACCTATTTAGAGGACGTATGCGCGTAGTCCAAGACGATTTATGGCTGTGTAGCGACTGCCTTTTTGCGGCGGTCAACGACGATTATAGCGGATTGGACTATTACTACAGTCCTGAAGACGCTGAAAAAAGAATGCAGGAAATTCAGGCTGGGTTGCAGGAGTTAGGACCGAATCTCGTCTACAACGCCGATTCCGAGACGGGGGAAGGCGTAGATGAATTTTCTTCTCGCCGATGCGATTGCTGCGGATCGAATTTGGCTGGGAGTAGGGAAAGATTTGCTATTCTCGGCCCCGACGAAGACTTTGAGGTAGGCGAGCAAGAAGCTCCCGTACCGACTCACACCGAACCAAAGGCAGGTAACACTATGGATGCACAGACACTAGCAAGCGCGGTCAGCAAGACCGCTCGTATTCTGACTGAAGAAGACCTGCCAAACGGGAATCCCGAACTTCAGAAGATGGTCGGCGATCCCGACGACTTCCGCACTTCCACTTTTGCCCAGTTCGCTCCGAATCCGGGCAACCTCCTCCTACCCAATCCCCTATCGCCAGTTGAAGGCGACGAGGTTTTCTTCGCCTACATGATGCCGGGCGCGATCTTCCAAGCGCACGATGGCAGCCAATGGTGGATTCTGGGCTACGACTACCGTGGTCAGGTTGAGATCGAGAATCGCTGGTATCCGCGTATTCATGCTCAGGTGAGCGTTTATGACGTTCGTCGTTCCATCGACCAGTGGGTCGAGCCTATTCAGCAGACGGTTCCACCGCCTCCTCCGGGCGTCAACTACGACGCACAGCCAGTTGTCATTGTCGATAACGAGGACTTCGGTGCCGTGGACGATCTGGCTACAGGCCATCCGAATCGTGGCGGCTCGGGCGGTTGGTAAAACGGACTTTCTGTTGCAATAACAGAGGGTCAGATGGTCGTATATCGCAGAACCAATACGAAAAACGGTAAGGTCTACATTGGAAAGACTACGCGAACCGCAGAAGAGCGGTGGATTGACCTACTCGCCGAAGTAAAGCGAGGAAGCACCAACCCTGTCCATAATGCTATCCGCAAGTACGGCTCCGAGGTTTTTACGACCGAGATTCTGCACGTCGCGAAAACCTTCGAAGAACTGAATGCGATGGAAACCTTCTTCATCATTCTGCACCAATCTCACAAACCTGAAAACGGTTATAACCTAACTTTAGGTGGCGATGGTGCGGCACCGGGGGAATTGAATCCTATGTGGGGGAAGACGCACACGGATGAAGTGAAGGCTGTGCTGCGAGCACTTCGGTTAGGCACTATCAATAGCCCTGAGTCGAACGAAAAACGTCGTCAATCCGAATCAGGTGAGAAAAATCCCGCTTATGGGAAAGTCTACATGAACGACAGGGCGGTAGAGGGTCGTAGAAAAGGCGGGTTTTCTCACCTCGGCAAGAAACGTAGTGCCGCGACTCGGGCAAAAATGAGTCAGTCAGCGAAAGGTAAAAAGTTTAGTACGGAACACTGCTTACATATCAGTCAGGCGAAGTTCGGTCAGGGCCTCGGTCGAAAGCACACGCCTGAAGCAATTGAGTGTATGCGTGAAATTAAGCGCCAATGGTGGGCGCATCGAAAAGGGGGTATGGACTTAAGTCCTTTGTTATCATAGATTTAACGGGGGCCAATTTAGTTGCGTATCTGCAACGACTCATCCGTCCAATTGTTGAGAAGAACCCGAGGTTTCGCAATGCTCTGGGCAACGTGACTTTCCCCGCCAATAGCAATCCAACCACAGCCTTGCGTTGGAAAGACCTCCAAGTAATCGTCAAGAATGTTAGCGGGAGTGGCAATCGTTTATCCCCAGATTATTATATGTGTACCCAGCGCGGTCGAGCCATCCTTTGTAAGGTAGCCGACAAGGAAGGTCTTTTTGTCGAATGGACAAAAGAGATTGACCCCACCCAAACAACTCCCGATGCGGGCGTCTACTACATGAACATTGACTACGTAAGCGAGGAGACACGCGACGTTGGTCTGACGGTTCAAAAGTACAAGTGGGTCGAAGGTAAGGGTCAAGCTGGAGGCGCGGTCGGCTCCGTTGTCACATTTCGTCCTAACATCATTGACCCGAGTACGGGTAAACCCGTAGACCTGAACACGCTGATAGCGACAGACCCATCAGTGGGCACTCCCGTGGTCTTTAACGCCATGAACTCATCGTTTGGCGGTACGATGAGCCTCGTCACCCCGTGTGCTAAACTTTGGCTCACTTTTTCGAATGGCACCGCACTCGTTCCCAACACCGATTATTGGTATGAGCGGTCAGTCACCGAACTGATTTGCCAATCCACTGTTGGCGGGGCAGAGGTTCTTGGTATCTCGGGTGCGTATGTGACTGCTACTTTCACCGACCAGAATGGTTACCAGCTTCGCCCAGAAATCGATTATCGTTTTTATGGCAGTCCCCAGTTTATCCAGCTTTCCACTCAGTCGCCGCCGGGGAGCACCATCACAGTAAACATGTTAGCGAAACTCAATCCGTACACGACATCGCCGACCAACCCAGAGAACGTCATCAACATCGGGATGTTGCCGAGCCAGAGTTTGGCAACGAATCAAGTATTCATCCACACAACGTCGGGCGACTACACCAACCCTACCGTGAACTCCGATGGTACGATCACGCTCCCAGTCCTACTTCAGCCCGGGGAGTGGTATCGATACGACATTCGCATCAACGCAGGCCAATTCAAAGCTATCGCCAAGAAGTGGGAAATCAACAGTTTAGTGATCGTTGACCCCGCCACGATTGAATGGGCGAAGCCCGATCCGAATCAACAAGGCAAATGGGAGCCCGTATCCGCAGCTTGGGTAGCGTCCGCTGATCCGAGCCAACTGGTGGGGGTCGTTCAGACCTCGGCTGGTAAGCCGCTGCTAGACCAGAGCGGTAATCGGAGCTATGTTTTTCCCGGATTGTGGTTGGCATTTGGTGACATAGTTGTCGTCGGCGATCAGGCGGCAATCATAATAAGTCCCTCACTTACAGAGACTTACCAAGTATACGGCTCGAAAGAGAACCTGACTTTCACGTTGGAAATCAAGTCCAATGATCTCCAGACCTCCTCCGATCTGACCGAGATGATTAAGCAACACCTCCTCATCACAAGTCGCAAGAACGTGGAGGCAGACGGATTGACGATTTTCGAGATGACTCACGATTTTATAGGTGAGTCTCGTGACCCATCGGGCACGGCGTCGAACTACATTTTCAACGTGACTGTGACAGCTTCCGCAGACTGGAAGCTGTACAAGCCACTAGTGACGCGGCTGGTCAGTTTCGAAATTACCAATAGACCTGTGACAGGCAACTTCGCGGGAAACCTTCAAGCTACATCAAGAATGGCGGTATACGGCACGACGATGTTTATTCCAGCGTACAGCTAGTTGCGGATAACGGTGAATGACATTTAGGACTTTAGAAGCCACAATCAGAGACGTTTTCTGGGGGTTTTCAATGACTTATGAATTCAAATGCCATGACTGTAACCTTGTTCTGGAGCATCTTTGCCCGATAGGGGAGCAGCCGAGCTACAAGAAATGTCCGAAGTGTGGCAAGCGGTGCGAGCAAACAATTTTCGCGCCAGCGGTTCAAACTGGCGGAATGAGCAACTCTTCTCTGGATGTCGCAATTGGGCGTGATGCCGAGAAACGGTGGGATCGCATCCACAAGCGACAAGAAGTTCGCGACAAGGTTCGCAAGGAAAGCGGTAAACCCGCACTGACGAAAGTTGGACAGGACGAGTACAAAGCTCACAATAGGCCACTCGATTTTGTTCCGACAAATGGAAAGTAAGGGCTGAAAATCTTAGATTTACGAGAGAAATCGACTTCCAGTTTCCTAGATTGAAGTCAATTTTAAGAGGGAAAACCCATGGCACTGTTCACATCCTACGCACCACCGGGCGTCTACACGCAAGTAATTCTGCAAACCAACTCGGCCCCCACGCTGGGGACTGCCCGTATTCCCGTAATCATCGGTGAAGGTCAACAGTTTTTCAGTAACAACAACGTTGAGTTGTTCCGTGGTTCCTCCTCAGTTCAGGATGACCAGTCGGTCAGTGAAAACATCTCGAACCAAGTCACAGGGTTGACTCGCACTTTCAACACGAGCTTCTATCCAGTCACAGACGGTACTGGCAAGGGCGTGATCTCAAACAACCCCACTGACGTTCAAGTCGAATCGATTGACCAGAGTGGCAACGTTGTTCCCGTAACAGTGATCTCACTGAACGGTGCAACGGGCGTATTCACAACGCAACTCATCATCCCCACGGGCTTCGAGCTTCTCATCACCTACTTCTTCAAGCGCGGTGACACGTTCATCGGCATCGGTGGTGTGACTCCGTACAACGTCCCAGAAAACCTTCTGTCACAGATTCCGAGCACGGCATCCCTGACAGTGGACGACAGCGGCGGCTCACCTCCGGGAACTCAGTCGGTTGTGTTGGGTCTCTCGACTCCCGGTCAGACGGGTAATCTCGTCACCCTCCAGTTCGTTGCAGGTGCAGCGGTTCCAGATGCTCAGGCGGTTGGCGGTGCAGGCACAGACGCCATCTCGATCAACATCACAGGTCCGAGCGCAACACGTACCCTCGCTGATCTCGTCAGCCTCGTCAACGCTGGTATTCCAACGCTCGACGGCGGATACCTGACGGTCACAACGACCACGGGCGCACTCAATGCTCCCCTGACGGTAAGCTCTGGTGCACAGCCTTTCACGGGCGGCAGCGGCGGCAACAGTAACACGGTATTCAAAGTCGCCCACACCCCAATCGTAGACGGCACCAACGGTGGTGTGGTCACGACTGACGTGACGAAGGTGATCGTTCAGGTGAACGGCAACCCAGTCACAGTCGCATCGTTGAACGGTGCGGCAGGAACCTTCACGTTGGCTTCGCCTGTTTCCGCGCCAGTCGCGTTGGGCGGAACTACAACGTCCTTCACGATTCAATACTACTTCAACTCGTGGCAGAATACGTATGACTTGCTTCCCGGTCAGAACATTGCTTCGATCACTCAGGTCGGTCTCGGCCCTAATCGTGCAGACTTTGTTCAAGGAACGGATTACGTCCTCGGCAGCATCACTGCTCCCGATGGTTCCACAGTCCAGACCATCAATTGGGGTGCTTCGGTATCCTCAGCAATCGGACAGTCGGCTGCTGGTGAACTCGCCAACTTCACTCCCGCTGAAGTCACTACCGCACTAAGGGACGACCAAGTTTACCTCCAACCACTGACTGGCGCTGTAAATGGCAAGAACGTGGTCTTCTCGCTCCCAGATGTGCCGACTGACGGAAGCGGTCTCTCTATTGCGACCGATAACCCCGCATTGGTTCAGGTCTACGTCGGCTCCGATCCTCTGTAAGCTTTCCTCAACGGCGCTGTACGTGTGGCTCAACTCTCTGGTGCAAACCAGCTTGTGACCCTGTACAACCCGCCAGCGTCGGGCAGCCTCGTGTACGCCTCGTACTATCGCAGCCAGTTGGCTGACCATCAGTACAGCATCACGGTCGTCAACCCGGGCTACGCAGGCAACGGCACATTCATCATCACCGATGAGCTTGGCCGCGTTGCCCCCCTCGTGGAATTCAACTTGGCTGCCAGCACCGTTGCTCAGAACGGGCCGTTCCAAGACACGGGTGTTGTTTACCCGAATGACTTCTCCGATGCACAGGCTCAGGCAGGCGCAGCGGTTGACGAAACAGTCACACTGACCTTCAACAACGACGGCAACACCACTATCGTCCTCGCCATCCAAGCAAGGCTGGCATTGACGTTCGGCGCTGGTACGCTGACGTTCCATGCGACGACTCCGGGCATCGGCGGCAACCTTGTCCAAATCGTGATTGACGCTACGGATTTGAACGCCGACCCAGTATCGATCAATGGTGACATCGTTACCATCTACTCAAGCTGGGCAGGAACGGCATTGTCCCTCGCTCAGATCGCAGCCTTGTTCCCATCTGGCGAAACGATTGATGGTGGGCAGATTCTCTGCACCGCGTCGGGTACGACTTCAGGCAACGCCGCGACAACGGGTGCCACGAACCTGTCTGGTGGTGCAAACGCAATTACCACCCCCGTCACGCACAGCTATACGGTCTCTTCGACCAACTCGAAGGGTTCGGGCTCGCTGAACAACATCGGCTACCTTGACCAGACTTACGAGGACCTTGCAACTGGGTTCCGTGTGACGATTGTCAATCCCACCGACCACGCGGACTACGGTGTGCCGAACATTCCATCGGCTTACAACTTCGAACCCGGCGACAAACTCATCTTCAACGTGTACGCCGATGCAACGGGTGCCAACGCAGCCGTCCGCAATGCGGGCACGCCGGGTATCGCTCCCGCACAGGCGAACAACCTGATCGCAATTCAAGGTCTCGACACCACGGTCATCTCGAACTTCGGTTCGACCGCTGGCGACTCCGTGATTGTCAGCACATTCAACAAGTCGGGCAACAACCCCAACATCGGCGAGTTCTACTATGTGTCGTTCACAACCGCAAAACAGGCGGCTGATTACGCGATCCATCTTTACACCGATCCAAAGGTTGCTTACGCGAACTATGGTCAGCCGAGCACAGTCAACCGCGTCTCTCTCGCCATCCAGTTGATGGCCGCTAACGGCGTGCAGACCTTCGGCGTCATCCAAGTCCCAGTGGTCCCGGGCACCAATCAGGGAACCTCGCAAGACTTCATGAACGCAATCCAAACTCTCACCATAGCCCTGCCCGGTTACACTACAAAGGCAAACATCATTTGCCCTCTGAGCACCGATCCTACAGTGCACCAGTTCTTGAGCCGTCAGTTGACGACTCAGGCGAACGTTCGTCAGAAGGGCGAGGCTATCGGCTTCGTCGGCTACGATCAGTTCCAGACACCCGCCACGATGCGTGCAAACGCTCGTGGTTTGGCAAACAAGCGCATGATTGCAATCGGTGCCCCAGTCGCAGGTATCCTCATCACTGACCCGAACACGGGTGTGGCGGTGGAATACGCGGTAAGCGGCGAATTCATGGCAGCCGCCATGATGGGCTTGAACGCAAACCCCTCGAACGACGTGGCTCAGTCTCTCACGTTCCAGAACTTGGTGGGCTTCAGCCGCTTGCTTGTGACCTACGACGACCCGACAATGGACTCGATGGCTGCGGATGGTCTGACCGACCTGTTGAACAACAACGGCGCTCTGCTCATCCGCCACTACAAGACCACTGACCCATCGAACCCGCTCACCAGCGAGCCGACAGTTACCACGATTACGGATTACGTTTCGCAGATATTCCGTACAGACCTCAACCAATTCATCGGTCGCAAGCTGCTCGACTCGCTTGTTACCGACATTCAGGTGGTCTGCAACGCCCGCCTGTCGTCCTTGGTGAACCAGCAGATCATCAGCGGTTATCAGAACTTGTCGGTTGTGCAAGACTCGACCGATCCGACACAGGCCGACGTTACCGTCACCTTCAAGCCGATGTTCTGCTTGTTGTATGTACAGGTCACATTCATCGTCCAGACGCAATTGAGCTAAACCGAGGGGTTAAGGAATGCTGATAACACCACAGGTAACGCAGGCGAACGGGATCATTAAGTTGAAGCTTGTTGCCACGTTCGTCGGTGACCTGACTGATGCGAGCGACAAGGCGAATATCGCGGCTTTTGGCGATCCGCAAGTCAACATGGCGGGGTCGTTTCAAGACCCGCTCAATCCTGCCTTCACGTTTTTGTTTCCCGCCACTGATGTAATAGTGGGAATCACGACGCAGATGAGCACGAAGACGACACGTTTCATGCTGGCTTTGCCGAATGGACAGAATCCAAACCAGCCCGCCCCGATTCAGGGTGAGTTGGATTGCATCACGACGAACCCGAGTGAGGCGTGCGAGGCGTATTACACGGTCATGTGCCAGCGCATCACACAATCAATGTTGATCCTCCGACAGAAAATGTTGGTGCCACAGCTTCAAAACCAGACGATTTAAGAGGAACGATGAGCAAGTTGATGGAGCAACGCAAAGCGGCACGAACAAAGAAGTCAACGGTTCTTTTGTCCATCGATACGGCTAAGGATGCAGTCAATATCGGTAAGTCGCTGTTGAACGCAACCCAAGCTGAGGGTCAAAATGATCCGCAACTGGAACAAGCTGTAAGGCACTTGGAAGGGCTGTTAGCTAGTCAGCCAGATCAAATGCAGTCAGAAGGGGCAGTGAACGTCGAAGATTATTTCGACGATACTATTTTGCCTGAAGTAGCACGTCAAGCCAAAAACGAGGTAGATATGATCGCACAAAAACGCAGGGAAGCACGTCCCGCACAAGGAACTCAGCAACAGCCAGCTTTGGCATCGGATGAGAAATCCGCAGCCACGGGCACCGATGCTTTCGTGACCGACCGCGACGAATCGGGTAACCCCAAGACCCCCGAAAAGGCCGAAGTTCCCCGTCTCGCAGCCAAGAAGAAAGAAGCACAGCCCGAAGCTGTGCCCCCAGTCCCTCCCGTCGCAGCCCCAGCCGTTGGTGGGGGTGGTGGTTCGCTCGACGCCCTCTTCGCCAAGCTGCCGTCTGACTTCCTCGCCGATCTGGTGAAGAAGCTGACCAGCCTCGAAGGTTTTGAACAGGACAAGGACGTACAGGCAGCCGTTGAGAATTTGGCTGGAAAACTCCAGCAACGTCCTGTTGAAGCGGCTCCCGTTCCCGGTGCTCCTGCCGCTGCTCCGACCGCCTCCGTAAAGAAGGGCGGCGACTTTGGCGGTAAGCAAGCTCCTCCGTTCGGTAAGAAAGACGATGACAAAAAGGACGACAAGAAAGCATCCGTTGCCCGTCTTGGTTTGAATTTTGTCGCAGCCGAAAAGGTTGCCGTAGCCCCTCCGGGTCGCGAAGATCAGGTGAAGGCACTCAAGAAAGAAGACGTAGATAACCCCTACGCCGTGGCATGGGCCAGCTACAACAAAGGCGACAAGCAGGGCGCTCTTCGGGCCGCTCATGCGGTGATCGCGAAGTTCGCTGCCGCTGGTTTCTTCACGTGGGATCAGGCAACTGGCGACGTAACTGAGTCTGGCGGACGCACTCCAGAAGTTCAAGAAGCACACAGCAAGATTGATGAAGCTCCCGCCCATCTGGAACGTCCTGATACGACGCTCCCGATCAAATTAGCAGGCGAGATGACGGCTCAAAAAGCTGTAAAGGAGGCGGAAAGGCTAGGCAACGAGCTTAAAAAGACCTACCTTGACGCCAAATCAATCTGTACGGTGAACGATAGCCGTCCAGTACGTGAGTTTGTAGAGAGTATCTTCCGTGCGGGCGACATGGCTGATGAGGCGGTTAAGACCCTCAACAAGCAAGTCATGCAGGAAGAATCCGAAGAAGCGGCTGCAAAAGTCCGTGAGAAGAGCAATAAGAAGTCCGCTCTCAACGATTTAACGTTGGCAGCTTCGGCTGAGTAAAGATTGCGAGCATCCAGAAATCCCCCAAACCGGGCAACCGCAGAGGGGTCAGTACGGGATGAGCGGCAAATTGAATAGCCGCTTGTAAGCACCGAGGTGAATGCTCGGCTCGCAAAGATTCGGGGAACGAAAAACGCCGGGTCATCGTGTGGTGAATTTCACTGCCTTAGGTCCGTTAAGGTTACGAGCGATGAATTGGAACGAAGGTAGTAACGTTCCCCGAGTAGTAATTTCAGTTTTCTGGATTTCGCAACTGTAGTGTAGAAACCCCTTTTATAGGTGGGAGGCAAACATGTCCGAAGGTGGATACGTATATCGACAGGGTACATCACCCAACACTGAGACTGTAATCTCGTCTCGGTTCAAAATCTTTACAGATGCCGTTGATGTCGGCAAGTTCGTAAAGCTGGGCGTAACCTCGTCCTTCACTTACTCAGAATCGAAGACTGTCGATGCGGTTCGCGGCCTCGGCTACGGCGATCAGGTTGCGGAACTCGTTCCCGGCGTGACTCAGCCGCTCAGCATTTCGATCACCCGTACTTGTCTGTATCTGGCGAACCTCATGCAGGTTGTCGGCTACAAGGCAGGCGTGAGCGGTGCAGTCCGCTCTCTCAAGCACCACCGCTGGCCGTTCGACATCAAGCAGGAGATTGTATTCTCCCAGCTTGCTACCGAAGACCCGAACGTTGGTCAGGCAACTCTGGCTGACATCCCGAATGAAGGTGGTCTGAACAACCTTGGCAACCCCGGGCTGCTCGCAATCGCGACAGTGTACGAGGGCTGCTGGATGGAGTCTTACAACACGGCGTTCACGGTTGACACCGCCGCCGTCACCGAAGATTGCACCATCACTGTCACCGACATTTTCGATGTCGCTGGCTCTGTCTACGGCGAGTTCCTTGACGCAGGTCTCAACACTGGGGATGCCACTGGACGTTCACTCCTCTACAGCACCTAACGAAACTAGGCTGAGGCGGGTACTGGTTATCCGCCTCTTCCTCTTGAGGACCGTGAATGACGCCTAGAAACCCACTCCTACAAAAAAGAGCACTCGACGAAACCATGGTCATGTGGAACGACCCTGATTACGCCGAAAATCAACACCACTCCGATCCCAGCTACACCACTCAAAACGGCAAGGATTACGCGGGACGCGGCACCACTGAGAATGAAGAGGGTGCGCTTAAAGATGGCATCCCCGCAGGTCTCCTGTCGGTTGAACTCGGCAAAGAAGCCGCAGGCAGTACGGACCCCGTTGACTTGTTAAGGCGAGCGGCGGATACCCTGCAAGGATATTGCGCCGAGGTCAATGGCGACATGAACGATAGCTTGGCGACGGAGATAGAGGAGTATCTCGCCCAACAGTCTCAACCCAAGCAAGCCGATACGGGCAACCCTCACGTCACTACGATGCCAAGTGCGCCAGCCCCAGTCGATCCCGATAACGCAACGTTCTTTAAGGAAAGTGAACCGAGTTCGCCGTTCACTGACGCTGAAGAAAAAATTAACGCCGCAGCCGCAGGTAGTGGTTTCCACTATGTGGGTCGCGTTACAGACGGGACTACACTGTGGTACAGGGGGAAAGACGAACGTTTGTCGTTTGACCCTAAGACTGGAAACGTCACGCACCTGAGGGACGGGAAAGTTGTATCGGAATGCCCCATTAACCAACTCGGACGTATTAAGTCTGCCGCCGATAGCTTTCATGCGGCCCTGAAGAAGGGACTTAAGCAGGGCGCAATCCGCCCATCTCCCCACACTGTGTTTGAAAACAAAGTTGACAATGCCACGGGGAAACAGCCCATCGCACCCACGGAACCTTCCGATGATGAGGTGATGAAAGCTCAAAAAACCCTCGAAAACGCTGGGGTTGGCGATCAAATTGGTGTCAACGCTTCGAAGACCGTCGAGGTTAAGGAGCTTGGAACCAAGATGAGCGGCTTCACTGGCGGCGGGCCGTTTAGCTGCATGGATTGCGTGCATCGTACTCCGCACTCTAAGAACGCCAAGGGCGAAGAAGTTGATTCGTGCAAGCATCCCGATGTGATGGCCGATCCCGAGCTTGCAGATCGCAAACTCCCTGACGGAACTATCGAAGTTGACGCTGATGATTGCTGCCGTTTTGTAAGGCCGACGAAGAAAGAATCCGAGAAGGAAGCGGCGGTCACCAAGACCTACGGCACTGGCACACCTCCGGGCGGAACGCCCAATGATCCGAGTATCGACGATGAAGACGCGGACGAAGGGAAGACCTCTAGCCAAAAGCGAGCGGATGTTGATATTCACGAAACGCCGAAGTTCCTCCCGCCTCGCGATGACATTCGTCGGCACCTCGACAAGGATGTGCAGGATGAAATCACCGATGAGGTGATGGAAGGCGTGAAAGACGCATCGGAAGAGGGCGAATACTACTTGGATAAAGTTCGTGACATGAAGAACGAGGCCAAGGAAGCGTTCATGCAGGATGGTTCCATGCAACAAGAGGCTCAGGATGCGGGTATGAGCATGGAAGACCTGTGGAAAGAAATCGGTGGGGAGTTCACCGAGAACTACTATATTTCGGCCTACTCCAAGCAGGGGTCGATTGCGGTTGAAGAGGGGTTTAAGTGCCCTAACTGCAAGAGCCTGAAGGGGAAACCAGTCGAAGATGGTTTGGACGACACGGTAAGCTTGCGAGAGTGTTTAACTTGCGGGAGCTTTTACTAACTACAGCCCTCTTTAGATAGGGAACCCTATGCCTTTTACGAAGATAGCTAACGCTGCGTTACAAGAACCAGTCATCGCACCCGAGGACTGGATCAAGCTGCATGGAAAGCACGTGTTCGGGCAGAAGTCCGCCTCGGGCTCCGCAGCCGCCGCTACCTTCAGGAAGTCCGCTGACACCTCGAAATACCTCTTGTCCCACTGCACCATTATGGCAAGTGTGATGGTCGAGGCCGACCCTTACGATTACCTAATCAAGCCAGAATGCAGTCACCTCGTCAACAACAACGATGACGCATGGACGAACGAAGTTCTGAAGCTCAGCCACAGCAGCTTTGTTGGTGCTTTCAACTTCGTGGAACATTTCCAGAATTCCAAGTATGCGAAGGGTCACATTCTCGACGCCATTCTTCGCAAGATCAAGTTGAACGGCGATGGCTCTGTGTGGGTCTATTTCTGCGATATCCTTGTCGCCACGGACCTCGGACACGAGAAGCTGATTGACGACATCCGCAGCGAAAAGGTCAAGTACCTGAGTATGGGCTGCGTGACCGACCTCGTAATTTGCAGCTATTGCGGTGCTCGCGTCACCGATCAAAATACCTACTGCAACCATCTGTCGTATCAAAAGGGCATGTTCCTGACCGACGACGATGGCATTGCACGTCGTGTCGCCGAGCTTTGTGGGCACAAGACAATGGAAAACGGCGGCGTGAAGTTTGTGGAAGCTTCGTGGGTTGCTACACCAGCATTCCCCGGGGCTGCAAAACGTAACACGGTCTCCGAAGAGTGGGAAGGACCCCGCACCAAGTACACCAAATCGTCCACCGCTGGGAAGATGGCAAAAATTGCCAGTGTGAATGATGAATTCGAAACCCTTAATCTAGGTGATGCGTTAATGAACGCGAATTTGCACGGAAGGTTGACTCGGTAATGGCCGATCAGAAGACAACGCACTACAATGGCTACACTCTGAGTTACGCCAGTCAGCATGAGTCAGTGATTATTAAGTTGGACGGCAAGAAAGTTAAAACAGCACCAAACCTAGAAAAGGCGAAGGCGTGGGTGAATCAAGCGCCGGGAAGCTTTAGTAAGGGCGAGAAAAAGGCTGGTACGCTAATGGCAAAAGAAATAGTTCATTGCACAAAGTGCGGCAACATGATCGAGTCGCTCAAGCCTGAAAAATGTGAGCATTGTGGTGGCAAAGCAAAAGTTAAGAAGGGCTCTATGAAATCAAAACTAGCAGCAGCAAAAGCGGCACTTGACCGCAAGCAGGCCGATTTGGACGCTATTGACGACCAGATCATGGGTCTGGACTCTGGTATCCCAATGGATGCCCCATCTACCCCCGAATTTGACCTCCTCACTGCGAAGCGCGAAGAGCTTGAAGAAGAGATTCGCACGATGCGCGAAGGCGTTCAGTTTATCTCCGAGTGGGAAAAATTGAAGGGCGGACAGTGGTCGGAAGGTATCAAATCCCAGTTGGACGGCCTCGACTCAGAAATCGCCAATATAGCTGGCAGCGAGGGTGCCGTTGAGTCGGGTATGGATATGGGAGCCCCGATGGGCGATCCCCTAGCCGCCCCGCCAGTTCCCGAAGCCCCAGTAGCACCAATGGGAGACGTGGCCCCTGAAGCCGCCCCAGCACCAGAAGTGGCACCCGATGCCGCCGCACCAGAAACACCCGCACCTGCCTTGGAACCTCCGATGGCGAGCGCAAAATCCGCAGTAAATAAGAAAAATAACTATCAAACCTCTCAAAAGAGGGGCAATATTGCCTCTCCCCAGATGAAAAAGGAAGGCTCCAACATGGCAAATCCTACAGCTACCAAGCCCTCGAACTTGAAAGAGAAGCTTGCTGAACTGAAAACGAAGCGCGAGACGATCAAGAGGGAAGCACAGGTTCGCACCGCTGCGGCGTATACAATCGCCAACACGATGCTGCCGGGTGCCCCCGTCGAAAAGCGTCAGGCATTCGCCTCTTCGCTACTCCAAGGTAACGACACCAAAGCCCTCGTTGCTGCCCTCCGTCAAACCGCGATCAACGCCCACTACTCCAAGGTCGCCGAACAATTCAAGGAAGTCCACAAAGTCGAACTCAATGATCTCCTCGAAGACCCGTCCGTTCTGAAGTCCGAGCGTTCGGCTGTCGAAAAGGAAATCAAGGGTGACGCGAAGTCGGCTACCTCGAAGAAGGCCGATGACCGCAAGGACGCAGGTCCGCAGACCGAGACGTACAACGACGGTCGTGGTTGCGGCGGCGGGACTCACTCTGAGCCGAAGGAAATGGAAGCCTCGAAAGCTGGCGACCGTCCCGACGCTGGCGAGAAGCCCGGTCAGACCGTGAACCTCAGCGACGGCAAATCTGCCGCCGCAAAGAAGTCAACATGCAAGGACGGCGAGAAATGCGCGGGTTGCGAGAACTGCAAGTCCGCCGCCAAGAAAGCCGCCGAGAAGAAATGCGACAAGTGCAAGGGTGAATGTAAGTGCGCTTCCAAGGTCGTTGCCAAGGCAAAGAAGGCCGACGAGCCGCCGATGGACGCCCCCGCACCAGATGCAGGCGCACCGCCGATGGAAGACGAAATGGGCGATGCAGGTGCTCCGTTGGATGAAGTTCCTCCGATGGACGGTATGGAAGGTGAAGCTCCAGTCGATGACGCTGGCGCGATCCTTACCGACGAGAAGAAGATGGTCGTTCAGGAGGAAATCGACACCGTTAAGGATGCCGTTCAAGCTCTTGAGCAGGAACTTCTTGAAGAGAACGAAGAAGAGATTCCGCTTGCTCTTGAAGAAGGCGAACCCTCCGAAGAAGAGCTTGACCTTTCGTCCGTGTTCGATCAGGGCGAGATGGAAGACAAAGCCGCTTCGCTTGCCAACGAAGGTGAAGATCACACCGCTGGCGACGACGGCGATGGTAACTTCTTCGCCCCAACATCTGCCGCAGGCATGGAATCAGTGCTTGACGACAGCGGTATGCAGGTAGCCAGTATCGAGAGCTATTTCGATATGCAGGGCTCCGATGCCGACCCACTGTACAGCTTGATCGCATCTGAAACCAAGGAAGCAGCATCCGTCGCTGGTTTTGACGTGCTTGAGTCCTTCACTGGTGAAGTGGCGAACAAGATGAAGCAGGACACCACTGGCGAAGCCCGCGACAACGAAGGCGACCACGACGAAGACCTCTTCGTCGAAGCAATGAAGGACATCAAGCCTGAGGAACAGGGTGCAAAGCGTACCCCGCAGGATGCACGTCCCGAGTTGCAGGCTCCGAAGTCCGCAGCCGCAAAGACCGCAGCCAAGGCTCCCACAGGCAGCATCAAGCGTGTCCGCCCTGTCGTAGCCTCACCGAAAGCCGTTGACATCGCTACCGCGTTGTTCGGCTCCGAAGAGTAATCACGAGCTAAACCGTAACACCCAACAGGGGTCGCCAAAAGCGGCCCCTTCATTTTTTGGGGGCGTAGATGGTACCCAGATAGCCGAGCAAAACCCATTTCATTTTCTTCTCGTCGTATTCGTCGGATCGGAGTTCCATCTTCGGACAAATCAAACCTATCGTGTGTGCAACCTTCATCTGCCCGCAATTGGCGCACCGTGGTTCAGTCATCTTCCCATTATATCACTACTACCCGAATCTTTTATATGACGCCTCCAGCCAAAATTCTAGCAGTGCAACTCTCTACTCCTGAGCTTAACGTACAGCCTACGGGCGGGGTGGAGCAAATTGGATACAGATGCATTTTGGCCGTTGGTTCCATTTTAGCTAAGGTCCAAACCACGGTCCTGTTTGGCAGTGATCTGTTTGGCATCGGACGGATGAGCAATTTCTCTGAGGAAACCATATTCCCACGTTTTGTGAATTCATTCAAGGACAAACCTTGGAAATGGGCGCAGTTGAATGCGATTCCCAACCCCCCTATTCCGTATCCCCAATATCTAGCCGCCCCGCAGCCTCCAGTAGCGACTGGAATCTGCACGGTGCTGAACGCGGGTTGGGATGCCATGTACGGATACTGGGTTGAATTCAAGGGGAATTACTTCCTGCATTTCCCGCTGTTCAAGGACTGGGCGAACATCGTCATTCGCGACGGCCCAGACTATAAGGGGTTCCAACGCTCTGCGTATTCGGGCTCGGGGTCGGGTTCATCAGGCAATCGCAATTGCTAAATCGGCGGTTCCATGTTGACCACTGCGTTGAGTAGGTCCTGAGATATTACGGTGTCTTTCTTTCGTTTCTTTTTAGGTACGAATGGCGTGTAGGGGACCCACAGACTACCAATTTTGACCTGCCATTGCCCATCCACTTGACGACGCTCTTGTCGAGGTTCCGCCCATTTTCGCTTGATCCAATTGCAGTTGGCGCACAGAAGTTGGTACTTTTTTGTAAACTCGGGGTCTGAAAGCATTTTGTGGTATTTCCATCCCCCCATCCTTCGGGGCAGCGGGTCACCATCGCTTTGAATTATCTGTAGACAACGAATATCGGTACAACCCCGGCTTTTGTTCTCATTGATCCATTGACAATCGGGGGACTGACACTGCCCGCCTAAGCGTCGTATCGCCTCTTCTCTATTCCCCGCACAACGGTATTCCATAAAGCCATGATACCACAAAAATCGCTAATGAACGAGTTTTCTTGATACCAAACCCTTATTACGAACGCACTTTTCTATAGTCCTTCGCCCCCAAAAGGCCGGATTGGAATTGGGCAATCTGTTTCAAATTTGCTTCACAATTCTGGAGAACTAAATGAGCGTAAAGCTTCATTATCTGGGTCAGAACGATTCCGTTAACTGCACCCCAGCTTTGTTCCTCACTGGCGATCCGGGAACTGACCAACAGACGTTAGCTGCTGGCGGGTATGTGGGCGGTGTGATTGTTGCCATCACTGGCGCGAGCACAAACGCAGCGTATCCAGTCCAGTCGGCGAACCAACCTGCTTTCGGCCTCATCGGTAATATCGTTCCGTGCGACACGGACGCTACGACCTATGGCTCGACGAATGGCGGCGTTCCCTTCGCGACACTACTCAATAACGGCGGCGAATTCGCTGGCGCTATTGGTCCTTCCGGTTCCAAGAAAGCCCCCGTTGTCCGTGCCATGTGGCAGGGAATGGTGGGTAACTCGGACGGGAAGTGCTACGACACGGCGGCAACATTCGTCCTCGGTGCATACCTGTACTGCGGCGGCTCAGCCCACACGAACGTCGGACAGTACACCGATGCGGCACACAGCAATGCGTCCGCGATCAAAGTCGGCATCTGCACCCACGTTCCCACCACGACCGAAGCTTGGCTCGGCGTAGCGTCGTTACTGTAAAGGAGAATGAACTAACATGGCAAATCTTTCTCGTACACAACAGCAGACGGCTATGCTTGGACAGTTGCTCAAGACCGCAGGTGGTCGTCAAAAATTAGCGGCGTCGTTGGGACCGTCCCTCCGTCGTCGTCGTGACTATATGAGCATTGCTCGTAAGGCTCTTATGGTCGAAACTCTTCCCGATGGCGCACTCCCCATCTACGACAAGGAATTCGATGTTAGCGCGATGACTGTGGGCTCGACCCCCGGCTCGTCTTTCGTTGAAGCCTTTGTGGTCGGTGAAGAAGGCGGCGACATTGTGCGTGTGACCAAGCCAAAGCGTGTCACGGTTCCGACGTTTGAAATCGTGTCCAACCCCATGATCCCGATCACCCAGATCAAGGAACGTCGTTTCGATCTCGTTGCTCGCTCACTCAACCTCGCAAAGGCTGAAGTAGGCGCGGCAGAAGATGGTTACGTGTTCAATCTGTTTGACGGTGTTGCGGCGGGCGCAGTCGGCCATGCACCAAACGATCCGGTTTACAACCCCGACATTCCAATCAACGCCCCCATCGACATCAACTCGCTGGCGGATGGATTTGGTCAGGTTGCACGCCACGATCTGTCGGTTGCTTTCATCTTCTTCAATCCTCGCGATTACACGGATTTGTTGAAGTGGACGCAGCAAAACATCGACCGTGAAACACAGCGCAAGCTGTTGAAGACGGGCGTCATGGGCTATCTCTGGGGCGCAACGCTCCTCCAGTCTCGTAAGGTCGGCTACGGCTGCATCTATATTCTGGCGGACGCTGAGTTCCTCGGCGTAATCCCAGAACGTATTCCGTTGACCGTGATGAGTGCCGACCGTCCTGATTTGAGGCAAATCGGATTCTCGATATTTGAGAATTTGGGCTTCCTCGTCTTCAATCCTTCAGGCGTTCAGCGGTTGACCGTTAACGGTCGCTTCAACGCGGCTGCCAACTTCGGCGAGAACTAACCTTCTCGTTGTTTTGGTACAACTTAGGGGCACGGGAAACCGTGCCCCTTTTTCTTTTTCCCCAATATCCTTCTCTCTTTTGGGTATTAAACAGCTAGGGGTAAAGAATGCAAAAAATTTATGTAGCCAAGTCCCCGATCAATTTTGTTCAATTTAGCTTCCGAGTTAACGCGGGGGATATTCTCGTTCACGATACCGTCAATCAAAAGCTGACCGTGTTTCGCAATGGACAGATCGTCAAGACCCTGAAGCAATCTTCGCTAGGCATGAGTGCTCTCCTCAAGGACCATGCCGAGGAGGTGGTCACTAAGCCGACGCCCCAACCGATTGATCCCGCAGAGTGCCAGCGAATGCTGAAGCTCTCGTTGCCAAAACTCAAGCCTGACCTACCAAAAACTCCATCAACACCGCAAAAACCGACACAGGAAGAGATTAAACAGAAGCGGAAGAAAGCCCAACCGACTGAAGTCTCTACCGATGACCCCGTGTTCCGCGAGCGGATGGGTCTCAAAGACGGTGAGGACCTCGAAGACCCGAAGGTGCGTAAGCGTCTCGGCCTCAAAGATAAGACGTTCTAAATGCCAAACCGTAATAAGCCTACCAGCCTACAGACTGAGCCCGCATACCCAGACCATGAAACAGTGTGCTTCTGTATGGGTGCCCCCGATTTAACCTGTCATTCCGCATCAAGTCGTTGCCTCATTGAGGAGCCGCACCTGATCGTGGGATGTGGAGAATTTGACCATGAATGAAGTTATTCATCTACCTAACCATTAGGTGGGGGCGTCTTGTGATTGTCTACCGCATAACCAACAAAATAAACGGCAAGGTTTATATCGGCAAGACCGTTAAGCCGCTTACCAGACGTTGGCAACACCACAAAAGAGATGCTCGTGGTGAGAGTCAAGTGTACTTTCATCGCGCTATCCGCAAACACGGTCCGGAATCTTTTATAGTTGAGCCTGTCTATGTAGCCAAAACTGAGAAAGAGTTGGCTGCGATGGAGACGTTCTTCATTGTCCTGCATCAGTCTTACAAACCAGAAAATGGCTACAACGGAACTCTTGGTGGGGATGGTATCGGACTTCTCACGGACGAAACCCGTCAACGGATGCGTGATGCTAAAACTCCAGAAATTAGGCGTCGTATGAGTGAGCGGATGATGGGTGTTCCTCTCTCCATAGAGCATTGTAGGCGCATCGGGGATTCGAAACGTGGTGAAAAAAACCCGCATTGGGGCAAACCACGTAGTGAAGAAACCCGTCGCAGGATTGGGAAGGCTCAATTAGGAAAGAAACTATCCCCCGAGCACCGCGAAAAAATAGGTAAAGCGCACCAAGGAAAGGCACTGTCAGAAGAACATCGTCTTGCCTTGAGTGAGGCCCATAAAGGGTTGGTGTTCTCCGATGAACACCGCAAAAATCTTAGTCAAGCTCTCTCGGGGGAGCGAAACGTTGGGTACGGCACGAAGTGGGTATCCAAAGATTCCGAAACAATCAGGATTCCTTCCCATCTTCTCGATTCTTATGTAGAACAGGGCTGGACGGCGGGAAGGGCGTCTTTGTTGGGCAAGAAACCACCTAAAGAACGGATTGAGAAGGTGTTGGCGTACTGGACTCCCGAACGTCGAGCACAGCGGTCGGAGGACTATACTATGCGACGGGAGAATCAAACACAATGTTCGTAACGATTCCCCTGTCAAAACTGCAACAAAAGTTCGGGGTAAAAACAGCCATCAGTCTTCCCGACTTGGTGCGTCAAACCAACAGTTTTTCTAAACGCTATAGGCCCGGGTGTACCCCGACTCTCCTTGATTCAAACCCCAAAGCCTTGTTTCTTCACTACAACGTGAAGTGCAACAAAGAAGATTCCGACCCGGCGGGACACGATGTGCGTGTTCAATTTGACACGACAAAGGTGCAGGAATCTAGCCAAGCGAAAGACCTCGACGTGCAAATTAGCTGCTCCTGCCCTGCGTTTTTGTATTGGGGTGCCCAGTGGAACCTCCACCAGCGAGATGGGCTGCTAGGGACGCCCAGACCGCAGCTACAGGCACCTACAGAGCGGCTTGACCTGCGGGGCAACTTCGTTATCTGCAAACACGTCCATTCGGTGTTCGAGCGCATCCTGCCGAGCGTGCAGCACAACATCGTGAAGATATTGCGTGAGCGGACGATGCAAGAGAAGAAGGACGAACTGGACAAGACGCCCGAGCGCCTCCAAGAGAAACAGGAGGAGATGAAGAAAAAGAAGGAACTGGAGAAGATCAGGAAGGTTAAGGACAAGGAGGTTCAGGACAAGCTGTACGAAGCCCTCCGCGAGCAAGAGGAAGCCCGCCTGATGCATGAAGAGGACTTGGAGGATCAGGTAGAGCCCGTGGTCGAGCGCGACAAGCCAGCGACCGCGCCTGCCGAGGAAAAGCCGAAGCCTGCTCCAGTGCCCGCACCAGCACCAAAGCCTGCCCCGAATGGAGAAGAAGAGGCGATTCAGAACCTTTATCAGAACGAGCAGGAGAGTATTGAAGAGAAGCACCGTAAGGGCGAGCCTCATTTGCATCAAGGGCTGCCATACGAAGAAACAGAGGCAAAACCCGTGAAGGAAAAGAAGTCACCTGAGTACATGGAAAAACTTCGAAAGGTCTGGAAGTACGTTAAGGACCGCGCAAAAGAACTGGCTCTAAGCGAAGAGGGAAAGTAATGTCTACGCCTTGGACTCGCGGCGATGTGCTCGATCTGCACATCTTCATCCTGCTGTTGATCTGGTTCACACTGGACCGAAGCAACATCTATTTCACAGATGTGATCGCATTTGCAAAGAGGCTGTTCAAGAGGAAGTAATGCAAATCGTAACGGCATTCACGAATGGGGCGTACCCGAACAGAGTTCAGCTTGTGGTATCGCCGCCGTTTGTCGGCCCGTTTACACAGCCCGGACCTCTTGGTGCGTTCAACCCCGTTCGTGATCTGAGCATTTACGCGGATGGGGCGCTTCAGACCATCTCATCCTTCAGTTTCGATACGAATAACAGTCGGTACCTGATCTACTTGATTCAAGCTATCGATCCTCAGAGTTTTGTTCAGGTCGTCCACCACGTGCCTAATCCCCCCTTCATGGACTTGGTAGCTGGCAGTATCCCCGACTCCTTTGTGCTACTAGAAGACGGCTCCATACTTCTTCTTGAGGATGGCGGGGTGGTTGAACTGGAATCGTCGGTCAGCGAATTGCCCAACGTGCCCGGATTTGCGCTGGTTGCTACCTTCATTCCAGCGGGAGACATCGTATCACCTGAAATGGCATTGACCCCCGTCCCGTCAACTGCCATCTTCGCTGGCGGTACAATAACGCCAAACGTCATTGACCTGTTGTGGCTGACGGCGGGTGTGGCACAAGTCATTATAACGGGCACTAATGGGCTCGATACGGGGTTCTTGGGACCTTCGGGCGTCTATTTTTTAGACCTCACGGGCTCTGGCTCTGGGTGGGGTGTAAGTTGGGGGAATTTTTGGGGAGGGGGAACGCAAGGACCGGGTACCATCATTCTGACGATGACGGGGTACGATGCCGTGGGAAACCCGATTTTGGTGGGCTCGCCGCCAATCCTTTTGACGGTTACCGCAACTATAACCATAACCACGTAGAGGGACTACAAATCCGTTATATAGGTGCCGATTAGAGCGGTTGGGAGAAAACAGATGGCTAACGAATTTTACACCTACCTGTGGGAGCATCATAATGCCTAATGGAAAAATCAGTCAGCTTGCCTCAGGCATCCCCGCCCAAGGTGGAGACCTGCTCCTCATAACACGCATTGGCTCGCCCAATCAAAGCCTTTCCGTGTCGGCGGCGAGTGTCGCGGCTCTGGGCGGTGGATCGTTCACCAATCTTGCGACTGGCACCAACACCGCAGCCACATTTACGATAGGCAACGGAGCATCACTCACGTTTTCGGGTATCACATCCCCAGTCATTACGCAATTAGCTACGGCGTCAGCTTACGCCATCCTCGGTGCATCAGCAGTCACGAACTCGGACGGTGCAAGCACCATAATCAGCGGCGGGAACATCGGCTCCTTCCCGACCAACACAATCACGCCGGGAAGCCCGCCATGGACTCTTTCGGGTGCAGCAGTGATTACGGCAGTTGCTCAAAACCAGACAGACTTGGCTACAGCAATCGCAACTTACCAAGCGATGGGGCCGGGAACCGCCCTTGGTGTGGCTCTCGACGGCCTAACCCTCACCCCCGGCGTTTACAGCGGCGGCACTTTCACCATCAGCGGCGGAACACTAACTCTCAACGGCGCGGGCGTTTACGTTTTCCTCGCCTCAACTACGATTGGCTTGACGAGTGCTTCAACAATCATTCTGGCAGGTGGTGCAACAGCCGCGAACGTTGTTTTCGTTTGTGGCAGTTCATTCACCGCAGCCGCCAACGCTGGCACCGTGTTCAACGGCAACATTCTCGCACATACCTCCATTACAGTTGATGGCGGTATTTACAACGGTCGGTTACTTGCCAATATCGGAGCAGTCACCATTTCTACCGCTACCACCATCGCTACACCAGTGGGCTCTTCTCTTGGCATAATCAATGCGAATGAAATTTTCGGCGTGGTTGTTAGCGGGATAGCCCCAACCGCAGGACAAGTTCTCACAGCAACAAGTGCCACAACAGCGAATTGGCAAACTCCCAGCGGGGGCGGCGGTTCGGGAACAGTGACCTCAGGCACCGTGGGACAAATCGCTATTTATGCAGCCAGCGGCACTACGGTTAGCGGCTTTTCCAATGGCGTGTTTTACCCCGAGACGTATGGCGCGGTTGGCAACGGTATCCACGATGACACTACAGCCATCCAAGCAGCAATCACAGCCGCTTCAGCGAGCGGTGGAACAGTTCAGTTTGGTGTCAAGACCTACCTTATCACTGCTACGCTTGTAATCACCTCCTCTAATGTCGGCATGGCGGGATTGACCGCAGGTACTCCCGTTGGGGGAGGCGCTAGTGGAACCATAATCACTTGCAACAGCGCAACTGTCGATATGGTAAATGTCGGCAACGGCGGCACACAGGTTCACAGCAATCTTCTAAAAGACTTCTGCCTTGCACGATCCGTCACTCCCACCACTGGAAACGGACTCATACTGAACAGCGTGATCGATGCCAAGCTGGAAAACCTCTGGGTCTTCGACAGCATCTTCTGCTTCTATCACCAGAATGCCCAGCTTTGCACGTACACTAATTGCTTAGCTGAATGGACGGCCCTCAGCAACGGCATCACGGGATACGGCTTTAAGATGGTGGGAACAAACACTACGGGGTTCTTCTCTACGCGAATGACGGACTGTATTGCCATCAACAAAGCGTCCTCAGGAACTTTCCATGGAATGCACGTAAGCACTTCGGGGGCTGGAGTATCCGATCTTTTCACCGAGGGTTTCGAGACGGCCTCATGCACGTATGGAGTGTACATCGACGGAGCTTCATCTAACTTCAACGAAGATATTCATTTCTTAAGAACCATCCACGACGCTTCAACTGTGAGTGCTTTTTATATCACAGGTTTGAACGGGCACGACGCTTACGTAGAAATAAACGGCGGGTACACAGCTAATCTTGGGTCGGCACCCGCTATCGACATCGAGAACAGTTCTGGAGTTGTAGTTAACAATGTCAATTTCATCGGGCTCAACGCCGGTACTGGTCCGTGCGTCCTAATAAATGGTTCTAGCTCAAAAGGTAATATCGTTCAGTCGAACGTGATGTACTGTAGCTCTACGTCGCAGACCGTGATTAGCCTTACGGGGAGTGCCGCGAATAACAACGTCAGCAGCAACATCATAGTTGGAGCCGTGCACAGCTTCGCCGTTGGTATCGGTCTGGCTTCGTCGTCATACAACACGGTTGACGGAAACACGTTGTCAGGTACGGGCACAGTAGGAATTTCATTGGACACTGGCAGTGGGCACAACGGTGGAGTCAACGTAGTCGATCCCACATCTATCACAACCCCTCTATTGGATCATGGCACGGGGAATTTCGTTACGATCACTGGAGGCGGCGGTTCGGGAACGGTCACTCACACGGGTTCGTTGACTTCAAATGCCATCATTCTTGGCAATGGCTCTGCGGATATTAAACCGGGGGTAGTTCTTCCCGGCAGCGTGACGGTCTATTATGACGGTACGGGAAATTTCAGCGTGCCGGGAGGTGGAGGGGGAAGTCCGGGCTCCCTATTTGCTAAAACGTGGTTTACAACGGGGCTGGCGGGGCAGAGAGCAATAAATACTGTCTATCAGAACACCACGGGGCAACCCATCATAGTGTTTGGGTGGATGGTGGGAAATAACAACGATCTTCAAGCCGTGACCGATGCATCTCCCACCCCGTCTACAGTAGTGTTAGACCAGTATGCCCAGTCGGGATTTGGCACCAATTTCTTTTTCATGGTGTCTAACAACGATTACTACGAACTCATCTGCGTTGGTGGTACTTCTGTAGCTTGGGTAGAGTTGGAGATTATCACAGGGAGCGTTACATTTTCAGGAGAATTGTCGGGCAGTCGTTCGCTAAGTACGGTTTACCAAAACACCAGCGGCGGAGCAATGCTGGTGCTGGTCGATCTTTCAAGCGTCGGTGGTGGTACAACCATCCAAGGTATAAGTGACGCTGGCGCTTCCCCCACAAACGTTGTTTGGCAGTCCGATGGGGTCTCCACGGGAAGCCAGACGATCTGGATGATGATTCCGAACAATCATTACTACGAAGTGACTTGCTCGGGGGCGTCTGTTGGACATTGGAATGAGTATTCTCTGCCATTCAATGCTTCCAAGTCCATTGATTATTCGATTGCTCCAGTGCTGAGAAGTCTTCAAGCCATCGCGGGTTCCGCCCCATCAACCACAGGCGTTCAGATAGCGAGTGTGGGCAAAGATATGTTTGTATCGGTGTCATCCCTGCCTTCAACGACGGGAAATTTGATTATAAACTCCAGTTATTGTTCCCCTCCGGGAACTACTCCGTATGATACCACCACTATGTCGAACACCAATTCGCAACGTAGTGCGGGGGCACTGTTTGTATCACTTGGGGAATTCTATACCGCTCGACAAAACAGTGGTTCGCCCACGTTGGCTCACTGGTGGGAATATACACTCGGGTAAGACCGTTAAGTAGGAGAAAAACAAATGTCCGTTTCGTTTGGTCCTAAAATCCCGCAACTTTTCGTCAGCGCAGCCCTCGGTGATAACTACTACACTGCGGGTGAGGCAATGCTTCGTAGTTTTCAAGCATTGATTCAGCCGAATGTCATCGGCGTCGGGCTGAACACACCGCCCGGCTCACCTGCCAACGGGGACTCCTACGTTGTTGGGACTGCTCCCACGGGTTTGTGGACAGGCCAAGCCAACAGTATCGCCTATTGGACTACGGATGATCCCACCAACATACCGGGCTACTGGATGTTCTTTGTCCCTAAATCGGGATGGATTGTAGGGAGCGCAGGTCAAATCTATATCTTTGGCACATCGTGGGGGCTCATCTCCTCAGGAGTAGCGATCAATAATCAGACAGTCAACTACGTCGCCGCCTTGTCCGACAACAACAACATGACGGACATGAACATGGCTACACCCGGCACGTTCACGGTTCCACCGAACTCCAGCGTGGCTTTTCCGATTGGCGCGGTTCTGACCGTGGTTCAAGCGGGGATAGGTCAAATCACGTTTGTACAGGGCGCTGGTGTGACCATTAACACCCCCGCATCGCTGGCAACCCGTACTCAGTTTTCAACAATTGCTGTGACTCAAACCGCCGCAAATGTTTGGCTGGCTAGTGGAGACCTCGCCTAAATGAATACGACGTTCAAACTATTTCCACACCGCCACAAATGGTTCTCCAAGTATAATTACATTCCGAGTCCGGGAGGTCGTGTTCTTAACACGGTTTATCAGAACACAAATGTGAAATCCCTCATCGTTATAGGAGCCGTTAGCGGAATCATGACTATCTTAAGTGATAGCTCTCCGACTCCAACCACTACAATTCTTCAAGGACATGGGTTTCTGAATCAATGGTTTCCCTTCACTGTCATCGTTCCTCCGGGTGACTACTATGAGATCGTGGGAACGCCTCCTAATTTGCAACTAGAAGCCGAGCTAACGGTCAACGGCAGCCCTGTCGTGTTTTCAGGTGATCTCGGTCCAGCAGGCGCAAACACTCGCGCAATGAACACCGTTTATCAAAACACGGCAAGCAAGGCAAAACTGATCGTGGCGAACATCGGCTCTTCCACTAGCGGTACCATTGGCTTGATCTGTGACGCTTCACCGACTCCAACGACAATAATCGGCGATTCCGTCATGTCCAACGGCAGCACATATCAGTTTCCGATGGTCATGATGGTGCCTCAAGGATACTATTACCAAGTAACGGGGTCAGCGACAGTTTCGAACTGGAATGAGTATACGCTTCCTTTTGGAGCAACGCAGTCGATTGATCTTGTCGGGAGCCGATCCTACGACACGCCCTACTCCGCAGGCGTGAAGGATATGTGGATCACCGCTTCAGGTAATGTGACGGGTGCGGGTCAAGTCTCTTCTTCTGGCGCTGGTCAACCGGATCCAGTCGGGCAAACCGCATGGTCAACTTGGCTGGGACTGGATGCCATGTCTTGGGCACTCGTCCAGCCAAATGACGTGTATGTTCAGACAGCAGTTCAGACAGCAGGAGTGGACGGGACGTTAACACACTGGTTCGAGTACGTTTTGGGTTAAGAGAGCTTTATTTATCAGTAGTTTACTGGATTATTTGACTTTAGTATTCAAAGATAGGGGACGATTTCCCTCCATGGAGAATCAAAAATGTCGAAAAAGATAGCAGCACAAGATGCCACAGCAATGAACAGCCTGTATGCTGGCGAACTCGGTCGCCTCGGCCTCAAGGTCGCACAGAAGGACGCAAAGGACTCAGCCGCAGGGCAGTCTCACGACCCTCAGGCTTTCGCCGACCACCAAAATTATATGGATATCCTCGAATCGGTTCTGAAGGAAGACGAAAAGACGGACGGCGAAGCCGCTAACGACCCGATCACCGACTAAGGAGGAAAGATGAAGCTGGACGCCACACAAGCGGCGGCTGCCAAGCTTTCCCACCTAATCGAGCCCGGGCGAACCGTCTATTCCACAGACGGCCACGCCTATAGGGTCTTGTCAAAGATCGCCGCTGGCGGCTCCTTGAGCTTCCGACTTGCGAACCTTCAGGGACAGCCGGTTCCAATCCCCGCAGACTTCTCCCCGATTGACGGGGCTCGGATGCGTTTCGCGTCCTTCCTGAAGTTCGCATTCAACAAAGACCTCACTGCGATTGTCAACTCACTGATTGAACAGGCGGGGCTCCCCACTGACCCAGCGATGAACTGGGCTGGGTGGTTTCAAAAGGTCTATGGCGAAATCCTAGCATCTGTTACCCCCAACTTTGATCTCCAAGACGAGATCATGTACAACACCGTCATTAAGCTCCTGATGATGCGTAAGGACAAGGACGGAAAAACACTTCTGGAAAACGCTGCCGACAAAATTTCAGGTTTGTCCAGCGGCATTAACAAGATAAAGCGTCAACTTCGTGATCCGAACTTGACTCCAGACGAAAAGAAGACGCTAGAGAATCGACTCCACTGGCAGGAAAAAGTTAAGGCTGATCCTGTGGAGAAACAAGTCAGCAGCCTCCTGAAGAAAACTTTCGAGTATTACGCACGACATCATGCTCGTGTGGATGCGAAAAATTACGCCTATTCGGTGCATACCCCCAGCCATCGCCTCGAAACGGAAAATATCGAAGACGTTGCTATCGAACAACCCACACCATCTGGAGAGGGAACGTATAATATCCTTGATACCGAGGAACACGGCGTGGCTCCGGGCGTCGGACTGGGCGAGTCCGAACGCGACATCATGCAGTTCATCGATCAATTCCAAGAGTGGGTGAGGGGCAAGGAGACCCCGAAATCCGCTCCTAACTATGCCGAATTGCTCAGGATTTACTGGGATCAGGCACAGCGAATTGACGATGTTAAGATCAGCGATCTGACTCAAGAGTGGATTCGCCGCACAGGTTTGAGCTTTGACTCCCTGAAGCAGTATCGGGATAAGCTCGGCATCCTGATTCGAGATTTCGTCTACGAGAACAAAGTCCAACTGGGCAACTCCTACAAGTTCGTGGACTTGCTAAAGCACATGTTCCCGCCGCCAAAGCAAAAAGCACGTCCCGCCAAGGCTTCGTCCGACCACCATCACGACCGAACCGAATGCAGAAAGTGCGGCAATGTCCAGACTTGCCGTTGCCCTGCGACCAAGGTCACGTCCTATGTGGCTTCCTGCGACAACTGCAAGACGGCGGATGGTTTGGAAGCACGAGTGCTTGATCCGAACTGTCCTGAATACAAAAAATACGCCGATGATTTGATCCGTCGCTTCGGTCAGACATCGCAGGTCTCCGAGATGCTGGGACAATTCGAAGATGAGCATTTCCCCACTTGTGTACACTGCCAGCAATACAATCAGGATTGGCGGGCAGGTAAGGTATCAGCGGCAAAACCCAAGTGCCCCCATTGTGGCTCTGACGATTACGGCTTGATGCCCACGGACTTCGAGACCGCCAAGTGCAATGGTTGCGGCAAGAACTGGAATCATGGCATCGTCAAGGGTATCAATGATCCGAAGGAAGCTGCTCGCACGGCGGATGATGAAGGAGGGGGTAAAACGTGCGAAAATTGTGGGAGTTATTACGGTGGGTATACATGTCTTAATTGTGGGCGAAAAAAGAAGCTGGAAGAAGAGGTAGATCGTACCAGCAAGGAACTCAAGAAGTTCCCCAAGGGACCAACAGGCATGACGCCCGACGATGTGAAGGCTACTCCCGAATGGCAGGCGGCTAAACGTAATTACGGTCAAGCCTTCGCCAAGCTGCGAGAGTTCAATTCCAAAAAGTGTGCTGCCGATGATCCGACTCGTGACACCCTTGACGAGACGCTGAAGTATGACAACCCAGACAAGGACACCAAGGGGTTCCACGACCCCGCCGACCTCGGTCAATGCGCCTGTGAGTGGGATGAATGTCCGCTGGGTCACCAAGCGGGTGGGTGCCAGAATCCCGCAGCCCACATGCTTGAAATCTATGGATACAAAACCCGCTACTGCCAGCCATGCACCGACGCAACTATCGAGTACATCCGATTGGAACAAGGCACTGGCGATCCCGATGACACGGTTAAGATTCTGTCCTCCGCACATACTGCTGGTGCCCCGTACTGCGACGGTTGTGATCGTCTGAAGGCAAACTGCATCTGCGAAGGCTGCGAGTGCCCAGAAAATAAAAACGCAGGCAAGTGGGGCGATAAAATCAAGAAGATGGAAGCTCGACGTGGCGAGTTCATCGAGAAAACTCTTAAGAATGCCGTAGGGCCAACGGAAGAGGATGATCTTGAGATGGCTAGGCGTGGTCCGATTCAATACGAGGAACTACCCGAAATGGAAACCCGAATTCGCCCACGAGAAGAACAGTCGAAATTTCCGACTCCTCGACCTACTACACGGCGTAAGGAGGGGATGCTCGGTCATGATTTTGTGGATGCCGATCAGCAAGCGATTCGCCCCGACATTACGCCGGGTGACACTGGGCGCTTACCTCATGGACGCACGCAGGGATCAGTTAAAGAATCTGCGGAACTTGCTGGTCGCGGCGGGGATAAAGATGACGTGCGCGGTGCGGGCGATCTGTGGCGTGAAGAGTTTTACCAAAGCGGCAATGCGCCCCCAAAGATTGCGACATCAGGTAAATGGAAAGTTCTTCTGCGGGATTCCAAGGGGAATCAGCGTGAGCAGGAGGTTTCAGGCGTAAATTACGGCTCTGCCGAACGTGCTGTGAGAAAATATATGAAGAATGGTGAAAGGGTTGTGTCGATGACTATCGCAAGCAAGACGGCTGCCCCCGCTCCTGCGGCACCCGCACAGGCACAAGCACCAGCGCCCGCCCCAGCACCAGCAGCCACTCCCGCCCCTCCAGCGCAAGCGCCAAGCGCGAACACGGTAGTTGCCCCACCGCCCGGAACGCCGATTGCTCTTCCCTCGGGACAAGGAGAAGATACACCGGAAAAAAGAACAGTTCCGCCAGAAATCCCGAACAGGAAGTACCACATGACAAGTAAAAATTCCGCACTTAAAACCGAACAGAATACGCCAGAGATGGAAGCTCAGGTAGCTCAACTGGCACAAACGAACCCGCTCACGGAGATTCACGAGAACTGCAACCCGTACTTCGAGCACGGGCAATGGTGGGTTGTCTGCGGGCCGTGCGGAGCCACTTGGTCGGTCGTTGATGTGGGTCAGTTCATCGGAGATGAGGGCGACATCGACCTTGAAGAGATTGATAACGGTGACGGTTCTTGTGCGGAGAATTTCCACGAGTCTGCCGATCACAGCAGCCCACGTCAGGGCTTCATCTATCAGGCGGAAATGTGGTGCCCGACTTGTGCGAAGGAGATCGCCGCCGACATTCAGAAGAACTACCCTAAGCAGGTCCCCGCCGATCCAACGGATGAGTATTCTTATGATTCCGACAGCTACCCGAAGGGACCGTTCTTCGAGGAAGAATCAGACGCTCCTGAGCACTGCGCGGGCTGCCACATTTTCCTTGAGAACCCTCTGACCACGCATGGTCAGGAGTACATGCAGTCGATGGTTGACGAAGCTCTGGCGAAGGGACGCGGCGAAGAGCCGCACATCAAGGAATGGATGGACTTTTACGGCTATCATCCTGACACTGAGGGAGCCGAAGACGAACATGAGGCGTCCGCCGCTTCCGACAGAATCAATGCGATGCCGCAGCGTGGCAAGCCAAAGACTCCCGAAGAGTTGGGGCTGGTTGAGAAATCCGATACGGAACTCCGTCTTGAGGGGATTCCTCCGCGTCCTAAGAAAACCGCCGATGGCGCTTCGTTGCTTGAACCAGAAGTTAGCTTCGAAGATAAACCAGACCCCTTGCTCGACAACAGTAATAATTTGCAAAACTACAGCTATGCACCGCAGAAAGACACAACAGATAGTAGGGACACGGCCACGCTGGACGACAACATCGAAATTTTGAAACGTTACGGCTATGCCCTTTTCAGTGGTGGAAAATCGGGTGGGAAACAATTCTGGAAAAGTCCCATTGGAACTGTAGTTATCATGTCCACCAGCGGTGAGTGGATGTTTGGTGCGGACGGTACCAGAGGAACGACCAGCACGGATTTAGACAGTAAGCTTTTGAAATACCACCACAAAATGGTCCCAAAAGCGGGGGCGTCCAAAACCGCCGAAATTGATATGGGTCAGCTTGAGAGCGTGCAGGATCGAAAAGATCGCCTGAGCAAGCCCGACAAGAGTCCGATGTACGGCGTGACACTTCTTCGCGAACTTTCAGCCCCCGGCATTCCAAAGGGTGAAGTGATCGTGTTCGGTTATTACTACCCAGATGGGCAATGGGGCAAGCAGCAGCTTCAATGGTGGACAACGATGGCGAAGACCGAGTATGATAGCACCGTCACTCAGGTCAAACGTCGCAGTCGCGGTACGAATCAGGAAAAGTCAACGGCCCTGTACGAGTCGTTGAAAGGACGTGGTACGGCGGTTGAGCCGGGTACGTCGTCTGACGCTATCATCGAGCAATTCAAGACGCAGAAGGAATCATCCATGGAAAACAAACAGGCTGCAATCGCACAACCCACGTCTGGCGAGGACGAAGGCTATTACGTCAAGGTCACCTACACTAAGGGCGGTATTGATCTGAGCCCGACTGAGAATCTTCTAAGGGAAGTCGCCGAGGAGCAAATGCAGGATGAAAGCGGCAACTCGACTTATGAGTTCGCCCACAACATTGAGCTTGACGACATCTGGGAAATGATGGAGGATTTCTTCACCAATGGCTGGGAGAAAGTAAATCCCGAGGATATTGGTGCGCTAACTGACGGAGAAATCTTCTCCGATCCCAACGGCAACGTCTACTGGCATGAGCGGTATCAGATCGAAAGCATGACCGATGAACTGAAGGCAGGCAACACGGTGTTCATGCAGTACGGCGGCAATCTGTTCGATGAGGAAGATGAAGAAACGCCTGCTCCCGATCCGAACCAGATGAACCTCCCACTCCAGTCTTCCAAGAAGGAAGCCACGGGCGAGATGAGTCAGTCCGAGGCTGATGACCGTGAGGCATGGCCGATGCACCACGCTATCGCTGACGCTCTGGGCGGCACGGTCAAGGCTTTTGACCAGTATCAAGGTCCGTACGTTCTTGTGGGCTCTGAGGCTCGCGGACAGGGCACCTATGCTCCCGCAATCCCGATGAAGGGTACCGTGCGCCTCTGGGTACAGGCGGACGAGGGTAGTGACGGGGCATTCCTGACCGTCTACAACGAAGACAACGATAAAGTTAGCGAGCCGTTCCATTGGGAAGACATGGAAGGCGCGGTCAATGCCGCCATGAGCGTAATGGGCGATGAGCCCGAGACAATCGAAGCCTCCACCAAGCAGGCGGAACTTGACATCCCCAAACCGGACAGTTGGGGGTGTACTTGTTCAGATAAAGGAGCACGCGGACAACACAAGTCCAATTGTCCTAAGGCTCCGAAGCAACGTGGCGAGTACCACGGCGCGAGTAAGCAAGCAGCGCCCGGCGACGGTGGACTACAACGCGACGTGCAGAACCAGTACGAGAACCACCCCCTGATCGAAATGCTGTGGGGTTCCCTGAAACGTGACCCAGCGAACAAAGATCGCGTCCAGACGGCATGGGGCACCAAGACGAAGCAGGGTTTGGTGCTCAGTGTAGCTCGCGCCATGAAGGAAAGCCCCGTCTCGGGTAAAGAAAGCAGTCAGAAATGCAAATGCGGCAAACCGACAGCTAAAGGCGATCACCGCTGCGAGGACTGCCGCTCAAAACAGCATTCCGAGGCAGAAAAAGCGACTGGCGTAGAATAACCAGTAAAATCCAACTTTTTGACTCATTAACAGGAGTACACCATGGCAAACAAAGTGAAGAAGGCAAATCGTGAGACCGTCCGTAAGGCTATCGTAGCCCGTCGCGAAGCTCGCAAGCAGGAAAAAGCCGCGAATTATGCAAAAATGCGCGAATGCGCGAAGTCTCCAGCGAAGTTCGCCAAGGCCCTTGACGAGCTTGTAGCGAAGACCGCACGTCAAGCCTACAGCATGGACGCCCTCCGCGAAAATCTCGGATTGGTGAAATTTGCCAAGGAAGTTCCCGCCAAGGTCCGCATCGCCGCCGCTAAGAATTACGGCAAGAAGTTTGTCCGTATCGCCGAAGAGCAGCCAGACATTCTGGCTGACGCCCTCCAGCAAGCCTACAAGGGCTTGGATGAGCAGGCAGCGGCCATGGAAATCGCCGCCGAAGCTCTGGGTATCGATCTGGGTGCCTCGCCTGCTGAGAAGGCATTCACCGACGAAGGCAAGCACGAACTTGAGCTTGGCGAAGACAAGGGCGAAGAGAAAGCGACAGAAGAAGGTCCTGATTTCGGAGCCGAAGAAGAGACCGAAGCGGAAGAAGGGGCCGATAAATTTGTATCGGATTCTGAAGCGGAGGCCGAACCTTTGCCCGAGGAAGATAAAGAAGCCAGTGGTTCCGACGCTTTTAGCACCGACCGCGACGAAGGTGGGTCGCCGAAAGCACCACAAAAGACTCAGAGCCCACAGGCTCAGGGCGAAGCGGCAAAGCAGTCGGCAGCGCAAGGCGCTGGCAAATTCGTAAAGGAAATCCCGCAGGCTCAGGGAAAGACAGCGGTCACCGAAGCAAAGCATTGTCCCGAGTGTAAATACCCGGGGAGAACGGTTGAACCTGAGACTGGCAAATGCCGTCATTGCAAAAAGAAAGTGATGGAGCCGTTCGACAAGAAGGCCGCAATGGGCAAGAAAGATTTCATCGCCTTGGCGGATGCAATCAAGAACATGAGCGTTGGACCTGATGAGAAGCGAAATATCGCTGAAGGTCTGTGCGAGACGTTTCGCGCATCCAACCCACGTTTCATGAAAGATCGTTTCATGGACTACGTTATGGGCCTCGGCGGTTCGAGTGGCGGTAAGGTGAAGCCGCAAGGAACGCCACGCCCGCGCAAGGGCGTCATTGATCCGTATGCTAGTGCTGGTGGGCATCCTTTGGAGTAATCATGTTTTATGACCTCCAAGAAAAACGCTAAGTCGTCTCCCGCGCCATCTGAACCGCTTCCCACCCCGACTAGTCCCGCACCTGTGGCGGTCGAAGAAAAGCTCGGGCTTCCGCACAGAATCATCAAGTTCATTGCCGCCGCATTCTCCGAAAAGGGGGAGCCTAGCAGCGCCCGCATTCTTAGTGGTTGGTTGAGTGTGTCCAGTATGGCGTTGATTTGGTTTATGGTGCGGCACATTTTCTACACCGATAACCCAGAAAAGCTCATAACGTGGGTTGGCGGGATGCCAGCGATTATCTATGCTCTGGCGGCGTTTGCCATTAGCCCGTTTGGTCTGGCGAAGATCAGCAGTATTTGGAACAAAGATAAAGATAGGGACAAAGACGAGAGCAAAGGATGAAGAAGTATTTCAAAAGCGTGATCGTCTGGTGCTGGGCGTGGTAGTAGTGGACAGCAACCTGTTCGTCATCATGCGTTGGGTTAACCCGTAGTCTTAACGGCTTACCCACACCACTTCGGTATTGGTTTGAACCATTCCCTTATGCGTCACCAGCAGGCGGAAGGGTAACCACCTTGCTCCTCTGTTCTCGCACACAATTGCCTGTCCCTGACGCTCGCGGCACCAGCCGCCCAGATGTCTAAAATCCATGTGCTGGAATCCGTTGTACCACTTTCCAACCTTTTGATACGGAGGATCGACAAACCAAGTCGCTTTGCGGTTGGGAATGTCCGCATAGCTTTGCTGAAACACCTGCCAGTGTCGCACCTTGTAGAGATTAGCGGCGATCCAAAGCTTCTGTTGATTCCAGCACACACGCTGGGTTGCTGTAAGCTTGGGTCGGGTTGAGGCTGGGTTGAGATGGTAGCCGATAAGGTATCGTTCCTCAGTCGATAAAGACTTGAACTCGGTGAGGGTCTGTTTGGGTTGAATGTCCGGAAGGCTGAGGATGTCCTTCTTCGACGCAGAGATCAAGTATTTCCATGTCGCTACGATCTTGGGATTGCAGTCGAAGAGCATCACGTTGCGTTCCCAATGATCGCCGTGTAAAGAGTAGCCCGCCGCCCCCGCAAATGGCTCGATGAGGGTGTCGAATTCTGGCGGTGCGTACAGTGGAGCCAACCTCTTTTTACTCCCGTAGTAAGAGAACATAGGACTAATCGGGCTGTACTAGCCGCATCCCTTCTTCAACCATGTACCAGAACAACAGCTTGGAGTTGATGGTAAGGCGTCCCGCACCGCCAGCGCCGTAGCTTTGATAGCTGGTGCAAATCTCGGGAAGTTGGAACGGTGGGACGGGGAATGTCACACGGTATTCGTGTCCCCAGCGGTCCTCCCAGCAGCGAACGGAGGCGCTGTTTACGGGAGGTACGGGTAAGCCTGTCTTGTCAAAATATTCAGCGGCGAAATTGACTCCCGCTTTGTCGCCTAATTCAATAATCAGCGAGCCTTCCGCCAAGATGAAATCCAAAAACTCTTTGTTTGCGCCCTTCTTAAACAGGGCGACAAGTTTTTTGCCGACTACCGCACTGGTGACTTTAGGTGGTGGGGTGTATGTTGCGGCTTGTTCAGGTGTGGCGACAGACAAGAAGTTGCCCCGTATGGCTTTCTTGCCAATCTCGAACTCCACTACAACGTTGCCGTCCCGAAGCTTTTTAACAGGTCCCACTCCAAAGGCGGGGCTGTAGACCAAGGTATCGACCTGAAATGTCATACCCCCATTATACCAGCCCGGGGACCAAAATGGCTAGTTTTACAGAAATTTGTTGTATCCACCCGTCAGGGTGTGGTCGCAGCGGTATTTCGCAATGACGTTGTATTCGGGCGTCAATTCGACCCCCAAAACCTCATCCCACCCCGCCATTAAGCAACCGATTATTTCGGACCCTGAGCCAGAGAAGGGGACGATGATCCTGCGGGTGCCCACGGACGCAGGCGGCAGTAGCAGCTTGGCGATGTAGGTGGTGAGTGAGACGGGCTTGAGCGTGGGGTGGTCATTGCGTGTGCCCTCGGGCATTCCCGCGTTACGCTCTGCGGGGTTGCTCTTGGCCGCATAGAAGAATCTCGCTTGATCCCCGACCATGACCGCCGCCTCTTCATCCAGCAGCACATTTGTTGGGTAGCGGCCCGTGCGGGCGGGTGTCACCATATCGTTACGGATGAAGGTGCCGAGGCGAGATTGCCCCGCTTTCGTTTCGGGTAGCTCTTCGTCGCCGACCCGCGAGCCCTCAATGTTCAGTGCCCCCGAGCCGTGTTCGAGGATAGTGTCTACGTACTTTCCCTCGAAGGATTTCTTGAAGCAGACGATGGGTTCCCAGCCGGGTTTGAGCATACTCGGCCTGTAGCCTGTCCACGTGGCGGCATTGGCCGCGTCCCCCCTCTTGCCGATCATCTTCCCGAGATCAGGGGCCTTGGGGAACCCTGTGCCGTACAGCCATGTCATCGTGTCCCAGACCTCGAAGCCAGCGTCTTCCATGCCGACTGCCAGCCTGTGCCATGTGCGCGTGCCGCCGAATACCAAGGCGAGTGCTCCGGGCTTGAGGACGGGCAACAGAGACGCCCCCCATGCCTCGAATTGAGCATTGGTGTCCCATTTCTTGCCCATAAAGCCTAGATCGTAGGGGAAGTCGGAAAAGAGAGCGTGGAACTGAGGTCCCGAGTAGGACTTAGCCCACTCGACCACATCAGAAGTTACGAGTTTGTAGGTTGCCATCCCTACTTAATACGGCATTTCAGGCGTTTTCGACGGGGATATCGGCGAGAGGAATGCCAGCGGCTCCCGTGTCGAAGAACTTCTTCTGGGCGTCGTCGGGCATGAATTCGCGGATGCGAGTAGCGTCCTGCTTGCCATTAAACGAGAATCCGTGCTCCATGAGATACCAGAACAATCCCCCTGTCCCGCCTTCGCCCGCTCCACCACGAATAAATCCGGGTTTGTTTTCTTTCCCCTTGAGAGTAGAGGGTATCGTATCCGTGGGCTCAAACTTGATCTCAGCCTGTAACCCCCACTTGCCCATAGCGGGCACTAAGTGGATGTGCGGATCGCCCGTGTAGTTGACGCCTGTCAGACTGTGCAGGTCGTTAACGACGTTGTTTTCTATCCGTTCGGGCATTTGAAGATTAAAGGTTACCCCTCGGGTTAAGTGTCCGAGAAACCATGCCGTGACGCCAGCGGCGTCGTAGGTAACATTGCTTCGCTCAAGATATGATGGGATGGATGGGGCTCTGGGGGCGGGGATGGGTCTGAGATCAGTGGTTTTAACAGAGAAGGAATCCCACTCGGGATCAGCGCCTTCTCGAAGAACCTGTGAGAGGCTTCCAGTCTGGCCGACGATGGTCACGACGCTCCCTTTGTAGATTGCTTTTTCGGGATCAGCTACAGTTTCGGCAACTTTGAGTAGATCGCCATAAACATCGCCCGTACCGCTTATACTCATTTCTCACCTCATCCCTATTATACCAATTCAAAAGTTCTTTTGGGTAGGAACTCGCAAATATTTATAAACCATTGAAAACAAACGAAATAAACCATTGAAAACAAACGAAATATAGTCAAAAATTCCTATCGATTCTGACCCATTTTTGGGTATAATAGACCCATGAGCAAGCATGGTTGGGAACGTGGGGAGATTAAGCTGCCGAGCACGGAAGCCGTTGCCTTTCGTCACGATCTGGTCAACACCCACAATCAGATTCAAGCCCGCCTGTTCGAACGCGCCCAAATCATCTACACCCAACTCAAAGCCGCTGGTAAGGGCAAGCGGAACTTCGATTTCTACGAGGAATTCACTAAGATCATGCAGGGCGGCGTTTGGCACATCAGCGCCATCGACACGGACGGTTACGACGAACTGAGCAGCGCCCTGTTCCCCTACGACGCGAAGATCGGTCGCGAACAGCGCAAGCCAAGCGTCCCGAAGAAGAAAGATTTCAAGCAGGCGAAGCTGAGCGCGAAAGGTCTGCCTGTCGGCGGCGAAGCTGGAATTGAATTCAAGGGCAGTACCGTCCTCTGGGTGGTAGCCGAGAATAACCACAGCGTTGAACGCGCACATGACCATGCGATGGGTAAGGCG
>Ga0182030_10001132_pt1 | contig 53925 bp, 42 predicted proteins | sample 812S3MmetaG_FD_121299 | JGI IMG/M metagenome (GOLD analysis project Ga0182030, IMG submission 121299) | Permafrost microbial communities from Stordalen Mire, Sweden - 812S3M metaG (Illumina Assembly) | ecosystem: Environmental > Terrestrial > Soil > Wetlands > Permafrost | place: Sweden...
ACTTATTTTTTGTAAGGGCTCATCATATATATCGGTGATACATTTCTAAGGGTACTATATAGTTGTCATTCAATATTGGGCTTATTCTATATCTTTCACCCACAAGGTTCATATAAGGTTGTATTCAAACCCACTCTTCCCATGCTACTAGGGCCGTTGAAGTGAATTGATGACTCGATTTAGTTAGCTTTCGGCGTCTATATAATCTCCAAGAGTACCTCCATTTCTTCTCACACTTTTCACATTGCAAACAACTGGTAAAAGCCTGCAAGACCCCTCAGTCTCCCCACATCTTCGAGACACATATTTAGTTAGAGTTCGCAATACCCTAGCTTAGTCAACATCGATTTTCTGCGCCAGTAGGAGTACCCCTTGCCAACCTCAACAAGAAGCCCATCATGTTCCCTCTGTAAGCGAAAATAATACACTTGGTAGCCTTCCTAAGCTAATCAGATCCTGCAGCCAAATCAAAGATCTCGGCCAAACCGATCCTGCAAAGGGAAGATTGTACGAAGCTGTCATTGGCGCCCTTCATTTCACCCTCGTCCGTCGATATCCAATCCAGTCCCTATATTGGATATGTGTTATTTCCTCTGAGAAATGGGAAGAAAGATTTGGTACCGGTTCGCCTTCACATCTTGAAAATATCCAGCAATTACAACATCGAAATTAATGCCGTCGGCTATATTGCCACCAAAGCTGGAGAAACATTTACAGTAAGAAGAGCAGTTACGGACCACAAAAAGGATTTCGCTCTCTTTTACATCACGAAGAAGGGCGAGGAATATGATCTCAAATGGGGAACTACAGCGGAAAGCAGCCGAGGCAGACACACCAAGAAGGTTCTCGATCCAGAGGGCACCTTATTGTTCAGTATAGGTATCATTCTTCATGAGTTGGAGAAGGAGCGAGTAGACTGGGATTTGTGTGACCGTGGAGTATTCGGTGGCGAAAATAAAGGACAGGCCTTCGACGAGTGGGAGGTCATTTGAGCAGCTCCTTCCTAAATGCCTAGGCCTGCACGTACAATATCGATGGATTTCGTAGGCATGGTGGTGGGGGAGCATAATTGAGCGGAACTAGGGGGGACTAGATAGTTCTGGGAATCTATTTCTTTCCGTATTTGCCGGGGCAATAAAACTGAGAACAGCTGTTAATTGACGGTGGTTAATCCGAAGTAATCAAAATTGACCATCACCATTGCTATGTGGAGGCTAAACTCCAGCTCTTAGTATGTGACAGTGTGTAGTACTAGCTTAAATCCTAGGGAAAAGAGTAGAATGTTGAATTGTCGCGCAAGATGGTATAAAAAACAGTGAATCCACTTTTGCACTCGCGAGCCGCGCTTTTATACATGTAGATCTTTAGCACGACTTTTTGAGCATATAAGCAGGCTTTCTCCCAACTATTCTCGTAGCCTTCATATCTCCCAAACACTATAAAGAGACCTCCTAATAAACCCTTAGAAGTAAGTCTTCTTCAGCCATCCCCGCCTTCTATCTGCTTCTGGTAAGACTGAGAACCAGCTAGCGGGTTTCTAGGACGAATTTCATCAATGACATTTGATATATCTCTAGATACATATCCTGCGACCGATCTACTTAACAAATAAACCAACCTTCAAAACGAGAACCAAAGTCTCTAGTCCACAATGTCTTCCATAATGTCTAACCCTGTGTAAGTTGCCTCACAAACTCTCTAGTTCCACTGAGCATCTCCCCATCTTGAGATAGATTATTAATATATCGTAGAACCATCAAGGAGGTCAAGAATGATAATCTAACTAATGATGGCGTCACTATCAAAACCTACGAGACCTATGTAGTAGGTTACGGATACGAAGAAGGCGTCAGTGATGGCATGCCCCCAGCCTACTATGCGGTCCACAGTACCAAAATCTCTCGCGCCAAGATCTACGAGGTAGCCAAGCACACCAAGGGATATATCGTCAGCAAACATCATACTGGTGGAACTCGCCTCATTGAGTGGGCAGCCGTCCGACATGGAGATATCTTCGTCGTTATCAAGAAAAAGACTGCCTATACCAAGGGCGAGGTGCGTTATATGGTGACCAAAGAGGGTGGCGGGTATAATCTCGACTATAAGCGCAAGTCTAATGAGCTCATGGTTGGTATGGATCGCCCGAAGTGGATGAATGATACTTTGAGCGCATTTGATATTGGTATCTTCCTCTTCGAGCTTGAGGCAAAATTGAAGGACAGCACTTTGGAAACAACGCAGGAGGATGCTGATTGGGACATGTGTGAGCCTGAGTTTAAGGACAGCAAGGAGGAAGACCTGGAAGAATGGGATACCTTGTCTGATTTGGGAATTTCATCACGTTATCCTGCTTCGGAGGATAATCTCAGAAACACAGCTTGATTACTGTATGGGTAGCGCTTCTTTTTCTTTGGCTAGCGGCCTGGAATGGATGAGCTTGGAAGACGTACGGTACACTCTGAGGATAGAGGGGATTATTGTGTCACTATCGGCCAATGAACCTACTGGTATTTCTTTCTTTCTAGAATTGCTCAGCCCTGAACTGTTGTTTTCTACTAGATTTCTTTGTGCCCTTGAACTTGATATGCTTACTAGCATGAGAACTTAAACCAATCAATGACTTCGTGATATGTACCCACCCAGAGCTACCATTAAAATCCCCCCGAAATGCACCCTAGGTGAAATACACGAGTCGCGGGTCTACTAGCGTCTTCCCCCAAAGTCGTGGCGCCCCGGTATAGTGAATAGCTCGCTAGTGTCGCGACTCTGACCCCTGAATTTGTATATTACTATGGATAAAAATTCTTTTGGAAATTCCACAACTCTCCACAACTCAACACCCTTTCATCAGCAACGCGAGAGGACTGTCAAAAAATAGACGTGACCCGTACGTTCTCTAGAATTTCGTGCCGATAACACTTTGAATTTACATTCAGTGTCTTTCTGGAGGGGATATATATTGGAAAGAATCTAAGCTGTTTTACTAACAGATTTCAGTTGCAATTTTCTTCTCAATAGACCTAGGCGAGGTAGTAAAAGAACCAACACCTTGAATATGTCAGCTGTGTAAGTCTCTCCTTGAACTGCGATATTATATAGCTTATTTTAAGCTGAAAGTTTTGGTACAGGGCTAGCTAACTTGAGACAGACTTATTAAAGAAGTTGATTATACCCATAAGGATACCAGTACCTCAATCAAAACTTATGATGTTCTCCTCGTGGGCTTCGACTACAAAACTTGGTCAGAGGATGGAATTAGAGCTGCATCCCACACCCTATTGCGACGCAAGAACACTTCTGTCCGAATCAAGCCTTACCGCACTCGGTACGAAGTCAAGCAAAAAGCTGGGAGCGATATAGTCAACAAATTGGGCCCCAACAGCCCAAACCCCACTGCAGTTTTCGTCGCCACGCAATTTGGTCATACTTTTACCATCTCAAGATGCAACTCGTATGCCACCAAACCCCTCATTTATTACACAGTCACCAAATGCGATGGCGACTACCGGTTGGGTTGGGGCCGATACTCGGTCACTGCAAATTTTCCAGTACCTACAAGGGCAGAATGGGACCAAGAAGCAGTGGAAGCATTCGATGTTGGGATATTTCTCCACGAGCTTCATGGTGATTGGAAGAAGGGACAGGGTCTAGAAAAATGGGATGTGGGTGATGATGAATGGGACTGTAGTGAGATGGAGAAATTGGAGGATTGGGAGCTGTTGTCTGAAGATGGAGAATTAAGCCCTGTGGGTAGGGGGCCGAGAATGATGTCTACTGTAGATTCATGGGGCATACGTCTTTAGTTTCCTTTTACCGATTTGGAACGTCGGAGGATTAAGGTGTAATAGGATATGGAGAAAGAACCTACGGGGAAAAAATGTCCTCTAGTAATGTCTCATATTCACAATTTCTGTAGCTTGTGCGATGAATGATAACACAGCAACGATACCGAAGCTCTGATGGTGACGTTGTAGATTATAGGGAGCGCGTAGAGGAGAGAACCCTGATTTGGTATGGATTCCGGTCGACGTGCTATAAATGCATTAGCTCCTCCACAATCTGGTAGCCTATTTTCTGCCTTCTCTATCATTCTGTTACATGCTTATTCGGACTCATGATCATATACCATTCCTCTTTCAATACTTATTGATCAGGAGACTGCACCCAAGTGTGATTAGTAGGTATTTGCCCTAGACATCTTATTACTGGTACTGCTTTATAAATCCATCCGCACCACTTTGTCTCTATTTTGATTATAGAAACGTGCTTTTCACTCCTGGGCTTAATCTGCACCTTGAATTGTAATGGTACTTCCAAGATACCGGGGTTGTAAGCATCGGGATACAGTAGCTGTTCTGTGCTAGTAATAGGACTAAGTGGTGGGGAGAACTCGAATGCCCAGAGAAGTTCGCGACGATGCACCACATATTACGATATTCTAGATACATTACAGGAAAAATACGACGACCAGCGTCATACTTATTGTGAGCTGCAGATACCTGTTAGACGACTAGCCTGCAAGAATAAACAAATCCTAAGTACGAAGATATCTGCTTACCTCTCATTGATTAGTCTGGAGTATCAGCGTAGTCACTTACCAATTTTGGATAATCGATATATCTATTGGGATTAGACTTATCGGAGTCTTTGCAGATGCTATCGAGTCTCATCAAAAATTTCATTCTGCAGTCAAAATCCGGCCTACCCCTTATTCCCACTGACATTTCAATTAGTGTGTCTGTCCCCCTTGCCACAAATCCTGAACTTCAGCTTAGGTCGAGTATATTTGGAGCGCCTGTGGCGCGCAGAATCTGCTCTACATATACTATATAGCCATTCAGTTGGAACTCCCCCACAGTGTAGATAAAACTAATGTACATTAGTAACTAGTATATATATTAATATACATTAGATTAAATTAGATTAGATTAAGACTTTTGAGGCGTTAGATTAGATTAATAGATTTTGTTAATTACATTTTAATACACGAATCATATCATGTGACTTTTCTTATTTACATATGATATTATTATATATAAAAAGAGAGTAAAAAACTTAAGGATTTTAGTATTTTGATAAGATAGTTTAAATTATAGTAAGATAAGATAAATAAGTCAATAGATAAAAATAATACTTAAATAAGATTATAACTCTTTGCTTATTATACCTTAAAAGGCCTAGTCTTATCACATGACTATTAATAGTATATTAATATTATTAATAATGTATTAGATTAAATTAAGACTCTAAAATTTATATATTAGATTAGATTAATAGCTTTTAATCTAATCTAATCTGATGTACCTATTACGACGCTGCTCCCCCAAATAAGAAGTTCTAACTCGTAAATTGCCTTTAGAAAACAGGTAATCTCATTTGGGAATGTTCTCATGGCATTTCCATTTCCGTCTTTGGACCTGAACAGCTGCTGTTATAACCTAATCTGTCTCCTGAGCATGCCGATGAGTCAGCCGGAGCCTGCGTAGGGAATCCTTTTCTGGCCCCCTTAAGAATCGCGCATCGTTTCCGCGTCCATCTCCATATAAATAAATATTGCTTACCATGGATGCATGCCGAAGCCGACTTGAATTCCTTTTAGTTTGGTAGCACAGGACTGGGTTGATGAGGGACCAGTTTCAAACCTCTTAATTCTAACAATAGGCCGAGCTTTGTAAGCCCCTTTATAATGCCACTTGTCCTCATAATTATTCTATCGGCCTTTGCCTACAAACATCTTTTTGGCCCTGCAGAAATCTTGCTAGAAATGTTCTATCTCAATCGTCAGTCTTCCTATTGACCACTAAGACGTCTCAGTTGTCAATAAGACGATCGACGAATAAGACAGAACAGCGAGGAGGCTAGACTAGTAGTATTATGTATTGAGCTCGAATTAGCGCTTAAGACAAGCCAAAGTTAAAAGCGTGAGTGGGAGCGTGAAGGGCCATAATAGGTTAAAGAGTATTAATTAGAGGGCAGGCGGCGTTGGGAGCAGAACGGAAGAGCAATCGAAGGAGGCGCAAGAGGCTTTCCTATTTATTATCGTAACCAAAGTTCCTCCCATATTCCTATATCGACATCCACGTGAGCATTTTCATGTCCCATCTTCTGTTGTCTGCGAACACGAGATGCGTAAGGTTTGTTAATATCACCAGACATCATGATTCTTTCGACGTATGCTTCACCCACTACTAAATAGTGTCCTTGTAATAAATCATCTTCTCTCAGAATAAAAGAATGACTGCCACCGGCTAAAACCCAGACTTGGTCGCCTGGCCGGAGCATATTAGTCCCTATTCCCATGAAACCATCATTTGTGATAAAAAAATTGCTGCATTCAGTCACCCTTTCCAGGTGGCTGAAGAGCACTTGGAGGTCGACATCTGAATCCTCTGATAAATTGAGGCATTTTTCCAAAAACTCTCCGGGGCAATAAGCCAAATGTTGTCGATCTATCGCTGCCAAGTGAGGATCGGCTGGCTCGTAAACGCTAGAAAAAGTGCGACCTTGTATTGACTTGTCCTCGTAAGGAATTGTGTTGTGTAGCAAAGTACGCCAGTATGCGTGCTTTAACTTGCATCCACCGACGTAATGATCTTCGTGGTTATTCACAGTTTCTTCGCCCGCTATTGATGATAGCTGGATGTGCTCTTGGAAGTCATCTGAACTAATTCTCTTTCGAGTCTGAGAACTCCGCTGAAATTCGTATACCCCAGCTAATTCCCGCCATTCTCGTGTCTTATGCCACCATTGCTTGAAATTCTCCGGCCTTGGTAATTCATACTGGCGACTACTCTTGATAGCATCTATCATGACACCTTGGAGACCTAAACTGCAATCATCATCGCGGGTAGCCACTTCGCATGTGGCGCCACTCGAGGCGTCAAAAAGCTCCTCCCTTAATTCACGAAATGGGGCACCTGACCACCCGTGGTTGGTCCCTGGTTTGGCTTTCCAGTCAGGAACCCATGATGGTAGCATTGTCGCGTACGGGGACTCAGAGAGCATAGGCACCTGAGCTTGGCTAAGCAGATAAAGACTGTTGCTTGACCGAATGATATGGACAGTTGTGCGTCGGTACATACTCACCACTTCTTCATCGTATCTTGGGTTTAATTCAAGACCAACTAGATCAGGAACAAGTCCAAGCAGAGCGTAGAGTTTATCGAGAGGGACGGACGCTTCGTAGTAGCGGTAGCGGACGATGTAGTTGGCAAATTCTCGGAATGCCTTTGTTTTGCTCGCTTCTGGAAGCACATTCTGGTTGTTATCATCTGGAGCTCCCTCGCCGTGCTTAATAGATGTTCGGTATTGTGTAGCTTGGCGACGGCTCTGCTCGCGTAACTCGTAGACGGTATGTGGAGATGGAATATTTGGTCGTGTCAAAGCAACTGCCGTAAGACGAAATGCTGGATTTTCGACCCTTTCAAAGAACCGCAGAAGGAAATGTTGTGATATGGCAAGCTCGCTCAACAAGCGGTCAAAACTGATCCATGCACTACCGAGCTGCACAAAGACATCTGAAGCGAGAGCGACTTCTTGTAGCACCCAGAGTCTTCGCCACCACGGGAATCGCCGTATTCTCCAGGAGTATAAGATACTCTGGTTAAAGCCATCCACCCCTTCTTCTGTTAGAGCGGACAAAAGGCTCCTCGGTCCCACTAAGAACTTTTGAACGAATCCAGCCATTCCATCGTCGGGGACCCCGATCCACACCACTACATGACAGGCCACGCTGTAGACATACTTCATGAGTTGTATCTGGTGTTCTCGTTCGCGTAGCGCATTAGCCCAGCCATTTTGATTGATTGACAAAGCATCGATCCACATGATCCTAGTTCGATCTTCGTACCTCAAATAGCGAAGTGCTGTAACGAGGTTTCGACGAACAAGCCATCTGCGGCCCTCAAGGATTATTTCATCGTTATCATTAGGATCACCCCAGTTCCATGAGAGAGCTTCGTAAATAGGTTCACCACAAAGTTTCACGACTTCCAGCCGACATGTTATTGGCATCGACCTTTCGGTAGCTGGCTCGAGTACAACGAGGCGAACCTCACGGTCTTTCTTCTGCAAGGGCCGGTATATCGTATTTACCACCTCTTCGGAATTCTGCATTGATGTAGATAGTTTAATGGCTGTGGCGCTGGTGGGGAAATTGAAGAATGGCGTTGCGCACGTGCGGGAAAGCCAAAGTAGAAATGAGGAGGTGAATCTGAGTCTTCAAAACTTAGACTCACTCTCTTCGTCTTTAATATATCATGCCGGATGAGATGTGTGAGATAGGATAAAGCCGTGCAGCGCAAGGGGGAATGAATTTGATAGATATATATTGCTGGGTGTGGATGCGGATGAGGGCGAAAAATATGGCGAAGCTGCTGCTTCTCGACCGATAATGGGATGCAATCTATTAGTGGAGCTGGTCGCAACAAGAAACCGAGTAATAATTGTCGCTCATAAAGAATCTTGGCGGGTGTCTGGTGCGATGTTTTGAAGATTAAGTCGCAGGACTTGCAAGTGGTGGGCCCGCAAAAGCATGTATGTGATGTGTTTTGATCATTTGCCTTGACGAATTGGTGCTGTTTGTCACACTTCTACTTCGCTTCGCTTGTGATCAGTAAAAGCATATGTTCTACAAAATGTGTTCTACAAAAGCAAGTGTTCCACTAGGATTGAAAACAATAATTACTTAGTATTTTATTAATTGAAATACTTTGAAACTCTTAAGATATATTATTTAATATAAAGAAATACTTTATTAAATTTAAACTAATCTTTTTAATAAATATTTTCTTTTAAAATACTTAAAAAACTCTAAATTTTAAAATTCTTAGAATCTCTCAGAAATTACTACTTATTAAGTAGTTAGGAATACAAAAATAATTTAAGTTTTTAATTTAATTCTTTTATTAATAACTTAAAAATAATGCAAAACAAATAAAAGACAATTTATTTAAAAGCGCTTTAACTAAAATTTAAAATAAAGAAACTTTTATTATAATTATATTAATAGATATTGAGTTATAAATCTTTTAGATAAAGATTTTTTTATGAAGTGAGAATACTTGCTTTTGCTGATTATAAGCGAAGCAAAGTAGAAGGGTGACTGACTATTACACAATTTACCTCCAATACAATTTGAATTTTGGTTTAATATTGCGAGGAATCCCCGTCTCAAAATTTGCTTCTCATAGTTAACTTGTCAACTAGAGAAGTATTCCTATTGTTATGTTTGTTTGTTCTATGTACACGCGACTATTAGTGGACGAAGCGAGTCTACTTATGTGGACTCTTAGCTAAGGGTAACTATCGTATAAAACAGCGATCAAGACCGCTAAATTCGGCCGCCATTGCACTTAAACACTACATTTGAGCTATAAACTATGTTTAGGTGGGATCCCTAGCTAAGGCAGGGAGGGGCTTTTCGGCCCCCTTGTCAGTCCTGAGCAACCCTGGGCCGAAGCTGAGCCGACGAGCCTGAGCAAAGGCGGCGCTGCTCACATCAGAATAGGGTTGGTAGGTGGAAACATTTCCGTGGTATAACAGCTCCCCGAGTTGGTTTACCTACAATACTGTTCACGATAGCAAGAATCTAGAATGTCGACTAACACAATACTCATTACATTGATTTGTGGCAAAGTGGAAAGGATGCAAATATTTTTACTTTGCCGTAAATGACAGCTGTAGGCTACTTTCACGTGCGTTGCTATTTGAAGAGCATGTACAGTATAGCCCCAGTGATAGGATTGGACTTATAATCTCTACAACCCCATACTGTTCGACAATCTTCCACTTCTTCACTCCTTGTTTGTATCAGAGGCTACTGTAGATCTCATTTTCGGCATCTTATACCAGATCCACATCAGCCAGATTGATAGCACTAATACTGTTAATGGCACGGTGACAGCCCAGTAGATCCAAAAGTGCGGGCCTTTATCTGAGGCTTCGTCGAGGAAGGGCATAGCGAAGAAAGCCTGTGAAATACATTAGCTGTCATCCTTCTTCCTCGATATTCACATATTAGGACAGCGGCTTACTGAAGTGAAAGTTCCAGGCAAGAAAAACATGGTCACGACCGCAATAGCCATCATGGACGTGCTGTCGCGCCTCGCCTCCATGGCTATCTTGTTGGAATTCTTGGCCAGCTTGATATTCATGCCAGTGTCCCGCTGTGAGATGAGGTTGAGCACACCCTGCAGTAGGAATGTCGCTGTGGCTAGCCACGCGCGCATGTCGCATCGGGCCCCTTCCAGGTCGCTGACCTGTTTCTCAGCCTGCTGTTCGATGTACGTGCACAGCTTCCGGAACGCCCCTGTGGCCGGCGCGTGGTCTGTATCGGCGAATTCCGCGCTCGCGGTGGTGAGGAATCGTGCGAAGCCAATCAGTTGACCAGCCGCGTTCTCCCAGCCCGTTAGGTTCGACGTTGCGCCGAGCACCTCCTTGGTCACGATGGAAAGGTTGAGGGCCTCTTGCCTCATGATGCTGGAGGACGAGTCGTCGTCGAAGTCGGTAGTCCGCAGATGGGTGTACATTTGGAAGCCGGTCGAGCATTGTGCCTCGTACAATCGGTTGCCTTTCGCGCGGACGCTGGCCATGGTGTCGCTCGTAAGCAGCTGCAGGCTAAAGAGACCCAGCAGCATTGGGTGAGCAGTGGTCGGTCCTGCGAAGCGTTCGATTGTGTCTTCCATCTCCTGAAAGCCTGCGCTGTAGTCTTCGAACCATGTCCGCAGGATGCCAATGGTGGTGCGCGTGGACGGAAAGTAGGCCCACACAAGGTCCCAGTCAAATGGATGGCTAACGCTGTACCTATAGTCCCAGCTGTGGCCAGAGGGGACATTGGTCTCATCAACATGGAGCGGCACCGGGAAACGGTAGTACGTGGTCATGTAGTGGGCCGTCGTCCAATCGTCCATCTTCAATTTCGGATGCAGCTTTGTCACAATATTACAGGCTTCATTCTTCCAGGTCTTCTCGCACTGTTTCTCGTTTAGGAATATGATCTTGATAGCACTACGCTGGTTGTTGCTGTCTTTGGGTATACCGGCTGCGGCTGCCTGGATAGCCTCGTTGACCTGGCTCTGCAACCATGTTTCGACCTCATCAAAGGAAGATGGTAACCAGCCAAAGGACTTCCTGCCCAGTGGGTCTTCGACAGCTGCATTTGGATCACCACGATAATGCTCAAAGATTCTGGCGGGGGTGCCATTGACGAAGCCACTGTCACTAGTCGAGGTAGACCCGAAGCGCCTCTGCTTCGAAAGGACATAGCTTCGAGTCCGGCTGTCCACTCCAAACTCAGTCATACTGGCTATCGGAATTGAGGGGTTAAAATAGTTCGTTACTAGGGTATTTGGTCGCTTGGAAAATGTTCTTGAATTCTCTTATGCTATATATGTGTAAGTTACGGGGCTCCAGCGCCGAGCTGATGGGATGAATAAATGTCGCGTAGCGAGTATCCCATAGTAGGCTACATGGGGCGCCTCAAGAAATGCCTTGCGCCCCGCCTCACAGTTAGGCGGGATGCTGTACCGCACGCCTACATCCCCCAGTCCTAAACACAGTAACCACCAAGAAATGGTTATGTCAAACCCCTGTATTTTGGAAGCGAAGATTGGCAAAAGGCATGCATAGCAAACCTTATGAGGAGATTTATTTGATATTTATTATGCACTATACATTCCTATAAAGAGCTTGTTACTTTTACCTGTCGTGCTAGCTGCTAGCTGAAGCAAGAAACATTCTCTTTGTATATATATACCTGCGACCTCAAGCCTGTTAAAGCCGAGGCAATGATAAAGCTGAATAGGACAAGGAATTAAGCACAATTAGAGCAGATTAGCTTCAGGAAGAGTTCTACAGTACGAAGTATATCGGTTTACAACTCGTGCTAATGAATTATGGAGCCAAAGTCTACTGAACTAGAATATTGGATTATTATTATTTAAGAAATTTAAAATGAGCTCCCAAGAAGAATTCTTATATAGATGAATGAAGAAGGTAGAATAGACTCTTCAATTTATAATATTATCTTAGTTGGTTAAAAAGGAAGTAGCTGTAATTATTGTAGTAGGCATTAGCGAAATTCGGCAAGTAGATGATTGGGAAATTTTGTCTAATTCTAAGGAGCCTGGAAGTAATCTCTGTATTCTTAGCTAACTCAGCAGATGCTTAGGGGGCTCAGGGCTCAGCTCCACGGACGGACATAGACTCAGCTTAAAAGCTTGGTATGGTATAGGGATTTCAAATGTACAACCATCGCAAAATAAAGAATTGAACCTCAGAATTCCGAGGCGCGGAAATCATAATGGATTGACATAGATGCAGAGAGAATCTATTCAAAGGATCCTATTCCGATGGCTCGTGTAAAGCATAGAGCGTCTTGAAACGATTTTGAAAGCGATGAAGTGTCAATTTCTTTTCAGAAGAATCACAACGCGTTTCTAGGACTTTTTCTCATAATTCAATTACATAGACTTTCATTACTCGTTCGCTGCCATCCCGTAGAATTTGCAGCATTCGCCAAAAACCATACTGGTCTAATCATCAAGATGCTACATTCCAAGACTCAAGACATTGGCTTCCCTCCCTCCCACACGTGTTGCTTATAAGCGAAACTGCATCCGACGGCCTCTCCCTCAACTCCAATACTGTCCTGCGTGACATTACGGAACTCCTTCCGTCCCACGGACACGGACTGGTTGACTTCGGCTTCGGAATCTATAACCGATTGAAAAAACAGGGCCCCGCTCTGAATGACGAATCCACTGTCTTGATTCCCCTGGCTTTGTGACTGCTGCTTATGCTCCTCATTGCCAAACTTCTGGTATTTGGAGGTAGTATCCTGTCCCGCCTTCGAGGTGACTTGGGTCGCAGTAATCTTGATACTCCTAGCATTCCCTTTGAACTTTACGCCGTTCTGGGTGATCTCGAACTGAGACACATCTTCCTGAACTTTCATCCCTGGTTGATTCTTCATTTCAACAGGACGCAGATGAACGGCAGTGTTGGTTGGAAGTGATTGCAAATCGGTTCTAGATGGCGGCGAGAAGGAATACTGTGACTCTTCGCGGTCATCGAGGCCTGTCATGAACGCTAGACAGTGTTAGGAAATTTCTTCAATTTTTACAAACCATAGGGAAGGTATAAAGACTGACCCGCTCTGGCTATTTCGGAAGCGCTTTTAGAATCGTTAGTATGGAATGCTTCCACTTCAAAGGTGCATAGATGCCTACCTATCATATGATCTTGGCTGGGAGACTAGCATCATTTCAGTGGAAGCCCTGCTCTGGCCCTGCATCAGAGCCTCGGCATGAGATGGTGCCTCATCAACCGGGGTGTCCAGGATCTTTCCAGAAGATGATGCGATAATTCTCTCAGGCATATTTGTTGAGCACTGTAATCCTTGCTAGTAGTGAGGGGTTTCAAGGTAAGTATCTGAGAACTCAACTTGAACGAAACAATTCAAACGTCGATTCCCTTCATTATCAAGTCTATCTCGAGCCTGGTGCCTGATTTATACACGGCCAAACCCAATCAACACCCAAATCACAATATCCTTGGCTTTCCCTCATTTGGAATCGCGGCCCATTTTTAACTGGATAGGTATAGAGGATCTTCCTTGCGAATATGCGTGATACATTTTATAAAAAGAAACCCCCAGCCAATTGCCATTACCGAAAAGATTCCAGAATTCTTAGGCTGCAGATGGCTGGCCGGATCTCACATATCCGTCTCGCCCCCATTTCCCCATGGGGAAGTAAATGACAATTTCTTCTCAATTTCGTAACGTCCAGTATATTATTCAGAGTGCTCCTCCCTACTTTTTTATTAACATCGGATGCATGAGACACACGTTAGAGAAACTGAGGGACAGGAAGTATGATGTGACTCTGACATAAAGGACCTAGCTGGTTTCGCTCACCGAGCAGCCCCATGCCTTAGCGGCACACCATCTTACGTTAGCTAAAGTCGGGGAAGAGAGATTTCTGGGAAATCTCAGGTTCAAGTTTCTGAATTAGGTATTCGTTGCATTTGTTGATGACCTATAGACCTTAAGCAACTGGCCCCGCAATTTAGCATTTAGCACGAGATAGATTTCGATGCAGGAGATCTTAATCGAGCTGCAAGGGGATCCCTGCATTTATGCAGTCATGGCCAAAAGTCTGCAGTGACAGGAGGGGGGGCGCTAAGAAGCTACAAAGGTTGCACAGCAATCAGAGGGCACAGTAATCTTTAAGCGCTCACAGAGACTTCGGGATTTCTCTCGGCTTCTGCGAAAGGTGGCTAGTACCCCGCCGTTGCAACGACTTTCGGCTTCCGTAGATGGAGAATCACTCATCACCTTTTTACTCTATACAGATTTGCTTTGAACAACGTGATATTATTATCTTGTTCCCACTCTATATCTCTTCAATTGAAAACATCGAGAGCGACATACTTATCACGAGACTGTAAGATAGATATCACGTGAGAGGTTGGATGTCTGCATGCATGTAGAAACGATAATGTTGGTATGGCTATAAGCCCAACTAAACTTGAGCACAACCCTGAGACCTTTGGGTACATTACCCTAGAGATTACCATCGAGCATAGCGCCATCTTAACACCATCATCAGTAAAACAGAAGTGGGCTCGTCGAGATAAGTCGCGACTGGTTCAAACGAGAAAAGGTGCCCTGTCAGGTCTGCAAGTGCGTTATTGTGGACTATCAATCGTAAATATGATCTCTCATCCTTGGATCTGCTCAAGATGAATATTGAGACAACTTGAAAAGACAATAATTCCCGCTTCCGTGAGAGCACAAAGCCTCATATTATAGCTTGCCTACCCTCAAAGCATCCTTGGATTAGGGGTACCATTTATACAGAACATTGAGAACACGTTTATGTGACCCTTGGGGTCTTATGAGGTGGCATGGTGGTGTCTGTTCTATTCCTACAGGGCCCAGAGGAAGACCTCGCGTCATCAATGCGGCATTAACCTATCAAACATTGGCTCCAACCTACCACCATCGAGTTGGGCTTATATTGTACTTGAAGAACAGGAAGACCAATAATGGCTAGTTAGATTTTGAAGTATTCAAGTTCCCTAGCTAGGTCTCCCTGGAAGCACCCGGAAATTGACAAATCCATGCCGTGGCTCACGAACTTAATTTCCATCCATATAGGGGCTCAAATTTTCCTCTTTATACGCTGATCTGCTAATCCACAATATTCTTCTTGGGGAATCATTTATTTATCAAAGGAATTTTTCAAACCTGCAAGGACAAACATCAACTTTTGCCTTGGAACGGAAGCTTCTCCAGTACAAGAGAAACGAGTTGCCTACATCTATCTCCTACTGTAAACTAATCTAGATGTTCTACAAAATGTTAACACTCAATTCATAAAGTTACACATAGTCTGCGAAACTATGAAAACTCTATTCCCACTGCGACATATATTCCAATGCCCCGACTAACTCCCTTTCTATAAATACAAGATGCTCCATACTCCGTGGAACTACTTTGGCATTAAAGGGTGGCGGGGCCACTAATATGGCAGAATTATACCTGTTAGAATCCAAAGGCAACTTGCTTCCCATGTCATCAATAGGCTCTGAGATGTCAAACGCCCAGAGCACTTTCACAGCAATTCACCACATATTTTGGTCAGCAAGATGCATGCCGGAACACATACGCCGGCCTGCTCCGTAACCATAATGATGTAGTAACCAGTGTCAGTATAAGAGACCAATTCTCGAGAGAAATACTTATCTTAATCTGAGAGCCAATTGTAAAAGGACGACCTAATACCTCTGAAACCCTCCCTCGCTTAGGAGATGGTCAGTTTTCAATGCCGCGCGCTTTCGTAAAGAAAATTGAACTCAATTGCCTTGCGCTTTCCCTTGTTAGCTCTAGTGCTGTTGTGGTGGCGCAGCCCATGTGCTCATCTTCGATTCTTCAGCCGTCTTCCCTCAGCCTTGAGCTAACAGCATTTCAACCCAAGATAGTTCTCGATAACAACTGTCAATCTTGCTCTCTAAGGCCTCTGAATTTGAGAGGACAGTAGGCGGGACCAATTATTTTAGGGGCCAGTGGCCAGCCTGTATTGGTCGATTGTCTCATGTCACTCAAAAACCCGCCTTGATTGACCAGGGTCACTCAAGTTCTCTAGCATCGCGAAGCTCCTTCGCTCCATCAAGACATGGATTCAAGACCAGTAATTATCTGAACTACCCTTAAATTTTGGGATTTCTGACAGCTGATAGATCTCGCGCTATTCTTTAGTCAAAACTTATGCAGCACCTGGATATGTGTCACCTACTTACGAAGCAGCTCCTCCGAGCGAGGTGACAAGTTCCGATTCAAGCACAGAATCTATGGACCCCATCCCCATTAGCTGGGCCGAAATGCCTCAACTGAACACAGAAGCTTGGAGGCAGAGACAGCTTCCTGCAACTGGCGGGGTGAAAAGGTATGCTACAAGGAAAGTGAAACTTGTTCAAGGCACAGTTTTTTCTGTCGACTATCCGGTACCTTCAGCCATAAGGAACGCCATACAATCTAAGTATCGAGAAGATGGAGAGGATCCTGGCTCTGAAGAATTCACAACTCTTCGATGTTAGTATCAAATCATCTTTATTAGCTTTACTCGAGACTAACCGATACTTAGACACAGCTGCAACTTGCGACCCAGACGAGTTCACCCTCAAGAATGATTATAATATTCGTCCAGCAATGTATAATCGGCATACCGAACTACTTGTCTCTGTCACTTACTATAATGAGAATAAGGCAATGTTGAGCCGTACACTTCATAGCATCATGGCAAATATTCGAGATATCTGCAACCTCAAAAAGTCGGATTTTTAGAATGTTGGTGGTCCTGCTTGGCAAAAAATCGTGGTTTGCATTTTATGCGACGGGATCGATTCTTGTGACAAAGATATTCTTGATGTGCTTGGCACCATCGGGCTTTATCAAGACGGTATCATGAAAAAAGACGTCGAGGGCAAGAAGACGGTCGCTCATATCTTTGAGTAACCAACCCTTTCCTTTGTCCTGCCTCTTCAATGGCACTGGGCAATAGCTCCCGAGGGGATCTCATCCCGCTCGGCTCTTGTTCTTCTGATAAATCACCATGCTAATTCGTTGTAGGTATAGCACGCAGTTGTCTGTGACCGCGAATCAACAGCTAATCAGACCTGTTGATAATGACGCTTACTCGATCCCTCCAGCACAAATGATCTTGTGTCTGAAACAGAAGAACAGTAAGAAAATCAACAGTCACCGTAGGTTAGCTCTTGAGACTGATATTTGAACTTGAAGCTAATGCCACATGTAGGCTGGCTTTACAATGCTTTCGGACGCTTACTCAACCCAGAGGTTGTGGTCTGTGTCGATGTTGGCACGAAGATAGAACAGAAAGGTCTGTTAATTCTGTGGGAGCAAATGTACAACGACAAAGATCTCGGCGGATGTTGTGGAGAGACGCATGCGATGCTCGGGAAAGGCTCTCGGCAATTACTAAACCCGTTGGTTGCGGCGCAACACTTCGAGTATAAGATCAGTTGTATTCTCGATAAGCCGCTTGAATCATCCTTTGGCTATTTAACTGTGTTGCCAGGGGCATTTTCAGCTTACCGCTTCCGTGCTATCATGGGACGACCACTAGAGAGGTATTTTTACGGAGACTCTACACTATCTAGGAAGTTAGGGGGGAAGGGAGTAGAGGGGATGAATGTGTTCTCCCGGAATTTGTTCCTAGCAGAAGATCGGATCCTGTGCTTTGAGCTGGTCATGAAAGCCGGTTCCAAATGGCACTTGAGCTGCGTTAAAGCAGCTAAAGGGGAAACCGACGTTCCTACAACCATGATTGACTTCTTCACGCAAAGGAGGCGTTGGCTTAATGGGGCCTTCGCCGCCACGGTCTATTCTCTGCTCCATTTTTGGCGGGTTTTCAAAACTGGCCACAACCCTATCCGAATATTCATGTTCCATTTTCAACTTCTCTATAACATTGTATCACTAGTATTGTCTTGGTTCGGGATCGCTGCATTTCTCCTCACAATGTTCATCACGACAGATATCACTGGTTCTCCGCCAGAGGGATCAAACGTCAAACCGTTTCCATTTGGCAAGGCAACACCGATCTTCAACGCTGTTATGCAATCAATTTACATCGCAACGATTGTACTGCAATTCATCATGGCGCTTGGAGGTCAAGTCAAAAACCACCTTTGGAGCTATATTGTTTCATTTTTCATCTTCGCTGTCATTCAACTCTATTTTATGCTGAATGTAATGTACCTCATGATTCGAATTTTCAAGAGCAAGATGGAGGATGGAACAGGCTCCGGCTATAACTATGTCCAGACATTTTACTCTTCGGTTGGAAGTCTGACGGTATTGGTTGCTTGTGGAGCCATCTTTGGGGTTTACTATGCAGCATCGTTCCTCAGTTTGGATCCTTGGCATATGTTCACCTCATACCCGCAATACCTCTTCGTGGCCTCAAGTTACACCAATATCCTTAACATCTACGCTTTCAGCAATTGGCACGATGTGTCATGGGGGGCTAAGCAGGGGAGTAAATCGGAAGCAGCGGATTCTTTGCCTTCAATCTCGACGCAAGCAAACACTCATAGACGCAAAGATCCAGCCACGGAGGAACTCGAGAAGCCACAAGATGATATAGACAGCCAATTTGAAGCGATGGTAAAGAGAGCTCTCAAGCCCTACGTTCAGGAGAAATCAAAAGCGGAGGGACCTACTGTCGAAGAGTCGTTTAAGGTATTCAGAACTCGGTTGGTGATTATCTATCTGTTCAGCAACTTTATGCTTTGCATTTTTGTCATGAATGATAGCTTCGACAGCTTGAAATTCCTCGTAAGTTGACTCATCTTCTGATCAGTAGAGCACTTCTAATTAGCTGACGGTAGGGCAACTCCTACGAACACAAGGTTTGGTTCTTTCGGATCTTCTTGTGGGCAACCTCTGCCACGTTTATTGTACGCTTTCTGGGCTGTTGTTGGTTTGTTCTTCGTACCGTTTTGTGCTGCTGTTTTGTCAGACGATAAATGATTTTGACCTGCTAGACTTGAGCATGCGTTTGCTTGCTCATGTTTGGGGAGGTGTGGGGTAGACAGCATGCTGCATAGACCTCGGATGACCCCTCTTCTGCTGGAATTGCTGTTGGCATGTTTGAGATCAGGGCTTGTTGGGGATGTGCCCCCTAAGCGGACATTATTTACAGGTCTGTATCCCCTATTTTGTAAGCTCCTAGAGGAATTTCAGGGTAGTGACCCTATATTACTTTGAAGATTTATATTATGATATACCTTTAAGGCCTGTGAATGTAAAAAAAAAACGTTTGGATGGTGAGGCTTGGCCGCTAATTGCATGTATTTACATCAAAAAGTAAAAAAAAAATAGTCACAAAAGACTCCTAATTAGAAGGGAGCCGAAATAGAAACTATATTTTTGAACGGGAAACAAAGACGCAGAACTCGGAAAGCATAACAGGACTTCGAGGGAGCCAAATTAATCCCTTAAGAGTTTCAAAATAGCTCCTCAATACATAATCAGGCTTGGTCAGCATGTGCTCAGGTTCGCAGACTATAAACAGAACTAGCGAAAGAAATTTTTTCCCTGAGTAACGTCTGTCCCTATATAGCGAGACGCACAGTGTCCCGAGACGAATTTTGTATAATTATATCTTATGCTCTGGTCTATTAATTTACTGTTTTATTTTGTGATATTCTATAATTCTCTAGTATTTTGTCTATAGGATTCTTATATAATAAGTGAAACCTAAACATTTTAGTCATTACTATTATTGATTTACTTATAGTAAATTTTGGTATTCGAGATTTAATTCCCTGCTATATCATAGATATTACTAGCTATTTAAGTTTTGAAGAATTAATATTAAAGTACAATATTAAATAAGAACTATACTAGATATTTGAAGATAATAAGCTTTATATGACTAACAAAAGAAAGTTTTGCTAAGAAGGAAAGGGGTAGTATCAAATACGTGTTAAATGCGTACTTCTATAACAGCATTTGCATTATATTGTATTTAGACTAGTATAATTTATGCTAAGCAAGCTTAGTGTTTGTCCTTGGCTTGTTATTTCTAAAGTAATTATATTGATATTTATGCTATAATTCGAACTTAAATGAATTGTCTAGTTCAAGAGCTCTATAATTTTACTTTAATGTGAAAGATTTTATTTTTTGATCTAAGAAGTATTCTTTATTAGGAGTGAAAATATCAGAGTGCGATGTTGGCTATAAGCAATAAGTTCCCACAAAAGTGTATTTGTCTTCATCGAGCCACAGCACAAAAGGATTAACAGATTCTTTGAAAACGTATACAATATTACCCCAGAGAATATCAGCATTTATTCTTACAAAGGATGTAATTCGACTAGAAGACATCAAAATTAAACCGAATTGCAAAACGGATCTGAGTGCTTCAAGTGATTCGATGGCATTATCACAGTCTATTTGTAAACCTTTGTTAATGCCTACTGCCAGTTTCCTGACTTCAAATTAACCTAAGCGATAATATTCCAGGGTTTCGGTTTTAAAAGTTAGTCCCAGCTTTGTGCAGAATGAATCTAGGATTTTCTTCTTTTACAAATCTATATACCACAATAACTCTCCCTCGACCATAGAGCTAGATACTTTTGCTGCGACTTTTTCTCTAATACAAGGCAGAAAGATTTCACAAGTACCGATTCGCGTATTCTCAAGGATAATAGTTTTTTTATTTGGTGAGAAGGATACGCTTGCTAGAAATCCTGAACCTTTTTTATTTCTTAGAAGGTATTTTAAGTCAGGTACCCATAAAAGTATATCTGCAAGCCATCCTCTGTAGGTTTTAAGTAGTCTCAAATCTCTTGCTTTGAGGAGTATATATTTAGTGTATATAATATATACTTATATATAGAGAAGGAAATAGTCTGGGCTTAAGACAGCAGATAGCTTATTCCCTAGTTATCGATCCGCTAGGCTTAGAAGACTATATATTCGGTCATACAGTACGATTACCAATAAACCAGTAGTATCCAATAGCAGGTACAATAAGGCCCCGAAACCCCCTAAGACATCCAGATCTAAGAATTGCTTTGATTTCAACTTTCTTTCTGCCCATATTTTAGTATTTACCACTTAGATAAAGCGCAAGGAAGCTCTTAGGCTTATATTTTCTATATCAATTAGCAGCAAATGGTCTAACAGAGTAAATTTGAAAAGCCCCGTCAAATACCAATTGGCATAGACCGGATTGTTCTTGCTGCCAAAACAGTACTTTTGAATTACCCATAGTCTTTTAAACCAGGCTTGACGTTCCAGGAATACGACTATCCGATGAACTCTTTGAACAGGATTACTATAGTATAGAGCTGGATAGGCTTCTACCATGTATTAGCTAATATCTTTTGTCTTCATCAACCACTAATACATTGTCTTTGTGATCTTAAAGACAAAGCGAATATCTTTGTCCTCTTTCGGATAATTATGCCCTAACCAGGTGACTACACTGCCTACTTGAGTATAAATAGCCGATATTTGTTTAACTTAAGCAGAACATTCGTCAATGTCATCTTGGTTAATACTTAGAGCATTAATCCAGAGATACTTACCAAGAAATCTAATCTTGTTGCTACGAAACTAGTGAAGAGTGTCGTGGAGGTTTCTTATAACCATAAGTATTTGACCATTAAGTATAATTGGCACCTTATCCGTTACATCGCCCCATACATAAGAGAAAACACAGTAATATAAAGGTTCTTCATCAGAAAGCAACAAGACTTAATACAGTATACATTAAATAAATTTCAGAGGCCCTTTAGCTAGGACTTTCACAAGGCGTATACTGTATTTGTCAAGTTTCTTATAGATATTCGTTGGCTTATCCCCTTTCTTTAGTATTTGACTAGATACAGCTAACATTCCCTCTGTTTCAGTTTATAGAATAACCTAGCTTTTAAGTTTGGCTACAAATTAGAACAATACCATTGTTATCTTGAGTGATGGAGATACAAGGCTAGTATAATGCTTGGCTCCTATGAAGGAGTTTTAATACCTTATGCTTTAAGAAGTCTCCCAACTTCAGCAAACGTAATACACAGGCCACTTTTTGTGGTGCAATAGTATTGATAACCCAAGTACACATTCAAGTTTATATGCGCACAGAATTAAGATACAAACACTGAGCTTACTATAAAATAAGCTAATTTAATACACTTTAGCTTGGCTGCCGTTATAAAACAAGCTTTATAACTCACACAAAACCTTATTCTTTTATGCTTGTTCGGATTCGCTTATTCTAATTATATTAAGCTGATTGTATTAAAATATCTAATACAGTTTTTATCTGGTATTGCACTTTACTATTAGGCTACTAAAACTCAAAGAACTTTTAATATCAATAATATAGTAGAGGATTAAATCTCAGGCATAAGATTATGTAATAAGTAAGCCGACAGGCAAGACCTTCAGGTTTTACTTACTATAATGAGGATCCTACAAAAGAACTACAAGAGAATTATCTAGTATAGATTATAAAGCTCAAAAATAATGAGGCGAATGTTAAAAGGCGAAATTCAATTTAGTGTCTCATTACGGGGTGCGTCTCGCTACGTAGGGATAGACGTTATATGGGTATTTGTGCTATCCAAATACTAGGTACTAGAGGATGCTATCACAACGATCCATGGACTAGCGTAAGCTCCACAATATGTCATGGCACAACAAACTTTTGATAATAATCAAAAGAGCATTAGTGCACGCTTTAAACGTCGGTATTTCTCAAACTCCTCGTGATGTGCCTATTAGGTCAGCAACTTTCCCACTTAAGCTAGCCACTCTCTTTGCTCCCAAGATGCAAAATAAGAAACTAAAAATAAAGAACTAGCATCTACGCTTTTCCAATTAATCAAGAACAGCTAACCCCGAGGATTCTCTATTAAAGAGCCTATGAAATGTCCATCATAGCCCGAGTCATCGTTCAAAATTGGAACGACCACCTTCCTGAATTGCTCTTAATACCTCGTCACACTGCCCTAGACGACCTATGTGAGTGCAACTTCAATTGCGAGACTATTCAGGATTGTTTTCATGTGCGCTACTTCATCGAGCTCAGAGGTCGAGAGTAGCGCGTGGTTCTGCGACGTGATGTGATGCCCACTTATAGTCGGTTGCAGGATTTTATGGAAAGTTGCATACGCCCGGGAGGTGAAGAAGGCGTCACTGAAGACGAGCAAACGCCACAGAAATATGGCAATTTTAGTAAGGCGGTCTTCATAATTTCCTCCCCGCCAAATGGCGAGGGGACCGGGGGCCCTACGAGGAAGCCTCAGCGTCTAAAGTACAAGAGCAGTCTGCTTTAAAAGACTTGCTGCATCAAAAAATTAAAAGATGGCGCGAGATCTTTGTTGACCTTTGCGTCATGAGGGACTGGGCGATGCGTAATCGAGGTAAGCTGGAGAGCTTGTTTGGCCGCCATGACGCGGAGGTTCAAATAACGATATCTTGTAGTCTTGGATTTTCTGCGTTTAACGATTATGAAGAACATCTTATATATCACATACAACTACTCCTACTGGTTTAGAGAAGCACCTGCCCTTTCGCTGAAAACACAGTGTGACTTCGCAAACGCTGTAACATCACATGCGAACTCATGTCGGCACATTCGTTCACTTCTCATTTCCAACCGAGGTCAGTGCGATCTTCCTTTCCCACATTATTGGAGAAACTGGGGTCATACATTACGAGTAATAGAATAGGGGCGAAAACACCTTATTTTCGTTCTTGTCTTAAGTGCAATTTTACACGTGCAAAGTAGGCCGAAAAAGAAGTAGAATGATGGAGAGAGTGGGTGTATATAATGCAGACATTTGTTCATATCTTCAGTCATCATTTCTACCTTGTTTTTCTTACTTTCATTGATTAATTTGGCTCCCTGAAACAGTACAGAAATGGACCTAATTCGCTACCCAAGTCGATGGCTAGATGAGAAGACAGCAGGTCTAGCCAAGTCGCGATTCCTCTCACACATTGCCGTTCGGTATTACTGTGCGGCCTGTGGGGTCATTTTCTCTATTGTGTTCTTCTTGGCCTTCGTTGCTGCAGACTTTATCGCGCCGATCAAGCCATGGTGGGATGCTGAGCAGACTGCAAATCACTACCAGAAACATATGGTCCGAGTTCGCGCGGGAGCCGCAATTTTGGTTGTATCTGGGATGTTCTATTTGCCATTTTCGGCCGCAATATCGTACCAAATGCGCCGGGTTCCCAATCTCCACTACCTTGTCCATCAATTACAACTTGCTTCTGCTGCGGCGGGTGTTTGGACTTTCATCTTACCAGGTATCATTCTCGCTGCTACATCTTATCGCCCTTACCGACCTGTCGAGATTACTCAAATGTTCAACGACTTTTTCTGGATCTGTGCTTTCATGCCATGGCCAACGTTCATAGCCCAAAATTTCGCCTTCTCCTATGCCATCATCTACGACTCACGCAAGAAGCCCTTGTTTCCTAAGGAGCTTGCCATTCTCAACATCATAACTCCAATACTTTTAACACCTGCGATCGGTATGCACTGTAAGAAGACCGGCTCTGTCGCTTACAATGGTGCCATGACATTTTGGGTTCCCGGTGTTGCATTCTGTCTACAACTTATCCTCGATTCGTGGTATTTATATGCTTCGATTCGCGATGAGGCAAGAGAACTCAATAGCTTAGGTAATAATAACTTTCAACATGATCCATAGGTTAGTATGCCAAGCGAAGACGGTGGCAAAGTACAATAGACGGCTGAACAGATAGGTCAAATAATGAAATGAGGAAAGTGCTCGTCTACTTAAACCACGTTTCATAATCGACGGGGTATTTGATTTCAACCATTGTGACGCTGTGATCTGGGATCAGGATTAAATCGGTATCGGGCTCCCGTCGTCTGAGGGCTAGGTATAGATGTTGCTACAATATCTTTGCGAGAGGAAGAAGCTGCTGCAGTAGAGATATTTGCCGTGGGTATTCTGCCAGTGGATCTTGATCGAATTAAGTCACGGAAGAGATGTCCTAGTGTATCCAGCTCGGAATGAGGACCGATCCAGGGAGAGTCCATCTATCTTCGTAAGATGTCTTGAAGTGGACACAGCCCGTCTCAAAGATATTTCCAGACACGCATATATTCTCATTTTATTTCGTGGCGGAGTGGGAGATCTCTATTAAGAAATGACAGTGTATATCAAATTGGAGGATTAGAAGTAATATTACAATGTTCTCATTAGTTTGCAACCATCTAAATACTGAAATTTTTTAGCATCTCTGGATCAGGTGTCCTTTCCCCTCAATCACGTTTTCCTGCCCGACACTCACTTCCATTTCACCTTTTCAATCAAAACACCATTAATATTTGAGAAACTATCTCGTAAATATCCAAGAATATACCTTAGTTGCCACAAATCCAAATATCTCGAATCCGGTAAAACTTGGATAAAGTAGAATCTCACTCCGCGAAACTAGCTCAAGCCAGCTCAACAAAAACCTGCTGGAACTTTGTGTCAAAACTAGACCAAGTCAGAGTCCACCTAATTACCCAATTATTTGTGTAACAGAAGGTTTTAGGGCCTCAAATATGGGCTTTGGTTGGACGGTTGGGGGGAGTTGGTGGGACTGGCATGGGCAGGACCTGGCTTGGAATTCTACCTATGTCACAATCATTTCTCATACAATTATTAATAGATTAAATAAAGAACAAAATAGGAACATTTGCAATAAAAATGAGGGATAATATATGGGAGAGACGATCAGATATATAGATGAGGTCGCCCGGGAAGGTGATACGCGCGTTCATGGTGCATGTGTAAGTGGAGAGATCATTGAGGAATATTTAAGTTGATATCTTAAATTTGGCTGATTTGGTTAGCCATAGTAGATAATATGAGTTTTGTTATTTCCTGGGGATTGTTGGGATTTATTGAAGCTGGAGATTAAAACGACGTCGCTACTACTATATATTCAGACATATGTTAGACACAAGAAATTGATCGAGTTCCAAACTTTTTGTTTAAAAGACGTAGATAATGGTTATTTTAGATAATTAGAACGAATGGGAACTTCTAGATGTAGCTGAGAGTGAAGTGGCTAGGCTCGCTTTAGGTATTCATGGACCTTCAACCAAGAACAATCATCTTCTCCACAGGCTCTGTCTCGTCAAAACCCTCAACCGTAACATACCCTACTGCGACCCGATATGCCACTTTGTTTTCCCACCTAATCCACATTACGGCATACATATCTTTATCTTCTCGACCATGTATCAACTCGATGAAGTCCTTGCTAAATTGACCTACTTTGCTATACTGGTTCATCCATAAAACATTCTGAGCAGCCGATGTTCCAAAGTCCATCTTATAAAGAGCTATAAGCTCGGCTTCTTCCCCTCGGTTATATTCGTTGCAACTTGCCGAATCTAATTTGATCTCTCCTATATTGTCATCCTTGTTCATGACTGAGAAGAAACTCAAATCCCGTTTTGCAGAGAGTCCTGGTGCAACTTTCTCGCTAACAGAGCACTGAATAGCTTTGGCACGAAATAACAAGGCACCGGGTATGAAGGAATCCACCTGAGGACTGTGTTTTCTTGTCATACGCTGTAGCCAAGTGGAATGCCCATGAGTCATTCGATTAGGATGCACAGAGCAACACGATATGATATCCCGGGGAGTATCATCCACATTTCCTGGTGGCTGGATATATGCCACGTCTCTTAGTGAAGTTTCAAGTCTCCACTCAAGTAAACATCGAATGTTCAACTCGGCAGGATTAGACAGAAACGTATAATCAACAGCTCCAACCCATCCTGACCATGACCATGATGGGAAGCCACCCCTACGTCTTAAATTAACTGCGGCTTGCCATGCAAGACAAAACTCGAAATAGCATTCAGGAATGCCACAGACCGAAGGGCCTAAATATTGGGCGATACGTCCTTTGTAGAGTCCCTGACAGGCATTCAATATGTCATCTTGCTGAGTGAATGTTCTTGTTGAAATTTTCTCTACCATGGAAGCATAAGCCTCAAATGGCCTGTCCGCACTTGAAATGTTGAAACCGACTTTTGGGTCATCGTCGCGGAGCTGATTCTTGTATATTTCAAGGTCAACATTTCCAATGAGTGGTCTGTCCTCGCTGCAGTTAAGTAAGTCGCAAGTATAGTAGGTACTTTCAGGTGTGAAGTAAAGAATTCTTTTGGAGAACAAGAGCTCTTGAAGAGTCCAGCCCCGCGTAAACCACGTGGTAAACTCCACCACTTCCCGCATCTCAAGCGAATCAAGAGTAAATCGTTGTTTAGCAATAATCTGAGTTTCTTCGTGTCGAAATATTTGGCCAGTTGCGAGGAATCCAGCATAGGCGTGATCTCCTGTGGCCGAAACAATCGTCATATCCGCCGATGAATAGATCAAATGCATCCTATCTATTTCGTGGAACTTGTCATCCTCATCGTCCTGAATGATACAAAGCGAATCGACCCACAAATAATCCCAGCCAAAATGGCGAGTAGCCAAAATCGCGTCACTAATTGTCATAGGAAGTTTATCGAGCTCCAGAGAGTTCTTTTGAGACAATAGACCATGGTTATCTCGTGTGAGGCTGATGAATGGGAACTTTCCCCAGACATAGCTAAGCGCGAAATAGTTGGGGTCTTGCCCCAAATCATTCGTATTGACGATACGCAATTCATAAACCTGAATCAACCTTCTTGGATACGAAGCAAATGTCTTCTTTAGAGAGCAATTGCGATGCCCTGGTAAACCTTTCATACAGTTATCGAAACACTTTCGAAACATATCAAGATTCCGATGGTTCTGATGGGTTGTTATGGGTTTTAACGTGGGTAGTTGGACCCAAGGGCTGGGCTTTCCAAAGAAGGCTTGATAATCTTCTGTAATCATGGGGATCACAGAATGCTCATCGTTAGTTTCGTCACTCAGGTCTTCCGGCCACCAGAATGACAATGTGCCATCTTTGACAAGGGAATCAAGTGATATTTGTATATTAGATGAGAATGGCTCTTGTTTGAAAGAGTCTCCGTCGCTCTCTTCGTCTTGGTTCGATGAAAGTATCTCTATCACCTTTTCTAGCTTGAAATCAACCAGTTGCAGGCCCTTTGCTTGAGCCTTGATAAAGATTTGGCGGCGATGACTTCTGAGGAATTGCCTTGCCATCAAACAGCACAATGCACAGCGCTGTTCGGCTAGAATTTCGTCGATAGTTCCAAGAAATATGTTCCCAGTGCAGTCGCGACTGACGGTATTTCCAGGACTGATGCCCTCGCCAGCTTGCTGAATGAGTTCTTTCAGCTTCTTGCCAACCGGGGCGCATTTTGCGCAGAGACAATCTGACGACTCTAAGGGTATTTTTTTAGTCCAAGACTTGAAACGATCGGAAATTGAGAGCTCTAGCAGCCAGATCATCTGCTTCAATGTTTCAATTGTCAGCTTCGCGTCTGCGCCTTGCGATGGGCATGCCATCGATGATGGCCGTGGGTGCGTATAAGTAGTATGTCTTCCTTATAGAAATAGCTTCGATCGAGACGAAGTAGAGATGTGCTGCCATAAATTCAAACTTAGGGTTGCAAAAGATCACTACATGTTTTTATACGCGAAATGGGAGGTAGAGATAAGCGAAAGTCACGTTACTCTCTCGTCGGCCCACCAGGCCCGTTAAGCGAGCGGACGATGAACCTCGCAGCCCATGTTAGTTGTCTTCAACCTCGTGCTGGTTGTCTTACCATAGTAGCTTTTGCTAGAATCCCTACAATCTAGGAACCCCACAATCCGAGAACCTCTACAATCACCTAGTTATAGATACCCCTTCAGTCATTGAAGTTTGAGAGAAGTTCCGTGAATTTTGTCAAGGGTCAGGGCTACGAGTCACTGCAGCAGGATGTATGGCCGCCCTGGGTCCCGCCAACAGCCTGGATATGCCTGTGAAGGTGAGTTCCAACTGTCCACGCTGGCTCCACGGAATGATGCAAGTACAATTGTTACAGTAGCGATGCTGATGCAGCATCACCACATAGAGTGTCGCAAGAAGAAGCTGCGATGCGACAGACAACAACCCCAGTGCGGGACGTGTGCAAACGCCGGCATCTCTTGTCGGGTCAGCAAGCGGGCTACACATCGTGACCCACACAAGGATAGTATCAAAGCTCTTCGAGGTCGCATAGGTGATCTCGAACGCAAGCTTTCCAGCCTAGAATCCTCAGAAACCACTGAGCTTGAACCTGTCCATAGTGTCGAAGAACTTGACTGTAGGCGTGATCAATTTCATCTCATTGATGCAGCCTTCTTCATCCTTGCTTTACGAGATAGTTCTCAGTTGTCTAGTGCTGCTCAACACTCTCTTCTTTCTGTGATGAATGGCTAAATCCGTACTGACTGTCCTAGTGCTGCATTTAGAGACTTCTGATGAAGGTCAGAGTACAGATGTGTTGAGCTCGAGCACGAGCGGAACAGGAATCTCCGAAAACTCTTTAGGACCGTCAATATTCTCTAATTTTACGTTTGAGCCGAATGTAATGCAAAGTTTGCCACCCCACCATCCCTTTACTACCGACGACTTACAAATATCAGATCTCATAAAGGCCGATTTGTAAGAACATAATCCCACGGTCGATACTCTTCTCAATGCGGGCTCATTTTGCTAATAGCGTGTGAAGGACGCAGCTGTACTTTGACCGTGTCCATCCAATAGTCCCGATGCTTAATCGAGCCAGAGTAGCCCAGTTAGCTAAGGATCGAAGCGCTATGAGTGAAAGCCGGCAGTGTTTGCAGTATGCCATGTGGACGCTAGCAACAACTTTCTCAAGCCAGTTCGGCAACATTCAGGACTCGATGTACTCCAAGACACGTGCGGCCCTCGAGGTCCTTGATCTCAAAGACTGGGATATGAAAACGTGCAACATCGAACAAGTCCAATCATGGATTCTGTTAACATTCTATGAATTTACCAAGTGTAGTTATCGATTGGCATGGCTCAGCGCTGGTCGTGTATTCCGCCTCATCCAACTGGCAAGACTTGATAATCTAGACAACACCACGAAGGATCTCGAAATGGACCAGATCGAGATTGAGGAGAAGAGGCGCACCTTTTGGGTAGCATACTGCCTTGACAGGTTTATCAGCGTTAGCCAAGCTGCGCCAATCACTCTCATCGAAGATGTGGTTAGTCTCCCCGCACGAGCAATTACTGCTTGAGGCAGCTAAAATGATTGCTGACTGGTTAATGCAGGTGTTCACCCGTCTTCCATGTTCCGACCATGAGTTCAGCAATGGATCTGCATTGCCGGGACCTTTTCTATCGGAGGTCATGGCATCTGTCGGCTCACACGCTACTTCTCCTCTCTCCGAATGCATCGTCTTGATGACCATTTGTAGTCGGGCACTGGCGCACAAGCAGGTTACAGACATGGAGGTTTTATGCGGCAACTCTCCTAGAGAATTTACGTCCCGACACGATTGGCTCAACTCTCTGCTCACTAGCAGACTTAACAGTCTCAAAGCTAACTACCCTCCCGCCTCATTTACCAGCGATCCTATGATTATTTTTGCGCATCTGGTGGCTCGAACAGCCATCATCTATCTATGCCATATCATGGAACCACTGTCCAAAGACGTGCAAACTTTCTCCTTGGTATCGAATCAGCAGGATCGTGCGGTGTGGGCAGCCCAAGACATCTCCCGCCTGGCAGGGGAGCTTGAAAATATCGGCTACTTCAAAGCGCACACCTTCACGTCACTTCCTATTTACCTAAGTGCGGCTAAACTTCGATATCACCTTGAGCGACAGAAAACTCAGCTTCATTCCAGCCACTCCAGCGTACACAAAATAGAGGAGTCGCTGAAAGTCTCTCTAGGTGCATTACGGAAGCTTCGATCAGTGAACAATTTGGCTAATTATTATTTGCATATGGTCGAGGCTGACAATATTAACGATATTTGCTTCAGGCTGGAATAGAAGAGAGTCCGGGTACCATATGGGTAATACCTATCACTCATTCTGAAATTTTAAGTTCGGGTACTACTAGCAAGTCCTACTCAATTTTGTCTTTGATTGAAATCTTGATATCCCCCCTTGTCGCGATATCGCTTAATGCGGGGTATTGACACATTGCACCATTGGCATACCGTAATGCCCTACCCTGCGCCTTAAGGAGAGGTACGGAGCAGAACAATCTCATATCTAGATCTCATATCTAGATAGTATAGCAATAATCAATGATGGTATTATTTCATACATCGGGACCGTTTCTAATGGGACCGAAACCTTCCTCAACATCTGCTTCGGCCAAGACACAGGAGGTGAGAGACGATTTCAACAATCTCTTCCATACTCGTATCCTACGGGTACCATAGTAGATGCTACTGCTTTATGAGCAGCTGTGCTCAGTTCCTGGGCGGTCCGGTTCCCGCCTTCATGAATCTACGGGGACGAGGCTACAATATCTGAGGATTGCCTCACACTACGGGTGTCGAGACCACTTGTCCAATGCTAAATTGCCTATAATAGTCTTTCTCTTTGATGAGCCGCATTCTCGAGTAGCGCTCTGGCTATTTCTCAATAAACTAGTATAAAACGAGCTTAATGCTTATAAGCTAACGTTGGTCCACCTCTTCAATTGGTACAGTTAAGAAGACTCCAATGACTTTGGAAATAGCAACTACTGTGGCCATAGCAGGGTATTTCGCGCCTCGAGCGACCCCAGTTTTGGCGAAGCCTGGATAATTCTGAATGAAAGACACGCCTGGAGCTTCCTTGGCGACCAGGGCGTCAAGTGCAGGAGAATTGCCCGGCTATGTCGATATCAAACCCAGGGAAGTCATCGTTTTGAATGGGTCTTTCTTTGAACCGGTAAAGACTGTCACCAAGCGTCGGAGCACAGTTGCGCGTTTGAGGAGAGGGAGCGGGTTGACGATGAAGCGTACGCGTGAATAGTATGTTAGAGAAGCAAAGCAGTGTAGACCTTCACGCGTCTTTGTGCCACAAACTGGGGCACCTGTGCCGATGAAGAAAATGTTGATTGCGGTCTCATGGATTGCCTCAAGTGAAGCCATCTTACTTTGCAAATAGAATGAGGACTTGGAGGGAGAATATTGGCGAGGCAATATAATTTCATGCTGCTGAAAGGTCCTGGGAGTATGAGCCACTCTTTGTTTTGCACTCTTCCTAGTACGTGGCGACCAAAGCGTTTGATTAGAATACTTGACGAAGCATGCAAATATCATTTGTCCTGGGTAAGTAGGTAGATCCTTACCTGCCTGGACTTCCGGAGTTGCGGAGTTTCAAACTCCGGGAGATGCCCACCCCCCTTTGTTTCCCACGTGACACCGGTACTTTGCATACTTTAACTATGGGCGTCTCCAGAAAGTCAACTTCATTCCTCCATAGCCTTTCGTTTGGAATTTTGATAGTATCTTTGGCCTCATCCATCCTGAATGACTAAGTCATTCTGAATATTGTCAACATGGAATCTACCGAGGAACCCAAGACCACCAAGGACCTCAACAGCCTTCAGAAGAACAAAGACGAATCTCTGAAAGATGGGACATCAAAGTCTGGTGAACACGAGTATATCAGCGGTGTTAAACTGTGGTTGGTTCTCAGCGCTCTAACCTTAGTCTACTTCCTGATCATGCTTGACAACACCATTCTTGCGACGGTATGAGCTCTTTTTTTACCCTCCAGAGGTATTTAATCCTGTGCTGATCGAGCTCCCATGATCTTTAGGCTATCCCATACATCACCGACGAATTCCACTCCCTGCTTGACGTAGGTTGGTACGGGAGCGCATACCAACTTGCCTGTGCTGCTTTACAGCCCATGACTGGCAGGATATACACTCGTCTGAATTCAAAATGGTTCTGGCTATCTTGCCTCATACTATTCGAAGTTGGGTCTGTCATTTGTGGTACAGCACAGTCCTCCAATGCGCTGATTGTAGGGAGAGCGATCGCCGGTATGGGAGGCTCTGGTCTTCTAAACGGCGCTTTGATCATACTCAACTCTTGTGTTCCACCCCAGAAACAGCCAGCCTTGATGGGAGTCCTTATGGGCCTGGGGCAACTCGGGATTGCTGCTGGACCTCTCGTCGGAGGTGCCTTCACGGAATACGTGACATGGCGTTGGTGTTTCTATGTCAACCTTCCCATCGGTGGTGCTGTGGCTGCTGCTATCGTTTTCATCCACATCCCCGACCATCTAGAGAAACCAAGCTTTAGGAATGCATTCGAAAACGCCGTCACAGAATTTGACCTTCCAGGATTTGCCCTCTTTGCCCCTGCCGCAATTATGTTCTTTCTCGCACTCCAGTACGGTGGAAACGAGTTTTCATGGAACAGCTCAACGGTAATCGGACTCTTCATCGGGGCCGGTGTTACTTGCATTCTCTGGTTGATATGGAATTGGCACGCTGGGGATACCGCAATGATGCCCGTCTCTATGATAAAGAAGCGCGTTGTCTGGTCCTCGTGTATCTGTGGAACGTTTTTGGCTGGAACTATTTTCGTGACGGCATACTACCTGCCAATCTACTTCCAAGCTGTTCGTGCACAAACTCCATTCGACAGCGGCGTTGATGTCTTGGCGAACATTCTCGCGCAGATGGCTTTCGGAGTTGTCGGTGGAGTCTCAAGTAAGTTACCAGCCGATTTATGACAGGCGAGGAGCATACTGACTCCTTGTTCACCTCTCACAGTGCAAAAACTGGGTTACTATACTCCATTCATGATTGTTGGGTCGGTACTAAATGTAGTCGGATGTGGACTTCTCGGCCTTCTGCTGGTGCACACACCCACAGGCCAATGGGTTGGATACCAAATTATCTTCGGTGCTGGCCGTGGCCTTGCCAGTGCAGTCGTGAGCATCCCTCCTTTACTTTTGCACCCTTAGCGATATGCTAATCACCATTGAATCAGCCGTTTCTCCTTGTCCAGAACAGCCTGCCAAAAGACCAAATCCCATCAGCAATGTCTATCCTCGTCTTCATGCAGAACTTCAGCGCGGCTGTGATGATAGTCATATCTCAAACTATTTTCACTAACAGTCTCGTTAAGCTCATCCCGCAATATGCCCCTGGTGTCAGCTCCTCCCTAGTCATCGCTGCCGGATCCACAAATATCAGAAAGGTGGTGCCTGCAGATTCACTTGCTGGTGTCCTCCTCGCTTATGCAAAGAGTCTTGACCGCGTCTGGTACTTCACTGCCAGTATCGCGGTCCCCTCCTTTATCTTCGCCTGGTTTATGGGATGGCATAATTTTCAGCATAAATCAGACCCAGAGGATGTTGAAAATTGAGACACTAAGGTATAAACGAGAAGTAAAGAATTCGAGTGAGGAATTTTTAATGTTGCAAAATCGATTGGCATGTTACGGCGGAATTTCATCTGTATTTTTTTTTTCAGCTTAGTGGTAGTGGCTTGTACACCTGTAGCATACCTGGTAATGTAAGTAGATTGGCATAAATTTGAGAGTAGTAAAAAGGACATTCATCAATATAGGTACAAACTATTTAGACTTGCAATAGAAATAAAACAACAAACTAGAATAATCTGATTCTTTTGTGTCGCCTTAGTCTTATGGTGTAGACCACAGTACCTGCTCGACCAATCACAAAAGACCCGTCACTTCAAGAGAATATTTGACACATCAAACCACCCTAAAGTTGGTCCTAATGCCCATATTTGGTGCCTTCGTAGCCCTCCTAGAAACGATTGCTACGCCAACACTTCAGCATAAGCCGAGGTATCATACTCTCGGAGTTGCGAACTTAGAAACCCCGGAAACCCCAAATCATTTGCATCCAAAATGAACTCCGTACGAAAGAAGCTACTATGAACCAATGGCTATGTCTTGTTCAAAATTACCAATTCACATTCAGCCGCTTCAACCGACTCGGATGAAAAGTTGTCCCGCAGAGTCTTTCTGATACCAGGATTAAGGAAGGAAAATGGAACTACTACTTCTCCTGGAACTCCTATTGGTGGGTTTTTGTATCATATCCGTGTCTCCAATTTCTCATCCAACATTCTCAAACAAAATATGATGTGATGAATATCATCGAATTGCTTTGGTATATAGTGATTCAGAAATCAGAATCTGCATAGAGTGGGAATTAATATAAAAGCACTCTCGCTATCTTCTTTATTTCTTCAATCTATATCCAATGGGCCATAATTCTAGAACTCATGGTACCCAGTGTAAACCATGATTCCAGGGTTGGTGTGTTAAAAGGACCAAATTAACCTTCCATGGCTTCAAATAGGCCATACTACCGCCGATGATCCTTATCATCGATGAGAACTCGAGATTATGATTGCTGTCCTTAGGAGAAGCACTGTCATTGCTCGTAGCACTATCATAATTGACCGGCCAGACCGATAGAATAATAGATGCAGTGACTCAGTAAAGAAGATCAGAAACTAGGAATAAATTAACCGATTTCAACAACTCCAGACCGAAAAGCCAAAGAGAAGACCCTTGATAAACAAATTAAACTGCAGACCAAAGAACTAAAATATTGAAAACTTGGGGACTTATCTTCCCTCTAAGTGAGAAATACTTAAGTTAGTGAATAGTTTAAAAAAAAAATGTTTGAGAATTGAATGCAGTTATTAGCCCAAGAATTGTTGTCATTACTTCAATCACTATCATTTTCATCACTGAAAATAAAATAAATCATGGATAGAGTTTCAAATAAAAGAGAAGCCATGGAGATGAGAGGAAGATTGATAGCAAGGGATCAGACTTTATTTTATTACACGAAAATATAGGCGGACAAGAATGTAAAATGCTCTATGATGGTTTTATCTGTAGCCATGTTATGTAATATAAGATACTGAACAGATATTGAGGGCTTTTATATTCCCACTGAATAATGTATGAGTATCAAAAGACAAGATAATAACAAGAGGGATTTGATGGTTTGAGTCCTCGAGCACAGAAGGAACTTTTCTTGATAGTGAATCCAAAACTCGGGAGGAATCTAAGGCAGCGGGAAATTGCACTCCCTTCTCCCTCGTTAATTTCCTATGCCAACCTAACGCAATCTTAAACCGGCACAGCGACTGCCCGTCCATTACATCTCGAGAGAAAACCTATGAGAAGTCCAAATTCTTCCGTTTAATCTCTATTTCTCATACATCTTTAATCCAAGAAAGATCAAAATCCCAGGCATAGAGGAACAACTGTTGTCACGCTAGGACGTACTGTCATTTGACCAATCAGTACCAATATGAATATAGAGTTATTATTATACTAGGACTTAAAGCCCTTGACTCTAGAACAACTCCAAATCATCAGTAAAGAGGAGGAACAGCAGGCAAGAAGACGTAAAACTGTGTAACAAATCAGAAATCCAAGTCCTTTCCGAGCTCCAGAGAGGTTGTTGACGCTGGAAATGTTTTCGGTCTACAGAGGACGATGAAGGGAGGTTTTATATCTCAAAAATGGCAGATAAACAAGAAAAAAGATAGAGATTTTTAGATTGCGAGGGAATTTATGCTATAGTAGATTAGAAGTTCGGGGAAAATGGAAGGAGCGGGATGGTGAGTGATATACAAGTCCCTCTCTTCCATCTTTCTTTACAGTTTTTGAAAAGTCATGAAATGGCATTTGCTAATAAGCTGCAGCCTACAGTGCAAATAACATTGCCCAGCTTCTACTGTTGTGTTCTCATATTCAAGTGGAAAATCTAAGCTATTACCTCTTGTTGCGATAGGCGTCAATATTATCATGTGGCGGAATGTTGTTATTACCCCATTATTGCAATGGTTAACAATAGACTTGAAATCCCTGAATTCAAACTAATACCAAACACCCAAGAACCCAAAGTAAAACGGGCAGCAGCCAAATACAAATACGATTATTGAGTGCAGCGAACCAGCCCTTGTGATACTCCTGGAACCTTGATTCTTTTCATTCATGCCAAAAGAAAACATCACAGCCAACCCTTTCATACCTCTTTCGAACTAGCAAATATCAAAATAATAATCCAGTTCGAGATTCTGAACATGTTTTATAAGGGTGAATTAGAAGCCAAGGACTAATCAGAGGAGATACAGAACAGCAGATAATATAAAACCTTTCCTCCCTTGTCCTTTCTCCTCGACAGATCAAAGAATGGATGAATGCAGAGGCTATGGAAGGGGAATCTTATAGAGGTAGAGGATACATTGAAATGGAATTCTCTGTTTGGCTTGGTTTCAATCTTGGGTGTTGGCTCTTGAGATCGAGGCTGGTGGTAGCTGTTGTTGGACAAGTACTTAAGGTTGGAAATGTTGTGGTGTAGCGAGCTATTGTTATTTCGTTGATCGCTATCATTTATGATATGGTCCTCTAAAATCCGAAAGCGGGTCGGTGAATGTGAGAAGGGAACTAACTAGCAGTCAAAGTCCAAATAATAGAGCAGAAATTGGTGTTCATCAGTTGTTGTGTGTATCAGCAGATCAGCAGAGAGAGCTATAACCTCTGTTGGTAACGAAATTGTACACAATCGTTACAGATAGAGAGTAGAAAATGAATGCTGGGGGGTTTTTATACTTAGCCTCAGGTTGGTCAACGCAGGGGGAAAAATCCTATGGTTGCAATAATGGTGAATATTCGAGTAAAATTGCATTACACAAATAGGCGTAAAGCTGCAGAGTCCAGTTAGCGAAGATTTGGGTGAATCTCTTTTATTGTAAATGGAATTGAGAAGTGGCGACATTGAGAATCGTGGGGTAGGGGATGATATAAAAGCCCTCTTCTCCTCTTTCTTCCCCCAAGCCAAATATTTTCCGACGCACTGCTAGCAAGTGAACTGCAGCACACAGACTTTCCGAAGTTATTGAAATGACTGGAGTTTTCCGATCCACTGGCTTTTCTTTGTATTGGAAGATTCAATGCAAAAGCATGTGTAGGATATCCTGCGAAGATAGATTGATAACATCGTCACACAAGAAGCTGCTGTCACGAAGTAAACACTGCCATTGATATGAGACTGCTCCGATATCTAGGGAGATTTACATAGCACGTACTCAGGTGAGAGGAGGAGGGATAGAAGGAAGTTGAAGATTGGGGGAAACATTTTAGAAGATGAAAAGAGAGACATGCGAAAGTCATCAACGCTTCCTAAGGCCTTCGTCTACGTTGTGACATGCTGCCAAGCGAGAGAGAATTCCAGCGAAGGAATTTATACTCTCTCTACCTCTCGCTCTGGGGAATATAAAATGTCAACGGAGGGGAGGGCAGGGGATCGGGTTGCGATGATGGTGAATCTCAAGTAAGTTCATTCTCATATCTACATCTCGTATTAACTCATCATAGCATCCTCATTAAGAGCACCCTTGTATCAAGCACCCCTCCCATCTAAAACAAAAGAAATCCCTCGACCTGTCGAGTGTTTACCCAATCGGGTATATATTCGTATGTAGGGTATCGCAATCTGATGCACCAATCCGTCCCAATTATCGTAAATGCAATCGCAATCGTATGCCATGTCGTATCTCCCCCTGGGTATCAAGTATGCTCGCAACACACATAAATTCAACGCTAAATCAAAACGTCTTTCAATCTCAACCCCACGGTTAATCTGTGCTCCGCCTCCCAAGCCCCGTCAACCGTTTCAACATCCCCGGCCTGCCCCTTCCCCCACACTCCACAACCTTCTCCTCCGGCAACGCCAACCTATACCGCCTCACGCTCCCAGCATCACTCTCATCATCCCCTTCACAAAACTTGGTCCTCCGCACCTTCGGCGGTAGTATACAGTCCGGAACCAGCTTTATGAAGAATCCTCGCACGCCCCTTGACGCAGCATCGATAGCAGCGTATTCTAACCGACGTGTGGAGTCTGATGTCCAGTACTGGCATGTTGCGGGTGGTGGAGGGGGCGCGGCTACGATCTGTGGGTCTTTGGCAGGGGAGGGGTCTGCAGCGAGGGAAGGGAATTGGAAGAATTCATATGCAGGGGTGGTTTGTGAGTATGGTGCTGTATGCCTGGAATGTAGTGTTGGACGGCGAGAGGAGGTAGAAGTTCGTATTTGTGCTGTTTGGGGAGAGGATATTGAGGAGCGTTTTGTGTTGGGTCGGACTGTGGTCGAGTATGAAGGTCTTTTTGAGTGTCGTCGAGAGGTTGAGGAGGTGGAGGTTCGGCGGGAGGAGGGACCATCGGAGTATCCTGAGTCGTGACGGTTCATTTGTGTTGAGGAGAGTCGAGGGGAGGAGGGTGCGATTTGTGGGTTTGGTTGGGACACTGTCTCTTTGGGGGTCGTTTGGGTGGATGGGGGGAGGACCTGCGATTGAGGACCAGGAAGTTGTGAGAGCTCCATCTGAGGATCGTGTGCGTGTGCGGAGTGAAATGTTGCAGCTTCTGAGTTTATGCTGGACAAGCTTCGATTGTGCTGGTGGGTAATTGCTGGAGAAAGGTTGTTCGAGTTCATTGTGTACGGTCGAAGGGCGTTTGATGTTAAATTCATGAGGGCCGTTGTAAACTATTCCTTCGAACCATTTCCTCTTATCTCTCCTCCATATATCCCAAATATCCACCCACGCTCTGAATTGTGCCGTGTGCGATGATGTCGACCGTTATTCGAAATTTGGTGGAGCCGCCAGTGCATATATCCTTCTGATCGCAATAGTTCGTGAATTAATACCAACCTATCCAATCCCAAAGATGTTTCTGATGTGCGCTAAGACGGTAACTCCTTGCCCTTACTCAATGCAACCGCAGTGACCGCCTCTGTTTTGCTCGTTCTGCTCGTGCGTTGTCCGTGAATCAATGGTTCGTTTGTTGGTGAATGGCACTCTCCGCCAGTGCCTATCAATTGAACCCCACCAACAATCTTAGCGGAAGCTACCGCGCTGTCTTGGCAGTTCCTTCGACAGTCTAGAACCCGTCTGGAGCGAGGGCTATGACTTTGAATCTTGCGTGAATCGTAAATGAAAGAAGAATATGTTGAGAGAAAGGAGAAATTATTCCCCTCTAAGTAATTGTGGTTCGTAGACGCCCGTGGCGATGATGTCTTGTTGAACAAATCCAGGGTCCCTCTCAGAAGGCAGTACCGAATTCAGACGCTGTAGACCGCCACAATATGCACTGCAACCTTCCGTCCTTCGCCTGCAGTAGTGGGGTCTTCGTTGGGAATAGTATTTCGTCCGATGTCGTCGTTCTTCTTAGGGGATACTATCTGTTGATGATGGCGGTAAATGCAACGGCAGAGGAAAATGTTGATGAAGAAGACCAAATACTTCTCTTTTGTTTTGACTTGCCGTGTGTTATATTATTGCATATGTTGTTTGACATTTGCATGTGAATTGCTCTGTGGTTCCCCTGTCCCCAGTGATGATCCTCCCTCCAATCCCCTCGTGACAGCGAATTCTAACTGAAACCTGGCCGCCGAGGTCCACCATGTCCGTTGTGTCCATTGAAGTTTAGCACGCCGTAGCACGCCGTAGCACGCCGTAGCACACTCTTGCCCACTGATTACCAATGAACAACAGGATGTCACTGGGTGGCGTTACGGAAACAACACGCGCACATTCTGCCCCGTCGCTCTGTTTCCGGCCATAGGTGAGGTTTCAATGGTGGGACAGTGAAGCTCTTTTACTTTGGCCTGCCCCCTGGCTCCAGTAAGATCACACCGCCATCGAGATGGTCCCTGGCCTGAGACGGCCCGCTCCCCGCGAATGCACGTGCGGAGATGACAGCAGAGGTGAGTGGGGTGAAGATGGGAAATGATGCTGGCGGTGAGATTGACGGTGTGGTTTTGTTGAGGGGAGGGAGTTGTGGTGATGGAGATGGATGATTGATGCGGAGGAGAGGATGGGGGAACGAAAGGAATTGCGATGGGAAACTTGGAAAGGATGACACGTGACATGTATGGAATGGATCAAAATTCGATTTAGATCACGTGGGATATTTCTCAATGCTATACTCCTTTGAGCTTTCTTATACTGGGGTTTAATATTGATAGGAAGTATAAAATGAGGGAAAATTGGCATTCAAAACATCTGCGCTCTAGGTAATCACGTTTTTCCTTCCCCTTCAAATTAAATATGTCTCTTCTGTGATTGGGAAAACGAACATCAATTCTTAGCTCTAATTCCCATAATCCAATGCCTCAATTTCATCAAACAATTATAGATCAGATGACCACAAGGGAGCGCTTCGCGAACCTTTCTAAGGGGAGAAGCGAAGCCCCTGAAAGCCAACCGAAAGCGCCACTCTTAGCACAGCCTTGCTGCAAGGCTTTCTGAATGCCACTGAGACACAGAGCTGAGAATTTCCCCTTAGAAAACATCGTGAGCTCCGAAGAGTTGCAGGAAAAATGAGTTGGCAGCCTGGAAACGATATTTTGGAAGCCAGGAAAGAGGCTGTGATGGAAGTAACAACTTCAGCTCCACACTTCCCATCAGCTCAATCGTAAATATAAGAGCACCTCCCATTTTCTCAATGTAATCTCTTCCATCTTCATATCACCAATTACCACTACTCCATCCGAATATTTCTCAATCCCTCAACCACAAATCACAATGCTCTCCCTCACCCTCTCCCTCACCCTCCTCCTCCCCCTCCTCACATCCGCCCAATCCCTCTCAACCACCTCCACCTTCCCCAGCGCACCCCTCCCTCCGTCTCCAACCGGCGGCACCTCCTCCGCCGCCGCATCCCTCATCGCGCAAATCCCCACCTGCTGGGATCCCTGCATCGGAGGCGCTATAAAATCCGTGTGCCCCTCCACTTCCTCCTCGTCCGCCGACTACGACAGCTGGTCGTGCGCTTGCAGTGATTATTTCAACTTAAATATCACGACACCGGATTTTATTGAGCTGGCGACCTAAGATGGCGCGTGTGCGAGTTGTAGCCAGAATGTGGGGCCCAGTGATGGCGCCGTACAAGGTATGTATATCTTTCCCGGGGAAAGGGGGGTTTGAGGAGTGTGAAGAGGGGCTGATGTTGGTGCGGCGATAGATATTTCGGGGTTGTTGGTCAATATCTGTATTGCGATTCCGGGGACTGGGACGGTGCCGGGGGGCATACCGAGTGCAACTACAACGGGGACTGCGGTTCCGGTAGCGACGCATAAGAATGATGCTGTTGGTATTGTCGCGTTGGAGGTGTGGGGGGTGCTTGTTGGAGTAGTGGGCACTGGTTTGGCGATGTTGTAGTGGTGGAAGGGGAAGGAAATAAGAGCCAAACAAGGAGTTGTTGGCGGTTAAATTTAATAGAGCTTCAATGGTGTGTAATGAGTATACTGGTGGGGAGTTAGTCGTCAAGATTGATTTTACTTTGATTCAAAGTGGTTGTTAAAGAAATATGTATTATTTAAGTTGCATGGAGGGCAAAGCGGATGTTTATGTTGACTTCTTATTATTCAAGGACATTAGCCTAAAAAAATATAATTATATTTTAGAAGAAAGCAGTGAAATTCGTGAATGGGAGGGTATACTCGAACCTGAACTGTGTTTTGAATCTCAATGTCATATACAAGATTATACGCACTTAAAGGCATTAGGAGGCATAAAATGTTTCAACCGGGAGAAATACTTGGAAATATTGTCATTGCATTCTCAGCTGTCGTTAATATCGCAAGTCGGGAGCTGATGAGGATACTACATTCGCCCGCATTTGCTCATTTGTAGTTCTGTTCCCAGATGACTTTTAATTACATCAACGGCTATTTTAGAATATACTTCCCATACAACGATTCCAGTAATTTTATCGTCTTACATGCAAGAGGATGAGAAAGAGGAGATGTTAAGATTTATAGCTAGCGTCACGTGGGGCCTAGAAATTCAGGGGAAGGAAATATATATTTAGCAAAGAGGGGTTAAAGAGAAAGACCCCAAACGTTGCCCTAAAATTCCAAATATATATACATTTCTTGGACTGTAGTCCCGGTTTCAAGGCCCAATCCAGCTAAGACATATTGGCTCATGGAAGATTATTAGGGAAGGTTACAGATGAGCAGCTGTATTTATACAATGGAATGTCTTTATATCCTTACCAAAGCCTAAGGAATTAATACTTCAACTGTACCTAGGGTAATTCATGAAGAAAGAGCAGAAATATTTTCAAATGCTTGACTGTTGACGCTGGTTTGAACGAGCTCTTCATTTTCGCTGCATTGAGGAGTAGGGGTTGCGGATTTTCAAGCCTTGACTTGAAACGCAAAAAACAAAGAAAGACGAGGAATCCTGGAGGTTCAGATCAGTATGTTTGCATTATGGAAGGTAGAAGGAAAGAAGACCTTCGAGAACTAGAATGTCATATTTACACTTGCTCGGCAACAAACGTGCTGTAGTAGCTTATATACTTGATACAGCTCACTCGACTCTCCTGAAAACGATAGAAAATTCAGAAGGATAGACAAAAATACTAAATATCAATAAAGACTCGAAGCTGAGCTGTTAGATTGTGATTGTAAAATAATTGTGCAAGATCTCTATATTCACTTCTAGAGGAGCCACCAGAACTCGTGTTTAGACGTCGAGTGTGATCCTGGTTGCCATACTGGGTTAAAGAACAGGAAAGTAAGACCAGGGGTAGTAAGAATAAGAACATATTGGCTGTACTCTTGACATTCGAAATCGAGTTCTATGTTTTCGAATAAAATATAGGAGAAACTGATACTTATATGTGCCTACTGCGAGATCTTATTATGCTTCATTGATTAATCATCTCTAGTATGACGAGATCCGCTGGACCCCTAAAATTAGTGGCGGGTGGCAACGCTGTAAAATTTAGCGAGTAAGCACTGAAACTAGCGTCCGGCAACTATAAACACCTTATCTTTAGTGGAAATATGATGCTTACTTCGCCGGCTTCACTACCACATGTTAACGCCGGCAATTCTCTCCCAGAACCTGGCCAAAATTCATAGATAATTCACAGCCGCAATAATCACACAAACCAACTGAAGACTTTTAACTGGTATTGAAGCAGCAACCTAACTAGTGAGAACCCAAAATCCCAAAACGCCAATGCCAATCAAAATGTATCCTAATTCCAATCTATTTTTGAATACATGTATGGTTATTCATGCCTGATTTTTACTCACAGATCATGTAACATGAAGCACAATCCTTCCGCTTTTCCCTAACGGTTCTCACTCTTCTCCAGAGAATAAATCTGTCCCTCAATCTTAACCCTCAACTTATCACTGATCCAGAAATTCAGTTCCGTCCCCGGCGGGTAGTTTACAAATGATCCGCAAATATCAACCGTAGGTGGTATTTCCCTCGACTTATAATAGTTCTTGAGATTTGTCATTGTTTCCTTTACTTCTTCGATATGGTTAGCCGAAAACGGCACTATGTAAATCGTGAACCCTTCCGAGGCAGGCAGCCTTCTGATGTATTGGATGGCGTGAGACGTATCGTGGATGGCAGCACTGGTGTCGAATGTAAATGTGGCGATGGTGGAGGCTGTGAATATGACGATGGCGGCTTGTCTGGGGTCGGAGGTCACAGTTGAGGTGTGAGCTCGTGGTTGAAGTGCGGCAGGCTGGACGGAGGTCGAGGTCATGGTATTTGATTCATTTTCTGGAGAGAGAGGAGAGATAGGGATACCTGAGGTGAAAAGCGAGAAGAGGAGGAGCTGAAGGGCTAAGAGAAGGGAGAATGAGCTTTTCATTGTGGAAAGTATAGTTTTGGATATGGCCAGTTGGAACTAAACTTTGAGTGCGTGGTTAGGGTAGGTCTAGTTTGATAGAAAGAAGGTCGATGTAGGGTGGCTGGTGCAATTGAGTTGTGGAATACGGAGATTGCCAAGTCTTTTGTACTCAGAAGAGGTCCCTGAGAGGAAGCTAGTCAAGAAGAATGACAGTTCTCGATAGATGAACGAACTTGGATCAAGACCGAAGGATCTCGTCTTCAATACGAGGGATCCAAATGATCTGACGAAGAAGGATGCGCAGCAGCGCAGTACTCGGCAGATTGATAGAATATGTACAGTTGAAGGATTAAGTCATTTAATGCGCGAAATCCGCTGCCTGGACAGATGGGCAGTGCCTGATAGGTTGAATGAAGAAGGCACCCGAAGGATCAAGCTTTTCTTTTTGATACGTCTGGGACCCTATTAGACCACAGTGAGTACCTGGCTGTTAATCAGCGCTAGGGTATTCAAGGTTTTTCGATCGCCGAACAAGCCCCCTAATGTTTTGTCATACCCATACCCGAGCAGCCGAAGAAAGTAAGCTTGGCGCTGCACTCCAGGATTTTTGTAAGGCTCGCGTTGGTTCTTTGCTGCGATACAGTAATCTTCATTTCGTCTGGAAGTTCAGAGGGAAAAGGCCGGTCAGCGCATTTGCGACGTGGGCGAATGAGTAAGTAAGCTTTACCTGATCATGAAGGTAACCGCTGTCGTCCCTGGTCCAAAATGTACACAATACCGGGTTCAAATGCTCAAAGAGGTTTAGGAATACGTTGTTTCACTGCCGTTCACAATAAGACTTCTTCGCGTTGATTCCGATTTCTTAATATAACTCTTACTAGACCAGAAGGAGATGAAACAGAGAGTGAAAACCTTGTTATTTCTCCCTAAAAAATGCGCATTGATGTTCTCGTTCCACATGATTGATTCACATGATTGACTCAATTTGTACTTGAAAATGAGGTTAGGCATGCGGAATGGGAGGCTGGGTACATTGTTAGCCTACTGAATATAGCTGGAAAACTGGAAATCCCGTTAGCTAGGAAAAAATATTGAACACCTTTCCATACCTAAGTCTGCTTACAATTATCTTCCTTCGAATTCGAACCCAGCCCCCCAGCCTCTTAATCTAGTATTGAACAAGACCTTGATTACAGCCTTTCTGAACTCGAATCTGATCCTAACCTTCGCAGCTTGTTTTACTTCGCCGGATCCTTCAGTTCCTCATATCGGTATGCCAAAAATAGCTTCAAAGTTGCAAGAATAGCTCAAAGGATTCTTGGGGGCTCTCGAATCGATTGAAGAACATGTGTCTTCTAGGTTCCGATAGGAGATTCAAAATAGTATATATGGAGAGAACGTTTCGTTGTATTTCACTATTCTCATCATCATCATCATCAAGAAAAACATTTTTCAACTCACAACGGCACATCCATTCTTGAGCTCAATTGACTTTTACAAATCCCAATCTCGAATACATAGACAGCATCAACCAACACCTCGCTCTAATTCAACATGCAGCCTCAACAAATCATCTTCGCAGTCTTCACTGCCCTCCTTTGTCAAGGAAACATTGGTTCGGCTCTCCCCCGAGGCCAATATAACACTGGGTCCGAGCGCCTCAAAGGCCGCTCTGAGACTCGCGACGTTATCGAAGCTAGAGACGTGAAGCTCGTACCCGAAGGCGAGATTTCCACAGCGTCTCACGCAGCCATTAACGAGCGAGGTTTGGACTTAGGAACCAAGTTGGGTGTTGTGGGCGTTGCTCTGAGTAAGTCTATCTCTCACCCCCATCTCCAAAGGTTTCACTAGATAGTGAGCTGACTTCAGGGCATCATAGGTGCAGCGGGCCTTGTTATTGCTACCCCCCCAGGACAGAAAGCACAAACGTGGTTCTTCGCAAAGGCGAAAAACACGGGAAGAAGAATTGCCATTAGCAGTAAGTCCTCTCCATTCCAACTCAAACATATCGCCTATGTCAAATACCTATTCAGCTTTTACTAACTTCTCATTTTTGTGCAGCTGATGCAGCAGTAACACAATTGATGAATAATTTTAGAAGACAGCTTCCGCCGGGGACTACTGCAGACGACGTGCGAACCGATATTGAGAACCAGGGTGGTATTGTTGCAGTTCAGGAAGATTCTTCTTCCACGTATGTATTTCCGAGCCTTCTTTGATTGACGGGCCTCATAAGTTGTGGATTCTACTTGGCTTTCCTTTTGGATAGACAGCTAATTTGGGATTTGTAACAGATCTAGCTGGGGGGGTGGTAGCGCCCGAAATTACGATCCTTCCACTGTGATTCCCAATCCCGGCCTTGTCGAGATGCCACAGAAGTAGGGATTATAACCACTTACTATCGCAGTCATTAAAGTACAGCAGCCAGATTAGCACTTACAGTAGTGCGTGGACCGGCAGGTACGGATTTGAATTTTGAAAGCGTTTGGGAGTCACGGCGTTCCCTTATGGCGCTTAGGTGTTCCTGGTATTTGTTTGAAGGGATTAGATTAGCATTGATTATTTTTGGTTTTGGGTTTGCGTTTGCGTTGAAAAGCGAAGATTTGTTTTTAGAAAAGCGTATACCATAGAAAAGGATAGCAAAATCAGGCATTTTTAACCCATTCTTCCCCAGGTGTTTACCATAAATTTCGATCTCACTAATAACCTTGGCAGAATACTAATTAAACGCCAAGAATTACTTAGGGCCTGTTTGGCTCACGATTTTTGAGTACACACTTTTATAAGTATAATTGTGTACTTGACCACGCAATTATGATTTTATAAATTTTATATAAAAATATAAGATATTTGGCTTAACATATATTTTTGTATGTATTTTAGTATTTATCTTTATAGTATAAATAATACTACTTATAATAATAAAAATTCCTTTTATTACTTTATATTTTTATTATCAAAATAATACCTTTTTTGTCTTTTACTTTTTTTATTCTACTATAACTAGACAATAAAAAGAAAATACAGTATAGAGTACTAATTATATTAGACATATATAGGTGAAGTAGAGGAAAAGATATATTAGATGTGTATAGATAGAGTAGAAAGGAAGGTATATTAGATGCATATAAGTGGAGTAGGAAAAGAGGTATATTGGATATATATAGATAGAGTAAAAAAAGAGATATATTAAATGTATATAGGTAAAGTTATAAGGTAATATAAAAATAGAAGAGAAATTGTAGAGTATATATTTTTGTAAAAGCGTCTAAATTGTATACTTCAAATTTGTATGGTATATATTTGATTGTATAAAAGTATATAGAAAAGTACGTATTTAAGCCTTTGATTTAAACATTTTTATACAAATCTATATATTTTTATAAGTAGAGCAGAGTACAAAGGTTTTTTATATAGTATACTTATAAATACATACGCAAGCAAGACAGGCCCTTAAAAAAAGGACTTAAAGACTCCAACTTATTGAAAATACACTAAATTTCTTTTCGATTCGCTCCCAGATATCTTTTGGATATCTAACCCTTTAGCGAGTACTCGCCGTCCTCCGACATCCCCAGATCATACGGCGTTCATTGTCTAGTGACATGCCCCTTCCATATCAAAATAATCAGAAACAAGAATGATAATATAGCAAAGAAGCCTATCATCCCATGAACCTAGTCGGTACCAACTCTTGCAATCCATTGAGGTAAAACTTGATCGACAGTCCAAGGAACAAACGTATAGAGCTGACTGGAATAATCTCTTCAATCGTGTGCTTGCGAAACACTTTGCAAATGCAACTTAAAACATCTGTTAGCGCTTCTTTCAATTTTTTTTTAGGAGTGTGAGATAGATTTTACAGTAACCGAAATGCTAACAAGAGAGTGGATGGTTACAAAGATCTGGCCTAGTGCAACTACCACCCAATGTATCACTGACGAGTTGTACATAAGCCAGCCCAAACATCACCCCTATCTAGTGGATAAACATGACTGATATTTTCAATAAGCATGAAGGAGGTAATGGGAGCTTTTACGCTTACAGGCAGCATTTTGCGTTATGGTGAACCCGTGTCCTATAGCTTGGTACGGTTTTTGGAGCCATATCGGAGTCAAAGCATTCAATGTGACCTAAAAGCCAAAGCTTGTCATTTCAAAACCTGCTTCGATTAAGATCACAGGGGAAATGGGAATTTTGAAAGGAGCAGCCCGACTCTTGCCTTGAACGTCAATCGCATTAGGGCCTACTTATAGGAGAGGGCGAGAAATTCCTACCGTCTCCGATACGGTAGTTCCCTTTACGGCCTTTGTTCCCGAGAGAAACGTATTTACCCTATTATTGATAAAATATTGTGTTAGAGTAATATAAATAACTCCGTCGCTTCGAGTAAAGCCCGTTTCTTTCAAGAAGCAGAAGACAAGTTAGTTCAGGGTTTCCATCTTTCGCAATGGCATTGGTGTCGTGCTAATAGAGACCTCAAACAGCAGTAGCTCCTGGGCGAATGGATAGGAAAGCCACGAGTTACGCCTAGTCGGGCGAAATACCTTATTGGGCAAGAACATTGGCCAGCTTCTCTATTTCTGGACCTCGAACATGTCGACATTAAAAATTCTGCTGGCCTCGAAGGCGAGTGGGGTATCCATAGAATTGCTGGTGTGAACAACTCGTCTGAGGCCACGGAGGAGTACTTTAACTATGAAGCAAGTGGAAGAGGATCCTATGACAAACAGGGTCACACCGGTGTTTTGGCCCGGGTGTATCTCCACAGCGACAAGATTAAGTTAACCCATGATGAAATTGTTGCCCGCCGAGGAACAGAGTTAGAACGGACCAAATACGTCCATGAACTATGTTCTCGAGCCAGAACTCGGTTTCAGATGTATAAGCTAGCTTCATTACCAATAATTGTCAGTGTTAGAATTCTTCAAATGCAGCTGAAGCAAATCGCTACATTAGCAGAGCAAGTATATCTTACATACTTTGGTAATTGCTCTGCATCACAGGCGTAAGCCCTTTTAGACCGCTTACGGCCTGAAGGAATGCCGACTGTGCGAGGTATAGGTGCAAATCTAACTCCCCTTATCTGAAAAAATGTTGTTGGTAGGTGCAAATATAGTTTCTTCTAACTTCTTATATCGTCTTGTCACGTTATCAACGTATATAGAGCCACTGAACTCAACGGAAGCATTATTTCCGACATTTTCAGCCAGTATAAGGAGAAGCTAAATGGACAGTATACTCATGGCCCACTCGATCCACGATTTTGGACTTACGGGCGCCGTCTCTGGCGTCGAGAGTTCATAGCCCGAGGACTGATTGGAGTACACCATCCGAATCGAAATTCAAACAGTATTGGCCAGTGCTGTATGCAGTCAAGGCAACCCTGGGACCGTCTCTTTAAGGCCTAGTGAATGGTATCTATCAGCAAACTCATAACGTCATTTGTTGGGACGAAATAGTCGAGTAAGCAAAGGCTAGTCCCGAGGCTGTAGAGCCTCACACCTTCACTGCCGTTAAATGTAGGTCTTGGTTAACTAGGCGTTCTATGTCGGTAGAGGATTGGAACTCATTTGCATCTCTTCGACCTTGGGTAGAAAATGATGCTGCTACCAATTGCACAACGACAGTCAACTCGATGCGAGTAACAACGAGTATTGTCTCTCCTGATGCTGAGGATATGCCTGCTCTCGCAAGGAGTAAGCTTTCCGATACCCGAGCCACGATGGATCACGACAACCCAAAGATAGCTGCCTGGTTGAACACTGGAAAAGAGAATTGCAAAGTAGACCCTGGCCAACTCGCGCGCAAAACTTTTCTCGCACATTGCCGCACCAGCAAGCACGCCACCGAAAACACGCGCTCGCCGAACTGTGCGTATTTGTGTTCTATGATTCCGGTACGGCATCTTGCCAGATGAAACGTGCTTCTGCTGTTCGAAACGTCGCCAGACGACTAATTCTCTTGCTGAAGATTATGCTTCTCCTCAGTTGCGCAAGATTGCACTATATGGATCTGATACCTAAATATGCGATCACAATGGCCCTGATTCTCTTCAAAACCTCGGCAGTACTAAGCCACCGAAGAAGGCTCAAGCTTTATCATTCAGGAAGGATGATAAGGAGAGATCGATTGACATTGTTAGACAAGTTTGCAAATATACCGCAGATCTTTTCATACCGTTGGAGGACAAACCCACAGATTGCAGCCTTTGCATATTCGTAGTGGCCGGAGCTGCAACGGAGCACGGCCATGTGATCAGTGTAGCATGAACCGCTCCACTTGTGTAGATCAGGAGGAAGCACTGAGACCAGGGTAGAAATTCGGACGAGATCCAGAAAAAGTTTGGGCAATGCTTTACTAATGGGAATAGATGCAATGGAGAACGACCTCGCAGTACCTGCAGGGCACGCAGACTTCGTTGTGGAGAGCAGGAAGAAACAAGGAAGCAACACAAGGGCACTTGGGAGTTGGAGAAAGTAATGAGGGGCGGGGAAGCGAGATCGAAAGTGGATTTCTTGAGGCAGAACGCTTCAGGGTACAATTGAAGCACATCGAGCGAACTCTCATAGATCCGCAAAGGGGAGAAATATGGATACGTTTCCTAGGAAAGGCTATGCTTCAGGCTCCTGGGGAAAGATAATCACCTATAGACTACTAGCGAGGTGGGGCCTTGGTTATTTAATTACGAACGCTTACCGTCTTTCCACACTTTTTGAGCGAGACTTCAGAGGTATGAGGGGCGACTGCACTATAGGAAGGTTGACACAAGGCCGGCCTTATTGCGCTTGAGCAGAAAGAGGAGGGTCGCAAATGTCTATTTGGCTACTCTCGGTCTAATAAAGCCATCCACGCAATGAAGAGTCGTATTGCAGCAGCGTACATCGCTGCTAAACCAAGAGTACACTAAAATATATATTAGAGCTTGACACAACAGGAAGGTTTGGGGGCATTACGCGTTCACGCATCCATCGTTCTCGCAATTATTCGTAATTTGGGCTATAGTCAATTAGTATGGGCTTTCAACAGGATTTTCAGGAGCTGAGGAGCCGGCAGGGTCTGAAAACATGTCTCAATAGCTCAGTTCTTAAAATATTGCGAAATCAAGGGTAACATAGTACGTACCCCATCGTCCCCAGACTACTTTGCCACCTGCTGTGACTAAGCCTAGTTCGCTAACATTCACCTCAATAATTGTACCCTTGGTCAATACGCCTAAGGCGGAGAATCAGTATACCGCCAGTATGCAGATTGGTGTGCTTGCCTAGTTGTGTGTACATTGGATTTTGCGGATTCTTTTTCACGCTGATGATAGGGAGCTGAATAGTCACACCCAGTTCAGGGTGCTAAACAATTAGTATAAATCAATTGAGGTAAAAAAGCTCGAACTTACAGTGACGTTGGCTTTTTTGTATCGAAGTCCCATTGGTCGAATGAACCTCTCGTATTTGACAGGCCGTCTGGTGAAATCTGGTCCGACGAATGTGGGTTTTGTAATCATGCGCTTCCATCCTAAAAATTGGTCAGTATTATACTTTTCAGCCTGTTCGGCCACGCATCCCGAAGGCATGGCCGTTTCTCCATACAATTGTGTGTAGGTATTCGCGTGGCCGAACGAGCCTCTCAAAAGGAATGATCAGACATACCCTTCTTCGCAGTCTTCTTCCCGGTCTTGACAACCTTAAACATTTCCTCTTCAGCGATCCCTCTGACCTTAGGTAGCGGTACAGAAAACTTGGCTGCCTTTTCGTTCCGCTTGTTCTTGACTAATCGGGGTCAGCAGATGAGACGCAAACTTCGACCGTCATTTGAACGTACTTGCGCTGCTCAAAGCTTTCGCATTTGTAGGATTTGATCTATCTAGAAGATATTGTGGGAGAGGAGTGGTTGAAGGTTCGGCTGGTGCAGAAGACCTAAGGAAGAACAAGGAGTTAGCTTTACTTCGTGCAAGACCATTTGAGGAGTGCACAGTAATGATTCAGGAATCGTGAGACAATCTTGCAGCGAGGGCATAAAGACGACTCAAGGCCCCGAAAACACGCTTTCCACAGGAAATAGAAAATTCCTCGATCATCTTACTTGACGCTACGCTCTTCTAACGCCTTGATTTGCTTTTTCATCTGTATCTTCTCGTGGTGTCTCTTTTGGTGGTGTAGTTTTGCTCGTAGTCCGACCAAAGTCTGTGCCTTCTCCGATTCCTTATGACCTTCTCTTGCTGTTCTCTTGCGCGTTCTTTCTTCATAGTCCAGCTTGTATCATTTATCAGCTGAATGTCTGCGTATTTGGGAGGTCTGGTTCAAGAATGGTCATACTCTTCTCCCGTGGAGCTTTCTCCACCGTTCCATGCTATTTCAATCAGATTAACGCACAAACAAGGCATGGGTAGTAGCTGTACTTACTATTCATTCTGTGGCATTGTGGAGGATTGCTCACAGCAAAGTGATCGTACTGAGCAACGCTCGTAGGTGTAGAGTAAATAAAATGGGTGGGGCAGAGGTCGTGCGAGGCTGTTAAAATTATTTTTGCGGTTGAAAATTCCCCAGCCTTTCCTGCCTGAGGTATGAACATTAAATTATCCCGTGACTTAGCGGGCGGCCGCCCGCATCAAAATATACAGGATGCTCTGGGAACTTTCTAGTGACTTCCGATAATATATCAAACTAGTATAATTTAAACGCAAGCACTTGGATCTATAGTTTTTCAAGCGGACATACTTCCAATTGTAGTACTTTAGATGCTTAAAAAAGCTTCAGACAACAGCGTCTAGAGAGAGTAAATGGGAGCCGAATTGGGCCCGAAGGCATTGATGTGGATAAGCTGCCTGAAGAAATCGAAATATATATTTTGAAGGGGGGGTCCTGTTTTGATCTGCCTAGGAGCGGATCCGGTCCCCCAAATTTACTGGAAGAGAGACCAGGAACGTGACTGAGCAGCCTAAGTAGAGAGCAAGGTGGGAATAATTAGTGTGGTTGAAAAAGGGGGGGAAAGTCAGGTGATCTAGACGAGCCCCTTTAGTCGATAGATCTATAGTTAAATAAACTATAGTAATATAATAATATAATATATTATAAAAAACTTGAAGACTATCTAAAGAAAAACAAAAGCCCTTTATATATATTAATTATAATATATTTAAAAGCTTTTATAGTAGTAGTAGCAAAGTTATATAACTTTGCTGCTTAAAAATGTCTAGAGATTTCTAGTATTACTAATACTATACTATAGTAGTATATAAATATTTCTAAAATATACTAATTATAAATAAAACTATA